>Ga0335085_10016852_pt1 | contig 10539 bp, 9 predicted proteins | sample Lox_Sample_45_FD_206712 | JGI IMG/M metagenome (GOLD analysis project Ga0335085, IMG submission 206712) | Soil microbial communities from Loxahatchee National Wildlife Refuge, Florida, United States - Lox_Sample_4.5 | ecosystem: Environmental > Terrestrial > Soil > Wetlands | place: USA: Florida...
CAAGCGGGCCGCCTACTGGGCCTGCGGGATCGGCGTGGTGATCTGCTGGCCGGGCGGGGCCGTGCTGGGGGCGCTGATCGGGTCCGCGGTGCACGACACCAACGCGTTCGGCCTGGACGCGATGTTTCCCGCCGTGATCCTGGCCCTGATCGTCAAGGACCTGCGAGATTCCCGGATCCTGCGGGCCGCGCTGGCCGGCGCGGCCATCGCGCTGGCCGCTACCCCGTTCCTGCCCGCCGGGCTGCCGGTGCTGCTGGCCCTGGCCGCGGTGCTGCTGCTGGTCAGGGAACCCGCCCGGGCCGCTGACGAGCGGCCGGCGCCAGTGCGTGAAGGAGCCCGGTGAAAGACACCACGCTGGTCGTGGCCGGGATGGCCACCCTGTCGGCCGGGACCTACGCCTTCCGGCTCTCCGGCCAGGTGCTGCGGGCCAAGATCAGCTTCCCGCCGCGGGTGACCCGGCTGCTCGCGGCGGCCGCGGTGATCTTGCTGGCCGCGCTGGTGGCCACCACCGCGCTGACCGAGGGGCACGGCTTCTCCGGCTTCGCCCGCCCGGCCGGGGTCCTGCTGGCCGGCGTCCTGGCCTGGCGCAAGGCCCCGTTCCTGGTCGTCGTGCTGGCCGCCGCGGCGGTGACGGCGCTGCTGCGCCTGGCGGGCGTCGCCTGAGCTGCGCCTGGCGGGCGTCGCCTGAGCTGCCGCTGCGGCGCTCAGGCCTGCAGGTAGCGCTCCACGGCTTCCACCTTCGCGGTGAGCGCCCCGGTCACGCCCGGCCTGATGTCCGCCTTGAGCACCAGGCTGACCCGCGGCGCCCGGGCCGCGACCGTGTCCACGGCCCGCTTGACCACCGCCATGGCCTCGTCCCAGTCACCCTCGACGGTGGTGAACATGGCGTCGGTCTGGTTCGGCAGCCCGCTCTCCCGCACCACCCGGACGGCCTCGGCCACCACCTCGCCGACCCCCTCCCCGATCCCAAGCGGGGTAACAGAAAACGCAATAAGCACAGAGTGCTCCCTTCCTCTTCAATAACTTAGCACCTCCCAATCATCTGCATTGACGCACTAGAAGGCTATTTCTAGAACGCCATAATATCTCCTATAGATGACTTGCTAGAATGCGATCTCCTCCTTGCCGGAGAACAATCACTACCCGTTATTGCAATCATGAATAATTAGGATCGTGATTGCTACGTACCAAATAGTGGTTCTCCGGGCGGATGGAGGCAATGTGTACAGGAGGAACAAGGGAGAAAAGCTGGAAGACGCGAGCCCAGGCGACGAACGGAGGTCATTCCTCCGCAAGGCGGCCGTTACCGCTCTCGGCGGCGCGGTTGCCACCGCTCCGGGTCAGCCTCAGTACTCTCGGCCGCGAGGTCGCCGAGCTCGTCCCCGATCCCCCCGAGCCGCTGCGGCTCGACCGGGCCCGGCCGAACTACTTCCTCGTGCTCAGCAACTCCTGCTCGACCTGCCAGACGATCGGATCAGGCCTGGCCGCCCCGGCGTCGCGCTGGGAGTCCGCCATCACGGTGCTTGTGGCCAGCGACAGCGAGCAGCACGGCCAGGAATGAGCCGGGTCTGACCGCCGTGATTGGTGGACGTTGTGGTCAACCGCACGATTGAGGCCACACAATGACGACATGACCCGTTCTCTCGTCGTCGCCGGGGACGACGCCCGCCCTGCCCACGGCGCCGCGGCGGTGGTGCAAGCGAGCGCCGGCCCGCTACCGGCAGGGGCGGAAGCCGAGACCCAGACGCCGCTGCTGGCTGTTTCCGGCCTCAGCGTCAGGTACGGCCCGGTCCATGCCCTGCAGGACGTCAGCCTGAGCGTTCGCAGCGGCGAACTCGTCGCCTTGGCCGGCGAGATCGGAGCGGGCAAGACCAGCCTGGTGCGCTGTATCGCCGGGGACATGGTCCCGGCGACCGGAGAGATCTACTTCGCCGGGAAGCGCGTGCCGCCAGATCCCGCCGTGGCGGCCCGGCAGGGGGTGGCCGTGGTCTGGCAGGACCTGGCGTTGTGCGACAACCTCGACGTCGCGGCCAACATCTTGCTCGGCCGGGAGCCGCGGCTCCTGTTCTCAGAGACCCGCCTCCACGCCGCCGTCAGGTCGCTGCTCGCCGAGCTGCACATCCCGCTGAAGGACACCACCCGCAGCGTCCGCTCGCTGTCCGACGGCCAGCGGCAGCTGGTGGCGATGGCCCGGGCGATGGGCAGTAACAGTAAGCCGCGGCTGCTGGTCTTGGACGAGCCGACCGCCTCGCTCGGAGCCAAGGAAGCGGCCCAGGTCGAAGAGCTGATCATGGGCCTGCGGGAGCAGGGCACCACGATCCTGCTCGCCTGCCACGACATCGAGCAGATGTTCCGGCTCACCGACCGCATCGTGGTGCTGCGGCAGGGCCGGATCGTCGCGGACCTGCGCCCGGCCGATACCCATCCCCAGGACGTGGTGGCCCTGCTGACCGGCCAGGAGATCGACTCCTCCCCGCACCGCCAGCTCACCCGCCTGCACGGGCTCACCGACCGCCTGGTTTCGGCGGATCCGAGCTCCAGCCTGAGCCTGATCCTGTCCGCGCTCGGCGCGGCCCTGTCCAGCGAGCGGCTGTGCATCCACCTGGTCAGTGACCGGGTCCTGTTCTGCGCCGCGTCGCTCGGCTTCGCTCCCGGCCAGCTGGAGCCGTGGGCCCGGCTGCCGTTCGGCCCGGCCGGCGGCCCGGTTGGCCTGGCGGCAGCCGACGAACGCCCGGTCATCGCCGACAACGTGCGGGCGGGCGCGGCCTGGAAGAGCTTCCGTGATCTGGCCAAGACGGTCAACGTGGCCAGCTCGTGGTCGGTTCCTGTGCTCGGGCCGGGCGGGCTCAGCGGTGTCATCACGGTCTTCCGCGCCCAGCACGGCGCCCCCCAGCGCGACGAGCTCGACCTCGTCAACGTCTACGCGGGCTATGCCGCCAGCGCGATCGAACGAGACCGGCTGCTCGAGCAGGTGACCACCAGGAACCGGGTGCTCGAGACGATCAGGGAGATGCTGGAGACGCTGGCCGGTCCCGTCCCGGTTGGCGAGGGCCTGGTCATCGCGGTCCAGTCGCTGTGCCGCGGCCTGCAGGCGGCGGAGGTGGCGCTGATCACCCAGCCCGCGGGCGAGCCGGCCCGCTGGCGGGCCTACGCCGGCCCGCTCGGCACCGACCCGGATTCGGCCACCGCCTCCCTGCCCGAGATGGCCGCCGCCGTGCTGTCAGGCCCGCACCGGGACGGCGTGGCCAGGCAGCTGCGCAGCAGCCGCAGGCAACGCGCCCGGGCGGTGGCGTTCATGGCGGTCGGCGGCCCCACCGTGCTGCTCGCCACCTGGCGGCGGGTGCCACCTACCAAGGAAGAGACGTCGCTGATGGAGGACGCGGCGAACTCGCTGCGGCTCGCGCTCGAACGCGAGGAGGCCGGGCACGCGCACCAGGAAGCCACGGCGCTGAGAAGGTCGCGGGAGCTGCAACGCGGCTTCCTGTCCCGGCTCAGCCACGAGCTGCGTACCCCGCTGACGGCGATCAGGGGGTACGCGTCCAGCCTCCTGCAGCCGGATGTGACCTGGGACCGCGACTCCCAGCAGCGGTTCCTCGAGCGGATCACGGCCGAGTCCGCGCGCCTCGGCCGGCTGGTGGACGACCTGCTCGACTTCTCGGCGATCGAGTCGGGCACCATGCGGCTGCAGCGGGACTGGTGCGACATCCGCCTGGTGCTCGAGGCGGCGATCGCCTGCCTGCCGCCGGAGCACACCGGGTCGATCGCGCTGACCTGCGACGCCGGCATCCCGGCGGTATGGGCCGATCATGACCGGATGGAGCAGGTCTTCGTGAACCTGCTGAACAACGCGTTCGGCCACAACCCGCCGGGAACCAAGGTCCGGGTGGCGGTCACCATCGGCGCTGAGGTGGTCATCAGCGTGCTCGACGACGGGCCGGGAATGCGGCCGGAGCTGATCGCCGCGCCGTTCGAGCCGGCCTGCCGCCCCCGCCCAAGCCCAACGGTGAGCGCGAGCGTCGGCAACGCCTCGAGTCCCGGCGGCGGCAAGCGCCTGGGCGCCGGCCTGGGCCTGTCCATCGCCAAGGGTATCGTGCAGGCGCACGGCGGCAGGCTGGAGCTCGCCGAGCTGCCGAAGGGCACCTGCTTCACGGTCTACCTGCCGGTCGAGGCCGAGGTTCTTGAGCCGGCCCGGGTCGCCGAGGCGGCACCGAGAGTACCGACCCGCGAGGGATAGCACATGATGACTGAGGACGGCCGCAAGACCTGCGCCCTGGTGGTCGAGGACGACCCCAACATCGTCGACCTGATCCGGTCCAACCTGGCGGTGCGGGGGTTCGACACCGTGGTCAGTGTGGACGGCATGCGCGCGCTCCAGTTGCTGGAGACCGAGGATCCCGACATCGTGCTGCTCGACCTGATGCTGCCCGAAGCCGACGGCTTCGAGCTATGCCGCCAGATCCGCGAGCGCTCTCCGGTGGCCATCATCGTGGTCTCGGCCCGCGGCGGCGAGCGGGACAAGGTGACGGCCCTGCACATGGGGGCCGACGACTACATGACCAAGCCGTTTAGCATCGAGGAGCTGCTCGCGCGGATCACCGCGACGCTGCGCCGCACCAGGCCCGCCGCCCCCCCCGAGCAGGCGTCCCAGGTCATCACGGTCGGCGACATCGTCATCGACCTGGCCCTGCAGCAGGTCCGGCGCAACGGGCAGCCGGTGCACCTGACCCCGACCGAGTTCGCCCTGCTGCGCGAGCTCGCCGTCAACCGGGGCAAGCTGCTCACCCACGCCCACCTGCTGCGCCGGGTCTGGGGGCATGGCTACGAGACCGAGACCGAGTACCTGCGCGTCTACGTACGGCGGCTCCGGGCCAAGTTGGAGGCGGACGGCAGCGTCCCGCTCATCCTCACCCAGCCGCGGGCCGGCTACCGGCTGGCCCCGGAATGACCCCAGGGTAATCGGAGGCACCTGCCGATAACGTCAAAGTGACAGACGCAAATCAATTCGAACACGAAGGAGATGGCGCGTTCACGGTTTCTTCACGACGCGCCGCAGATATTAAGGTCACGTTAATTCCCGGCGTTCTAGGGTCTTGTAAAACGGTATCCGCGGGCGACCTGCGGACGGACCGACGGCCTCACTGGGCGCCGCTCCATCCAGGCAGATCCCCGCGTTGGCTTATTCCGGTGCTTTCATGTGAAAGGGGTATGGGGATGACACTGGGTGACAGAAATGAGGGAGGCCGGGGCTCCCGTTCGCGCGGCGACGGCACGTTCCGACGCCTCCCTCGACTGGGCTGGCTGGCTCTGGCAGCGGCCCTTGCCCTGACGGCTGCCGGCTGTTCGTCCTCGTCGTCCTCGTCCCCGTCTGCTCCGGCGTCGTCGGCCTCGTCGTCGGCGACAGGTGGCTCGACCACGGTTCCATCGGTGAGCATCAGCTCCTTCACCGTTAACATCGCGCCGACGATGTCCCTGTTCAAGGCGCTGGCCGCGGCCGGGACCAAGGGAGCCAACAGCCTGCAGGTGGGGGTGGTCCTGCCCGACACCACATCGTCGACGCGCTGGGTTGACTTCGACCAGCCGTACCTGAAGCAAGCCTTCACCGCCGCCGGATACACCTCGAAGCAGTTCCGGATCGACAACGCGCAGGGAAGCGACGCGACCCAGCTGAGCGACGCCACCGCCGACATCAACCTGGGTGCCAAGATCCTGATCGTGTGCCCGCTCGATGGCCCGACCGGCGTCGCGATCGCGAAGCTCGCCGATCAAAAGGGCGTCATCCTGATCGCCTACGACCGCGCCATCTTCGAGGGCTCGAAGACCTACTACGTCAGCTTCGACAACGAGCACGTGGGTGAGCTGATCGGCACGGGCTTCAATGACTGCGTCAAGTCCTGGGGGGTCAAGAGCCCGAAGGTCTTCGTCCTGAATGGCGGCCAGGACACCGACCCCAACGCCATCTCCTTTGCCACGGGTTACAACAAGGTGGTCTGGGGCAAGCCGGCCAAGACAGTCAGCGCGGGGGCGACCAACAGCAGCGGCGCCTCGCTGGTTGGGGAGAACTTCGCCCCTGGGTGGGACAACACCAAGGGCGGCACCATCTTCCAGCAGGCGTACACCGCTCACCCGCAGATCAACGCCACTATCGAGGCCAATGACGGGCTCGCCAACTCGGTGATCACTGTCCTCAAGGCGGCCGGGGTCAAGCCCAATTCGGTGCCGACCACCGGGCAGGACGCCACGGCCCAGGGCATGGCCTGGGTCCTCCAGGGCTACCAGTGCGGCTCCGTGTACAAGGCCGTCTACAAGGAGGCCCAGGCCTCCGTGGCCATGGCCACGATCCTGCTGGCCGGCGCCACGCCGCCGCCGGGTCTGCTGAACGGCAAGACCGTCGACCCGGCCGACTCGACCATCACCGAGCCGGCGACCCTGCTGACGCCGGTATGGGTGACCAAGGCCAACATGCAGTCGACAGTCGTCGCGGACGGCTTCGACACGGCCACGCAGATCTGCACGATTGCGGGTCAGGCTGCCTGCAGCGCAGCTGGCATCCATTGATCAGCTGACCCGGGGAACCTCGACGGATTCCCGTCGAGGTTCCCCGCAGCCGGGGTTGGCGGACTCGCTATCAGGCGGGTGCGCCAGCCCTGGCCTCATGAGATAGTTAATTGTGCCTCGGGCAAGGCTACTGACAGGTATTCAAGATGACTGAGGTGAACGACGCCCCGAAAGACGCGAGCAGCGGCGGGGACGAGGCGGAACCCCTGCTGAAGCTGCGGGGCATCGACAAGCACTTCGGACCGGTGCAGGCGCTCTACGAGGTGAACCTGGACCTGCCCGCCGGCCAGGTGACCGGCCTCTGCGGAGACAACGGGGCCGGGAAGTCGGTGCTCACCCGCACTATCGCCGGTGCGCACCACCCGGACCATGGTCAGATCTACTTCGAGGGGCGACCGGTACACATCCGCAGCACCCGGGACGCCGCCGCGCTCGGGATCGAGACCGTCTACCAGGATCTGGCGCTGGCCGACAACCTGGACATCGTCCAGAACATGTTCCTCGGCCGGGAACGGCTGCGCCGTGGCCTGCTCGACGAGGACGCGATGGAAATAGCCGCGGCCGACACCCTGAGCACCCTTCGGGTGACCACGGTGCGCTCGATCCGCCAGCCAGTGGCCTCGCTCTCGGGAGGTCAGCGGCAGTCGGTTGCGGTGGCCAAGGCGGTGATGTGGAACTCCAAGCTGGTGCTGCTTGACGAGCCCACCGCCGCCCTCGGGGTGGTGCAGACCCGGCAGGTGCTTGACCTGATCAAACGGCTCCGCGATCGCGGGCTGGCGGTGATGGTGATCTCCCACAACCTGAACGACGTCTTCGAGGTCGCGGACCGGATCGCGGTACTGTACCTGGGACGGATGGTGGCCGAGGCACCGGTTACGGACTTCGACCGGCAGAGCGTGGTGGAGTACATGACGACGGGTGGCGCCAACGGGCGGTCGCCCGAGCCGGCCAGATCCGCCAGTGACGAGGGCTGAGCCCATGGGCCCGGATGGGGAACTCCCCGTGACCACGGTCCCCGGCGAGACCGCGGCCGTGGAACCGGACACCACGACGGCGGCCGACCTCACATCCGCTCCCGAGGCCGCGGCCGAGGTCCGCGAACTTACCGCCCAGTCGCTGGGCCAGTACTTCCGGGCCTGGTGGCTCAAGGTCCGCAGTGGCGACAGCGGTGTCCTGCCCGTGCTCCTGGCCATGGTGGTGGTCGCCGTCACCTTCCAGATCATCACCCCCCAGCACTCCTTCCTGCGGCCGAGCAACCTCGTGTATATCTTCGGGCTGAGCACCGTGTACATGGTGCTGGCGATAGCTGAGACAGTGGTTCTGCTCCTCGCGGAGATCGACCTCTCGGTCGGCGCGGTCGCGCTGATCGGCGGGGTGATCGCCTTCAAGCTGGTGCAACACTGGCCGTGGTGGGCAGCCATACTCGCCGCGCTCGTCTCCTGCGGCGTGTTCGGCGCCCTCCAAGGGACGCTGACGGCCCGGCTCAAGATCCCGTCCTTCATCGTGACCCTGGCCGGGTTCCTTCTTTTCTCGGGAATCCTCATCGTCGTCCTCGGCGGCGCCGACGGTTCCGTGAACCTCGACACGTCGAAGTTCAACCAGCTCGTCATCTATGACCTGGTCCAGGGGACGATCCCTCCGGTGGTCAGTTGGATACTTCTGGCGGTGGTGGTCGGGGCCGTCGGCACGGCCCTGTGGCTGCGCGCGGCCAGGAGGCGACGCCAGGGCCTGGTGGCTCCCCCGGCGAGTGTGACAGCGATCAGAATCGCCTTGGTGGCGCTGGTCGGGATAGCTGTGGTGGCTATCTGCAATGTCAACCGCGGAACCGCCCTCAAGTCGGTGCAGGGAGTTCCGTGGGTGATCCCGATCGTCCTCGTCGTGCTGGGCATCTGGACGCTCGTGCTCGGGCGGACCCGCTTCGGCCGCTACCTCTATGCCATCGGCGGTAACCCCGAGGCGGCCCGCCGCGCCGGCGTCAGCCTCGCCGGCATCCGCACCTGGGCCTTCGCGTTCTGCTCGGCGACCGCCGGACTCGGCGGCCTCCTGCTCGGTGCCTTTTTCTTCGGTCAGTACAGCACCAATACAGCAGACCCCGGCCAGCTCGTCCTGTACACGGTCGCCGCCGCCGTCATCGGCGGGGTCAGCCTCTTCGGCGGCCGAGGTAAGGCACTCCACGGTGTTCTTGGCGGCCTCCTCATCGGCGGCATCGCCTACGGCGTCTCCCTGCTCAACCTGGGTAGTCTGTCCACGCCGCTGCAATACATCCTGCCAGGCGCCGTGCTCCTCGCCGCGGTGCTGATTGACGTGCTGTCACGACGCGGGGCTGGGAGCGTGACCCGTGTCTGACGTGACCTCAGACTCCAGCCAGGCTCCGGCCGGGGCGACGGACACCACGACGGTGGCCGACCTCACGGCCGCCCCCGAGGCCGCGGCCGACGTCCCCCCCGAGCTCGTCGCGCAGTCGCTGGGCCAGTATCTCCGGGCCTCCTGGGCCCGGGTCCGCGGCGGTAACAGCGGTGTCCTGCCCGTAGTCCTGGCCATCGTGGTGGTCGCCGTCAGCTTCCAGATCGCGAACCCGAAGTTCCTGTCGGCGCAGAACCTGGTCAACCTCTTCGAGCAGAGCTCGATATACATGCTGCTGGCGATCGCTGAGATCTTCGCCCTGCTCCTCGGAGAGATCGACCTCTCCGTCGGCCTGGTCATGGGGCTTGGCAGCGTCGTGGTCGCCGAACTCGTGCAGCCGACCGGCGCGAATTGGCCGTGGTGGGCGGCGATCATCGTGACGTTGCTCGCTTGCTGCGCGGTCGGCGCCATCCAGGGAACGCTCGTGGCCCGGCTGCGGATGCCGTCGTTCATCGTCACTCTGGGCGGGCTGCTGATCCTGGAGGGCGTGGCGATCATCGTCCTCGGCGGGGGGCTCGTCGGCATCGGCAACTCCCAGTACCGAAACGAGCTCGTCCTCTACAACATCTTCTGGGGGGCGTTCACTCCGCTGGTCAGCTGGATCTTGCTGGCCGTGATTGTCGGAGCGACTGGCACTGGGCTCTGGATGCGAGATGCCCGCAAGCGCCGCCACGGCCTGGAGACTCCGCCGCGCAGCCTCACCGCGCTGAAGATCGTCCTCATGGCGGTGGCGGGCATCGCGCTCGTCGTCATCTGCAACGTCAACCGGGCTCACGTCGGGACGATCGAGGGAGTTCCCTACATCATTGCGATCGTCCTTATCGTGCTCGGCGCCTCGACGGTCCTGTTGCAGCGAACCCGCTTCGGCCGCTACGTGTACGCCATCGGCGGCAACCCCGAGGCGGCGCGGCGAGCCGGGGTCCGCCTGCCCACGATCCGAATCTGGTGTTTCGTCATCTCCGCCCTGATCTCCGGGATCGCTGGCGTGCTGTTCGCCTCCTGGCAGGTCTCGCTGACCACCAACATCATCAAGGCCGCGAACAGCTACGTGCTGCTGGCGGTGGCCGCGGCGGTCATCGGCGGCACCAGCCTCTTCGGCGGCCGGGGCAAGACCATTCACGGCGTGCTGGGCGGCCTCGTCATCGGCGGCATCTACAACGGCCTCTACCTTCAGGGCGTGTCGAGCCAGTGGATTGACGTCGTGGTTGCCGTGGTGCTCCTCGCGGCGGCGACCATCGATGTCCTCTCGCGCCGGGGCGCGCCGCGCCAAGCGTGACCTTAGCGGGTGACGTAACAACATCATCAAGCCGAACGGCCTGGGTGCATGTCCTGGCCCACGTGGGCAGATACCCTTCATGCGCCTCCCTGTGGTGTCCTCCGACGAGATGAACGACGAGCAGCGGGAGCTGTACCGGGAGATCCTGGGCGGTCCGCGCGGCCAGGGGCCGCGCGCTGTCCTGCTCGCTAGCGGCGCGGGCGGCCTGGCCGGGCCGTTCAACGCGATGCTCTACGCCCCGCCCGTAGGGCACGCGCTGCAGGGACTCGGCGTGGCCATCAGGTTCCGTACCCAGCTGGCCCCCC
>Ga0335085_10016853_pt1 | contig 10539 bp, 7 predicted proteins | sample Lox_Sample_45_FD_206712 | JGI IMG/M metagenome (GOLD analysis project Ga0335085, IMG submission 206712) | Soil microbial communities from Loxahatchee National Wildlife Refuge, Florida, United States - Lox_Sample_4.5 | ecosystem: Environmental > Terrestrial > Soil > Wetlands | place: USA: Florida...
CCGCACGCCGCCCAAGACGCAGGCTGCGTTGCTCGAAGCCATGCAGGAACGCCGCGTCACCGTCGCGGGCCGCAGCTACGATTTGCCGTCGCCGTTCTTCGTGATGGCCACGCAAAATCCCATCGAACAGGAGGGCACCTATCCGCTGCCCGAGGCGCAACTGGATCGGTTCATGTTCAACCTGCGCGTAAATTATCCGTCCCATGCCGACGAAGTGCAGATTTTGCTCACGACTACCGGCGACGAGGCGGCGCCGTTGGAAAAAATCTGGACCGGCGAGGAACTGCTCGCCTTGCAGCGCGCCGTGCGGCAGGTGCCCGTGCCGGAAACGGTCGCGCATTACGCCGTCTCGCTCGTGCAGGCCACGCGGCCCGAAAGCGGCACCACGCCGGACTTCGTCAAACGCTATGTCCATTGGGGCGCCGGCCCGCGCGCCTCGCAATACCTCGCGCTCGCGGGAAAAGTTTTTGCGGTGCTCGACGGTCGGTTCAACGTCGCCCGCGAAGACATCCAACGCGCCGCGAAACTTGTGCTGCGCCACCGCATCATTACCAACTACCGCGCCGAAGCCGACAAACAAACCGTGGACGCACTGATTGACCGGCTGTTGGAAGCGGTGAAATAGAATGACCGCGCCGCCACCATTGTCCCGCACGCCGCCGATTCTCGGCCGGATGCCGCGTCGCGCGCCGCCGTTGGATTTGCAACTGCTCGCCGAGCTGCCGTCGCTCGCATTGCGCTCGCGCTGCCTTGTGGACGGCTTCTTGAGCGGACGCCATCGCAGCCCACAAAAAGGTTCGTCTGTTGAGTTCGCCGAATATCGTGATTATCACCTTGGCGACGATTTGCGGCGCGTGGACTGGCGGTTGTTCGGTCGCAGCGACCGGCTGCACGTCAAGCAATACGAGGACGAGGCGCAACTGCGGGTCTTCACCGTGGTCGACGCCAGCGCCTCGATGGATTTCAGTTCGCGCCGCGGCGCGCTGAACAAACTGGACTTTGCGCGGCTCGCGCTCGCCGGCATCGCCACGCTCGCGCAACGGCAGGGCGACGCCTTCGGCCTCGGCGTGGCTGGCGCGGAACTGGCGGATTTTCTTCGCGCCCGCTCGTCATCGTCGCACTGGCAGACATTCATCGGCCGGTTGGAAAATTTTCAACCACAAAAGCGCACCGCCTTGGCGCGCGTCCTCGAAACGCTCGCCGAAATCATCCCGCCGCGTTCGCTCGTTGTCATTGCCAGCGATTTTTACGAAGACCTGCCCGCGCTGGAAGCCGCGTTGAGCCGTCTGCGTTACGATGGCCACGACGTCATTGGCCTGCACGTGCTCGATCCTCTGGAATCGGATTTCGACCTCGACCATGCCGGCATCTGGGTGGACGCCGAGAGCGGCGCACGGCAACATTTGGACGGGCCGGCGGTGCGCACCGGTTATCTGCAACGCTTCCGCCAATTTTGCGCCGGGTTGGAGGAACAATTCCGCGCGATTGGCGGCGATTTTGTCCAGCTTCGCACCGATCATCCGCCCGTCGTCGCCTTGGCCGGCTATCTCGCCGCGAGAAAGGAGCGGACGCGATGAAGATTTATTTTGGAATATCCAACATTCAACATGCAACACCGAACATCCAATGTCCAGAGGGCTCTGCGCGTGAATTCACTGGATGTTGGATGTTTCCCCTGTTGCCATGAACTGGCTTTTCCCAGGCTTTCTTGCCGGCGCGGCGCTCATCGGGTTGCCGGTGGTGCTGCATTGGCTGCGGCGCAAACCGCGCGACGTACTGCGGTTTCCGTCGTTGCGCTTTCTCGGCGAATCTGCCCTGCGCGACACGCGGCGAAACCAGTTGTTGCGGTGGCTTACGCTGTTGCTGCGTTGCCTCGCCATCGCGTTGCTGTGCGCGGCATTCGCCCGGCCATTCTGGGGTGAGACGCCGTCGGCCACGCGCCGCGCCTTGGTCATCGCGCTCGACAATTCCATGAGCCAGCAGACGCGCGGACGCTGGGAGGAAACGCAGCGTTGGAGCCTCAGCCAGCTTGAGGAATTAAGCCACGGCGACCAGGCCGCGTTGCTCGTCATGCAGCCGGAACCCACCTGGCTCGTGCGGATGACCGATGACCTGGGGCGCGTCCGCGCCGCGCTGATGGCGGCCCGGCCCGGTTACGACAAAACTCGTTACGCCCGCCCGCTGCGGCTCGCCGGCGACACGCTGGCCAAAACCGCCGCCGGCGCAAAAATTCTCGCGTGGGCCGCCGACGAACAGCGCGACGGCTGGCGCAGCACTGATCTCGCCGAAAAACTTCCCCCCGGCATCAGCTTTCGGTTCATGGGCATCGCGCCCGCGCCGTACCGTCAGGCCGCGATTATCTCTGCGCGCCCATCCGTTACCGCCACAAACTCGCTCGACATCATCATTCGCCAATTTCAACCCGCCACGCCCGACCAGCGCCAACTCACCGTTCGCGCCGGCGAGCGCGTCCTGGCGACCCAAAGCGTTTTGCTGCGCGCCGGCGACAACAAATTGACCGTCGCCTGCGACTGGCCCGCTGACGCCGCCGGTCTGCGCATATTGCTGGACGCCGACGATTTGCCGGCGGATGATTCGGCATGGATTGCTACCACGGCAGCCGCGACAAATCGCGTGCTGCTCGATGCCGCATCCGAAACGGATTTTCTCGTGCATGCCCTGCGCGCCACACAGAAAATTCCGGGCGCAGGATTTGAGCCGGCCACCTTGCCTGATCACGCATGGCCATTGGATGCGGCGGTGGTATTGCGCAACGCTGCGTCGTTCCGTGACGCGGCACTGGCGCGGCTAAATCAATTTTGCAATGCTGGCGGCGCGGTTTGGATTTTCGTGGATGGCAGCGCGGCGCAAAAGGACTGGCTCCAGCGGCACGGCGTTCGCGTCGCCGCACGGCCGGCAGCGGATGAGCCGTGGCATTTGCGCGACTGGGACGCCGGGCACCCGGCGCTGGCGGCGTTCGCGGGCCAGAGCCTGCTGCCGCTACTCGAAGTGAATTTTTATCGCGGCTTCGACCTCACGGGCGACGCGCTTGCGCCGATCGCCAACTGGCCGGACGGAAAAATGGCCATTGCCGAACTTGACGGTGGCGGACAGCGATTGTTGCTTGCGGGATTTCCGCTCAATCGTGCGGCGACGGACTGGCCGGCGCAGCCGTCGTTCGTGCCGTTCGTGCATTGCGCGGCGCGCTGGCTCGGCGCGGTCAAGGACACGCGAACCGACTGGCGCGTCGGCGATACCATTCCGTTGCCCGACAACATCGGCGTCTGGCGCGCTCTCGATGCACCGGTGCCGCAGAAAGAATTAGCCGTGACCGGCAGCGTGTGGCCGACCGCGCCGGGTTTGTATGAATTTTCCGGCAACGGCGTTAAGAAAATTTTCGCCGTGAACACGCCGGTGGAAGAATCCGATCTTTCGCCGTGGCCGAATCCGGACCAATTGGGGGCGCTCGAATCGCCGGCGTCCGCGCCCGCTAACGTGCGCGTTGCCGCCACGCCGCCGACTGCATGGGCCGCGGACGAAAATCGCCAGCGGCTCTGGTGGTGGCTGCTGGCCATTGGCGGCTGCGCGCTGCTCGCTGAACTAACGCTGGCCAATCGAACGTCCCGGTGAACGAAACCAACATGAATGCAAAATTGTTTTATTTGGAGGCACCAGCCCTCAGGCGCTTTTGCCCCGGTGATTGATTTGAAATTGAGATGATCTATGAAAACAACCAGACCAAATTCCGAAGCCCTCGTCCGCGCACAACATCGCTCGACACAATGGGTGCCGCTGTTGGGCCTCGTCGCGGCTGGCCTCGCGTTGACGCTAGGCTTGCTATGGCTTGCGCATCCGTCGTTGACACCGGTGGCCGACTGGCGGCTGATGCGAATTGGCTGGCTCGCCGGCTTTGCCGGAACCGGCCTGGGCGCGGCGGCGTTGTGGCGCGCGCGGCGGCGGACATTGTTGCGCAGCGCGGCAGAAATGGACGCCGCATTCGCGACGGCCAATCGTCTCGAAACCGCCACCGCCTTGCACGCGGCACAAGACGCGATGGCGAAAGCGCAGCGCGCGGAAACCGAGCAATTTCTCCAACAAAGCCAGATCGTTCTACGCCGACGCTGGCTGTCAGTGTCGGTCGCGCTGGTGACGGTGCTCGCCGCCGCGCATTTGGCGACGTTGATTTGCTGGGCGCGGCCAGTGCAAGTGGACGCCAAAGCGAAGAAGAATTTACCCGTCGCCGCGGAGAAAAAAGAGATGGTGATCGTGCCAACCGCGAGCATTGATTGGCGTTCGCCGGAATCCGAAACTTCGGCGACCGCCATCGAGGAGGTGCCCCTTGAAGCCGAGGCGGATTCCTCGACGGGCTTGCGCAACGCCGTTCTGAAAATCGAAGTGAATGGCGCGCATCGCTTGTCGCAACCGTTGCCGGATGATTTAAGCGCGCCCGGCCCACACACACTCAACCCGTCCATTTATCTCGACCAGTTGGACGTGAAGACTTACGACATCGTATCGTATCACCTCAGCGCGCAACGCATCGCCGGCGGCACGCTACAGCCGACGGTTTCGCCAGTGCAATTCGTGCAGATTCAGCCTGCGCGCGAAGACACGTTCATCTGCGCCGGCGGTGATCAGCCGAGCAAATGTTTTAATTACGTTACCGCGCTCAAGGCGGCGCAGTTGCGGCTGATGAAGGACAATTTCACGCTCGCCCACGCCGACGTCGGCCACGACAACAGCGAATGGCGCGATGAAAACTCTCGCGTCGGCAGCGAGCAAAACCAACTGGCTGGGCGCACCGAGGAGGTCATCACGCTGATGACGACGAATCATTACCCGGAACAAATCCTTGGCCTGGTGCGGCAGTCGCAGCCGTTGATGGCCGCCGCCGGCGGGAAAATCGCGCGGCAGGAAAACCAGCCCGCGCTCCAGCCGCAAGGCCAGGCGCTGGGCTATCTTACCGAGGTGGAAAAATACCTGAAGAATTCCATCAAGCTTGCCGGTTCAAGCACGCAACCGAAAGCCGCCGATCCGTTCCAGCGCCCGAAGAATCTGGAGTTGAAGACCTATCCACTCACGCGCGCCGGAAAAATTGACGCTCTGGCCATGGCGCAGTCAAAGCTCGCCGGCGACCTCGCCAGCGGCAATACGAATTCCACCCTCAAGCTCGTCAGCGGAGACACGCGCACGGGCGCGGATGAAATCACCGGCCTACCGGGCGAACGGCAGGCGAAAATCAAGGAGCGCATCGGTGATTTTTTGAACGACCCTGGAGTGGCGGGGGACGCGCTGAAACATTTGCGGTCCAGCGATGAGTCTGCCGGCAAATCGCAGGAGCGAATTGACCAAAACGATTTCGCCGCCGCCAGTGAACCGGCGGCTGAGGCGGCGCGCGAATTGCATCAGACCGCCGCGGCGTTGCGCGCCGGCAGCAACCAGGCCGCGAGAAACAAACTCGCCGACGCGTTGCTTCAGCTTTCCGCCGCCGCCGGCAACGTGCGTCGAGCGCCGCAGGCCAAGACGGACGCGGATGCCGCCGCGGAGTTGAAGAAAACCGAGGACACCGTGCGCGAAGCAGCCCAACAACTCGCCGCCGAAGCGCAGAGCCAGCAGGACAACGGTGCGACCAACGCCGCCGCGCGGCTCGATGACATGGCGAAAATACTGCAAGGCGAGTCGCTGAAACAAATGCTGGCGCAGGCGCAAGTGTCGCCGCGCGATGCCGCGCAGACCGGGGCGCTCGCGAAGAAATTGGACGAACTCGCCGCGCGCGCCGGGCAGTTGCGCAATCCCGGTCCGTTGTCGCGCCAGGAACTCGCGCAACTGGTGGAGCAGTTGCAACGGACCCAGGCAAACCTGAAACATTTGGCGTCGCAATGCAGCAGTCCGGGTACGTCATCTTCAAGCGGCGCAGGCAAGCCAAGCATAGCGAATCAACCGGCTGGCACGTCCTTTGCGAGCGGCGGCGGACTATCTCATGCGCGCACGCCGGAATTGAGCCGCGCCGACATGCAGCGCGCGGAGGGCGCGCAATTGCTGGATGAATTGCGGCTCGACAGCATAGACGCCGGTGCCACGCCTTCCGGAATGATTTATGTCGCCAAGCTCGACAAACTATTGCGTGCCACCGCAGAGAGACCGGTGGCCAATCCGCAGGATTTTGTTCCACTGGCCGCTGAGATGGATCCGCCGCTGACGGGATTGATCAACTCGTTGCAGACGGAACTGGCCGGAATGCGCCGGCAGTTTGAATTAGTATCGGAGGAAACCGAGCCTGCCCCGCCCGCGTATCGCGCGGCCGTAGCGGATTATTTCGAGCAGGTATCGCGCGACTACCAGGCGGCCAAGGACGAACCCAATGACGCACATTGAATGGCAGTTTGGCGGCTGGCTGCGCGACTGGTCCGCGTCGGCGGCGATAGCGCTGCTTGCGACGCTCGGCGCGGCGGGGATGGTTTACGTCGTCTGGTTTTACCGGCGCACGCCGGGCGAACTGACACCGCGCGCGTGGCGGTGGCTGGCCGGTTTGCGCGCGGCGGTGATGCTATTGTTGTTGCTGTGCCTGGCCAATCCGGAGCGCGTGGAGAAAACCCCATTGCCGAAACAACCGTCGCGCACGCTAGCAGTGCTGGTGGATCGCTCGGCCAGCATGAGCGCGCCGGATTACCGGGGCAGCACGCGGCTCGCGGCGGCGGTACGGCGATGGCGGCAGGTGGAACCGGCGGCGAAACACAATTTTGCCAGCGTGAATTACCGGCGATTTGCCAATGACGTGCGGCCCGCGGCATCGCTCGACGACGCGGTCAACACCGGCCCGCCCGGCAGCGAAACGCATTTATTCGCGGCGTTGCATCAAACACTCGCGGAAAACCCTTCGGCCATCGTCTGCCTCACGGACGGCCTGGACACAAGCACGGATGACGCGGGGAAATTCACGGCGGAAGCGGTGGCGCGTGGTGTGCCGATTTATTTTGTGCCGGGCGAAAATCATCTGTTACCGGGCACAAGCCTGGCCTTGCGCGAAGTGAAGGCGCCGGCGCGCGTCCTGCGGCGGACGGAGTTCACGGCGACGGCGGTGATTGAAACGGCGGTGGCGCGGGACCAGGAACTGCCGGTGGAACTTTGGGTCAACGGCAAAAAGACGGCATCCACGCGGCTGGCCGTGCGCGCTGGGCGAAACACGTTGTCGTGGCCGGTGACAGTGGATTCGGGCGAGCCTGACGCTTTGACGCTGGAGTTTCGCGTCGGCGACCAGTCGGCGTCGTGCGTGGCGGACGTGGTCGAGAACACGACGATGAACGTGCTCTATTACCAGGGGGCGTTGCAATGGGGCTACCGGTTTTTGCGCGGCGCGCTGGAGAGCGATCCGAGCTTCCGGCTCACGGCGATATTGAACCCGGCGTTGCAGGTGCAGCTCACGGCGGCGAACGGCGCGGCGTTGACGGATTTGCCGGAGGACGCGGCGGAATTGCGGCGATTTCAGATCGTGATACTGGCGCATGTTTTTGCGGATCAACTGACGGCACGGCAGCAACAGACGCTGGTGGATTATGTGCGCGGCGGAGGCGGGGTGCTGTTCATTTCGTCGGACACCGCGGCGACAGAAGGATTTTCCGGCACGGTGCTGGAGCAGATGTTGCCGGTGATTTTCGCCACGCGAAATGATCCAGCCAACGTGGCGGTGCGGCAGATGCAATTTCAGTTGTCAGCCAACGCGGCGGAGGCGGGTGGCGAAATGTTTGAGGGCGGCAGCCAGGCCATCACGTTGAAACCATTTGCGCTGCTGGCGGGGGTGCAGCGTTCGGCGGCGGGCCGCTTGTTCTCTGATACGAATGGAGAGATGTTGCCGCAATTTGCGTTCAACGCGAAAGTGCGCGCGGTGAAGCCCGGCGCGGAAATACTGGCGGTGAGCGGCGCGGGCGCTCCGGACGTGTTGCTGGCGCGCCAGCAATTCGGCAACGGATTCGTAGCGGCACTAACAACGGATTTGTTGTGGCGCTGGAAGCTGGCGCTGCCGAGCAGCAGCCATGCAGTGGAAATATTCTGGCAACAATTGTTGCTGTCGCTGGCGCCAGCGACGGGCGAAGGACTATACTTGGTGAAACTCACGCCATCACCGGCCGTCAATGCGCCGGCGCTCTTTGTGGTGAACGCGGAGAATGCGCCGGCGCTCGAAGCGTTGTCGCCAACCGGCATGCGCCAGCAGTTGACGGTTGTGGACGCGGCCACGGCGGACGGCCCGGCGTGGCAGGCGAGTTTTACGCCAACAACGACAGGCCGCTGGGAGGTGCGGGCGACGGATGCGGCAGGCCGGCAGGCGCGAGTGGTGTTTCCAGTTGGGAATAAACCGGCTTCGGCGGAACTGCTGAATCTGCCGACAGATGTGGCCGGCATGAAACAATTGGCTGAAAGCACCGGCGGCGCACTGGTGCAAGACGCGGCGGATTTTCAAACGCCGATGGAAACCGCCACCAGGCCGCCGACGAAAACGCCGGAACCGTTGTGGAATTCCGGCCTGTTGCTGGTGGTGATGCTCGGACTTTACGCCACGGAATTGATCGCGCGGCGGCGCTGCAAACTGTTGTGAACCGATTGCCTGAAATTTCCAGACGCCGTTTTTTGCGCACCCTGATTGCGGGCGCGGCGTTGGCGCCGGGACTGACGGTACTGGGTGGCAGCTTCGACAGCTTGCGGGGCGACCGCGTGGGCTGGGCGCGATTGAAAACACCAAGCCCGGAATGGAAACGCCACGCGGGCAGCGATCCAATTCTGACGAGATTCTTCCGGGAGGAGACCACGCTGAACATTGACTCAACTTGGTATGTGGCCGACGCAAATGATTTGGGCGAACTCCGCCGGTATCCTTTCCTGTTTTCGCAAGGGGTCGGTGTAATCACCGGGCGAACTGGACGGAGCAATATTGCCGAATATATCCGGCGTGGCGGATTCGTGCTGGTGGATGCCTGCCACGACATTCATGTTACGCCGGATTTTGATGAATTCCTGCGCCGGCAATTCGAGTTCTATTCTGCTGTGCTGCCGGAAGCGCGCGTCGTGCCGCTGCCGGCAGCGCATGACGTCTACCGGTGTTACTTCCAGATTCCTGGCGGCCGGCCGCCGCATACGTTTATGTCCAATGTCTATGATCCAAAAAAAGCGGCGCATGGGCTTTACGGCGTGACGATTGGTCCGCGCATGGCGGGTGTGATCAGCGTGTGCGGATGGCAATGCGGTTGGGACCATGTGACGGAGCATCCGAGCCCCGCCCCGGCGGGAACCGACGTGGCTTGTATGCGGATGGTTGTGAACATCTACATTTATGCGATGATGCAAGGAGCGTGATTATGAAAGAAATGTCCCGGGCGCGGTTTTTGAAAACGCTGCTGGCCGGCGCAATGTTCCTGCCGGGCGCGGCGGCTTTCGGCGACGCGATGGACAAGCTGCGCGGAGATCGCGTTGGCTGGTCACGGTTGAAGACGACGAGCCCGGCGTGGAACAGACACTCGAACGGCGATCCGAAATTGACACGGTTCTTCCGTGATCAGACCACTTTGAACGTTGATCCGGTATGGTATGCGGCTGATGTCGAAAACCTCGAGGAAATGACAAAATATCCGTTTCTGTTCTCGCAGGGCGTGCATGTGGTGAACGACGCGCCGGGACGCGCCAACGCGGCGGAATACATCCGGCGCGGGGGCTTTCTCATGGTGGATGCGTGTTGCAATCCTACGTATACACCGGACTTTGACGTGTTTCTCCAGCAACATCGGGGCTTCTTTGCCGCGGTGTTGCCGGAGTCGTGTTTCGTTCTCTTGCCGCGAACTCACGAAGTGTACCGTTGTTATTTCCAGATTCCAAACGGTCATCCACCCCATACGTTCATGTCCAATGTCTATGACGCGAAAAAGGCGGCGCACGGGCTTTATGGCGTTATGATAGGCCAACGCATGGCGGCCATGGTCAGTGTGAGTGGATTACAGTGCGGTTGGGAAAGTCCGACGCCGCCGCCGGGGCATGACGCCGTCTGCATGAGAATGATGGTAAACATTTACATTTACGCGATGATGCAAGGAGCCTGATTCCATGAGAGAAATTTCCCGAGCGCGATTTTTAAAAATGCCGCCGTTGCCAAGGTGTTGAAGGAAGAACAAAAAACGCACCGGTATCCGCCGATTCTGGTGGCAGTAATCTTGTTTCCAACTCACCCAACTTTCGGTTGCGCAAGCAATTGGTCGGAAAAGTCGTTTCGGTCCTTCCTTTAGCATTTGTTCAATGAAAAGATACTTGCCTTGGCTGGCAGTTTTCAAATCCCCATTTGCCTCCTTGCAATTTTGAGCGGAGTCAGCAACAGGTTAAATTAACATCAATAGTATGGCGGAAGGGGTGGGATTCGAACCCACGGTACGGTTGCCCGTACGCCTGATTTCGAGTCAGGTGCCTTTAACCACTCAGCCACCCTTCCGTTTGATTTGATTTAATTGAAGAAAATGCGGTTTTTAGATTCTTCAAATTTGACATTTCTATACTGGTATTCTA
>Ga0335085_10016855_pt1 | contig 10539 bp, 13 predicted proteins | sample Lox_Sample_45_FD_206712 | JGI IMG/M metagenome (GOLD analysis project Ga0335085, IMG submission 206712) | Soil microbial communities from Loxahatchee National Wildlife Refuge, Florida, United States - Lox_Sample_4.5 | ecosystem: Environmental > Terrestrial > Soil > Wetlands | place: USA...
CGGGGCCTGGAAGCTGGAGGCCGAGCACATCCCCGAGCACTTCCAGACCTTCCACCGGCACCTGCCCGAACGGCTCTGGGAACTGCACCGGGAACTGATCGACCGGCTTGGCAGTGCCTGACCTGGGTACCTCTTGGAGGTGAGCAGGTTGGCGAACCGGCGGGTCCTGGGCATCGTCCTCGCGGGCGCGGCGGGCAAGCGACTCGCGCCCCTGACCGAGGACAGGGCGAAATCCGCCGTCCCGTTCGGCGGCCTGTACCGGCTGGTGGACTTCGCGCTGTCGAACCTGGTCAACGCCGGCGTCAGGAAGATCTGCGTGCTCACCCAGTACAAGAGCCACAGCCTCGACCGGCACATCACCACCACCTGGCAGCTGAGCAGCCGGCTCGGCAACTACGTGGCGCCGGTGCCGGCCCAGCAGCGGCTCGGGCCGCACTGGCAGACCGGCTCGGCCGACGCGATCTACCAGTCGCTGAACCTCATCCGCAGCGAGCGGCCCGACCTGGTGGTCGTGTTCGGGGCCGACGACGTGTACCGGATGGACCCGGCGCAGATGATCGAGGCACACGTGGCCCGGGGTGCGGGGGTCACGGTGGCGGCGATCCCGGTGCCCCGGGCGTCGGCCGCGTCGTTCGGCGTGGTGCAGGCGGACGGGCACCTGGTAAAGGCGTTCCTGGAGAAGCCCGCTTCGCCGCCCGCCTTGCCAGGCCGGCCCGACGAGGCGTTCGCGTCCATGGGCAACTACGTGTTCGACCGCGAGGTGCTGGTGGATTCCCTGCGGGCAGATGCCGCTGACGAGGGCAGCCAGCACAGCATCGGCGCCGACATCATGCCGATGCTGGTGCGGCAGGGCGCGGCACACGTCTACGACTTCCTGCAGAACGAGGTGCCCGGGGCCGGCGGGCAGGACCACGGCTACTGGCGCGAGGTGGGGACGCTCGACTCCTACTTCGCGGCGCACATGGACCTGTGCGCGCCGGACCCGGCGTTCAGCCTGTACAACGAGCACTGGCCGATCCTGACCCACGTGCCACCGCAGCCGCCGGCCAAGTTCGTCCTCGACGAGAACGAATCCGGCCGGGTGGGGCGCGCGGTCAGCAGCGTGGTCAGCAACGGGGTGATCGTGTCCGGCGGGCTGGTGCGGGAGTCGGTGCTGTCGCCGGGCGTCCGGGTGGACGACTGGGCGTGCGTGGAACGCGCGGTGGTGCTGCACAACGCGCGGATCGGGCGGCGGGCCGTGGTGCGCGACGCGATCCTGGACAAGAACGTGGTGGTGACCGAGGGTGCCGCGGTGGGGGCGGACAAGCACCGGGACCGCGAACGCGGGTTCACGGTGTCCCAGGGCGGGATCACCGTGGTCGGCAAGGGACGGGTAGTGGAACCGTAAGCGGCGGCCGTCTTTATCAGCCCTGAGGGCTGGGTGCCGCGGACGGCGGCAAATAGCCCTGGCTGACCGTGGTCATGTAGCTAGCGAATATCAATCCTCCCGAGCTCCCCGTTTTCCTGTCCGTGTGAAGCCGGACGCAGAAACCATGATTCCTGAGGGCGGAGCTTTATGCCCGGTGTATCAGGGCTAGGAATCAAAGCCTCTGTCTGATTGGGAGATCTGACGCCAGGCCCGCTCTGCGCGACAGGGCGTCCGGTACGGCGAAGGGAGTACCACTGTGAGCCGGCGAAGCCCGGCCCCGCCGCGGCGCTGTGCGAGGCAGACCGCGGATCATAGCGCCGGGGCCGTGAAGACCAATAACGGCCAGTTACGAGCAGGAGAAATCTACATGAGCCTTGCATCGATGGTGGATACCAAGCTAGCCGCGCAGAAGGCAGGCGACCCGAAAACGGCAAGTCCGGACCAGCCACTAGGAGTTTCGACAAATATCGCCAATCAGATTACGCGATGGATCCCCACCGAGACGATCACGGTCTATGTAGCACTACTGGCCCTGGTCGCACCGGTAGCCGCACATTCTCCCTCTTATACCAGCCGCTGGGTGCTCTTCTGGCTGATGACGGCGGCGAATCCGGTCGTGGTGATACTTCTAGTCATGGCCAAGAAGCAGGCCAAAGACAAATTCCAGTTTCCCTTGTTCGAGATAGTCATCGCGACTATCGCGTTCGCAGCCTGGGCCTTCGCGTTGCCCGACACGCCGCTCAGCTCGATTTCGGGCTATGGTATTCAGTGGAACGCTGCCATTCTTACCGTGACGACAACCGCGATTACCCTCATCGCGAACGCACTGCACAAATCTCCGGATTTCGATCAGGTAATAACAAAGGAGCAGGGAGCGAACCCGGACAGTCCCCATCCCTAGTGCCTCGGAGGGCGGGAGTGAGGTGGACGGGCCGGGCCGGGGAGCCGCGTGTCATGATCAGGTGAGGAAAGGGGGCACATGCGATACCTGATCGTGGCCGAGGCTTACCGGGACCTGGAGCAGGCCAGCGGGCGGCTGGTGCTGATCGAGCGGATGGCGGAGCTGGTGACGCAGACTCCGGCCGAACTGCTGCCGACCGTGTGTTACCTGTGCCAGGGACAGATCGCCCCCGAGTTCGCCGGGATCGACCTGGGGCTGGCCGAGAAGATGGCCATCCGGGCGCTCGCCGCCGCCACCGGCACCGAGACCGCGCAGGTCGCGGCGCACGTCCGGGAGGCCGGTGACCTGGGGCAGGCGGCCGAGCAGCTGCTGGCCGAAACCGCGGCGGGCCGGGCGGCCAGCCTGGAGGTCGTCACCGTGGTACGCACCCTGCGCCAGATCGCGGCGGCGGAGGGGCAGGGCTCGCAGGGCCGCAAGCTGGAGCTGATGGCCGGGCTGCTCGGCCAGGCCACCCCGCTCGAGGCCAGGTACCTGCTCCGCCTGGTCACCGGGAACCTCCGGCTTGGCATCGGCACGCCCACCATCCTGGACGCGCTGGCCCAGGTCTACGCGGGCGGGCGGGCCCAGCGTACGGTGCTCGAGCGCGGCTACAACATCTGCTGCGACATCGGCCTGGTTGCGTCCACGCTGGTCAGCGGCGGGCTGGCCGCGGTGGAGAAGCTGCACGTCCAGCCGGGAAACCCGGTGCGGGCCATGCTGGCCCAGCGGCTGTCCGACGCCGCCGAGATCCTGGCCAAGCTGGGCGGGCGGTGCTCGGCCGAGTACAAGTACGACGGGGTCCGGGTGCAGGCGCACCGGCTGGCAGACGGGCAGATCGAGCTGTGGACCCGGCGCCTGGAAGAGATCAGCACCCAGTTCCCCGACGTCATCGAGGTGCTCAAGGAAGGGCTGGGACCCCGCGAGGCCATCCTCGAAGGGGAGGTCGTGGCGTACGACGCGGCCACGGATGAGCTCAGGCCGTTCGGTGAAGTCATGCTACGGCGCCGTAAGCATGGCATCGAGAAGGCCGTGCAGGACGTGCCGGTGGGCCTGTTCTGCTTCGAGCTGCTGTACGCCGACGGCGAGGACCTGACCATGCTGCCGTACCCCGAGCGGCGGGCCAGGCTGGCCGCGGCGATCACCCCCGGTCCCCGGCTGCGGCTGACCACGGCCACCGAGGTCGGCGAGCCGGCCGCGCTGGACGCGGCGTTCTCCCAGGCGGTCACCGACGGCTGCGAGGGGCTGGTGTGCAAGTCGACCGGGCCGGAGTCGGCCTACCAGGCCGGCGCCCGGGGCTGGCAGTGGATCAAGCTCAAGCGCGACTACCGCACCGAACTATCCGACACGGTCGACCTGGTCGTCATCGGCGCGTACGCCGGGCGCGGCCGGCGCACCGGCGTGTACGGCGCGGTGCTGCTGGCCGCGTACGACGCGGACGCGGACATGTTCCGCGCCGTGTCCAAGTGCGGCGCCGGGTTCACCGACGCTCACCTGGCCACGCTGCACGCGCGGCTGGCGCCGCTGGTCCGCCCGGACAAGCCCGCCCGGGTCGACGCCCGGCAGGCACCCGACGTGTGGTGCGAGCCCGGGCTGGTGCTGGAGATCCTCAGCGCCGAGCTCACCCTGTCCCCCAACAACACCGCCGCCTGGGGCCAGATCGAGCCCGATAACGGGCTGGCCATGCGCTTCCCCCGGTTCACCGGGCGCTGGCGGGACGACAAGTCCCCCGAGGACGCCACCACAACGCGCGAGCTGGTCGAGCTGTTCCTCGGTGCCCGGCGCACCGCTACGGGCTCGCCTGACTGACGATCCTGGCCTGGCCCGGCTCCAGCGGCTCACCGCAGGCCTGGCAGGTCAGCTGCGCGACCAGCCGGTGCCCGCAGGTGTGCTCCAGGACCAGCGGCGGCCCGTCGTCCCCGGCCAGGTACGTGTCGCCCCAGCGCATCAGCGAGGCGATGACCGGGTACAGGTCCCGGCCGGCTTCGGTCAGGTGATATTCGGAACGGGCCGGGTGATCGCTGTACCGCCGCCGCTCGAGTATCCCGGCGGCGACCAGGGTGCGGAGCCTGGCCGCGAGCGTGTCGCGCGGCGCGCCGGTGCGGCGCACCATCTCGTCGAACCTGCGGTCGCCCAGGAAGACCTCGCGGATCGCCAGCAGCGCCCACTTCTCCCCGACGATGTCCAGGGTGCGGGCGATCGAGCAGGTACGGGGTTCGGCACTGGCCATGAACGCGATAATACCTCCTAAGTTGGATTTCTGGACGCACTGGCGGGCGATGGGTTATGGTGAGTCCAGATTTCAGACTCACCCCCTTGGAGGGCTGGTGGAAAACCGCAGGGTCACCGCCGTGGTCGGCGTCCTGTCGCTGGCCGTGTTCATGTCCAGCCTGGACCTGTTCATCGTCAACCTGGCGTTCCCTTACATCAGCCGGGATTACCCGGGCACCAGCCTGAGCTCGCTGTCCTGGGTGCTCAACGCCTATACGATCGTGTTCGCCGCGGTGCTGGTGCCCGCGGGCCGGTGGGCCGACCGGATCGGGCGGCGGCGGCTCTTCTCCGGCGGGCTGATCCTGTTCAGCGCCGGCTCGGTGCTCTGCGGGCTGGCGCCCGGGGTGGCCGCGCTGATCGCGGCCCGGGTCATCCAGGCAGCGGGAGCCGGGGCGATGGTGCCCGCGTCGCTGTCGCTGCTGCTGGCCGCGGTGCCGCCGCCCGTTCGGCCCAAAGCCCTGGGCACCTGGTCCGCGCTTGGCGCCCTGGGCGCGGCATTGGGACCGGTGATCGGCGGCGCCCTGGTGCAGGTCGACTGGCGCTGGGTGTTCTGGATCAACGTGCCGGTGGGCGTGGCCGCCGTGTTCCTGGCGGCGCGCGTAGTGCCGGAGAGCAAGGACCCGAACGTCTCTGGCCGGCCGGACATCCTCGGCGCGGGGCTCCTGGCGGCGGCGGTCGGGCTGGTCGCGCTGGCGCTGGTCAAGGCGCCCGGGTGGGGCTGGGGCTCGGCGTCGTTCCTGGGCCTGCTGGCCGCGTCGGTGTTGTGCGGGGCGTTGATGGTTCTGCGCTCGCGGCGGCACCATTCCCCCGTCATCGAGCTTGAACTGCTCCGCTCGCGCACGTTCAGCGGCTCGTTCGCCGCGTCGATCCTGTACTACGCGGGGTTCGGCGCGTTCGTGCTCAGCTCGGTGGAGTTCCTCACCGGCGTGTGGCATTACTCCGCGGTGGAGGCCGGGCTGGCCATCGCGCCGGGGCCGCTGATGGTGCTGCCGTTCGCCCGGCTGGTGGCGCCGCGGCTGACGGTTTATCTGGGGGGCCCGGGGCGGGTCGCGGTGATCGGGTGCTTCGTCAACGCGCTGGCGCAGGCGCTGTGGCTGTGGCGGATCCAGGTCGCGCCGTCGTACGCCGGCACCCTGCTGCCTGCCCAGCTGCTGGGCGGGGCGGGCGTGGGGCTGACGATCCCGTCCCTGCTCGGGGCGGGGAGCGCGGCGCTGACGCCGGCCCGGTTCGGCACCGGCAGCGGGATCCTCAACACCGGGCGGCAGGTGGGCACCGTGCTCGGCGTGGCCGGGCTGGTGGCGATCTTGGCCCGGGTATCGCCTGCCGACCCGCTCGCGGCGTTCCGCGGCGGCCTGGTGCTGGTCATCGCGTTCTTCGCGGCCGCGGGCGTGGTGTCCGCGGTGCTGCTAACCCGGCGTCCGGGTCGCGACGACCTGACGGTAGTCAGCCGGGGCGACCAGGGTGCCGTCGGTGGTGTTGAGCAGGGCGCGGTTGAACCGGTCAAGGCAGCTGGCTAGCTCGGCGGCCAGGGCAGGACGGTGAGGGCGGGCCACTGGCGGTGCCAGCGCTCGGTCTTGGCCCGGTAGACCCCGGCCGGGGCGAGCACCGGGTTGGGGATCGAGGGGAAGCCGGCCGTCACAGGTCAACGCTGGTACCGGGTTCGAGCCGGGTGACCTGGGCGCCGCTGGGAGCGGCGGCGACGGACAGCATCCGGGTCATCAGGCCGAGGCCGTTGTCGTTCAGGATCGCGTCGTGGATGGCGTAGCCGCGGGCGGGCGCGACGGCGCGGAAGTAGTCGATCATGTCGCCGGCTTTCAGCCACGGGGCGCTGATCGGGACCAGCAGGGTACTGGCCGGGTCTTCGGGGACGGTGAACGAGTCGCCGGGGTGGAACAGCTCGCCGTCGACCAGGAATCCGGTGTTCACCACCAGCGGGATGTCCGGGTGGATGAGCGCGTGGTCCACGCCGTAGACGTGCACGTCGAAGCCGGCCACCTCCACTGCGTCGCCGTGCCTGACCTCGTGCACCCGGTCGCCGAACTCGGCGAACTGCGCGCAGATCGACTGGTTGGCCCACAGGGTCACGCCGGGATCACTGGACAGCGCGGCGCGGACCGCGTCCGCGTCCAGGTGGTCCGGGTGCTCGTGCGTGACCAGGACCGCGGCGGCCCCGTCCAGGGCCGCGACCGGATCGCTCCAGCCGCCCGGGTCGATGACCAGGGTGGCGCCGGCCTTGTCCAGCCTGACGCAGGAATGCCCGAGCTTGGTGAGCCGCATCAGGCCACCATACTCAGGGCTGTTACCGTGCCGGGATGGGAATCCAGCTAAGCGAATCGGCGCTGCGCCTGGTCGACGGCAAGAACTACGCGGTGCTGGCCACGGTGAACCCTGACGGCAGCCCGCAGACCTCGGTGGTGTGGGTCGGTCGCGACGGCGGCGACCTGCTGTTCTCCACGGTGGAGGGGCGCGTCAAGCACCGGAACATGGCGCGGGATCCGCGGGTCAGCGTCAGCATCATCGATTCGGCCGACCCGGAGAATTACGTCGAGCTGCGCGGCCGGGTGTCGATGACGCCGGACGTGGGCCGGCGGGTCGACACGGAGCTTTCCTGGAAGTACGACGGCCGGGACCCCGGCGAGGACCGGCCCGGCGCGGTCCGCGTGGTGGTGCGGATGGAGGTGGAGAAGGCCACCGGCTACGGAGCCTGATCCGCGCCGGTGTGAGACATGTGCGTGCGGGAGGGCACGAGCCCGGCCCGGCGGCCGGGTATGCCAGCTCGGCTTCCTCGGCGGCCTGGAGCCGGTGGCCGAGTTCAACCCGATCGCCGACGTTCCGACCGGCGTCCAGTTCAGCTTCTACGGCAGCGCGTTCGTGCTCGGCACCGAGAGCTTCCCGCTGGCCGACATCCCGCTGCAGGAGATGGTCACCAAGGCGGAGAGCGGGCGGTACCGGGCCAAGCCGGTGAAGGTGTTCGGCTTCGAGGAGATCGTGGAGGCACACCGGGCGATGGAACAGGGCCTGGCCGCCGGAAAGATGGTCGTCGCGGTGAACTAAACACTGCCCGCGCTGGCTGCCCGGCCTGGGCTGCGGCCTCCGTTCACTTCAGTCCCCCACAGCGCACTGGCCTCATCGAGGCGCCGCGGGTTCCGTGGTCGGGAGTGACTTGAACTTCTGGTCACGTTGTCAGTCTGCCGGACTCTCTTCGGCGCTGATGGGCGTTGCTCCCGCTGGAGCTCCCGCGCGATCGGGGTCGTGCACGGGTACTGCGCCTCGTCAGGGCTCAAGGTCGGTCACTCCCTTGCCGCTTGCGATATCGAACGGCACAGAAACCTGGTCGTGCACGATCAGCCAATTGCGGTCGAGCTTCCGGAAGCAGAAGGTGCCCCGGACCCACATCCCGCTCGTCGCCGTCCCGTCCTTCAGCGTGCCGCTGAGCCGGCCGAAAGCGTGCCCGAATGCCACATCATCACCCACGGTGACGGTCAGGTCGCGGACCTCATAGTCCACATCCTGGAAGAACGTGAACGCCTTCGCCCAGTTCTTCAGCTTCGCCTCTATCCCTACATGCTGGAGCGGCGGCTCGACGTCGAAGGACACGACGTCCGTTGCGTATAGCCGCTTCAGGCCTTCGAGATCCTTGGCCCGGATTCCCGCCACGATCTTGTCAACCTGCTGCCTGATCTTGGCTTCGTCTTCCTCGCGTTGCGCGGGCATCGATACCCATCCCTTCCGACCGGTGTGGAATCTTGGCTTCTACCCGTAAGACGAAACAGCTACCGGGAATGTCAGGCCCCGGCCTCGAGGGGCCCGCGGGCCAGGGCCGGGGCTGGGTGAAGACGTGCCCGGCTGCCACCCGCTGCCGCGCCGCCGCTTTCAGCGATTTCAGTTCCCGCTCGTCGTGCACCGAGCCGGTGCTCGGTCTCAGGCCCGTCGCGAGAGCGTGGCGACCCCGGGCCATCGACGTCAGCCCCAGGTCAGCGATCACCGGATTGAGCCACATCAGCGGCCGCCGCGCGGCCCATGCCCAATACCCGCACAGCTCTGCGTACGCGGCTTGCCGGACGTCATCGTCGGTCATGTCCGGCAGCACGGTGGCCGGAGGTCGCCCCAGGACAGCGAAGCCGTGCCGCACCAGTTCGGCGCGCGTCACACCGGACAATCTGCGGTGGACCAGCGCGCCGTGGGTCCATGTCGGATGCAGCGCCGCCACGTCGGCCAGGATCGACATACACGCACCCCAGGTCCAGTCCATTGGCGACCCCGTGATCCAGGTCGCGGTGCAGACCGGTCAGGACCTCCTGCCGCGCCCGACCGACCGGGCCCTCGGTCAGGGCCACAAGGTCAAGGTCGCTGACACCAGGCACGTAGTCCCCTTTGGCCAGGGAGCCAGCCGCCAGCCTAGGTTCATGCCCTTCGGCGGCCGGAGGGCCGCTACCCGGCTGCTCGGTGAGGAATGCTGCTGGCGGCCGCTCGTTACGGTGCGGGACAAGGAGGTGGCTCAGTGGCACGTTCTTCCGTGGTGTCCGGCCAGCCGAGGCCTGGTGAGGTGGGTGCCCCGTCGACGAAGAGGAGCCGGCGGTCCAGGGCGGTCCGCCGGACGGCCAGGGCCTCGGCGTAGTCGGCGGAGGCGTACCAGGCCCGCAGCCGGTCCATGCTCGGGAATTCCACGATGACGAGGCGGGTGCTGGCTGGCCAGGCGCCTTCGGCTACTACCGGGGCAGCGCCGCGAACGAGGTAGCGGCCGTCATGCCGGGCGATTGAGCCCGCCGCCAGTTCGCGGTAGCGGCGTCCTTGCGTTTCGTCCAGCATCTCGACTTCGGAGATCACGTACGCGGCCATGTTGCGATGATCTCAAAAGCTCAGCGTGCCTCGATGTAGCCGTAGCGCATGCGGCCGATCAGGTGGATACGGAGGCGAACCGGCGTGTCGGGCTCGGTGGGCGGGTGGATGCTGATGTCGGTGTAGCGCGTCGTCAGGGAATCAGCGTCCACGACCACGCCCGGGCCGGTCACCAGGATCAGGGACCCACCACGCATCTTCATGTCGATGTGCAGCGTTTCGTGCACGACTACCGCGTCGGTGAAATTCAGGTTCACGTCGCACCAGGACGGATGCAGTTCCAGCCGCCGCGGCACCACCCAGCGGCCGGTGCGCTGGACCGAGCCTCCACGCTGGTCGATCCGGATCACGTCCTCGGGTTGCGCGGGCTCCGGTTTTCGCTGGGCCGGGGCGGCGGCCAGGTCGGCGGTTAGCGGGGCTAGCTCACGGAACGTTCGGGAGGCTAGGGCGGCTTCCATGCGCTCGCTGAACTCGTCAGCGGTCAGGCGGCCGTCTGTTGTGGCGGCGCGCAGGATGTCTATGACGCGGTCCCGGTCGGCATCGGAGGCCCTCAGGTCGGGTGTGCTGGCGGGCTCGGGAGGCTCACCCGTCGGCGGAATGTCTGCGGGCACATCTCTCCCTGTTCCGCTCGGGTCCTCGAGTTGCGCGGCGGTTCACGCTGGCGAGATAACGCTACATCGCGCGCTAGCCGGGACGGCACTCGAGCGGATGCAGGTAGCCCGGAAGGCGCTAGGCGTTGCCCGTGCCAGTCACCTCGACGCGGATCCGCGTGACGACCTGGTTGGCTTCGTCCTCACTAATTTCGATGAACTCGTATTGCAGGTCACCGCGTTCTGAGGAGACCAATAGTGAAGTTCGTTCCCAGGTGAGATCTTGGCTGAACGCCTCATCGCGCCTACCGCCAGACTCAAAGTAGATACGTCTAAGAACGCCAGCGGGCCGCTCACGGCTACTCAAGTCGTCAATAATTGCATAGTACGTGATTTTATCTGGCATCTGCACTTCTTTCCGGGTAGTCGGGAATATCAGTAGCGCCGGATGGAACAGGTACATCCGCAGCGACTTTCCTTTGGAATGCTTCCAG
>Ga0335085_10016856_pt1 | contig 10539 bp, 11 predicted proteins | sample Lox_Sample_45_FD_206712 | JGI IMG/M metagenome (GOLD analysis project Ga0335085, IMG submission 206712) | Soil microbial communities from Loxahatchee National Wildlife Refuge, Florida, United States - Lox_Sample_4.5 | ecosystem: Environmental > Terrestrial > Soil > Wetlands | place: USA...
ACATGTTGTGTTTAGCGCCTTCGACCCCGCCCATCCGGCGACGACTTCTGCGACAATGATCGATGAGGTGATTCGCGGCGTGATCGGGTTCCAAGGTCTCTTGATGAGTGATGACGTGTCCATGAATGCACTTGCCGGCTCGATCGCCGAACGGACGTGCGCGATCGTCGCCGCCGGGTGCGACATGGTCCTGCATTGCAACGGCAAGCTTGATGAAATGCGCGAGGTGGCGGCCAACACGCCCGCATTGGCGGGTCTGGCCAAGACGCGCGCGGACAAGGCGCTGGCGTCGCGCCGGGCGCCGACGGCATTCGATCGCAACCAGGCGCGCAGCGAGCTCGACGCATTGATCGCACAAGCGGGAACGGCTGGCGCATGACCGCGGAAATCCTGTCCTTTGAAACCGGACGGCCGGCCGAGCTGTCTGAGAGCGAACCGGCATTGGTCGTCGATGTCGAGGGCTATGAAGGCCCGCTCGACCTCTTGCTCGCGCTCGCCCGCCAGCAGAAGGTCGATCTCGCCAAGATCTCGATCCTGGCGCTGGCCGACCAGTACCTCCACTTCATCGAAGCCGCCCGAAAGATCCGCCTGGAGCTCGCCGCAGACTATCTGGTCATGGCAGCCTGGCTCGCCTTCCTGAAATCGCGGCTGCTCCTGCCTGAACCGCCGACCGCCGAGGGCCCGAGCGCCGAGGAAATGGCCACTGCGCTTGCCAATCGGCTGCGGCGGCTGGAGGCGATCCGCGAGGCCGCCAACCGGCTTATGAACCGGCCGCAATTGCTGCGCGACATTTTCCCGCGCGGAGCGCCCGAGCAGATCGCCGAAATCCGCCATCCCAAATATACCGCAACGCTCTACGACCTGCTGACCGCCTATGCCACGCAGCGCCAGTCGCGTGTGCTGGCCTCGGTGCATCTGGCGCGCCGCACGGTGTGGTCGCTTGCGGAGGCGCGCGCCTCGCTGGAGCGGTTGATCGGTCTGCCCGAGTCGGAGGATTGGGGCTGCCTCGACGAATATCTCCTGCGTTTTGTCGCAGACCCCTCGCAACGCGCCACGGTCTTTGCATCGAGCTTCGCTGCCGCCCTGGAACTGGTGCGTGAAGGCGAATTGGAGCTGAACCAGAAACAGGCGTTCGCGCCGCTCTATTTCCGCAAGCGCCCGCCGCAGCCGCCCTCTGCTGCCCCCGCGCCTGACGCGACAGCCGAGTAGTCGAAGTGTTCGAAGTGTTCGAAGAAGGAGACCCAGCCATGGCAAGCTTGGCGGAAAAACGCGAAGCCATCGCCGAGGAGCCGGCTGCCACCGAGGATGAGCCGGTGGCGCGGCCGGAGGAATTGCGGCTGCTGGAAGCGCTGCTGTTTGCCTCCGCCGAGCCGCTCGATGCGGCAACGCTCGCAAAGCGCATGCCCGATGGCGTCGACGTCAAGGCTGCGCTTCTGCAGCTGCAGGCCGACTACGCCTCGCGCGGCGTCAATCTGGTGCGCATCGCCAATAAATGGACCTTCCGGACCGCGGGCGATCTCGCCTGGTTGATGACGCGGGAGAGCACCGAGACTCGCCGCCTGTCCCGCGCAGCCATCGAGGTGCTGGCGATCATCGCCTACCACCAGCCGGTGACGCGCGCCGAGATCGAGGAGATCCGCGGCGTCGTCACCTCCAAGGGCACCCTGGACGTGCTCTTGGAAACCGGCTGGATCCGCCCGCGCGGCCGCCGCAAGACGCCAGGACGTCCTCTGACCTTCGGCACCACGGAAAGCTTCCTGTCGCAATTCTCGCTGGAAGCGCTCGGCGACCTGCCGGGCCTGGAGGAACTGAAGGGCACGGGCATGCTGGACACCCGGCTGCCGACCGGCTTTACCGTGCCGACTCCGTCCGACGACCCGACCTTGCGCGAGGACGAGGATCCGCTCGAGCCGGGCGATCTGGAACTTGCGCTGGCGCCAGCCCCTGATCCGGAACCCGGAGCCGGTGGGGAGGGGTAGTTTCACCTCGCCCCGCTTGCGGGGAGAGGTCGCCGCGTGCATTTGCGCAGATTAACGGTGGCCCGAATAGCGAGCGTCAACCGCGATTTGACGTAGCCCAAGTCCTTGTTTTTGACACCCGCCAAGCCTACGTTTGCGGCAGAAGCAGGCCGCATCGGGCCATTTTCGTGTTTTGGAGGTTGCAGGATGGGTTCGCTTAGCATTTGGCACTGGATCGTGGTGATCGCAGTGGTCCTGCTGCTGTTCGGTCGCGGCAAGATTTCCGACCTGATGGGCGACGTTGCCCACGGCATCAAGGCCTTCAAGAAGGGCATGCAGGACGACGACAAGGTCGCCGAGAAGCCCGAGCCGATGAAGAGCATCGACCACACCGCCTCGCAGGCTCCGGCCGCGCGGTCGGATGTCGGCAGCAAGGCGGTCTGAAGCAACGCGTCTCAAGAACAGCGCGGGCAGCCCCTGATCCTTCTGAGGTGGGGCGAGACGGTTTCGCGTGAGCGGAAAGTTTGATGTTGGACTTCAGCTGGAGTGAACTCATCCTGATCGGGATAGTCGCGCTGGTCGCGATCGGCCCGAAAGAGCTGCCGGGCGTGTTGCGCACGGTCGGACAATGGATGGGCAAGGCGCGCAAGATGGCTGCCGAATTCCAGAGCCAGTTTCAGGAGGCCCTGCGCGAAGCCGAAATGGCCGACCTGAAGAAGAGCTTTGACGAGGTGCGCGAGGCGGCATCCGGCTTTTCCGGGGGCAACCTGATTTCTTCGCTCCAGAAGGATGTCAGCGACTCGCTCCGCATCGATCCGGTCGACAAGCCGGCGGAGCCGCCGGCGACACCATCGGTCGAGCCGCCGGTGACGCCGACCGAGCCGGAGGCGCCGACGCCGCAGACCTTCGTGGAAGCCGAGGCCCATGCCGCAACCGAGCCGCTCGCCATTGTCAGCGACAGCCAGGCTGCGGCTGTGATCGAACAACCCGCGCCCGACAGCTTCAAGGATGCCAAAGCGTCATGACTGACGCCGATATCGAAGCCTCGAAGGCCCCGCTGCTCGACCATCTGATCGAGCTTCGCGCCCGGCTGATCAAGTCGCTGCTGGGCTTCGGCATTGCCTTCATCTTCTGCTTCTTCTTCGCCAAGCAGATATTCAACGTGCTGGTCTGGCCCTACGTCTGGGTGGCGGGACCTGAGAATTCCAAATTCATCTACACCGCGCTGCTCGAATATTTCATCACTCAGCTCAAGCTGGCGCTGTTCGGAGCGGCTTTCATTTCCTTCCCGGTTGTCGCGACCCAGCTTTACAAATTCGTCGCCCCCGGCCTGTACCGGCATGAACGCAACGCCTTCCTGCCTTACCTGATCGCAACCCCCGTGTTCTTCGTACTGGGCGCCGCGCTGGTCTATTTCGTGGTGTGGCCGATGATTACCCGTTTCTCGCTCAACATGCAGCAGCTGGGCGGGCCCGAGACCGCGCAGATCGAGCTGCTGCCCAAGGTCGGCGAATACCTGTCGTTGATGATGTCGCTGATCTTTGCCTTCGGCATCGCCTTTCAGCTGCCTGTCATCCTGACCCTGCTCGGGCGCGTCGGCATCATCACCTCGCGCATGCTGCGCGAAAAACGCCGCTATTTCATCGTGATTGCCTTTGTCATCGCCGCCGTTCTGACCCCGCCCGACGTGCTGAGCCAGTCCTCGCTCGCAATCCCGCTGCTCGCCCTCTATGAGGGTTCCATCATTGCGGTCAGCATCGTCGAGAAGAAGAAGGCGGCCGCCGCGCGGGCTTCGTCCGGCAGCCCGTCGGCGGCGAACCCGGCGGAATAGACCCGTTCAAATAGCGCTGTCATACCCCGCGACGGCGGGTATCCAGTACACCACCCTGTCTCGATTCAATCGCCGGCTCTGGAATTACTGGATGGCCCGCCTTCGCGGGCGATGACAGATGTGGTAGGGCGGCGGCGCCGTACCCGTTCGGCAAGCCGAGCTATGATTTGCGAGTGACGCCATGCACGACATCAAATGGATTCGCGAGAACCCCGAGGCCTTCGACGCCAGCCTGAAGCGGCGCGGGCTGTCGCCGCTGTCGGCCTCGCTGCTTGGCATTGACGAGAAGCGGCGGGCGGCCATCCTCGCCTCCGAGCAGGCCCTGGCGCGGCGCAACGCGGCGTCCAAGGAAATCGGCGAGGCCAAGAAGGCCAGGGACGAGGCCCGCGCGACCGCGCTGATGGAGGAGGTCGCCCGCCTCAAGACCAATCTTCCGGAGCTCGAGGCGGCGGCGAAAGTTGCCGACGAGGAGCTGCGCGAGGCGATCGCCGCCATTCCGAACCTGCCGCTCGAGGAGGTGCCGGATGGCGTCGACGAGCACGGCAATGTGCAGCGTCACGTGTTCGGCAACCGCCGCAACTACGCGTTTGCGCCCCGGCCGCATGACGATCTCGGCCACGCGCTCGGCTACATGGATTTCGAAACCGCGGCAAAACTCTCGGGCGCGCGGTTTGTGGTGTTGAAGAAGGGGCTGGCACGGCTCGAGCGCGCCATCGGCCAGTTCATGCTCGACCTTCACACCAATGAGCACGGCTATACCGAGATCAATCCGCCGCTGCTGGTGCGTAACGAGGTGATGTTCGGCACCGGGCAATTGCCGAAATTCGAGGACGACCAGTTCTGGGCCATCAAGGGCGAGTTGCTCGCAAGCCCCGACGGGCGCCTCAAGACCGAGCGCCTCGGCCTCATCCCGACCGCCGAGGTCTCGCTCACCAATCTGGTGCGCGAATCCATTGTCGACGAAAAGGAGCTGCCGATGCGGCTCACTGCGCTCACGCCCTGCTTCCGCGCCGAAGCGGGTGCGGCCGGGCGCGACACCCGCGGCATGATCCGCCAGCACCAGTTCACCAAGGTCGAGCTCGTCTCGATCACCACGCCGGAAGACAGCAAGGACGAGCACGAGCGCATGCTCGCCTGCGCCGAGGAAGTTCTGCGTCAGCTCGATCTGCACTACCGGGTGATGACGCTGTGCACCGGCGACATGGGTTTCTCCTCGCAGAAGACCTACGACATCGAGGTCTGGATGCCGGGGCAGGGCGAGGGCGGCGCTTTCCGCGAAATCTCGAGCTGCTCGGTCTGCGGTGATTTCCAGGCCCGCCGCATGGACGCCCGCTATCGCGGAAGCGACGGCAAGCCGCGCTTCGTCCACACCCTGAATGGCTCGGGCACCGCCGTCGGCCGCGCGCTGATTGCGGTCATGGAAACCTACCAGCAGGAGGGCGGGGCGATCGCCGTGCCTGACGTGCTGCAGCCCTATATGGGCGGGCTGAAGCTGATCGCGGCCGAGTAGTCCTGGCGCAACCAAGCTAGGGGGCCCAGAAATAATTCTGCCGCGATTTTCTGCCAAGCTCGCACGGGTCGCTGTTGTGATTGGCGATCTATCCGTTATTTTCCTGTTTTGCCGTGCAAGTCGTTGCTCGAAAGCGTTCGATGGCGCTCCATCGCGACATCTATTGGGTTGGCAGGCAGTGGGCCGTCACCGGTTTTGGGGTGCAGGCGATTGATCAGCGCCTGAAGGGTGCCTTCGACATCGAAGCCTCGCAGGTCTGGCAGGACGGACTGCAGGCCCGCGTCTGTGGCCAGCCCTGGTTCAATGCGCAGGATTTCGACAAGGCGCTGACGATGGCGCGGCGGCGCCTTCCACAGCCGCCGAAACCATCCATTCCGCTGGTGGAGAGCGTTCTGGATTTGATGCAGCCGCCGGCAAGCGGCCCCTCCCAGGAACCGCTCGGGCAGCCGGCCAGCGGGGCGGGCGCGCAGCCTTTGGGCTCGCCTCAGTCCTCGCAACTGCTGCAGCCTACGCCACCAGCGCTGCCGCAGTTGCGCGTCGAGGGCAAGCTGGCGCGCTTCATGCCGCAATGGCGGCTCAGGCGGTAACTTCAATTTCCAGGTGTGGCGCTGGAAACTCCCGGCATCCGATAGTCGCGGTAATAGCGCTGCAGCTCGGGTGGGATGGTGCCGATCCCGACCGGATAACGACGCCGTGCCGGCACGCAGCCTGAATGGCTACGCACCATGCCCTTTCCGCAATGGTGAGTGCGTTCGTCTGCCTCATCCGCCTCTTTTGGTGGTGCAGGGCTCACCGCTTGAGAAGCGGGCGCAGCCGCGGTCGTTGAAATGGCCAAGCATCTGCTGCCCTTCAGAATGGTCTGCTCCGGGCAGCGTTTGGGCACGCATTTGCCGTTCACATATTCCAGGCCATAGGTTTCGCCCGACATCACCACCTGGCCGTTGCACAGGCAGGTTCCATTCACCGTCAATTCGCCGCCCAGGCAAGTCTCGGCATGGGCCTTGACGCAGGTGCCACCATTGGCGGTGTTGCCCTCGCTCGACATCAGGTTGAATCCGGACGGGCAGACGCAAGCCCCATTCGTAACCGTCCCGCCATTGCAGGCAATGGCGAGGGCCGGCGCGACCGGTGCGATGGGCGGCGCCACCGGGGCGGCCGGCGCATCGGCAACGCAGGCCCCGCTGGCCGTATCGGGATGGGTCGTTGCGGGGCACTTGCATCGGCTGGAAAGGCTGCGCAGGCCGCAGGGCTCGCTCGAAAGCTCGGGAGCAGGGGAGGCGGCCGGGGCTGGCGGAGATCCGGCGGCCGGCTTTGCAACACATCGGCCGTTCTCCATCTCCTGCCAGGGAAAGCATTGCAGCTCGGCGGATGAGTCCTCGTTCGCCTGCGCGCCGGCCGGAACTGAAGCGAAAACGACCAGGAAAATGGCAAGTGCGGCAGCGGCAAAACAGCGGGTCATCCAAAACCCCTCGCCAATCCACTCGATTCAATGCGGTGCAAACTAGTCCTGGCGCTGGCGGCTGCGCAATAGAGGTGGCACGGCATTGCCGGGCGGAGCGGTTCGACCGCAGCGACAGCCAATCCTGCGCCAGAAGCCGGCTTTTCCCCTTGTTTTGCCGGGTTTGCCTCGACAGCCACGAGCGGTTAAGACGGCCTCACGGATCATCAGAATCGACAAGGACCCTTTGCGGCATGCGCATACTCTGCACCAATGACGACGGCATTCATGCCCCTGGGCTGCAAGTCATTGAGGAGATTGCGAGCGCTTTGTCCGACGATGTCTGGGTGGTGGCGCCCGAGCTCGACCAGTCGGGCGTCTCCCATTCGCTGTCGCTGAACGATCCGTTGCGACTGCGCGAGGTCGGCCCGCGCCATTTCGCCGTGCGCGGCACGCCGACCGACTGTGTCATCATGGGCGCCCGCCACATCCTCCTGCCCAAGCTGCCAGACGTCGTGCTGTCGGGCGTCAACAAGGGACGCAACGTCGCCGAAGACGTCGTCTATTCCGGCACCATCGCCGGCGCGCTCGAAGGCACAATATTGGGCCTGCCCTCGTTCGCGCTGTCGCAGGAATTCTCGATGGAGACGCGCGACAGACCGCTGTGGGACACCGCCAGGACGTTCGCTCCCGACATCCTGCGCAAGGTGATCAAGGCGGGCGTGCCGAAGAACACCGTGATCAACATCAACTTTCCCGCGTGCCTGCCCGAGCAGGTCCAGGGCATCCGGATTGCCCGCCAGGGCAAACGCAATCTCGGCTTTCTCAAAGTCGACCAGCGCCGGGACGGCCGCGGCAATCCATATTTCTGGATCGGCTTCGAGCGCGCCGCGATGATGGATACGCCGGAGGAGGGCACCGATCTCGCCGTGCTCGCCGCGCGCTACATCTCGGTGACGCCGCTGCGGCTCGACCGGACCGACGAGGCATTCTCGGCGGCGCTCACCGACATGCTGAAATGAGACCCCACGCCTCGGTGGGCAAACCTGCGCGCGTGGCGCGTTGTGATTGGCCTCGTTGCAGGACAGCTCGACCGCCGCCGTCTCTCCAACCGGAGCAGCCGCTGCTGCAGCTCACGCGCTGCGCAGCGCGCTGTCGATGGCCTTGCCTAGCGTTTCGATCTGGAACGGTTTCTGCAGCGCGGGGCGGTCGCGATACTCTTCCGGAAGCCCCGAGGAGCCATATCCGGTCGCGAAAATGAAGGGACGGTTGCGCGCCTTGACCAGGTCGGCAACCGGCGAAATCACCTTGCCGTTGACGTTCACGTCGAGGATCGCGAGATCGTAATAGATGGTCTGCGCAAGCCGGATCGCCTCGTTGATCTCGCCGGCCTCGGCCGCGACCGTGTAGCCGAGCTCCTCCAGCATGTCGGCGACCATCATTCTGATCATGACCTCGTCCTCGACGAGGAGCACCGAGCCGCGCGGCGGCCGCGTCGCAGTCATGCTATTGATCCCTTGATGTTGATGCGTTGCCCATCCCACCTTCGATGGAGCTCATCGAGGCCCGCCCCGGATTGCCTGACGGACGAGCGCTCATGCTAAGCTTGGCAAAAAATGGCCTTTGGCGCAACGCTTTGCATCGCAAATCGGCGCCGCGGATGGGGCAAGCACGTGGATCGAAGCGCAATAGATCGAAGCGCATTGACCGAAGCGGATTGATCGCTTGTTGATCGATTTCGCCGTCAACGCCAAGCTGCCAGAATGGTTCCGGTGACGGAACATCGATTCGAGGGGAAATGCCGTTGCAAGGGTCGTCCCTCCTGGCGTCAAAATTGACCCGCGGTTGTCAGGGTCCCCGAAAGGTGGCGGAAAGCGAGACCTAACATGTCGGCGAAGGCAACCAGCCCTCCGGAAAAGATGATGTTCCAGCTGACGCTGCGGCGTCGCGGCATCAGCGATCAGGCGGTGCTCCGCGCCATGGAAGAGGTGCCGCGGGAGGCTTTTGTCGAGGAAGCCGACCGTGCCGATGCGTATCGCGACAGCGCGCTCGGGATCGCTTGCGGGCAGACCATCAGCCAGCCCTTCGTGGTCGCCTACATGACCGAGCAGCTCAAGCTGAGCAAGGCTCATCGCGTGCTCGAGATCGGTACCGGCTCGGGCTACCAGGCCGCGGTGCTGTCGCGCCTCGCCGCTCAGGTCGTGACCGTCGAGCGCTTCCGGACGCTGGCCGACATTGCGCGAACGCGTCTTGATGCGCTCGGCTATCACAATGTCGAGGTGATGCTGGGCGATGGCTTTGCGCTGCCCGACGAGCTCGGACAGTTCGATCGCATCATTGTCACGGCCGCGATGACCAAACTGCCGGAAGAGCTGACGCGACGGCTCCTGCCAGGCGGCATCCTGATCGCCCCCGTCGGGCCACATCACGGCGTGCAGACTTTGGTCCGTGTGGTCAGGACGGAGGCCGGTTTCGAGCGCAAGGAGCTGGTCGATGTGCGTTTCGTGCCGGCGCTGCCCGGCATCGCCCAGGAGCTTTGAGCCGGCCGCAAGTTTGCCGATCGGGTGCAGCACCAACACCTTATTGGAAGGGTTAAGCGCTTATTTACTGGGGCCGTGTTTACTCAAATGGCTATTTTGTTGCGTACGAGTGAGTAACCATGTCCCTTGTCGCCGAGTTGCTTTGCTCGCGCCGCGCCCCGCACGCCGCGGTGTTGGCTCTGATCTCGTTCGCCTTTGCCGGCTGCAGCGCCGACACGTCGACACGATTTTCCCAGGCCGTCAGCAATCCGTTCAACTATCAGCCTGAATCCACCGGTTCCGTGGCCGCCGCAGCGCCCGCGCCGCAGGTCGATGTGCGCCCGCAACCCTCGGCCGCCGGCGTGCCGCCGGCGGTGGCAGCGCCCCAGACCTATCCAAGCGCGGCTGTCGGCGTCTCCGGTGGCGGGCGGGGGATGGCCTCCTACACGCCCCCGGTCAATACCTATGCGGCACCGGCCCAGCCGCCGCGCCTCGATACGACAGGCAGCGTGGCGCCACGCTCGGTCGCGGCGGCAGCTCCTCGCCCGGCCCATGTCAAGATCATCGTCGGCACCAGCGATACGCTCGAGGTGCTGGCGCATCGCTATCATGTGACGCCGGCTGCGATCCTCGCGGCCAATGGCTACAAGGGACCGCGCACCTTGTCGCCTGGCCAGTCGCTCCTGATCCCGCAGCAGGCCGCGCCTGCCGTCACGGCTGAGGCCGCACCTGCCGCAGCACCGGCCGCCGTCGCCTCCGCGGTCAAGCCCGTCGCTGCCGCGCCTGCATCCGCTGCCACTGTGCACGTCGTCAATCATGGCGACACTCTGCACAGCATCGCCCATCGCTACCATGTGACTGTCGCCGAGCTTGCTCGCGCCAACAATCTCGATAGTGGCGCCAAGCTCAAGCTCGGCACCCGGCTGAACGTGCCGGCCAAGGTCGCGGCCGCTGCGCCTCCAGCTCCGGTCGCCGGGCCGCAACCAGTTGCAGCGGCACCCGCCGCTACGCCGAAGCTCGCCTCCGCCGCGGCATCCCAGCAGAGCGCGCGGCTCGCCCAGGCAAATCCTGCAGCCGAGGAGGGCGCCTCCGAACCCGCGATCAAGGCGAGCGAGGCCACCGGCGCGCTGCCGACCTTCCGCTGGCCGGTGCGAGGCAAGGTGATCGCGAGCTACGGCGCCAAGACCAACGGCAAGTCCAATGACGGCATCAATCTTGCCGTCCCCGAGGGTACGCCGGTCAAGGCTGCGGAAGACGGCGTGGTCGCCTACGCCGGCAACGAG
>Ga0335085_10016857_pt1 | contig 10538 bp, 12 predicted proteins | sample Lox_Sample_45_FD_206712 | JGI IMG/M metagenome (GOLD analysis project Ga0335085, IMG submission 206712) | Soil microbial communities from Loxahatchee National Wildlife Refuge, Florida, United States - Lox_Sample_4.5 | ecosystem: Environmental > Terrestrial > Soil > Wetlands | place: USA...
GCTGCGCGACGCGCCGCACCCGAAATCCGGCGTATACGCGGTGCGCCACGCGCCGGTGCTGGCGGAAAACCTTCGAGGCGGAGATCGCCGCTACGTCCCGCAGCGCCGCGCGCTCGCGCTGCTCAGCTGCGGGCGCCGCTACGCGATCGCGGATTGGGGCGGGGCGAGCTTGGAGGGCGCCTGGCTGTGGCGCTGGAAGGACCGGATCGACCGGCGCTGGGTCGACGGCTTCAGGTTCTAGGGCGGCGTGCGACGAGGATCTTGCCGTCGGCGTCGAGGACGGTCTCGCCCTTCTGGTTGGTGCACGCGCACTTCAGGACGGCGATGCCGCCCCGGTGCTTCGGCTTGTCGAGCTTTTCCACCACCGTCCAGGCCGAGGTCAGCGTGTCGCCGGGGTGTACCGGCGCGGTGAAGCGGCAGGCGTGCTCCAGATACGCGATCGCGGTGCCCGAGAAGTACATCCCCACGGGCGCCGAGACCAGCGCGCTGGTGAACGGCCCGTGCAGGATGCGTCCGCCGAACCGCGAGCGTTTCGCGAACTCCTCGTCCACGTGCAGCGGATTGAAGTCGCCGAACATCCCGGCGGCGAGCACGAGATGCGCCTCGGTCACCGTGACGCTCGTGCCGAAGCGCTCGCCCACGGCCAGCTCGTCGTACCATTTTCCGCGGAACATGAATTATTATCCGGCATCCTTCCGGAGAACCCCATGAAGAAGCTCGCCGCGCTGCTGCTCGTTTCGCTCGTTCCGGCAATCGCCCAGGCCCAATACCCCGACCGCCCGATCAAGCTGATCGTGCCCTGGGGCGCGGGCGGCGACACCGACGTCATCTACCGCGTGTTCGCGCCGGTCATGCAGAAGGCGCTCGGCGGCACGATCATCATCGCGAACGTGGGCGGCGCCTCCGGCACCAAGGGCGCGAAGGACGCGAGGGACGCGCCGGCCGACGGCTACACGATCTTCGCCATCCACGACTCGATCCACTCCACGTACTACACGGGCGTGGCGGACGTGAACTACACCGACTTCGAGCCGATCTGCCTCGTCGCCTCGACGCCGTCGATCCTCACCGCGAGCCCGAAGACGCCGTGGAACGACGCGCAGGGCATGCTGGCCGACGTCAAGGCGCATCCCGGGCAATACACGGTCGGGGCATCGCTCGGTTCCACCAGCCACTTCTTTCCCGCGCTGGTGGCGAAGGCCGCGGGCCTGAAGTGGCGCTACGTCGCCTACGAGGGCACCGCCGGGCGCATGAACGCGCTGCTCGGCGGGCACATCGACCTCGCCGAGTCCAACCTCACGCAGAAAGGAAAAGCCGACGCGGGGCAGCTCAAGTTCCTCGCGATCGCGAGCGAGCGGCGCAGCGCCGACGTGCCGAACGTGCCGACGCTGAAGGAGCTCGGGATCGACGTCGAGTACGCGGTGAACCGGGGCCTCGTCGCGCCGAAAGGCACGCCGGCCGACGTCCTGGGCAAGCTGCGCACGGCCTGCGCGACGGCGGCGAAGGACCCGTCGATCGCGGAGGCGTTCGCCAAGCAGGGCACGCTGGTGCGCTACCTGGACGACGCCGCCTACCGGCGCTTCTTCGCCGCCGAAGACGCCGAGACCAAGGATCTCGCGCGCGACCTCGGCCTGCTGAAGCGCTGAGCGCGCGATGATCGGGCGCGACGGCGTCGCGGGGCTTGCCATCGCCGCAGCGAGCCTCGCGCTGCTCTGGCTGACGCTCGGGCTGCCGGGCAATCCGCTGGTGCCGATCGGGCCGGGGTTCTACCCGCGGATCGTCTTCGGCGTCACCGCGGGGCTCGGGCTCGCGCTCGCCGCCGCGGACGCGATGCGCCGCCGCGCGGCGCCCGCGCCCGGCGGCGCCCTGCCGCGGTACGGCCTCGTCGCCGCCTGCTACGGCCTCTTCCTCGCCTATGCGCTCGCGCTGCCCGGGCTCGGGTTCCGCGTCGCCACCTTCGGCTTCGTCGCGGCGATGAACGCGCTGCTCGACCGGCCGCGGCGCCCCGCGCAGTGGCTGCGGGTCGGCGCGCTCGCGCTCGGCGCCACGCTGGTGGCGTGGCTCGTGTTCGAGCGCTACCTCGACGTGCTGCTGCCGCGCGGGCGCTGGACGGACTTCTAGCCCGTGTTCGAGCTGCTCGCGCACAGCCTGGCCGGCATGATGGCGGCCAAGTACCTCGTTCCGCTCGCGCTCGGGACGCTGGTCGGCATCATCGGCGGCGCGCTGCCCGGCGTCACCATCACGATGACCATCATCATCGTCCTGCCGTTCACGTTCGGCCTCGATCCGCTGCAGGGGCTGGCGGCGATGACCGGCGTCTACGTCGGCGGCTCGGCGGGGGGCCTCGTCACCGCGGTGCTGCTCGGCATTCCGGGAACGCCGTCGGCGGTCGCGACGACGTTCGACGGCCACCCGATGGCGAAGAAGGGCGAGCCCGGCCGCGCGATCTGGCTCGGCGTGTGGGCCTCGTTCTGCGGCGGGCTGCTCGGCGGCGTGTTCCTGATCTTCGCCACCGGGCCGCTCGCGAGCTTCGCGCTCGCGTTCGGCCCCTGGGAGTACTTTTCGCTCTTCATCTTCGCGCTGTCGATGGTGGCGGGCCTGGTCGGCGACTCGCTGCTGAAGGGACTGCTCTCGGGCGCGCTCGGGCTGGTGGTCACGGTGCTCGGCAACGACCCGATCCTCGGCGCGCCGCGCCTTACGCTCGGCATCGAGTTCCTCGAGGGCGGCATTCCGTTCCTGCCGGTGCTGATCGGCGTGTTCGCGTTCGCGCAGATCATGCAGGAAGTGGAGCGCATGGGCCGCGCGGGCGGCGCGTCCTCCGCGCTCGACCGCTCGGTGAGCCTCGCGGTGTCGCACGCGAAGGTGCTGTGGGAAATCCTGCGGCGGCCGCTGCTGCTGCTGTGGACTTCGTTCGTCGGCGTCGTGATCGGCGTGCTGCCGGGGATCGGCGGCAGCGCGGCGAACATCATGGCCTACGACCAGGCGAAGAAGCTCTCGCGCTACCCCGAGCGCTTCGGCACCGGCGTGCCCGAAGGCATCGTCGCCTCCGAGTCCGCGAACAACGCCAACGTCGGCGGGTCGCTCGTCACCATCATGGCCTTCGGCATCCCGGGCGACGCGGTCACGGCCGTGATGCTCGGCGCGCTCACGGTCCACGGCATCCAGTCGGGCCCGCTGTTCATCTCGCAGCACCCGCGCCTCGCCTACGGCATCTTCGCCGCCTATCTCCTTGCGCACCCGATCATGGTGCTGCTGTTCGCGATCGGTTCGCGCGCGATGCTGCGCGTGGTGGCGGTGCCGAACTCGGCGCTGTTTCCGGTGGTGCTGGTGCTGTGCACCGTGGGTGCCTATGCGCTCGGCAACACCATGTCGACGGTCTACGTGCTGCTGATCTTCGGCGTGCTCGGCTACGCGATGGTGAAGTCCAGGATCCCGCTCGCGCCGTTCATCCTCGGCGTCATCCTCGGCGACCAGATCGAGATCAACCTCGTGCGCGCGCTGATGACCGACCCGAACCCGTGGCTGTTCTTCACGCACCCGATCTCGGGCGCGCTGCTGTTCCTGTCGGCGGCGTCGGTCGTCGCCGCGCTGTGGCAGCGCAGGAGATCGGCGCGGCGCGCGGCGGCCAACGCCGGGGAAGACGCGGATTTCTAGCGGCTATACTTGGCGCCCCAGACACGAATCGAACGTGCGACCTGCCCCTTAGGAGGGGGCTGCTCTATCCACTGAGCTACCGGGGCGCGAGCCCGGATTCTACCGCTTGAGACTCCTCCTCCCTGTCGCACTGGCGCTCGCCGCGACGCCGGCATTCGCCCAATCCTGGGCCTGGGACGACGGCAGCGTCCCCTACGTCACCTCGCCGATGGAGATCGTCGAGCGCATGATGCGCATGGCCGAGGTCGGGCCGGGCGACTTCGTGATCGACCTCGGCTCGGGCGACGGGCGGATCGTGATCGCCGCGGCGAAGCGCGGCGCGCGCGGGCTCGGCGTCGACCTCGACCCGGAACTGGTGGCACTGGCGAAAGAGAACGCGCAAGCGGCTGGCGTCAAGGATCGCGCCGAATTCAAGCAGCAGGATCTGTTCGAGACGGATCTTTCGCCTGCGACGGTGGTGACGATGTACCTGCTGCCCGAGCTGAACGAAAAGCTGATGCCGCGCCTGCTCGCGCTGAAACCCGGCACGCGCATCGTCTCGCACGACGGCGGCATCGGCGACTGGCCGCCCGACGAGCGGCTGGAGATGCGCACGCCCGAGAAGCCGGTCGGCATGGGCGGCGCGTCGCGCGTGGAGCTCTGGGTCGTGCCCGCGAAAGTCCAGGGAACCTGGACGAGCGACGTCCCGGAGCACGGCGGGCGCTGGACGTTCCACATCGCGCAGCGCTTCCAGGAGCTCGAGGTCGACGCCACGGCCGCTGGCCGGGCGCTGGTCGTGCGCGCCAGCCGGCTCCGCGGCGACGAAGTCAAGCTCGCGGCGACGGGGATCGTCGGCGCGCGCGCCTGGAACCATCTCTTCGAGGGGCGCATCGCGGGCGATCGGATCGAAGGCACGCTGACGGTGAGCGACGGCGAGAGCACGACGCGCTACCCGTGGACCGCGACGCGCCGGCCGTGAGCGCGGCCGCGCCGCGCCGGCTGCTCTCGGTCGCCGACGGCGTGATGCTCGTCGTCGGCATGGTCGTCGGCGCGGGCATCTTCAAGGCGCCCTCGATCGTCGCCGGCAGCGTCTCGAGCGGCGCCGGGTTCGCGCTGGCCTGGATCGTCGGCGGCGTGGCCTCGCTGTGCGGCGCGCTGGTCTACGCGGAGCTCTCGGGCCGCTTTCCCGAGACCGGCGGCGAATACCGCTTCCTCGAGCGCGCCTACGGCCGCGGCACGGCGTTCGTCTTCGCCTGGTCGCGCATGACCGTGGTGCAGACCGGCGCGATCGCCGCGGTCGCGTTCGTCTTCGGCGACTACGCGCAGCAGCTCCTGCCGCTGGGGCCGGGCGGCCCCGCGCTGTACGCGGGCCTCGGCGTCGCGGCACTGACCGTGCTCAACCTCGCCGGCACGCCGCAGAGCCGCACGCTGCAGAAAGTGATGGGCGTGCTGCTGATCGCGAGCCTCGCCGCGGTGGCCGGCGCGGGCCTGCTCGCGCCGGCGCCGGCGCCGGCGACGCCCGCTGCCGCGGGTGGGGCCGGGTTCGGGCTCGCGATGATCTTCGTGCTGCTCACTTACGGCGGCTGGAACGAGGCGGCCTACATCGCGGGCGAGGTGCGCGAGCCCCGGCGCGACATGCTGCGGATCCTCGTCGGCGGCATCGCGGTCGTGACCTTGCTCTACCTGCTCGTCAACCTGGGCTACTACCGGGCGCTGGGCCTCGCCGGGATGCGCGAGTCGCCCGCGGTGGCCGCGGACGTCGTGCGCCGCGCCGCCGGCGAGGGCGCCGCCGCCGTGGTCGCCGCGCTCGTCTGCGTCGCCGCCCTGACCACGATGAACGCGGCGATCCTCACGGGAGCGCGCGCGAGCTACGCGTTCGGCGGGGACTTCGCGCGCCTGCGCTACCTCGGCGCGTGGCGCGCCGCCGGCAGCACGCCGGCGAACGCGCTGATGGTGCAGGGCGGCCTCACGCTGGCGCTGGTGCTCGCGGCCTCGTACACGCGCGACGGGTTCACCGCGATGGTGGCCTACACTACGCCCGTGTTCTGGACCTTCTTCCTGCTCTGCGGCGCCGCGCTGTTCGCGTTCCGCATCCGCGCCGGCGCGCCGGAAGGCTTCCGCGCGCCGCTCTACCCGCTGGTGCCGCTCGCGTTCTGCGCGTCCTGCGCGTACATGCTCTACTCGAGCGTGCAGTATGTCCGCTTCTCGGTGACCTTCGGCGCGCCGGTGCTCGCCGGCCTCGCGGTCATGTCGCTCGGCGTGCCGCTGTACTTCGGCCTGCGGCGCGCCGCATGACGCTGACCGAGCTGCGCTACATCGTCGCGGTCGCGCGCGAGCGCCACTTCGGCCGCGCCGCGCAGTCCTGCTTCGTCTCGCAGCCGACGCTCTCGGTCGCGATCAAGAAGCTCGAGGAGGAGCTCGGCGTCGTGCTGTTCGAGCGCGGGCCGGGCGAGGTCACGGTGACGCCGGTCGGCCAGCGCGTCGTCGAGCAGGCGCAGCGCGTGCTCGAGGAAGCCTCGCGCGTGAAGGACCTCGCGCAGAGCGCGAAGGACCCGCTCGCGGGGCCGTTGCGGCTGGGTACGATCTACACGATCGGGCCCTACCTGCTGCCGAAGCTCGTCCCGATCCTGCGGCGCCGCGCGCCGACGATGCAGCTGCTGATCCAGGAGAACTACACGCACCGCCTCAGCGAAGCGCTGAAGCAGGGCGAGGTCGACGCCATCGTGGTTGCGGCGCCGTTCAGCGAAGCCGGCGTCGCGACCCGGCCGCTGTACGACGAGCCGTTCCTCGTCGCGCTGCCGCACGGCCACCCGCTGGAGAGGAAGAAGCACATCTCGGCCGACGAGCTCGCGCGCGAGAGCCTGCTGCTGCTCGGCGCGGGGCACTGCTTCCGCGACCAGGTGCTCGACTTGTGCTCCTCCGTGCAGCGCGGCCCGCGCGGGCCGATCGCGCGCACGCTCGAGGGCGGCTCGCTCGAGACCATCCGCCAGATGGTCGCGAGCGGCGTCGGCGTGACCGTGCTGCCCTCGACCTCGGTGGCGCCGGGCGAGGGCTCGGGCGCCGACCTGATCCGCGTGCGGCCCTTCACGCGGCCGGTGCCCGATCGCCGCGTGCTGCTCGCCTGGCGCAAGAGCTTCCCGCGCCCGCAGGCGATCGAGGCGCTGCGCGAGGCGATCCTCGAATGCGACCTGTCGCAAGTCACCAAGATCCACTAGGCCTGGAGGCTCCCTCGGCCTGGGTGGTGCGCTGGGCGCCGGCGATGCCGCCCGGGCCCGTGCTCGACGTCGCCTGCGGCGCAGGACGGCACGCGCGCTTCCTCGCCAGCCTCGGGCGCGAGGTGACCGCCCTCGACCGCGAGCCGCCGGACTCGGACGTCGCCGGCGTGCGGTGGGTACGCGCCGACCTCGAGGACGGCAGCCCCTGGCCGCTCGAGGGCCGGGTCTTCGCCGGGATCGTGGTCGCGAACTACCTGCACCGGCCGCTGTTCGCGCGCCTGGCGCAGTCGCTCGCGCCCGACGGGCTGCTGGTCTACGAGACCTTCATGGTGGGCAACGAGCGCTTCGGCAAGCCCTCGAACCCGGCGTTCCTGCTGCGGCCCGGGGAACTGTGGACGGCCTTCGCCGGTCTGCACGTGATCGCGTTCGAGCAGGGCGAGGCGCGCACACCGCGGCCCGCGATGCGCCAGCGGCTGTGCGCCCGGCGCCCGCGGTAACGGATAGAATTTCGGCTTGGACGCAAACGCAAGGAGGCGCCCCATGATCACCGGAAGCCTGGTCGCGATCGTCACGCCGATGCACGAGGACGGCCGCCTCGACATGGCGAGGTTCCGCGAGCTGATCGACTGGCACGTCGCCGAAGGCACCGACGGCGTCGTCGCCGTCGGCACCACGGGCGAGTCGCCGACGGTCGACTTCGACGAGCACAAGGAGCTGATCCGCGTCGCCGTCGACCACGCCAAGGGCCGCATCCCGGTCATCGCCGGCACGGGCGGCAACTCGACCGCCGAGGCGATCGAGCTGACCGAGTCGGCGAAGAAGGCCGGCGCGACGGCGAGCCTGTCGGTGGTGCCCTACTACAACAAGCCGTCGCAGGAGGGGCTGTACCGCCACTTCCGCGCGATCGCCGAGAAGGTCGACCTGCCGATGATCCTGTACAACGTGCCGGGGCGCACGGTCGCCGACCTCGCCAACGACACCGTGGTCCGGCTCGCGCAGGTGCCCGGCATCATCGGCATCAAGGACGCCACCGCCAGCATCGAGCGCGGCACCGACCTCATCAAGCGCGCGCCGCGCGGCTTCGCCGTCTACAGCGGCGAGGACGCCACGGCGCTCGCGCTGACGCTGCTGGGCGGGCAGGGCGTGATCTCGGTCACCGCCAACGTCGCGCCGCGGCAGATGCACGAGATGTGCGCGGCGGCGCTGGTCGGCGACGTGAAGAAGGCGCGCGAGATCAACCTGCGGCTGCTCGGGCTGCACCAGAAGCTGTTCGTCGAGGCGAACCCGATCCCCGTCAAGTGGGCGCTGGCGCAGATGGGCCGCATGGAGGGCGGGATACGCCTGCCGCTCACGCCGCTCGCCGAGCGCTTCCACGAGACGGTGCGCGCGGCGCTCGCCGAGGCGGGCATCGCGCTGCCCGGGCTGCGCGTGGTGGAACGCCGCGCATGAAGCTTCGGCGCGCCTCGGCGCTGGCAGCGGGGGCGGGCCTTGCCGCGCTCCTCGCCGCCGGCTGCAGCACGGTGGACAGCATGACCGACGACGCGAGCACGATCGACTACAAGTCCGCGCACAAGCTCCCGCCGCTCGACGTCCCGCCGGACCTGACGGCGCCGGCGCGCGACGAGCGCTACCAGCAGCCCGATACGCCGCCCGCCGGCACCACGCTGTCGGGCTACGAGGCGAGCAGGCGCCAGCAGGTCCAGCCGGGCTCGGGCGCGGTGCTGCCCAAGGTCGAGGGCATGCGCGTCGAGCGCTCGGGCGACGAGCGCTGGCTGGTCGTGAACGAGCCGCCGGAGAAGATCTGGCCGCTGCTGAAGTCGTTCTGGCAGGAGAACGGGTTCCTGATCGCGCGCGAGCTGCCCGAGGCGGGGATCATGGAGACCGAGTGGGCCGAGAATCGCGCGCCGGTCAAGGACAGCTGGGCGCGCAAGACGCTGGGCGGGCTGTTCGGGCCGCTGCAGTCCACGGGCGAGCGCGACAAGTACCGCACGCGGCTGGAGCGCCGCGCCGACGGCGGCACCGAGATCTACATCAGCCATCGCGGCCTCGAGGAGGTCTACGTCGACACCGACCACGTGCAGACCGGCTGGCAGCCGCGCGCGAGCGATCCCGGGCTCGAAGCCGAGTTCCTGAGCCGGCTGATGGTCCGCCTGGGCGAGCCCGGGAAAGAGGCGAAGGCGCAGGTCGCAGGCGCGCAGAAGGCGCCGCAGCGCGCCATGCTGACGAAGGCCGACAACGGCAGCGAGGTGCTCGAGGTGCAGGAGCCCTTCGACCGCGCCTGGCGCCGCGTCGGGCTCGCGCTCGACCGCGTCGGCTTCACGGTGGAGGACCGCGACCGCGAGAAGGGCGTGTACTTCGTGCGCTACGCGGACCCGCTCGCCGAGGTCAAGCAGAGCGAAGGACTGCTGGGCAAGCTCGCGTTCTGGCGCGACAGCAAGCCCAAGGTGAAGGCCGAGCAGTACCAGGTCGCCGTGGTCGGCGCCGAGGCCACGAGCCGCGTGCAGGTGCTGGGCCACGACGGCGCCGCGGACAAATCGCCCACCGCGAGCCGCATCCTCGCGCTGCTGCAAGAACAGCTGAAGTAGTGCGCTTCGCGTCGCTGGCGAGCGGCAGCAGGGGCAATTGCCTGGTGGCCGAGGCCGGCGCCACGCGCGTGCTGGTCGACTGCGGGCTCGCGCCGCGCGAGGCGGCCCGGCGCCTCGCGCGCCTCGGGCTCGAGCCCGGGGCGATCGACGCCGTGCTGGTGACGCACGAGCACGACGATCACGCCGGCCACGCCTACGCGTTCGCCGCGCAGCACGCGATCCCGGTCTACCTGACGCACGGCACGCGCCTCGCGCAGGAAGCGGCCGGGCGCGCGGCCGACGGCGTGGAGCTGCATGCGATCGAGGGCGAGGCGCCGTTCGAGCTGGGCGCGATCCGCGTCGAGCCGTTCACGGTGCCGCACGACGCGCGCGAGCCGGTGCAGTTCGTGCTCGGCGACGGCGCGCGGCGCCTGGGCGTGCTGACCGACCTCGGCACGCCGACCGCGCACGTCGAACGGACGCTCTCGGGTTGCGACGCGCTGGTGCTCGAGACCAACCACGAGCTCGACCTGCTGTGGGGCGGGGGCTATCCGAGGTGGCTCAAGGAGCGCATCGCCGGGCCGTTCGGCCACCTCGACAACGCGGCTTCGGCGCGGCTGCTCGGCGCGATCGACGGCTCGCGGCTGAAGCACGTGATCGCGGCGCACCTGTCGCGCGAGAACAACCGCGCCGAGCTCGCGCGCGCGGCGCTCGCGCAGGCGCTGGGCTGCGCCGGGGACTGGGTCGGCGTGGCGACGCAGGACGAGGGCTTCGGCTGGCGCGACCTGTAGGAAAGGCAGGAAAAGGGGGTCAGATCAACATTTTCCCGGCAAGCGACGGTGCGAATGACACGCCGGGGTTTTTGCAGTTCAAGACGATCTCGTGTTTCTTGGCCGGATGAATCTCCCGGCCAAGAAACACGAGACCATGGAGATGCAAACGCAGGCAACGCAGGTCGCGCACGGCAGCGCTGTCCTGGGAAATGCTGATCTGACCCCCTTTTCACCTTTCTACAGCCCGAGGGTGCTCGCCGACAGCGCCGGGTAGGACGCGGACCAGATCTCCTGGAAGCGGCCGCGCATCGCGAGCGCCTCGGTCTCGTCGTGCAGGCCGAGCGCGCCGCGGA
>Ga0335085_10016858_pt1 | contig 10537 bp, 9 predicted proteins | sample Lox_Sample_45_FD_206712 | JGI IMG/M metagenome (GOLD analysis project Ga0335085, IMG submission 206712) | Soil microbial communities from Loxahatchee National Wildlife Refuge, Florida, United States - Lox_Sample_4.5 | ecosystem: Environmental > Terrestrial > Soil > Wetlands | place: USA: Florida...
ATAAAAATCAGGACCGCAAAAATTCTGGTGAACATTTCTCTATCTCCCTCTTGAATCCAAAAATAACGCCGACCGGGGTCGGCGTTATCGATTTAAAAAACTTGCCGTATTACTTCTTCGCCGGAGCGGCGGGCGCTGCGGGTGCCGGTGTGGTAGTCATCGCGGCCGGCGCAGCGGCGGGCGTCATTGCCGCCGCTGGTTTTTCCGGCGGCAGGATGCCGAGGTCGGCGAGCAATGCGTGGGTTGCCGATTCGAGGGCCTTCTGTTTATCCGGCCAGCCCTGCCGCAGCGTTTGCAGCAGATTCTGCACTTTCATCGGGTCCATCTTCGGATTGCCGAGTTCGGAGGCCAACGCATCAAGATCGGAATCCATCGCCGCGCGCGCATTATCGAGCGAGGCGCGAAAGCCGTCGCGCGCCGCGAGGATCGCGCGCGCGCCGTCGACGATCTTCGCGGTATCGGGCACTACCGGCGCGGCCGGCGCATCGGTGGCCGCCGGCGGCGCTTCCGGCGCGGCAGTTGCCGCAACGATCAGTTTGCCGAGTTCATTGCCCCATTTCTTGACCGCATCCTGATCGGCCTTCATCAGCCGGTCGGCATTCTGTTGTGCCTGGTTCTTCTGCTGCGTCATCACGGTCAATTGCTGATTGACCTCGTCCACTTTCATCATTTCAAACCAATAACCGCCGCCCGCGCCCACCGCCAGCGCAACGATTACCGCCAGAATTAGTTTCATATCCATCGTGCCTCCCCTTGATTCAAGTCATAATAAGATAACACAACGGCATTGGAGATTTTCCGGCCGCCCCAAGTTCCCGTCATATGGTACTGACCCTACAACCGGCTTTGTCATGAAATTCTGCAGCGAATGCGGCGCACCGGTGGAATGGCGCATCCCGGCCGGCGACAGCCTGCCGCGCCACGTATGCGCCGCCTGCGGCGCCGTGCACTACCAGAACCCCAAAATGGTGGTCGGCTGCATCGCCGAATGGGAAGACAAGATACTGCTGTGCCGGCGCAGCATCGAGCCGCGCCACGGCCTGTGGACAGTGCCGGCCGGCTTCATGGAAAACGGCGAAACCACGCACGAAGGCGCGCTGCGCGAAACGCTCGAAGAAGCCAACGCGCGCGTCGAGATCGGCCCGCTCTATGCATTGCACAACCTGCCGTATGCGAACCAGGTCTATCTGATCTTCCGCGCGCGGCTGCTCGACCTCGATTTCAGCCCCGGCGCCGAGACGCTTGAGGTGCGTTTGTTCGATGAGGCGGAAATCCCATGGGACCAGATCGCGTTCCGCACCGTGCGCCGCACGCTGACGCGCTACTACGAAGACCGCCATGGCGGCGAGTACCGTTTCCACATCGCGACAATAGAAGCGGCAGACGGCCGCCGCCGATAACAAATCAAAGCTGGTGCGCGAAGTGTTCGATGCCTCGCAACAGCATCTGCACCGCGATTGCGGTCAGTATCAGCCCCATCAAACGCTCGAATGCAGCCAATGCACGCTGGCCGGCGAGCCCGGCGATGCGTTCGGAAAAAACCAGCAGGACAAGAGTGATCGCCATCGCGATCATCAGCGCGACCACCCATTCGACGACGCGCTGCGGCTCGCGCGACACCAGCAGCATCACGGTTGCCAGCGCGGTCGGTCCGGCAATGGAGGGGATCGCAAGCGGCACGATGAAGGGTTCGCCTTCGAGTTCGGCGCCGAAGATGCCCTCCGGCGAGCGGAAAATCATGCGCAGCGCAATCAGGAACAGGATCACGCCGCCGGCGATTTCGAGCGCGGTGTCCGACAGTCCGAGCAAAGCGAGAAAATGGTTGCCGACGAAAATGAATGCGAGCAGCACCGCGAAAGCGATCGCGCATTCGCGCACGATGACGCGCGTGCGGCGCGCGACGTCGACGTGACGCAGCAGGCCCACGAACAGCGGGATGTTGCCGATCGGGTCCATCACTAGCAGCAGCACCACGATCGCCGAGGCAAATGAAGTCGTCATGACGGAAGTTCCATCATACGCCCGTGCGCCCGGCCAGCGCCGGATCGTCGACGATCACGCCGGCAACGTTGAGCGATTCGCAATGCCGCCATTCTTGCGCCGTCATCACGCCATAAACATAATGTTCCCAGCCGGCGGCCGCGAACGCGCGCAATGCCGGCTCGTCAATGATGCCGTAATCCCAAACCGCGCTGCGGACGCGCGGATTGGCGGCATGATCGGCGATGACCCGCCGCGGGTCCGCCGGGACATGCGCGAACAACAGGCCCCACGCGATATCGAGATCGGCGGCGCAACGCGCGATCGCATCGTGCCGGAACGAAGTCGCCAGCAGGCGGCGCGAAGACCGATAATGCCTGAGCACCGGCAACGCGGCCGATGCGGCGGCGGCAGTCTTGATCTCGATGTTCCAGAAAGTACCGGGAAACGCGTCGAGCGCATCGGCCAGCACCGGCACCGGACGTTCCAATTCTCGTTCCAGTTCGGCGCGCGTCAACGCCGCCACCGAGCGCCCCTGCGGAGTCAACCGATCGTGCCACAATACCAATTCGCCGTCGGCCGACAGCCGGACGTCGGTTTCGATGCCGTCGACGCCGAACTGCAGCGCTGCCGCAAATGCGGCGAGGGTGTTTTCTGCTATGGCGGCGTGATGGCCGCGATGCGAGAGCAGCAACATGGGACGGCGGATTGCATCGTAAAATCAGGTAATTTATCCTGTTTTTCAAGTTACAATAAAGGTATCTTAATAAGTACGGCTTAAGGGGGACTACTCATGGTGTTTTACGCGTTTTACGTAATCGCCATCATCATTCTGATTCTGCATTTCACCGGCTGGCTGAAACGACACAATCTCGAATGGCTGATACTGGTGCTCGCCGTCGCCGTATTTCCGATCGTTTTCTATTTCAGATAACAGCATCGCGCAACCGTCGCACGAACCGCAGCCCCGCCGAAAAGCGGGAAAGCATTAGAAAGTATTAAACTATCCGCATCGTGCGTATCCGATTGCGACCGGCCGAATGACCCCGCAAACCATTTACACCAAGACCGCCAAAGGGGTGCAGGAGGTCAAAAACCGGTCGATTCGCCTGCCGCGCGAATCGGCATTGGTATTTCTCGCCGTGGACGGCAAATGTACCGTTGCCGAACTGCCCGGGAAAACCCGTCTCGAGGAAGCGGCAGTTCTGCAGGCGATCGAGAAACTCACCGCCGACGGCTATATCAAGGTTTTTCAGGAACAGGCGGCGAGCAAGCCGGCCGGTGATGAATCTCTCGATCTCGATTTCACCTCTCCCGCCGCGCTGGCCAAGCTCAACGTCGAGGTCACGGCGCGTGGACAGGCCGAAGCCGCCGCCAAAGCGCGCGCGCTGACCGCCGCGCGCGAGGCCGCCGAGGCGCGCGCGCGTCAGGAGGCCGAAGCCAAGGCACGCGCCGCGGCCGAACAAAAAGCGCAAGCCGAGGCGCAGGCGCGTCTCAAGGCCGAAGCCGCCGCGCGCAGCGCGACGGAAGCGCGCGCCAAAGCCGAAGCCGAAGCCAATGCGGCGACCGAAGCCAAAGCGCGCGCAGAAGCTGAAGCGCGCGCCAACATCGCCCTCGAAGCCAAGACCAAGGCAGACGCCGAAGCCAAGGCACGCGCCGAGGCTGAACAGAAAGCGCAGGCCGAGGCGCAGGCGCGCCTCAAGGCGGAAGCGCAAGCGCGGGGGGAAGCGGAAGCACGCGCACGTGTGCAAGCCGAAGCCAAAGCCCGCGCCGATGCCGAAGCCAAGGCGCGCACCGCGCTCGAAGCAAAAATGCGCGCGATGGAAGAAGCATTGCAACTGGCGGAACAACGCGCCCAGGCGGAAGCCGCGGCGCGCATGCGCGCCGAAGCCGAAGCCCAGGAACACGCCGCCGCCGAGGCGCGCGCGCGCAGCGAAGCCGAGGCACGCGCCAAGGCGGCCGAAGAAGAAGCGGCGCAGGCGCGCGCACTGGCCGAAAGCGCCGCCGCAGCCAGGGCCGCGGCGGAAGCCGCGGCGCGCGCGCGGGCGGGCGACGACAGGAGCGAAGAAATCGAGGCCATCGCCAAAGCCGCCGAAATCGCGAAACGGGAAGCCGAACAGGCAGCGCTGGCGTTGGCGAATGCCGAGGCAAAAATCAAGACGGAGGCGGAAGCGCGCGTGCTGGCCGAGGCGCGCACCCGTGAAGAAATGGAGGCGCGCGAGGCGGAAAAACTGCAACGCGAGGCCGAACTGCAGGTCGCGCGCGAAGAGGCCGAAGCCCAGATTCGCGCCAAACTCACCGCGCTCGAAGACAATGTCCGCAACGCGCGAGATGAAGCCGAAGCACGCGCCGAGGCCGAACGCAAAGGCCGTGAAGAGGCTGAACAAGCGCTGTCCGCGGTGCGCATTGCCCATGAGCAGGCAGTGGCCAAGGCGCAGGCCGAGACGATGGCGCGCGTACAGGCCGAGCAGAAAGCGCTTACCGAGAAACGCGCGCGCGCCGCCGCCGAGGACCGCGCCAAGCAGGAAGCCGTTGCGCGCGTAATGCAGGAACACCAACTGAAGCAGCGCGCGGACAAGGAAGTCAAAGCCAAGGTCGAAGCGGAAATCAAGGCGCGCCAGCGCGCGGAAATCGAGGCCGAAACCCAAGCGCGCGCCGAAGCGCAAAAACGCGCCGAGGAAACGGCCGCGCGGCGTCTGCGCGAACAGCAGGAGGCGGCCACCCAACTCAGCACCGCCGCGACAACGACGCGCAAACCGGTCAAATGGGGACGCATGGCCGGCATTGCGCTGATCGTGCTGGTGATCGCTGCAATCGGCGCGCTGCAAATCGCCCCGCTGTCGGGTTACCTGCCGGGCGTCCAGCAGCTATTGTCGGAACGACTGCAGCAACCGGTCACCATCGCCGATATGCGGTTCTCACTGCTGCCGAGTCCGCAATTGCGGCTCGAACACATTGCGATCGGCCCGGGACAGGAAATCAAGATCAGCAATGCCGTCGTTCCGGTCGATTCGCTGGCGATCCTGCAAGGGAACAAGGATCTTTCCGAAGTGCGCCTGTTCGATGTCGCGATTGACCAGCGTGCGATTGCCTGGCTCATCGATTGGTCGCACCCGCAAAACGACTCCCCGCTGCACATCGGACAAATCGACATCATTAGCATCAAGCTCGGGCTGCACGACGTTGAATGGCCGCCTTTCGATGCCAATCTCAAATTCGGACGCGACAACGCGCTGCGCAGCGCTGCGCTTCACGATACGATGCTGAACGTCGAATTGCAGCCGGACGGAGAGACCGTGCATGCCAGCTTCAATGCCCACGGCTGGGCGCCGCCGATCGGGCCGACGTTCGTGTTCGCCGATGTTTCGGGAAACATCACGGCCGACCGCCAACATGCAGTCGTCAGCGATCTCGATGGCAGGCTCTACGGCGGTTCATTGAAAGGCGGCTTCACCGTCACCTGGGGAAGCGGACTGAATGCCGAAGGTCAATTCAACGTCCACGGCCTCGATCTCAGCCAGCTGCTGCCGTTTTTTACCCATGATTTTGTCGCCAGCGGGGCCCTCGATGCCGATGCCAAATTCACGACGCAGGGGCAGGCGCCGGCGGACCTGTTCAACGCGCCGCGCATCGACGGCACTTTCACGCTGCACAAAGGCGCTCTCAATAACCTCGATATCGTGCGCGCGATTCAGAACCCGGTGCGCAACGGAACGCGCGGTGGCCGCACGCAGTTCGACGAACTCAATGGCGAAATCCAGGCCGGCGGCAACCGCATTTCCTATCGCAATCTTAAAATCAGTTCCGGGCCGATGAGCGGAACCGGCAGCGTCGATATCTCGCCCGCATCTGAGCTGTCGGGACGCCTCACAATCGAGGTCAGCGCGGGCGCCACCGTCATCGCGCACGGCGTGCTCAACCTCAGCGGGGGCGTCAAGGACCCGGTGCTGAGTCCCTGATGCCTACCCTCCCATGCGAGAGGCATAGCAGTGCAGCAGCATGGCGAATTCGCTAGAATTTCGTCCTCAATCGGAGAAATGCCGATGATGCATATCCGCCTGATCACTCGATGCCTGCCAAGCTGACCATCACCCCCGGGCTCGAAGCCGACGAGCTCAAGGGGTTCTCGCGCACCATCGCGGAAATCGAATGGCTGCTGGTCATCCTGGTGCTGCTCTACCAGGTGGTGCAGCAACCCGACGAGCGCGTCACCGGACCGGTTTATCTAGGCCTGTTGGTGTTTTCCGCATTCGTGATCGGTTTTCGCTACTTCAATATTTACCGTACCGAATCGCGCTGGAAGCTCGCCACCGAAACGTGGGCGATGATCGTTTTCATTACCTGGACGATCTACCACACCGGGCGTCTCGACAGTCCGCTGGTCAATCTCTATATGCTGACCATCATCACCAGCGCGCTTGCTCTCGGCAAATTGATCACGCTGCTCGAGGTCGCGTTGATCGCCGCCTGTTATGTGTTTCTCGGCTATATCACCGTCACGGACGAATTTTTCTCGATGGCGCGCCTCGGCGATTTCATGACGCAACTGGCGCCGATGTTGCTGGTCGCTTACATCACAACGATGCTGTCTGCCGACATACGCAACGCCTTGTCGCGCATCAAGCTCATTTCGGAGACCGATGAACTGACGGGCATTTACAATATGCGCGCTTTCATGGTGATTGCCGACCGCGCCCACAAACAGGCGATTCGCTACGGCCATACGTACGCCATATTGATGATCGATTCCGATGATCTGAAAACCATCAACGATACCTACGGTCATGAGGCCGGCAACCGCCTGCTCAAGGTAAACGTCTCCTGCATCCAGCAATCGCTGCGCGACACGGATGTGTTCGCGCGCTATGGCGGCGATGAATTCATCATACTTCTGCCGCAGAGCAAGACCGATGGCGCCGTCGAAGTTGCCGAGCGCATCCGCAAAACCATCGAATCCACCCCGCTCGAGACCCGCGGCAAACAAGTGGCGGTGACGGTAAGCATCGGGATTGCACTCTTCCCCGCCCACGGTGAAGAACTGTCCAGCGTCATGGACCGCGCCGATCGCGCGCTCTACAGCAGCAAAAAGGACGGCCGCAACCGCACCGTGGTCAGTGAAGAATAGTTGCCGCGCCTTATAATCGGCTTTTAAGCCCGCCCCTCCATCCATGAACCTTGACCGCGTCGGCCCCGGCCGCGATCTCCCGCACGACATCAACGTGATCATCGAAATCCCGATGAATTCCGACCCCATCAAATACGAGGTCGACAAAAAAACGGGAGCGATGTTCGTCGACCGCTTCATGACGACGGCGATGCGCTATCCATGCAACTATGGCTACATTCCACGCACTCTGTGCGGCGACGGCGATCCCGTCGATGTGCTGGTAGTCAGCCCGTATCCGCTGATTTCCGGCATCGTCGTGCGCTGCCGCCCGATCGGGATGCTGCGCATGAAGGACGAGGCCGGCGAGGACACCAAGGTGCTGGCGGTGCCGGTCAACAAATTGACCGGCCTTTACCGGACCGTGCGCAAACCCAAGGACCTGCCGCAGTCGATGCTCGCGCAAATCACCCATTTTTTCGAGCACTACAAAGATCTCGAGCCCGGCAAATGGGTCAAAATCGAAGGCTGGGCGGATCCCGAGCGGGCAAAACAGGAAATTCTCGACGGGGCCGAACGCTATCAGCAGGCCGCCGACAAGCCGATGTTCTGACGTTCGATGAAACCCCTGCTGAATTGGCTGCTGGTGGCGGCTTGCATGGCGGGCGGCGGAGTCAGCGCGCAGAATGGGACCATTCCCGACGTCTGCGCGAGCAAAACCGGGGACGCCTTGCGTGCGTGCATGCAGGACGTCACGCCGGCGGAAGAAATTGAACAGCTCACGCCGGTCGAACGCTCGCCCGATCCCGCCCAGCTCATCGATTGCCGGCAGGCGTCAGCGGCCGACCTGAAATTCTGCATCGGCCGCAATGAAGTCATTGTGGCTTGCCGCGACAAGAGCAAGCACCCCGATTTCAACGCATGCTTCGCCAAATATGCACCAAACATTCCGGCGCCGACTGCCGAGAATTGCAAGCGAAGCGATACGAAATCGCGCGCTCAATGCAGGCGTCGTAATGCGAGTTACTCAAAATGCGCGCTCGATCCGCTGCGTTACTTCACCTGTCTCGCGAACGGCGGCGCGCCGAAATAGGCTTGGCAGCGATTGCATGAATGACGGCGAATGGCCGCCGGTCGCGCAAGATGTGTGTGGCAATTTCCCGGAACGGTCGGTAACATAGAATCATGCCCCGTAAAAAAATAAAGATTTCGGCCGTTGCGACCGAAAAGACCGCTGCCGACCCCGACCAGCGATTGCGCGAGGATATCCGGCTGCTCGGCCGGCTGCTCGGCGACACATTGCGCGAACAGGAAGGCGAGGCGGTCTTCGAGCTGGTCGAAAAAATCCGCCAGATCGCGCTCCGCTTCCGGCGCAATCAGGAGCTCGGCGCGAAACGGGAGCTGGAAGCGCTGCTCGATCAACTCGACCTCGATTCGGCCATTGCCGTGATACGGGCGTTCAGCTTCTTCTCGCAGTTGGCGAACATCGCCGAAGACCTGCATTACAACCGCCGCCGCCGGGCGGACCAGTTTTCCGACCTGCCGCCGCGTGAAGGCAGCATGCCGCGCGCGCTCGAACGCTGTCGGAAAGCTGATGTCAAGGCCAACGAATTACTCGCGTTCTTCGAGCACGCGATGGTGGTGCCGGTGTTGACCGCGCATCCGACGGAAGTGCAGCGTAAAAGCATTCTCGATTGTCACAGCCAAATCGCCCGCCTGGTGGCCGAGCGCGACCTGATTGCATTGACGCCTCAGGAACTGCAAACCAACGACGAAGCGCTGCGGCGCCAGATCTTGACGTTGTGGCAAACCCGCATCCTGCGACCGATAAGGCTCGCCGTGAAAGACGAGATCGAGAATGGTCTTTCCTATTATCACTATACGTTCCTGCGGCAGATACCGCGATTGCATGCCGCGATCGAAGAACAGGTCGCCGCGTATGTCGATGTCGAGCGCATCGCCTTGCCGCCGGCGCTGCACATCGGCAACTGGATTGGCGGCGACCGCGACGGCAATCCCTATGTAACGCACGACGTGACGCTATACGCGGTGCGCCGTCAATCGATCACCGCGCTCAATTTCTACCTCGAAGAAACCCACATGCTGAGCCGTGAACTCAGCCTGTCAACCCGCATCGTCAACATCACCCCTGACCTCCGGCGGCTGATGGAACTGTCGCCGGACAATTCCGAGCACCGCGGCGACGAACCGTATCGGCTCGCATTGAATCGCGTTTACAGCCGTCTTGCGGCGACGGCGCGCGAGCTTGACGATCACGAAGCGATTCGCCGGCCGGTCGGCAATGCGCCACCCTACAATGACATCGTCGAATTCATCGCCGAACTCGACATCATCAAGGAATCACTGGAGCGCAACGGCAGCCGGCGCATCGCCACAGGACGGCTGAGCCATCTGCGGCACGCTGCGCAAGTATTCGGTTTTCATCTCGCTCCGCTCGATATGCGGCAGCACAGCTCGGTGCATGAAACGGTGCTCGCTGAATTGTTCGCCCGCGCCGGAGTCTGCGCCAATTACTCCGAATTGGCCGAAGATCAACGCTGCCAGCTGCTGATTGAAGAACTTGCGGCAACGCGCCGCCTGCGGGCAACCGGTACGGACTACAGCGAGGCGGTCGCCGGCGAATTGAAGATATTCGATACCGCAGCGGAAATTCACCACCGCTACGGCAAAGCTGCCCTTCCGAACTACGTGATCTCCAAAAGCGACAGCGTAAGCGACCTGCTCGAAGTCGCGGTACTGCTCAAGGAAGCCGGATTATTGAACACCGGCCAGATTCCGCAACTCGACGTCAATATCATTCCCTTGTTCGAAACCATTTCCGATTTGCGCGGTTGCGCAGCCATCATGGACCGGCTATTTGCGATCCCGCTCTATCGCGAACTGCTCACCAGCCGCGGCACCGAACAGGAAATCATGCTCGGCTATTCCGACAGCAACAAAGATGGCGGTTTCCTGACCGCAAGCTGGGAACTTTACAAGGCCGAAGTCGAACTGGTAAAAACTTTCAAGCGCCGCGGCATACGGCTGCGCCTGTTTCACGGACGCGGCGGCACCGTCGGCCGGGGCGGCGGCCCCAGTTATCAGGCCATCATCGCGCAGCCTCCGGGCAGCGTGGATGCGCAGATTCGCATCACCGAGCAGGGCGAAGTCATTGGCAGCAAATATTCCGATCCGGAAATCGGGCGCGACAATCTGGAGACCATGGTTGCCGCGACATTGGAGGCGACGCTGCTCGACGGCAGATTGGCCGCCCGCGAGGATTATCATCAAGTCATGGAACAGTTGAGCGCGGCGGCGTTTCGCAATTACCGTGCACTGGTTTATGAGACCCCGGATTTCACGCGCTTTTTCCACGAGGCAACGCCGATTGCCGAAATCGCCGACCTGCAGATCGGCAGTCGCCCCGCGGCACGCAAGAAAAGCGGCCGGATT
>Ga0335085_10016859_pt1 | contig 10537 bp, 9 predicted proteins | sample Lox_Sample_45_FD_206712 | JGI IMG/M metagenome (GOLD analysis project Ga0335085, IMG submission 206712) | Soil microbial communities from Loxahatchee National Wildlife Refuge, Florida, United States - Lox_Sample_4.5 | ecosystem: Environmental > Terrestrial > Soil > Wetlands | place: USA: Florida...
CTGAAACAACAAGGCAGTTTTGGTTGCCTGCATTAGAACACCTAATGGTACAGAGATAACGGATCCATTATAATTATTTTATTATCAACATGTTACAATAAAATTGGATGAAAAAAAATTAAAAAAACCTTTAACCTGGTTACACTCCACTATACAGGTATTACTATTATATGAAAGTTGCGGAAAAATATGATGATATCGAACTAATAGCTGCTGTCAACAATAAGAAAGATCTCGATAAAGCTATTTTGTTTATTTATCAGCAATACTCCGATACTGTTAGCTCTTTTATTACTTATAATGGTGGAAGCGACCAGGACGCAGAGGATATTTTTCAGGAAACAGTTGTTGCATTTATAGATATCGTCAGGAAAGGGAAATACAGGATGGAAGCAAGTGTCAAGACCTTTCTGGTATCAATAGCAAAAAACATCTGGTATAATGAAATTAAGAAAAGAGAGCGTTCCGGATATCGTGAAAAATTATACGAAACCAGTCGGGATAAGAATGAACAGGATGTGAGCCATTATATCAGTAATCGCGAAATGAACCAGGAGCTCCGCGGCTTGCTGGACAGACTGGGAGAATCCTGCAGAAAAATTCTCATCTTATTTTATTATGAGAATTTGTCGATGAAAGAAATAGTAGATCACCTGCACTACGAAAATGAGCAGGTAATCAGAAACAAAAAATATAAATGTTTACAACAATTGACAGAGTTAATTAAAGAGAATCCTGCAATTGCAAAACAAATCAATGAACTGATCCGATAAAACTCTTGATATGCCGGAAAACAAACAATATTTTTTAATAGATCATCTCGATAATAATCTCAGTGATGAAGAAATCCTGGCTGCTGAAGAGCTGATCCGAAATGACAAGGACATGGCGAATGAATGGAAGCTTCTCCACATTGCGGTTGATACAATCCGGGAAGTTGGATTGTACGAACAGGTCGCTGCCGTCAGGAAACAATACCAGGAATCTAAAACTGCGGCTATGAAACCTCAGGGAGCAGTTGTTCGTAAGATGTTTTCGAATAAACTTAGAATTGCCGCAAGTATTTTATTATTCATTACGGCCGCAACACTCTATAAATATACATCTGTCAATTCTGCTTCTTTCTATAACAAATACTATTCTTCGTTTGAATTGAACACAAGCAGAGGCGTTGAAAATACAAACGCAATGGAACAGGCCTTCAGAAATAAAAACTGGTCTGAAGTTGTATTGATATTCAATAAATCCGCACAAAAAAATAATGAATCATATTTTCTTGAAGGCATGGCTCAAATGGAATTAAAAAATTATCCGACTGCAATTAATGCGTTCAACCAGGTAATGAGTGAAAATGCTAAATCGAAAGAAAATTATTTCCAGGATGAATCAGAATATTATTTAGCAATGGCCTATCTCGCTAACAATGAAGCCGGAAAAGCAATGCCCATTTTAGAGAAAATCAAAGCAGATAAAAATCATATCTATCACGAAAAAGTTCTGGAAATATCATCGCTGGATTTCACAATTATGAAACAGAAATCTCGCAATTAACTATCAATCAATTGATTATTTCTTTAAAAAATAATTCAAATTTCAGGTTACATTATTCTTAACTGGTTGTACCAATTAATATACAGGTATACAGGTTCTTTGAAATGCGGGATAAAATCGGGCCTTTAACTAAGATCCAAAATATGATTACAAAAACCGAATTTGATTTAAAAAATAAATCATGAAAAACCAAAAAAAATTAATCTCTGATTCCTTTGAAAAGACCAAATATCAACCAATAAAGAATTTCCGTATCCAGTGAAAAAATAGTTTTACTAAAATCCCTAAATCCAAAAACCGAATCATAGCGTGTGAACCATTTCCATTATTCCTTTGAAATCCAAATTTCTAATTCCTGTGAAACCATTTCCGATCCAGTGAAGACCATGATCAAAAGTCGACGTATCCTGGGAAAACAGTAGGTTAGGTTTATATAAACAAGGTTTTGAATTTAAAATCCTTTATCCGTAGAAAACGTCGACTTTTTTTTTGTTTTTTGTTTTCCCCTTATTGTTACAAAGAATAATGCCCCTAAAGAAAGAAAAATAATTATTCCCAATTTATAAAATTGTCTTTGCTTAACTACAGGATCAGTATTTCCAATCAATACAAGGTGTGACCAATAGTCGGGGCTTTTGTGTAAAGTATTAGCATGAATATAATCCAGTTTAGCCAGTCGCAAGGCTTTTGACTTTGAATATCCTTTTTGTAAATAAATATGAAATTGTTTCAAAATAGCAGAAGTTGCTTTATCATCAGCCTTCCACAAACTATTGACCGTGCTTGAACATCCCGCATACATACATGCACGCGACAGGCTAATAACTCCTTCTCCATTTACCAATTCACCTCCGCCGGTTTCACATGCACTGATTATCATTAATCGAACTCCATCCATATTCATTCCATATAATTCTTCAAGAAACAAGCAATCATCCGCAAGAGATTTTTTTTCGGGATAAAATGCGATGAACGAACCTGATGTATTATTGACATCAGATATGGCATGTGTCGCCAGGTGAATTACAGGATAATTATTCATCTCACGTAAAAAAATTGATTTGGTAGCCACGCTATCCAAATATTTTTTTCCATTTAAATCAGCAATTTCATCTGAAGAAGCAGGGAGCCTGTTCATAAATCCAAAACCAGGCTGATTAAAATGGGCGCCTTCTTTCACAAAAGGAGCAAATGCCAGTACACGATAAGAATCATTTTCTTTAACTGCAGAACCATTCTCGTCAATTATAAATCTTGAAGAAAACTGATAGCTGATTGTGGTTGTTTCCAATAACGTATTCTGACTTTCATTTGCAGGGAGTGATTCAAATGGAAGAAAACAAAGCAAACCATCCGGAATGATAATCCATTCATCTTTTTCAGGGATTATTTTTTGAATTGGTTTGATAAGATGTTCATATAAAAAACTGCCGGTTTTTTCTCCTTCAAATTTCCTTCCATTTTCTGTCCCTTTCAGTAAATTCAACCAGTCTTGTATGTAATGCCGCAAAACCAAAACAGAATCAACATGGGCATATGCAAACGAAGATTTTGTCAACATGAATATATGCAGAGATTCATCCGTATTGTAAAAACTGATAAGAGCCTGTTTATCGCTGAGATGCTGTTGCAATTCTTTTACACCGGGATTGCTTTCTTCATACTTAAGTCTGTAATAACGATTGTTCTGTTCAAAACCTTTTTGCAAACGTGATAGTTCTATTTCATAGCGTTCTTTTTCACTGGTAATAGATTCAATAATTTTAGCATCTTTCGCCTGGTCGTTTTCAATATCCAGCCTTGCAATATTGTATTTAATATTTCTTTCTTTTTGCAACAATTCCTCTTCGATTCCGGGAATGTTCCTGATTGTTCTTTCTTTCAGGCTGGCAATAATGATAGAAGCCCTGTTTTTTTCGCTTATCAAAAATGCCTGTTCAAGATAATTTTGCTGAGGGTGTAAACGGTATAATGCCAGGCACACAGACAAAGCTTTCTGATAGACCGACCTGCTTTTTTTCTTTAGCAACATTTTTGCATCGTCTGTATCGTAGCTTTTTTCAATATAACTTAATAAGGACAGAGTGGAATTGTAGGTTGACAAAGAAGCCAGCAGATATTCTTCTTTTCCGCTTTGCTCATAAAGGGATTCAAAAACCTTAGCTTTTTGAAACACTGCATCGAATAATCTATAGTATGCAAAAGTTCCTGCGAAATTTAAGGGATTGGAATAAATATCCTTATTATTAAAATTACCGGAGAAGATAATGATAGCCTGTTGCAAACTTTCTAATGCAGGGATCCATTGTTTTTGAACAATGAATAGTTCAGCCCGGTAAGATGCGTTGATACCCATATCCACTATACTTAACTTATTCCTGTCTTTACAGGTCTGAAGTCTGTCAAGAAAATAGGAAGCAGAATCCATGCGTTTCAATTGCAATTGCGTATAGGCGATTTCATTCAATACCCAGGGTAATTGTACAATACTTACTTTTCTGAAACAGGCAAGCGCTTCAGCATATTTGGTCAATGCAGTGTTTGCCCTGCCCATATTCATATAAATATAGTTAGCGTAGACATGATACTTCAGGATTTTTTTATAGATAGACAAGGCTTCATCGTATAGGCCAAGCCGGTAGTAAGAAGTGGCAATATTCGTTTCAATACTGACAGCTGACAGGGTATCCAATGGTTTTTTATTTCTGATGATTCCAATGGCCTGGTTGAAATAGTTTTTGCTTTGGAGATAATTGCCATTGTCATAATATAAAACTCCCAGTGTATTGTATAACCTGACCTTATATTCGATATCCGGAAAACGATTGATTAAAGATTCTGCTCTCAGCAGAAAATAGCTGGCTGAATCAAAATTGTTGAGATTGTAATAACTCGTACCCACATTTACATAGGTCATTAAAATCAATGAATCATCCTTGCTGTTGTTCAGTTCCTTCAACTTTAATGCATTCCTGTAAGCATTTTTTGCAGCATCATAATCCGTTTGGATATCCAGCAATATTCCTTTTTTCATGTATGAAAGAAAGAGAAGGCTATCGCCGGTGCGAGGTAATTTTTCCAATACGCTGATCACCCTGTTAAAATCTGCAAGAGCTGCACTATAGGTTTTATCAGTAGCATTGTTAAGATTTAATAGACTATCTGCCTTATTATACAATTTATTGATCTCGTCAAATGGCAGGTCATTGTCGCAGAAACCTGAGATAACTATCGCGAGGAAAGCCGGGAGTATCAAAGCAACCTTCCAACGCATACATGCATTTTTAAAAGATGGTTTATTGATAGGATAGCTTCTTTAACGACCCGGTAAGTTGCATTATTGCGCGAACTTCAGAGGAGATGAACTCTAAAACAAAGGGCAATTGGTAAAAAACCAATTGCCCTGAAGATGTACACTATACTATGATCCCTTAATTGAATCTTGTGATGATAATCAGCGGGGGTCTTGGATTTCCGCTCGTTGTGATCAGATTACCTGTCAGAATATTATCCAGTTTTAAAACCAGGGTGCTAAGAAGTCCCGCACCTATTTGAGATTTATTGCTGTAATACATCAACTGCACGGAGATATGCTGCATCGCCATATTACTACCATCGTTCAATTGATAGTATAGATCAGTCGTCACGGTTTGACCATTTACAGGTAAAAGACCAAATGCGCCACCAAATAAACCACCACCATTCAGTGTTTTTTTCAAGTCAATAACACCTGTATTATTATCCACTACTATTCTTTTGCTGCTGGCATCATTGGTAACGTCAAATGCACAACCTGAACCGGAAACACCACTTCCATTACAAACGAGAACTGAATTTGGATTCGCATTAAAATAAGGCAAAGCCTTTGTTTCGCCATCCGCCAACACATACACACTATCCATATAAGCTGCACCTGCGAGAATCAAAGTTGTCAAACAAGTATCCGTCGTACCTTCTTTCACAAATCCAATGACAAATTTTTCACCTGTTTCACTTTTCGTAAGATTGATCGCACCGGTGGTTGAGTCAATAACCATTCCCATCGGCCATGAAAAATATTTACCCGGGCCAGGATTATTGATAGGTGAAATAATATAGTCGGGACCGTTTGTCGGCTGAGGAAATAATAAAGTATCACCATAATCAGGGGCATAAGAACAACCTGTTATCCCGGTTTGAGGAAAGGGAATCGTCTGATTTGATTTGGTTGAATCAACTGAATGATGAGTTGTATCAGTTGCTCCTTGCGTATTTGTCTGTGTAGTGTTATAAGTGCTGACCGACTTACGGCAGGCAAATGGTATAAGGATAAAAAATGATAATACCAGTAAACTGAAGGAAAATTTCGTTTTCATGGGTATCAGGGTATTGATTAAAGGATTATTACACAACAAGATAGCAACTTTTTCCGGAATTTTCAAGCTTTTAAACACCTATTATTTGAGTATAATTAATTGATATATAATATATTATAATTAATAAAAATGAACTTTCCCCGCCCTTAAAAGAGGCATGATCGGGATAGTTTTTTTTGATATCTAATTGACAATTAAAGACTTCAGAAGAGAATCGGGTCCTTATTATTTCGTATGTACTTATCAGTTAGTTTCCCAGAGAAAAAAATTGCAAACCCCGGCGCCATACTCTTTATTCGTATATGCATTATAGTTAACCCTCCCCGACCTCATGAACTATATTTTATGTATTATAATGCCGCGGTTAGCGCAAGCGCAATATTGAGCAGAGTATATCCCGGAAGAATAATATAGAATGAAATTCTGTCGAACCGGTTCGACAATTCTTTTTTCCCGCGGCGGTCATAGAGATATAAGGAAATTGTAGACTCGACGAGGGTAATCAAAATTGTTATGGTTCCCATCACATTGATAATATCAGCCATGGACATCACTCCTGTATTTGGCAGCATAGAAGAAGTGATATAGGAATTAGCAACGGCAGCAAAAAGAGCACCTACACCCAAACCAAACCTGGGATCAATATCTGTTGGCTTGACAAAAAATGCAAGTATGCCAACTGCTACTGCGACGAAAAGCGGAAGAAACATTTTAAGTAAGAAGCCCCAACCATCTCTCTTGATCCATAATCCCATTCTGAATTGAGAAAATGTCGCTTTAGAACCGGAAATCAGGCGCGGATCTCCTCTTGAAGTTTTATAGGAATGTGGCTTTTCGACTACACTTCGCCGATAGATTCTATAGCCGAGCCATAAATCCCGGTTCTTTGCCGGGGTGGCTTTGACAAACCATACAGCCTGCTTTTCCGCATATTTGGAAAGTATATTAATAATCTGAAGAAATCGCAAAAACTACGAATGACACTCTTCTTTATATTGTGCTCGACAAGCTTGCCTTGTCCTAAACAGAAATAGACCCGGACAGTTCTTATTGCTATAGTGAACAAGCTCTTGAGTTAGCCAGGAAATTACAGTATAAACAACATGAGGTTTACTCATCGGGAAAATTGGGCCAAGAACAGCAGCGAAAACAAACATCAGCACAATAATCAAAAACAAGTCAATGAAAATCGATTGAATTCTGTCCTTTAGTAAGGGGTATTGATTTTCTATTTGCTCAGCTGTTATATGAATATTAACTCGTATAAATCTTATTTTTTTGACTATTGCTATCCCGTAACAAAAAAAAAGAATTTTTCAGAAAATCTGGATCACGACGATTCGATTATTTCCCCATCATTGGCAAACTAATTCAACTATTATAAACATGCTGTGGAAAAGATATTCTTGACCGGATAGCTCTGGTATATTAATTTTTAAAAGTCAAATTTGCTTTTTATAGGGCCCCGGATCTCTTGTCTGGGGCCCGTCTATTTCAGCAATACAGTTAGGAAGCTTAAGTAAGTTAGCCGGCTTATTTCTCCTGCGGAAATCCTTTATCGATCCAGTCCGTTTTGATATTGTGTGAAAGGTTCAACAGCTTTGCACGGGTAAATTTCATCTCATTAATTATTGCAAATGCAGGACGCACATTTGGACAATGATCAAATGGACAACAACCGCAATAGATAACAATGCTTGCATCTTTATGCAGCTTGCTTAGAAATGCTTTTAATTTATCCTGATTTGCTTTGTCTTTTGCCGGACCGATATTCACTGAACCGGCAATTACAGCACCCGGCCCGACACAAATAATAAATGGTTGCTTTTCCTTTGGATTGTTCATGGTCTTCGCCAAATCAGATGGTTCCAGAAGTTGGTCCTTAGTCCATGTCTCAGGTTGCTGCTGATTAATATAGCTGCTTAAAAAAATAACAGAAAGCATTAATCCCAGGGCAATAAAATGCAAGAAGGTTTTCCTCATATAAATAATTTAGTTGTTCATCCCAGTTAATGGAAGCGAGCTGCTATTAAATTACTAAAAAAAGCTCTATGTTTTATAAGAACATCTAGTCTACCCCTGGTAATTTTATTGCTAAACCCAATCTCAGTAACTTTAGAACAAGTGAAAGAACAAACCAAAATGCGAAGCGAAAATCATCTTATCATGCATTCGAATAATGATTTATTAATCGATCAAAACTAATAATGCTTATTATGAAAATTTCAGTTTTGATTTTCCGGAGTTTGCTTGGTTTTATTTACCTGGTTTTTGGCCTAGATTATTTTTTTCATTTTATTCCATATCAACCGCTGCATACGGGTAAACCGGGAGCATTGATAGCAGGATTGAAAGGCACAGGCTATATTTATCCCATGATGAAAACTATCCAGATAGCCGGAGGTTTATCACTTTTATTCAATCGATATGCTCCTTTTTTTGCTGTTGTACTTTTTCCGATCAGCCTGAATGTATTATTATTTCATACCATCCTGGTACCATCCGGTTGGCTCATGGGTGTTACACTCATGGTTCCAAATCTTTTTTTGGGATATGCTTACCGAAAATATTATCAGGGACTGTTTACTGCAAAACCGGTTTTATAGAAATTTCAATATGTAAAACTTCTTTTACAGAGGCACTATTGGCTAACTAGACACCCTCATTATCTTCTCTTTCATCCAAATCATTGTGATCATCGCCGCCGAGACTGTAATAATTATTTTCTTCATCCTCTTCACCGATTTTCTCATTTTCGTCATCAAGTTCTGATCCTGGCACATCAAGCCCTTTTGGAACTTGGGTAGTCTCATCTTCGGGTTCTACTTTTTTATTTTTGGAATAGATATCCTCACTCGCCGGATATTCAGGATCTCCCCATACTTTCTTCTTTTTCTTTCCCATAAAATAAATTATTAATTTTTTGAAAAAAGCGATTCTGACATCAACACATTGCAAAATTCCAAAATCCTAATGATATCCGGCAAGAATCAGGAAATAAAAAATCCATCTATTTTATTTTAACCCGGTCCCCTTCAGCATCAAACATATCCAACATCGTGCCGCTTACATGATCGTCGTCTTTTCTATTCAACCGGAGATATACATCGTAACCCTGGGCTGTAAAATAAACTGTTACCGTTGTATCCTTCATTTCCACCTTCGAAAATTTTGCAATTTCTTTTCCTGTTGAATCATTCAGTGCACCGGCATAAGATGTATCCGTTTTAGCAAGATTGACAGACATTTTGGTATCTCCATCTGGTAAACCTTTAACGAGTATATTCCATTTACCCGTAAAATAATCTCCGCCCGATTTTGACTGTGCATGAACATTAAAGGATAGCAACAGGATAAATAATCCTAAAAACAGTTGATTGGTCTTTTTCATAATAAATGATTGTTTACTTTCTCAAATATAATGATGAATCTATTATCGACTGAACCGGCATCCTAAATAAAGCTAAACCACCCTCCCGGAAAAAGAAAGACATACCATGGAAATCAATCCTTCTTCGTATCTTCTATGAAATTCTTCTGTTTGTAATGCTCGTTTCTCAGTTCATCCTCATTATCCATTTCCGGGTCTTCATAACTCTTCTCCGGTCAATAATCCTATTGTATTTTTTTATAACTATTTCCGGATCGAAAACAGTTTTGGATAGGACACCAAAAGTCTAGGGGCGATAATCAGGCTTGTAGTAAAAAAATCAAGCAAAAGACTTACAGTTGCGTCATACTGGGGCAGGTAATCACCAATCTCTCTTTTTCATCTTTGCTAAACTGCAGTTTTGCAGGGCCCCAACCGGTTGGTATCAACCTTATGGTAATTCCTTTGTCTGCGTCAGGCACTGCAACGACATTAAAACCCAGCAGGGCAACATACAGCGTTTTTTCACCTTTACTGCGTGTTGATCTCCTATTTTAAGTTAAGATAATTAGCAGTCCCATAGTTCTAATCGCTTAAAAAAAATCATAGAAACTTAAGAATGCCAGGTCCAAAATAAAAAATATGAGCCGGGAAATTAAAACGGTTCAACTCAAATCATTCACCTTAAAAAATTAGCTAAACTTAAGTTCAAGGAAGACAGGGATATCTTTAATTTGTTTTCAGCCTCCCGACGAACAAGAGAGATCATCTTTGCCTGAACAAACCTTTTCCTGCAACCATAGAAATCTTTAACGACTTAAATTCAAGTTGGAAAATTGTTTATTTAAAATATTTTCCTTTCCTTTGCAGGAAAATATTTTCTAAAAAATATTTTCCTCCCTATTTTGAAGGACAAAATCATTGATATATCTCTTCAGGAATTCCTCAGGCACGGGATGCGAAAAACAACCGTTCAAAAATTGGTGGCTGGCATCGGCATCTCCACAAAAACTTTTTATAAATACTTCGAGGATAAAGAAGATATCCTCAGGCATTGCCTGATCAGGCATTATGCTGAGCTATCTGAGCGGCTGACTTCCCTTCGAAAGGAGACCAACAATCCATTGGCAGCCCTGGTCGAGTTATGGCATCAGGCGATAGAACTGGACTTTGGCGTCAATCATATTTTTTATCATGACCTGAACTATTATTATCCGCAACTTCAGGACTCTGTGCTAAAGAAATTTTCAAAAAGAAATAT
>Ga0335085_10016860_pt1 | contig 10536 bp, 10 predicted proteins | sample Lox_Sample_45_FD_206712 | JGI IMG/M metagenome (GOLD analysis project Ga0335085, IMG submission 206712) | Soil microbial communities from Loxahatchee National Wildlife Refuge, Florida, United States - Lox_Sample_4.5 | ecosystem: Environmental > Terrestrial > Soil > Wetlands | place: USA...
TCGGTTCGCCCGAAGGCGAATCCCCGAAGATGCCCTCCGGCCCGCGGAAGATCATGCGCACGGCGACCAGGAACAGGATCACCCCGCCTGCGAGCGCGAGCGACTGGTCCGACAATCCGAACAGCTCAAGCAGCCAGCTTCCGGACAGCGCGAAGGCCACCAGCACGGTGAATGCGATAGCGCACTCGCGCAATATCACGCGCACTCGGCGCTCCGGGGCGACCGGGCGGAGCAACGTGACGAAAAGCGGGATGTTGCCGATCGGATCGGTGACCAGCAGCAGGATGACGACCGCGGAGGCGAAGGAGGTTTCCATTGCGGCTTCAGCCGAGCGCGAGGGCGACTACCCCCAGCGCCATCGCCGCGGCCGCGGCGACGCGCCGCGGCGCGTCGCCTTCCTGCAGCCAGCGGACGCCCATGAGCGCGGCGATCAGGATGCTGATCTCGCGGGCGGGGGCAACGTAGCTGACCGGAGTAAACACCATTGCGCTGAGCACGAGAATATATGAAAGAGGGCACAGCAGGGCGACGAGGATCACCGCCTCTCTCTTGTTCCTCCACGCGGCGCCGACCTCGGCGCGGCGGCGCAGGGCGAGCGGGGCCATCACGAGGACGCGCCCAAGATTGGCGCCCCAGTCCTGGAGTATCGGTGGAATCAGGGCCGCGCTCACCGCCTGTTTGTCGACCACGGTATACGAGGCGATCATGCATCCGGTGAGCAGCGCGAAGGCGATCCCGCGCGCGGCACCGGCTTCGCGAAGCTTCGCCGGGCTCGCGGCCAGGAAGAACGCTCCTCCAACGACCAGTGCAGCGCCGCACAAGGCGACCGGCCCCGGGCGCTCGCCGAGGAAGGCGATGGCGACGAGCACGGTGAGGAAGGGGCCCGTCGCGCGGGCCAAGGGGTAGACGACCGAAAGGTCGCCGTAGCGGTACCCGCGATCGAGCAGCAGATAGTAGCCCGTGTGCAAAATGGCGCTCGCGAGGAGATAGGCGAGCGCCTCGGCGCTGAACTGGAAATGCTGAAGGACGACCACGCCCGCTGCGAGTGGCGCGTAGAGAAGCGAGGAGAGGAGGGCGAACGCCCACACGAAGCCGACCCCGCCGCCGCTTTTCTTCAGGACGTAGTTCCAGCTCGCGTGGATCAGCGCCGCGGCGAGCACCAGGGAGATCGCGAGACCGGTCATGACGCCTCCAGAGCGGATGGATGGGACGAAACAGCCCGTCCCAACCTATCCCCTCTAGAGTTTTGTTCTTCGGGTGCATGCCAGCGGGATTCCCGCGGCTTTGCGTAGCGCTCGGACCGGACCCGCAGCACCGCCGCGGCGGAACCCTAGCTACCCGTCGGTTGAGTATCGCGAATGTATGACGGCGCGTCGCAGCGCGTCAACTGGCCCGGCGAAAAAAAGAGCGGGCCGGAGCCCGCTCGAGACACTTCACGGTCGATTCTATCCGTTCGCCCGTATGGCGCCGTCTATGACCTTGACCTTGTCGCCCTTGTGCCAGGCCGGGGGCGTCGCCTGCGTAAACGTTCCAGTGCGGCCGTCGTCGTAGCGTACGACGACCTGGTACTGCTTTTCCGTCTTCACGCTCTTCTCGATCTGGTTTCCTCCCAAGCCGCCGCCCAGGGCGCCGAGGACCGTCGCGAGATCCTTGCCGCGTCCGGCGCCGACCTGATGGCCGAGGATGCCGCCGATGACCGCGCCGCCGACGGCTCCGACGCCGGACGCCTCTCCCTTCTTCTCGACCGTGCGCACGTCTTCGATCACGGCACACTCATGGCAAATGGCGGCGACGGCGGCGGGGGACGGAGGAGGCGGAGGGGGCAGGACGGCGGCGACCGGCGTCTCGCGGCGGGGCGCCTGGGACTTCGCGATCGGCTTGGCTGGCGTGCGGTGCTCGAGCTTCGGCGGCTCCGGCTGTGCGGGCTGCTCGGGGATCGGCGCGATCGCGGCGCTGGGATTGCTCTGCCCGGTCGTGGTCGGGATCCATCCTAGGACGGCTCCGATTCCGACGAGACTGAACAAGCTGACGGTGGCTGCTGCGACGATGACAAGCGGGTGAGTGCGGCGCGGTGCTTGCATGGCAATCTCCTTCTGGCTGGCGTCAAGACTACCGAGAGTGACGCCAGGAACGCCAGCGAGTTCGTGTAACAGTGTGTTAGGCGGTTACACGGGAGTAGCCATCGAGCGGCTGTCCCCGGTGGGCGACGCCCGCAGTCAGGATTCCTTCAGCTCGCCTCTAGGTTTCGCGCCGGAGATGCGGAAAGAGCAGCACGTCGCGGATGCTGGGGGTGTCGGTAAACAACATCACCAGGCGGTCGATGCCGATTCCCTCACCCGCCGCGGGCGGCATGCCGTACTCGAGCGCGCGGATGTAGTCCGCGTCGTAGTACATCGATTCCTCGTCACCCGCGGCCTTCGCTTTCGCCTGCTCCTCGAAGCGCGCCGCCTGATCCTCCGGGTCGTTCAGCTCGGAGAATCCGTTGGCTATCTCCCGGCCCGCGACGTACAGCTCGAAGCGGTCAGTCACTTCCGGGTTCTTCTCGCTGCGTCGCGCAAGCGGCGACACTTCCGCGGGGTAGTCGATGATATAGGTCGGCTGGACGAGACGGGCTTCCGTCGTTTCCTCGAAAAGATGGAGCTGCAGGGCGCCCAGACCCGCCTTGGCGTGCTGGCTGAAGTCGATGCCGCGCTTCTTCAGCACGGCGACCACGCCCTCCCGCGTACTCAGGTCGGACGCGGAGATCTCGGGATGGGACCTGCGGATCGCCTCGAGCACGGTGAGGCGCTCGAACGGGCGCGACAGGTCGATCGAATTCTCGCCGTAGCGCAAGGTCGTTGCGCCCAGCACAGTGTTCGCAAGCTCGCGCAGCATCTCCTCGGTGAAGTCCATGAGGTAGCGGTAGTCGCGGTACGCCTCGTAGAACTCGAGCATGGTGAACTCAGGGTTGTGGCGCGTCGAGATGCCCTCGTTCCTGAAGTTGCGGTTTATCTCGAACACCTTCTCAAACCCGCCCACCACCAGGCGCTTGAGGTAGAGCTCCGGCGCGACCCGCAGGAAGAGATCCATGTCGAGCGCGTTGTGGTGCGTCCTGAACGGCCGCGCGTTGGCGCCGCCGGGGATCGGCTGCATCATCGGCGTCTCGACCTCGAGGAAGCCCCTGGCGATCATGAACTCGCGCACCGCCTGCACGATGCGGCTGCGCGTCCGGAACACGTCGCGCGTGTCCTCGCTCATGATGAGATCGACGTAGCGCTGGCGGTATTTCTGCTCCTGGTCGGCGAGGCCGTGGAATTTCTCGGGCAGCGGGCGCAGCGATTTCACGAGGAGACGCAGCTCCGCGACCTTTAGCGAGAGCTCGCCGGTCTTGGTCTTGAAGAGGGTTCCTCGCGCGCCCACGATGTCGCCGAGGTCGTAGTGCTTGAAGGCCTCGTAGGCCGTCTCACCGACTCCGTCGCGGGCGACGTATAGCTGGATTCGCCCGCTCGCGTCCTGCACGGTGGCGAAGCTCGCCTTGCCCATAACCCGCTTGAGCATGACCCGGCCGGCGATGGATACCGCGATCTGCTTCGGCTCGAGCTCGTCGTTGCTCTTGGCGCCCCAGGCTTTGTGCAATTCGCCTGCGAAATGCTCGCGCCGGAAGTCGTTGGGAAACGCGGCGCCGAGCCTGCGCAGACCGGCGAGCCTCGCGCGCCGCTCGGCGATGATCTGGTTCTCGTCCTGTCCTTCTGGCGGATTGGACATTACACGCCCTGCTTCAGGCTCGCGCTGATGAATTCGTCGAGGTCGCCGTCGAGCACGCGCTGCGTGTCGCCCTTTTCGACCCCGGTGCGCAGGTCCTTGATGCGCGACTGATCGAGCACGTAGGAACGGATCTGGTGTCCCCACTCGATGTCGGTCTTGGTGGAAGCGAGCTTGTCGTGCTCGGCCTGGCGCTTGCGCAGCTCCAGCTCGTACAGTCGCGACTTCAGCAGCGCCATGGCCTCGGCGCGGTTGCGGTGCTGCGAGCGGTCATTCTGGCACTGTACCACGATGCCCGTGGGCAAATGCGTGATGCGCACCGCCGAGTCCGTCTTGTTGACGTGCTGGCCGCCCGCGCCCGAAGCGCGGTATGTGTCGATACGCAGGTCCGCAGGGTTCACCTCGACCTCGATGTTCTCGTCCACCTCGGGGTAGACGAAAACGCTCGCGAACGAAGTGTGGCGGCGCGCGTTCGAGTCGAACGGAGACTTGCGCACGAGGCGGTGGACGCCGCTCTCGGTGCGCAGATGGCCGTAAGCGTAGGACCCGCTGATCTTGAACGTCGCGCTCTTGATTCCCGCGACCTCGCCGGGCGATTCCTCGAGCACGTCGATGCGGAATCCCTTGCGGTCGCAGTACTTGGAGTACATGCGCTCGAGCATCTGCGCCCAGTCCTGCGCCTCGGTTCCTCCCGATCCGGACTGGATATCCATGAAGCAGTTGTTCGGGTCGAGCGGGTTGGAGAACATGCGGCGGAACTCGAGGTCCGCGACGATCTTTTCGACTCCCGCTGCGTCGGCCTCGATCGCCGCAAGGGTTGCGGCGTCGTTTTCCTCACGGGCGAGCGCGAACAGCTCCGAGGCGTCCTTGAGCTTGCCGTTCAAGTCGCTGAGGGTGCCGACGAGGTTGTCGAGCTGCTTCTTCTCGCGGCCCAGGTCCTGGGCGCGCTTCGAGTCGGACCAGATGTCCGGGTTTTCGAGTTCCCTGCTTACCTCGGCGAGGCGAGCCTGCTTCCCGTCGAAGTCAAAGATACCTCCGCAGCTCCGCCGACCGCTTGTCGAGGCCGGAGAGCAGGGAGGAAATCTGGTTGATGCGTTCGGCTTCCATTGCAGCGCGAGATTATAGGGGCTTAGCGGATTCGAGTCGAGGGAAAGCTCTCGTCGATCTTGTCCTCGAAGAAACTGGTTGGCGACGGCGCCGCCATGAACTGGCGATGAACTTCCTGGGACACGCCGCGGTACTGTACGACCTTGCCGTCGCTGAACTCGATCTCGAGCAATTGCGTCTTGGAATCGTAGCCCGCGCTCCGGATCTTGCTCGAATTGACGCGCTTGCGATCCATGGTCACTCCATGCTCAGGCTGATCGTATCCCCGCTGCGCACCGACGCGAACTCGCGGGCGTCGCCGTCAATGCGGCCGAGGATGTTGCACGGGCTGACGAGCTTCGGCTCCTTCCCGTCCGATATCGGCGTGCGGCCGAAGGGCAGGGCGAGCGAGCCGCCCTCGGCCCAGAAGCACACCGTACCCGCCGGAACGACCTGCTTCGCCCCGCGCTCCAGCGCGGACTTCACGGGGATCTCGAAGTAGACTTCCTCCCCCCAGGTCTGCGCGCGCGAGTCGAGCGGCAGCGCGGCGACCAGGGCTCGCGCGGTCGGCGTGTCGTCGAGCGCCGCGACGAGCGAGCCTTTGGGCCAGGCGATCCGGATCCTCGCGTAGCTCATGCGGTCTCCCAGTGCTCTATGACGAGCTGCAGATTCTGCGCGCCTCTGAACTCCTCCACCGAAAGCCGGTAGGCGGCACGCACCTGCGCGGGCAGGGGGTCGAGCGCATTGAAGCGTATCGCCTCGAGCGTGCGGCCGGCGCGCGCAAGCTTGAGCTTCAGATGCTTGTCCCCGACCACCCGCTGTCCCTGCACATCGAAGTCGTCGCAGAACAGCGGCTGCGGAAAGCCCTGTCCCCAGACCTGGTGATCGAGGAGCCGCGCCAGCCCGAGGTCGAGATACGCAGGTTCGAGGGACCCGTCGGTCTCGATCGAGCGCGAGAGCTGAGCCGGGGAAAGCAGCTCGCGCGCGACGTCCTCGAATCCGCGCGCGAAGCGCTCGAAGTCCGACGCGCGCAGCGTCAATCCTGCGGCAGCCGCGTGTCCGCCGAAGCGCAGCAGCAGTCCCGGCTCGCGCTTCGCCAGCAGGTCGAGCGCGTCGCGCAGATGCAGGCCGCCGATCGAACGTCCCGACCCCCGGATCTCGCCGGGCCCCGAGAGGGCAAACGCGAAGGCGGGGCGGTGTGCTCTGTCCTTGATCCTTCCGGCGAGGATGCCGATCACGCCCTGGTGCCAGGAAGGGTCGTACAGGCTGATGCTGCAGGACTCTCCCACGGAGATCTTCGCCACCAGTTCCTCCGCCTGGGCCTGCATCTCGGATTCGATCGAGCGCCGCTCCTGATTGAGGTCGTCGAGCCGACGCGCGATCTCGAGCGCGCGCCCGCGATCGTCAGTCGTGAGGCATTCGATGCCCAGGCTCATGTCGGAAAGGCGCCCGGCGGCATTCAGTCGCGGTCCGAGCAGAAAACCGAGGTCGAAGCTCCCCGCCCGCATCGGCAGCCTCCCCGCCACGGCGAAGAGTGCGCGTACGCCTTCCTGCATGCGGCCGGCGCGGATCCGCCTCAGGCCCTGGGTCACCAGGACCCGGTTGTTGAAGTCGAGCGGAACGACGTCGGCGACGGTGCCGAGGGCGACGAGATCGAGCAGATCACCGAGGACCGGCTCTTCCTTGCCAGCAAAGGCGCCGCGCCGACGCAGCTCGGCTCGCAGCGCGAGCATCACGTAGAACATCACGCCCACTCCGGCGAGGCTCTTGCTCGGAAAGGCGCAGCCCGGCTGGTTGGGATTGACGATGACCGCGGCGGCCGGCAACTGCGCGCCGGGGAGGTGGTGGTCGGTGATCAGCACGTCGATTCCTGCCTGGCGCGCGGCATCGACGCCTTCGACGCTGGCAATGCCGTTGTCGACCGTGATGAGCAGGTCGGGCTTTGAGCGCGCCGCGATCGCGACGATTTCGGGGGTGAGGCCATAGCCGTGCTCGAAGCGGTTCGGGACGAGATAGCCGACCTTTGCGCCGAAGGCGGAGAGCGCGCGCACGCCCACCGCACAGGCGGTCGCGCCGTCGCAGTCGTAGTCCGCGACGATCAGCATGCGCTTGCCAGCGCCGATCGCTTCGGCGAGCAGGGTGCCGGCGCGCTCGGCATTCATTAGCTCCGCAGGCGGGACGAGTCCTGCGAGCTTGTCCTCGAGCTCGCCGCGGTGGCGGATGCCGCGGGCCGCGCACACGCGCGCGAGCACCGGGTGCAGGCCCTCGCGGACCAGCTGGTCATGGGTGCGCGGGGAAACCGGCCGGGTCACGATGCGCGTTCCGTTCATGCGAGATAGCTTTCGAGCGGTTTCTTCGTCCGCCAGAAGTGGCGCAGGTCGGAGCGCACCGTTTCGACCTCGAGCAGCGATTCCCTCCCGGAAAGCACGAGGGTCAGCATGCCGATGCGGCCCTCCTCTAGGGCGGCGAGCAGCGGGGAGAACCAGTCACGCTCGAGCGCTGCGCCGCGAGGCGCATCGAGCACGATCAGCGCCTTGCCCTCTTCGGGCAGGGTGGAAAGAGCCGCGCCGGCGTTCGCGGCGAGGCGCCGCTCCGGCACGCCGGCGGCAAGCGCGAGACCGCGCGCGAGAGGATCTTCCGCGAGGACGATCGAAAAAGGCCGCCCGTGCCGGGCCTCGAGGCTGCCTCCTCCCCAGAGCCAGATGCTGTTCGCGGCCGGCGCCCCCCGCGCCTCGCGCTCGGTATTCACCGGGTGCTCGTGCAGCAGCATCTGCACCTCGTTCATCAGGGCGCGATATCGCGTCGCATCGAGGCCCCTGGGGAGCAGGTTGCTGATCGCCGCTCCACTGGCGAGGGCGGGAGGAGTGGTCTCGAGCTGGGGCGCTTCCTCGAGCGCGACATACCAGCGCTCTGGACGCGGAGCGTGGAGCGCGAGACCTTGCCCGAAGTGGCTGCTGAGCGTCGCCGCGAGCGCTTCCGCCTCCGCGCGCGACAAATCGAGCCTGGCGCTGTCGAGCGCGACGGAATCGCGGCCGACGTTCAGGTGGACCGGGTCGGCGCGCATCCAGAAATGTCCTCCGGGCGCTCCGCCGTCGGCGAGCAGCGTATACGGGGCGACCGGCCAGTCGCGCTGCCGCCCGATTCCGAAGCGCTCGAAAAGCCATGCGTCGTGCGCGATCTGCGACGTGCGCTTGCGGCGTCCTCTCGCGATCAGCTTCTCCGCCGCGGCGAGGCGGTCTGCGGAAGCGCCACTCATCGAGGAGAAAAAATCGGGAATGAACAGAAAGCAGTGCATCCGATTTCGAGTTTATCACTGCTTGTGGCACACTGGCGCGCGTGCGATACGAACTGCTCGTCGGGTTGCGCTACACGAGAGCGAAGCGCCGCAACCATTTCATCTCGTTCATCTCCATTGCGTCGATGTTGGGCATCGCAGTCGGAGTATGGGCGCTGATCGTGGTGCTGTCCGTCATGAACGGATTCCAGAAGGAAGTCCGCGCACGCATCCTGGGCGTGGTCGCGCACGTGCAGATCAGCGGCGAGGACAACCGGCTCGCAAACTGGAAGGAAGTGGCACGCGAGGCGTCCGCAAATCCCGAGGTGACGGCTGCCGCGCCGTACGTGAACGGCCAGGGCTTGCTCATGTTCGGCTCGAGCGTCAGGGGCGTAGTCGTGCGGGGTGTCGTGCCGGAGCTCGAGCAGAGGGTGGTGGAGATCGGCACGCATATGGTCGCGGGCAGGCTCGACTCGCTCGTGCCCGGCGAATTCGGGATAGTGCTCGGCACCGGGCTGGCGCGTGCACTGGGGGCGAACGTGGGGAACAAGATCGCCCTGATCGCTCCGCAGGGGCTGGTAACCCCGGCGGGGATCGTTCCGCGCATCAAGCAATTCACCGTTACCGGGATTTTCAGGATCGATTACAGCGAATACGATTCGGGCCTGGCGCTGATCCATCTCGCGGACGCGCAGAAGCTCTACGGCATGGGCGACGCTGTCTCGGGGGTGCGGCTCAAGCTCAAGGACTTGTTCCAATCGCGCGAGGTCACGCGCGACTTGTTCACGCGCCTGCGCGGCGACCTGTATATCTCAGACTGGACCCGCAGTAACGCGAACTACTTTCGCGCGGTGCAGATCGAGAAGACGATGATGTTCATCATCCTTCTCCTGATCGTACTTGTGGCGGCGTTCAATTCCGTCTCGACCCTGGTGATGGCGGTGACCGACAAGCAGGCCGACATCGCGATCCTGCGCACACTGGGAGCAAGCCCGGGCGGAATCATGAAAATCTTCATAATTCAGGGCGCAGTCATCGGATTGCTCGGGACTTTTCTCGGTGTCGCAAGCGGGATTCCGACCGCGCTTAACATCGACGTGATCGTGCCTTTTCTCGAGCGGCTGTCCGGCATCCACTTTCTTTCGAGCGAGGTGTACTACATCACGGAGCTGCCCTCGGATCTCCAGAGGGGGGACGTGATCGCCATCACTCTCGTTTCGCTGGTTCTGTCGCTGGTAGCCACTCTCTATCCGAGCTGGCGCGCGGCACGCGTCAATCCCGCCGAAGCCTTGCGCTATGAGTGAAGTCCTCGCTTGCCGGGACCTGCACAAGACGTTCCGCGAGGGCGCCGACGCGGTCCACGTGCTGCGCGGCGTGCGTCTCGAGGTCGGCGCAGGGGAGATCGTCGCGGTCGTCGGCGCCTCGGGATCGGGAAAGAGTACTCTGCTGCATCTGCTCGGGGGGCTCGACGAGCCGACCTCGGGCGAGGTGAGCATTCTCGGCCGTCCGATGCACGGGCTATCCGACAGCGAGCGCGGCGAGGTGCGCAACCGTTCTCTCGGCTTCGTCTATCAGTTCCACCACCTCCTCATGGAGTTCAACGCTCTCGAGAATGTCGCGATGCCGCTCCTCATCCGCCGCACCGCTCCCGGGGAGGCGCGTGAGGCGGCAGCCGTCATGCTCAGGGAGGTGGGGCTGGGCGAGCGGCTTACCCACACCCCGGGAGAGCTCTCTGGCGGCGAGCGCCAGCGCGCCGCGCTGGCCCGCGCCCTCGTTACCCGGCCTGCCTGCGTGCTCGCTGACGAGCCGACCGGCAACCTCGACCGGCGCACCGCCGAGACCGTGTTCGAGCTGATGCTCGAGCTCAATCGCGCCCACGGCACGAGCCTCGTGATCGTGACGCACGAGCCTTCCCTCGCGGCGCGGGCACACCGTATCCTGCGGCTGCAGGACGGCCTGCTGCAGCCGGCGGCCTGAGCGGCGTCTCGCAGCACTCCTATCAACGCACGACGCCGTCGCCCGTTACAGGGCGAATGAAACTCCGAGTTGGTCCTTCGTGAGACTCGCCGCGCTCGGCTTCGCCCTCGGCGTTTGCGTGCTCCAGCAGCTGCCCGAGCTTCCGGCTTGGGGGGCCCTCGCCTCGCTTTGCGCATTCGCCGGGGCAGGCGCAGCCTTCGGGACGCGCCTTCCCGCGATCGCCGCCGCGCCGGCGAGGTTTGCCGCGTTCGCCGCGATCGGCCTTGCCTGGTCCGCGGCGCTCGCGCACTGCAGGCTGGCCGACAGGCTCGATCCGGACCTCGAGGGACGCGACGTGATGGTCTCCGGCGTGATCGCCAGCCTGCCGCAGCCCGTCGAGCGCGGCGTCCGCTTCGACTTCGACGTCGAGACTCCGGAAAGCGGCGTGCCGCGCCATATTTCGCTTGCCTGGTACGGCG
>Ga0335085_10016861_pt1 | contig 10536 bp, 9 predicted proteins | sample Lox_Sample_45_FD_206712 | JGI IMG/M metagenome (GOLD analysis project Ga0335085, IMG submission 206712) | Soil microbial communities from Loxahatchee National Wildlife Refuge, Florida, United States - Lox_Sample_4.5 | ecosystem: Environmental > Terrestrial > Soil > Wetlands | place: USA: Florida...
CGCTGAAGCCGAATTGCTCTTCGAGGAATGAAACCAGATTGAGGATACCGACCGAATCGAGCACGCCGTTATCCAGGAGATCGGTTTCAGGGGTCACCGGCGCTTCGGTGGCCTTGCCGCCCACTTCTTGCAGCCAATAGAGCACCTTCTTTTCCACGTCTTGCGGGGTCACTTTGGTCTTTTCCATTTTCACCTCTGGTGCTGAAAGTTCGCCCGTGCCAATGACAGCAGGGTTGCCCGGTCGCACTTGCCGCTCGACGTGCGCGGCATCTCCTCAAGCCATTCGACGCGATCCGGTTGATAATACGGCGGCAGCCGCTCGGCCAGAAATTTCGTGATCGCGGCGGGTTCGATCGCCGTCTGCTTCGGTACCAGGAAGGTTTGCAGGCGGGTCACTCCCAGCGCGTCGGTCGCGACTACCGCCACCGATTCTTTGACGCCGCTATGGGAGTTGAGGGCCGCTTCCAGCGCGAGGAGCTCGATGCGGTGGCCCCGCACCTTGACCTGCTGGTCGCGCCGGCCCGCATACATCAGCATGCCGTCGCTGCGCCGATAGCCGTAATCGCCGGTACGGTAGGAATCCGCGCGGCCGTCGAACCGTGAAGCCTGGGTCAATTCCGGGCGGTTCCAATAACCGCACATCACCCCGGGACCGGCGACGCAGATCTCGCCCTGCTCGCCGTCCGCGATCGGCTTGCCGTCGGCATCGCGCAGGGAGACTTCGAGATGCTCGCACGGCAGGCCGATCGGCAACTCCGCGGAATCCGAGGCCGGCACGCCCGGCAGCCGGTAATAGGTGCAGACATTGGTTTCGGTCGGACCGTACAGGTTGGCGTATTCCGCGGTCGGCAGCGCTTGCATGACCCGCCGCAGCGCGGGCATCGGGAACACTTCGCCTGCGAACAGGATCAGTCGCAGCGTCGGCAGACCTTTGAGGGCGTCGCGCTCCTGCAATTGCATCAGCGCGGTCGGAACAGAATACCATACGCTGATCTTGCGCGCCTCGATCAGCCCGCGCACCGCCCCGGCGAACTTGGCGGTGAGGTCGTCGATAAGGTGGACGGTTGCGTGCCGCGACAGCGTGCAGAAGATATCGAACGTCGACAGGTCGAAATGCAGCGGCGCATGGCTCGTCACCTGATCGGTGCTCGATATGGCAAAGGTCTTTGCCGCCCAATCGACGAAACTCATGACGTTGCGCTGTGACAGCGCGATTCCTTTTGGCGTCCCGGTGGATCCCGACGTGTAGAGGATGACCGCGAGATCTTCGAAGCCGGCAGCGGAGGGCGTTCGCCTCATTCCACCTTGAGCGACCATCTCGAGGCCGAGATTTGCGCCCGGACCGATCACTGCGACTTTGGCGCCGGCTTGCGCAGCAGCGTCCAGCAATGCCGCGCTCGCTTTGCGATCGGTGATGAACAGGGCAGGCTTCAGGTCGCTGAGAATTTGCCGGACGGCGTCCGGCGGCAGGGTCGGGTTGATCGGTACGTAACAGGCGCCGGCGGCGAGCACGCCGAGCATGATTTCAACCGTTTCAATGGTCTTCGGCAAATACAGCGCGACCCGGTCGCCGGGCAGGCAACCCGATCGCCGCAGCCAGTCGCTCAGCGCAAGGGCGAGCTGCCGCAATTCGGCGTAGGTGACGGAGCGATCGCGCGCGCAAATGGCCGGCTGCTCGCCTCCGGCCGTCGTTGAGGACAGGACGGTCGCCACCAAAGGCGAGGCCTCGGAGATGATCGTCATTTGCGGCGACACTCTATCTGCAACTGACGGGCCAAGATGTCGAGCTGCACTTCCGACGTCCCGGAGGCGAACAACGTCCCGAGCGCGTCGTCGAGCGCGCCATTGGTATCAACCGGTGCGGCGCCGCGCCAGCCGGTACCGGCCATCAGGTGCATGCAGTCGGTTGCCGCCGCGACGACGGTTTCGCTGGCCGCAAGCTTCGCCATGGAGGCCATGGCGAGGTCGGCGGTGCCCTGGTCTATCGCCCAGGCGGCACGATAGAGCATGAGCCGTGCGCTCTCGATGGCGAGCTTGACGCGGGCGAGCTTGTGCGCGACGGCCTGATGGCGATACAGCGCCCCGCGGCCGTCGCCGCGCTGCTGCAAGGCCATGACGCAAGCGGCGAGGTCGCGCTCGGCGGCGCCGATAAAGCCGGCGAGGATGCAGGTGCGCTCCCACTGCATCGAGGTCATGAACACCTTCAGCCCGGCACCGGGGCCGCCGAGCATCGCATCGGCCGGCACCAGGCAATTTTCAAAGCGCAGATGACCGACCGGCGAGCCGGGCATGCCCTTGGCGGTCGTAATGGCCGTCACCGTCAGGCCCGGCAGTCCGTTTGGAACGAGGAAGGCGGTCAGGCCGAACGATCCTTGGTTGGGAAATTGCTTGGCCATCAGCAGAAAGACGTTGGCGACGCTGGCATTCGAGATCAGCGTCTTCTCGCCATTGAGCACGAAGCCCTCCGGCGTCTCAGTGGCGCTCGTGGTCATCAGATCGAACGACGAGCCGCATGCGGCCTCGGTCACGGCCAGCGCTCCAACCATCGCACCGGTGCGCAATCCCTCGCCGTAGGTTTCGGCATGACGGGGCGTGCCGTGGAGCGCAATTGGCATAGCGCAGCCGAAGAGATGCGCGCCGATGGCGAAGAGGAGCCCGCGGTCGGCGCCGCCGCGGCCAAAGGCGTCGAGCACCGCGACAGTCGCCAGCGCGCCGGCGCCTGTTCCGCCCCACGCCTTGGGCAGCGCGAGGCCGAACGCGCCAAACTCGCCGGCGGCGCGAAACGCCAGGCTGTCAAAACCGGTCGAGCGCTGCGTCGCGGCCAGGCGCTCCTCGGCAAAACGCCGAGCATCCGCAAGGCGCCGCTGCATTTCAACCGGCCAGGCAAAATCCATTTGTGTCCGCCTTCCGTCGAAGCCGCGCGTCAAACGGTCGCGGCACCCCGGTTTCGCCGCGAACCAGTGTTCCGTGTTCCCGTGAACTTGCCAGGAACCGGCAAAGGTACGTTGCGGCGCACCCTATCATCGTCCAACCACGCGAAATGTGACGCCAGACACATCGATAAGCTGCCGATTCCTTATCGACTGTGGCATTGTGATACGGACGGTCGTCGGCCGTGTCGATTCCGGCGATTCGCAGCGGCCGGCAACCATCGATATTTTCTCAATTCGGACGGAACGCATAAGGCCCGAGGCCGCTCGCGACGCTCTTCCCAACCCTGGACTACGAACAATGACGAATTCGTCGCCAAGCGAAAAGGTTGACTTCGACGTCGGAATTATCGGCGGCGGACCGGGTGGATCGTCGTTGGGCGCCTATCTCGCGCAGGCCGGCCTGCGCTGCATCATTGTCGAGAAGGAAAAATTTCCCCGCCCGCATGTCGGCGAGTCGCTGGTGCCCTCGTCGACGCGGGTGTTCCGCGACCTCAATTTTCTGCCAACGATGGAGAAATATCGCTTCCCGCACAAATACGGCGCAGTGTGGACGTCGACGCGCGGCAGCCGCGCCTACGAGCACGATTGGGAAGGCATCAACCTCGACGAGGCCGACATCCGTTTTGCCGAGCGGGTTCAACCCGGCGTGCCGCAAAGCTATACCTACCACGTCGACCGCGGGCTGTTCGACAAGCTCTTGCTTGAGCACGCCGAGAGCCTCGGCGCGACCGTGCGGCAGGGGGTCGAGGTCACCAGGGTCGATTTCGACGAGCGCCGGCCGGCGATGCGGCTCAGCGACGGCTCGAACGTACGCGTGCGCATGGTGGCGGACGCCTCCGGCCGCCACACGCTGCTGGCGAAACAGCTCACCCTGAAAATCATGGACAAAGTGTTCGATCAGCTCGCGGTCCACACCTGGTTCGAGGGCTACAACCGGCTTGCCGCCTTCTCGAGGAAGGAAGATCGCTACGGGGACTACATCTACGTTCACTTCCTGCCGCTCACCAACAGCTGGGTGTGGCAGATTCCGATTACGGAGGCGATCACGAGCATCGGCGTGGTCACGCAGAAGAAGAATTTCGTCAAGGCATTGTCGGAACTCGAAGGGTTCTTCTGGCAAAGCGTGGCGAGCCGGCCGGAGCTGCATGACGGCTTGAAGCAGGCGAAACAGCTGCGCCCGTTCAAGGCTGAAGGCGATTACAGCTACGCCGCCAAGCAGATTGCCGGCGACCGGTTCGTGCTGATCGGCGACGCCGGCCGCTTCGTCGATCCGATCTTTTCAACCGGAGTTAGCATCGCTTTGAACAGTTCGCGCTTCGCCAGCCGCGACATCATCGCCGCGTGCGCGGCCGACGATTTCAGCAAGGAGCGCTTCGACACCTACGAGAGCACGATCCGGCGCGGCACCAATAATTGGTACAATTTCATCACGGTCTATTACCGGCTGAATTTGCTGTTCACCAAGTTCATCAATGACCCGAAATACCGGCTGGACGTGCTCAAGCTCCTGCAGGGCGACGTCTACGACGAGAAACCGCCGGAAGTACTCGACAAGATGCGGGCCATGGTCTCGGAAATCGAGAGCAATCCGCGGCATCTGCTGCACGGACTGCTGGGCGATCTCACCGCGGATGCCTTCAAGCCGCAGTTCTGAGGGCGGCGTCTGGCGCTAAGCCCCAACGCGCAATCGCTTCAGGTTGTGCTCCGTGGTCTTCGCTGGAGCGTGATCGTTTCGCCGGGTGCCGCGTTTCGGGATCATGCTTTAGTCGTCGCCAAATCCGCCGAAATTCCTTCCGCCCGGCTGGCGGGCCGGTCCGCCGCCCGGTCGTTGGCCGCGCATACCGCCTCGGCCGCGGTTGGGACCGCCCATCCGGTTCCAGATGCTTGCGGCGACCTTCCAATCGCCGCCGACCTTCTGCCACACGAAGACATATTTGGCCGCTCTTTGCTGCGCATCGGGCGCGCCTTGATCTTCCAGTGCGGCCGGGGCGGGCTTTGCCCTCATGCGGAACCTGCCGATCTCGCGAATCGCCTCGGTTCCGAGAGCCGCAACATTCACGGTCTCGAATTCGACGTCCGCCATTTCGGCGGCCATTTTCTCCCAGTATGATTGGATATTGCCCCGGCCCATGATGATGTTGGCGCCGGGAGGCAGGATCACGGCGTCGTTGGTATACATTGCGCCAAGCGCGGCAAAATCGCGCTTCTTAAGGGCGTCAACGAATTTCTTGCTCTGAGCAGTGCTCATTGCGATGTCTTGAGCATCAACCATAGGCCCTCCCTCATCGGTTCAACAATCTTGGCGCAAAGCGGCAGCCCCGGCAACCTGAGCGCCGCTATGCACCCGATGTAGCGCAATAGGCCCGAAGCGGCATAGTCTGCGACCCGGCCCGAACTCGCCGTGAATTTGGCGAGAAGGGCGAGTTGCGCTGACGCCTGATCTGGCGGATCATGGTACCGTCGGATACGTCAGATTAGCGGCCATCCGATGTTTGATTGCGAAAGAACTCCCACAGTGCCTCGAAGGCGACAAAGTCGTTGTTGAGGCTGCCGCGCACCCGGTGGCCGCCGTCGACGATCTGATATAGGACGACGGGACCGCGAGCGCATTGGGTCCAGCGCTCGACAACCACGTGGGTCAGGCCGCCGCCCCTGTGCGGCAACTCCGATCTCTCGGCCTGGTCGCTGCAGCCGTCAAGTTTGCGAAAGAAGGCGAGCGTGCGATCCGTGCTCCAGACGCTGAATCCGACGACCGTAGGGCCGCCCGCGTACGGCAAGACCGGATCCGCCGTGCCGTTCATCACGACAAGGGGCAGCGGCTTCGCCGGCCGGCAATCCTGGCCGGTCGCGTCTGGCATCGACGCGAAGATAACGCCGACAGCCGCAAACATTTCGGGGGCCGTGCAGGCGATGCGCATCGCCATCAGCCCGCCGAAGGAACTGCCGCCCAGATAAATGCGCCTGGGGTCCGATATGCCCTGCTCGATCAGATGGGCAACCAATGCTTTGACGAAGCCGACGTCGTCGCTCGTGCCGAAGTGCAGTCGTTCGCCTTCGGTGCGCGCCTCCGGGATGTAGCCGGCGGGAAATGCATTCCACCACCGTTCACTCAAGGTCTCGGGATAAACGACGACGAAGCCTTGACGCTGGGCAATTTCGGTCAGGCGGACGGTCTGTGAGAAGTCGGCGGCGTTGGTGCCCGTCCCGTGCAGCATCACCACCGTCGGCCGCGGGCCCGAGGCAGAGGGCCGCGAGAGCACGTAGGTGCGCTGCTGCCCGGCTACCACAATGCTTTTTGTCTCGGCCGCATGACATGGTGCGGCAAGTACCACCACGGCCAACCCGGCGCCCCCGAGCAACCGTCGAATTTTCATTCAAAGTCTCCTTGGCATCTGCGTCGCCCTCGATTCGGTGATAACGATGGTCATAACGATGGTGAGCCGGCTGCGCGAGGCTCTGGGCGGTCAGCCGCCCTGGATTGCTCCGCGCGCTGTCCGCCGTTGACGGCAGGGAGCGGAAGTGAGGTTGAGCAACGCCGCCGCCGGCGATGCCCTAGGCGAAGCTTTTCTCGTATTGCTGTACGTCCGTCGCTTCCCGGGCCAGCGCTCCCTCGAGAATGAACTTCAGGAGCCGGCCGGTGTTGAAGCGGTGCGCACGAAACCATTCCATGTGACCGTAGGGGTAGACGTGCGTGGGATGCGGGTTCGGCAGCAGTTTCTGCCACGGCATTTGCCTGCCGAAAAAGAACTGCGCCACGTTGACGTTGATGATGAGTTCCACGGCGCCGAAGAACGGCGTCGGATTGGCATAACGCGACAACGCAGTAGTGCAGGCGATCCCGGTACGCGTCGCCGTATCGAGCTGTTTTGGATCGCGCGCATCGAACGGCATTTCGTTGTACGGGACGGAGGCATGCGTCATCATTACGCCGCGCGCGTAATTGTAGAGCTGGCGCGCCACTTCCGGGTCCGAAGTATCGTCCGATATGGCAGCCTGTCCGCCGCCCCAGCTTGCATCCTGCATCGAGGCATGGCCGCCAAACGGGTTGCGCGGCGGATCGAACAGGATCAATGGTCCCAACTCCCGGCCATCGGACAACAGCTTGCGCGCGACATCGATGCCGATCAGCGTGCCCCAGCACATGGCGGCCACGACAACCGGTCCGCTAGGAGCCGTCTGGACGATATACTCATAATAAGCCTGCACCATTTCCTCGAAGGTTCGGTGCGGTGGGCTGCCGTCGAAGCCTTTGGCATTGATCACGTAGAACGGATAGTCCGAGCCGAGGATGCGTGAGAACAGCCCGCCGACGGGCATGATGCCGTTGGCGCCGTGGATGAAGAAGAGCGGCGGCTTGCTGCCAGTGCGATTAATCGGAACGAGCATGGGAGGATTCTTTTAGCTGGGTGAGTCTTTGGACTTTCGGCGCCAACAGGCCGACCGTTGGCGCGTCGATCAGCGTTGCCATCGGGATCCTGATGGCAAAAGTCTTCTCAATTTCGGCAAAAATAATCGCGGCCGTCAACGAGGTGCCGCCGAGATCGTCGAAGCGGTCGTTCATCCCCACCTGATCCAGGCCGAGGCGGCGCTGCCAAATTTCTGCAATGGTTTGTTCGACAGCAGTTCGAGGAGCGACGAATTCCGGCAACAGCATAAATTGCCGGCTGGCGCCCGTAAGGTCCGATTCCGCCATGCTTCACCGAACCGGGAATCCCGGCGGCCTTCCCTGATTGGAACCGCGTCGCCCGCCCCTGCGGCCGGGTCTGCCTTGGCCCGATCCGGGCTCCCGGCCGCCGCCCGTGCCCGCCGTGTACTGGCCGAGCCTCCAGCCGCGTCCCGGAGGCGCGCCGATCCGGTTCCAAATCGCGGTCTGGAGTTTCCATTGGCCGCCGACCTTCTGCCACAAGAAGAGATATTTGCAGGATATGTCGCGCGGCGCGACCTTTTCTCCGAGCAGCGCCTGCCCGCCCTCCGAGCGCATGCTGAACGTGCCTACCGCGCGGACCACGTCGCTGCTCATCGGGTTGATCGTCACCGTGTCGAATTCCATGTCATGAAGCCTGGTCGCTCTTTGCTCCCAGAATATCGAAATGTTGTCCTTCCCCGCGATAATGCTTGCGCTTGGGGCGAGCAGGACGGCGTCGTCGGCATACATCGCTCCGAGTGCGGCGAAATCGCGCTTGCGGAGAGCGTCGGTGAATTTCTGGTTCAGTGCCGCAAACGTCGCAGTGTCCGGAGCGTCGGCCATCAAGACCTCCTGGTTGGGCGTGCCTATCTAGCCGGATTGCCGGCGGCCTGCAACGGATGATGAAGTCGGAAGAGCAGGAGCTCCGGACACGTTTCGGTCAACCTTGCATGCAATTTTCGGGTGTCAGGAATCACGTCGGCGCCGCCGCCGTCACCGTCGCCGAGCCGCTGAGCTGCCGCACCCGCGCCGGCATCGTCGAGCGCAGGTCCGGGCCCCGACATTTGGCATACACCGTGTGCTGCTATAAGATTGAGTCGAGAAGGTTCGTCGGTCTACGTCGTTGCGGCGCTCCATAAAGCCCTCAAAACCCCTTGGCTCGGGCATTGCATTTCCCGATTGTTTGCGGGACGCCGGGCAAAAATAACAACGCAAGGCACAACCAATCCAATTCCGGCCGAGACGTATGCAACTGTTTTCGCTGGTTTCCCAGGTCTCAAAGCTCTGGATGGGGGTGGCGATCTTCGCCAGCCTCCTCAGCGGCCTTTCGACCATGGCCACGCTGATCTGCGTGTTTGAGACGCTGCGGACCGGGCAAGCCTGGTGGTGGCAGTTCATCGCTATCGGCGCCTTTTCAGTTCTGTGCCGCACCTATGCGCAGCTTCTGCTCAGCCGGTTGACGGCAACGTCGATCCTCAGGCTGCGACGCCGGCTGATCCGGGCCTTGCTGCACGCGCCGCTGCGCGACCTCGAGCGCACCGGTTCGGAGCGGTTGCTGGCCGCATTCACCACCGATCTGGCCAGCGTCGGCGCCGCCGTGCGCAATTTTGTTTCGGTGTTCGCGAGTTCGGCGTTCCTGGTGGCCTGCCTGTCGTATCTGGCCTGGTTGTCGATCGTGCGAATGGCGGTCGTGGCGAGCCTGTTGGCGGTGTGCATTGCCGGTGCCGTAGCGCTGCGCGTCTACGAGCGATCGCGTCGGCGGACGATGCGGGAGAGCTGGGATCGCGTGGTTCGCGTCTTTATGATGATGCTCGAAGGCATCAAGCAACTGAAGATCAGGCGCTCGCTGGCGCGCAAAGTGTTGAACGCCTTCGAGAACGCCGCACGCGCTCAAGACGGTGAAGTGGGTCCGCGCAACCGGAATTACTCCGACATAGTGTCGACATGGGTCCAATCCGTTTTCCTGGTCATTTTGGGCGCAGCCGTCTTTATTCCCTATGGCGATAACGTCCAGCTGCGGGCGGCTTTTGGATTGCTGGCGATCCTCTACCTGCGTGGGCCGCTTCGGTCCCTTATCTATGACACCGCCGGAATCTCCGACGCTTCCGTCGCCCTGCAGAGAATCAACGACCTGGGCTTGACGCTCCACGAGGATCGTGAGCGTGACCGCGGCCAGCGGATGACGTCGATCTTCACGTTGTCGTCGCGCGATTGGCGCCGGCTGACGTTTCGTGACGTAACCTTCAGGTATGAGGGCGGCCACAGCGAAGATGATTTCGTTTTCGGCCCGCTGAACATTACGCTGCAGCCGGCGTCGGTCGTGTTTGTGGCGGGCGGGAACGGCAGCGGCAAGACGACGTTCGCCAAGCTCCTGACCGGTCTCTACGCGCCGACGTCCGGATCGGTTGCGTTCGACGACGTTGCCATCGACGACAACAGTATGCGGCAATACCGCAGCAAGTTCGCAGTCGTGTTCAGCGATTTCTCGCTGTTCGAGGGCGTCGCCGACCTGGACCCCCGGGACATGGGCCCCGACACGGAGCGCCTGGCCGCGCGCCTGAAGCTTAAGGATTGGATGCTGTCGCCAAGACCCGGCGGTTCGCGGGCAGCAGTTTCCGCCGGCGAGCGGCGGCGCATCGCGCTGCTCATGGCGCTGATCGAGGACCGGCCGATCATGCTGTTCGACGAATGGGCCGCCGATCAGGATCCGACGTACAAGGACCTGTTCTATCGGGACATTCTTCCGTCGCTGCGGGCGCGCGGCAAGCTGGTCATCGTGCTCTCCCACGATGAGCGCTATTTCCATCTCGGCGATCGGGTGCTCTGGCTCGAGCGCGGGCAAGTTCCGGTATGGCGATCGCCCCAATCGTTTTCGGAGACCGTCGAGTTGGGGTGAGGGCGCCGCCGGGGCATGGGCGCCGGCGCCCGGCAACGACGGCGGGAAAGACCGGCCCGACGCCGCGCCTGTCGGCGCCGTCCTAGGCGCCGGAACCGTGCATTAGGGCATGATCCGGAAAAGTGGCGACCGGTTTTCCGAAGGCATCACGCTCCAGAAAAATGTGACAGCCAATCGGTTCAATCTGAAACGATTGCGCCTTAATAGGTCAGGACCTCGCGCCGCTTGCCGACCAGGGCATGTTTGTCGACGCGCTTCACTGCGGCCCGAAGGTCGGCGAAATACTCGTCGACGAATTGCTA
>Ga0335085_10016862_pt1 | contig 10536 bp, 8 predicted proteins | sample Lox_Sample_45_FD_206712 | JGI IMG/M metagenome (GOLD analysis project Ga0335085, IMG submission 206712) | Soil microbial communities from Loxahatchee National Wildlife Refuge, Florida, United States - Lox_Sample_4.5 | ecosystem: Environmental > Terrestrial > Soil > Wetlands | place: USA: Florida...
CACTTGATCGATCCGCCGGTCACACAGGCGCGCGTCGCCGTTGTAAACGGTCACCGCCGCGACGACTTCGGGCGGCGGTGGTGGTGCGCGGAACACGAGGAGCGCCGTCCCAGCAAGCAGGATGACGAGGACAGCGGCCACGACCGCGACGACCTTCCATGCGCGCGCCTCGGTCCGGTCGAGGCCGGTGACGCTCGCTCCGGGCACCCCCACCAGCATGAGCCGAAACACCTCCCGCAGTCCCAGAAACACGAGCAAGACGCCGACGATCGCGATCAGCCCCGCCCCCACGGTCGAGGGCGCAATGATCGCGTAGGACCCGATCGCCAGCACAACGAGGGCTCGGGCGATGTTCTCCCCCGTGCGGTGTGGGGTCCTGAGCCAGCGCCAGCAGCGCCGGGCCAGCTCGAGGGGATCCAGGGCTTCGAGCATGGTCGAGCCCCCGGAAGCGAGCACGATACCGGTGGAGCAGGCGATAGCGGCCGCAGGCACCAGTGCCTGGAAGTAGGCGCGCCAGACGCCATGAATGAGCCCACGCAAATCGTGGTCGGGCGTTATCCCGGCGGCCACGAGGCGCCCAGCCGGCAGCATCGCGAGCAGCGCGAGCCCGACAGCGAACAGTGCGCCGCCGATCCGCACGAGTGCCGTGCCTCGGTGAGGCGCTACCCAAATTGCGGCGACGAGTGCGACGATTCCGAGCACGAGCCCGGCCCACGCCGCCCACAACACCCGTCCCAGCATCGACCACATCGCGATGAATCGGGCGAACGCCCGCTGTGCCTCGGGTGAGGCGAGGACCGTCTCGATGCTCGGCGGAATCTTCGCGGCAAGCTCGGGACTCGCATTGGCGAGCGCACCGCGGACCAGAACCGAGACGTCAGGCAGTGACAGCACCACGTTCTTGCCCGCGGTCTCGAACAGCGAATGATGCGCCGCCTGGGCAGTCGTACGGACGAACGCGCGAAACACGCTCGACGAAACCATCGCGTTCACGGCCGACTCGATGATGACGCGAACGCTGACGAGGTTGGGGCGCTGAGCCACAATGCCATCGGTGATCCGGGCCGAGAGGTATCCGGAGACGCGAGGATCCGACAGGCTGGCGGCCAGATGGCGTGCGAACGGACCGGGCACCAGGATACCGCGCGCCGCGCCCCCGATCACCAGCGACGCCCAGAGCAGCACCGCCCCCAGGATCAGGAATGCAGTTGAGCGCCGTGCTCCACGGGAATCAGTCATGAGAGGGAATTCGCTCCAATTACGGCCGTCGCGCGATTGTCCCTAGGTGCTAGGCTACTTCACAACCGCCTTCAGGAGGGGGTCCCGGACGCCCATCCACAGGAAGCTGATCCAGGAGTTCGACGGATCGTAGGAGCGGCTGGACGTGCCGACCGTCGGTTTCTTGCCTTTCTCGTCCGGATTGTTCGATCGCACCTTGAATTTGTTGGCGGCAAACTCCACCACGCCCGCTTTGACGAACCCCAGGACGCCGCCGCTCGAAAAGTCGATCGCCAGATCATGATAGAACGGCGTTGCGCTTCCCTTTGCCACGCCGCCCCTCGTACGGATCGAGAACACGATACTGTCCGCCCGACCACCCTTGATTTTCACCGGAGCCGTTTCCTGGAGAAACCCGTTGAATGCCCCGACGGGCATTGGCCCGAGCCGGCCCGTGACATCGAATTGAAAGTTCGGCGCGTCGAGGGGAACGGTAATATGAACCATCAACGTGCCGGTATCCATCAGCCGGGTGCTCGCGTCGATCGTCAGCGGCATGCCACGTGACGGGACGTCGAGATGTACGACGCGGCAGTCGAGCTGGGTGAACGTGACCTGCCCCGGTTGTGGGCGGTCCTTCTTGCGCTCCTGATAGGTGATTTGGCTTTGACGAATCAGGAGGCTGTCCACGCGGAGCGCCGGTTTCGACCGCTGGGCCGCCTGCTGCGGCGTCGAATAGCGGCCCTTCGGTCCGGGAGGGAGGCGCTTGTCGGACAAGACCTCGAGGCTCGCGCCGGTCAGCTCGAGCGCGCGGATGTGCACGTCGCCCGTTCTGAGCAGCCTCCGATAGGCGACGCCACGACCCTCGAAAGTCTGCAGGGTGAACGCGATTCGGTCGTGCCGGCGGCGCTGGGCGCGCGTCCATGCGTCGCCGGCCAGCCGCGGCGCGTACACGATACTGTCGAGCCGGAAGGTCGAGTCACTGATTCCGGCATCGATCGCACCGATTGCGAACTCGCTGAGGGTGTCCGGGCGCAGGACGAATTGCGATGCATCAAACCGCACACCTTTGGATAGCAACGCACCGTGTTCCCCAAGCGGGGCCATAGGATCGAATCGCACGAGCTCGGCAACCAGGCGCGCGCGTTCGAGACGCACCGAAGATTCGCCGCGGGGGCCCGGCCGCCGCAATGAGAAGGTCATGGTGGGGAACGAGACATCGGCGATGTCGAACCGCGTGATCCCGAGCGGCGGACGCCGGGCTACAGGCGCCGCAGGATGGTCGGCCGTGTCTGGACGGTCCGCGACCTGCTCGGGCAACTCCTGCAGCTGCACCGCTGCGCCGACGCTGGAGCAGCCCATGTGACCGGCATCGAACCGGTGCTGGAACGCGAGCCGTAACACCCGAACCCCGGAAATGCGGCAACCGATCGCGCGCACCTGCAGGTCGGGCAGCGGCACGGCGCGATGCTGATTCGCCGCCGTATCGGTCGTCACCACGGCGGAATCGAACGAGAAGTAGCCGATCAGGGGATGAAAATCGAGATGGCCGATGTTCAAGCGGTACGCGTTTTCGGTGCGGCGCCCCACCTCGTCCGTGGCCCACTGACCGAGTCCGTCGCCGACGTATTTGTCCCACCAGCTCAGATACGCGAACGCGCCGAGGAGGAGCACACCGGCGACGACGGCGACAATGGACCAGTGGCGTCGGGTCATAATCAATTGCCTGCGAAGAGGATGGCGCTACGCGCGAGGCCTCAGTATTGGACCTTGGGTCTAGTGATGTCTTCCAGCGCGCGATCGCCACGAAATGCGCCGTTTTGGTACCATCGTCGAGCCCGACCGCCCACAACCTTGGGAGGTGCTTGCCCGCGTTCGTTCGGCCGCCCTCCTCGGGATCGACGCGTATCTCGTCGATGTAGAAACCGACATTGCGAACGGCCTGCCGTCGTTCGCGACGGTCGGGCTCCCGCAGGGCGCGGTCAAGGAAGGCCGGGAGCGCGTGTATGCCGCGGTGGCGAACACCGGATACACGTTCCCACTCAAGCGCATCACCGTGAACCTCGCCCCCGCCGACATCCGCAAAGAGGGATCAGCGTTCGACCTGCCGATCGCCGTCGGCATTCTCGCGGCGACCGATCAGATCTCGCACGAGCGGTTGGGGCGCGTGGTGGTGCTCGGCGAGCTGGGGCTCGAGGGCGCGATCCGGCCGGTGCGCGGCGCCCTGCCCGTGGCACTTGCCGCTCGCGCCGCGGCGGTCGAAACGCTCGTGCTCCCCTGCGAGAACCTGGGCGAGGCCGGCGTCGTCACGGGCATCCGCGTGCTCGGGGCGGCGAATCTCGCCGAGCTGGGCGATTTCCTGGACGGCCGGCGCGAACTCCCCCAGGCCGACGTCGACGTCGCACGCCTGTTCGACGAGCGCCTGCGCGACGACGTCGACTTCGCCGAGGTGAAAGGCCAGGCGCACGCGAAACGGGCGCTCGAGGTCGCCGCCGCGGGCGCGCACAATCTGCTCATGGTCGGCCCGCCCGGCTCAGGGAAGACCATGCTCGCCCGCCGGCTGCCCACTATCCTCCCGAAAATGAGCCTGGACGAAGCGCTCGAAACGACGAAAATCCACTCGGTCGCGGGTGTTCTGCCGCTCGGCGAGTCGCTCGTTGCCCGGCGGCCGTTTCGCGCACCGCATCACACGATCTCTGACGCTGGATTGATCGGAGGTGGATCGTATCCGCGGCCCGGCGAGGTGAGCCTGGCGCACGGCGGCGTCCTGTTTCTCGACGAGCTGCCGGAGTTTCGCAAGAACGTGCTCGAGGTACTGCGGCAGCCGATGGAAGATGGCGTGGTGACGATTGCGCGGGCGGCGATGAGCCTGTCGTACCCGGCCCGGTTCATGCTCGCGGCCGCGATGAATCCCTGTCCCTGCGGCTACTTCGGCGATCCGCAACACGGCTGTTCGTGCGGGTCACAGGGCGTCGAGCGCTATCTCGCCCGCGTTTCGGGCCCGCTGCTCGATCGCATCGATATCCATCTCGAAGTGCCAGCCGTGAAGTACCAGGCGCTCGCTACGCCGGCGGGCGGGGAGCCGAGCGAAGCGGTACGCGCGCGCGTCGACCGGTGTCGCACGGTGCAGCGCAACCGATTTGCGAACCGGCCCGGGATTTACGCCAACGCCCACATGACGCCGCGCGACTTGCGGACATTCTGTCGCGTGTCCGATGGTGCCGACGCGCTGCTGCGCACCGCCATCACGCGGCTCGGCCTGTCCGCGCGCGCCTATCACCGGATTCTCAAGATCGCGCGCACCATCGCCGACCTGGACGGGGCGGGGGACCTCGCTCCCAAGCATGTCAGTGAGGCGATCCAGTACCGTAGCCTCGATCGCAGGGTGCCCGCTCGAGCATGAAATCAATGATTTGCGCTACGTGCATGCGCTGGCCATACTGGCTGCGCTTATGCGATCGGAGAAGCCCGGCGCTGATCCTGAGCGGCTGCGCGCGCATGTGGCCGCCTTATGCGGGCCACGTCATCGTCACACCACTCCCGACGCGCTCGCGCGTGCCGAGCACTACGTCGCGCGTGAGCTTGCGGCTCTAAGGCTCACAGTCGATCGCGTTCCTTTCAATTTTGATGGCGCCGAGTATCACAATGTGGTCGGCACCCGCGCGGGCACTCGGCCGGAGCGCCCACGGGTTCTGATCGGCGCGCACTTCGATACCGTTCCCCTCACGCCGGGGGCGGACGACAACGCGAGCGGGATCGCCGCCATGCTCGAGGCGGCTCGGGTGCTTGCGTCCCAGACGTGCGCTGCCACACTCGAATTCGTCGGCCTGAACCTGGAGGAGCCGCAGGGCCTCAGGTATCGCGTGGGCAGCGATGCCTTTGCGCGCGCGATGCGGCAGCGCGGCGTGCAGTATCGTGGGGCGCTGATTCTCGAGATGGTCGGGTATACCGACACCACCCCGAACGGGCAGCGAATTCCTGCACTGCTCTTCTGGAAGCGAATTCCGAAAAGCGGGACTTTTCTCGCCGCGACGGGCGATGGGCAGTCGGCCCGGCTGCTGAGAGAGTTCGCGACGGTGGCCCGGCGCGCGGTGCCCGAACTTCCCATCGTGACATTTCGTAGCCCGTTCCGTGGTTGGCTCGTGGCCCACACACGCCTATCGGATAACGCCTCCTTCTGGGATCAGGGATATCCCGCCCTCATGCTGACCGATACCGCTTTCATGCGGAACCCCTATTACCACACACGGGGCGACCGGATCGAGACGCTGGATTTCGCGTTCATGACCCATGTCACTGATGCCGTGGTAGCTGCCGCACGAAACCTGGCCGGCGGCGAGTAGCACCCTTTTCCCTTCCCGCTTCCCGCTTCCCGCTTCCCGCTTCCCGCTTCCCGCTTCCCCCTTCCCGCTTCCCTCTTCCCGTTCCCGCTGCCCGCTGCCCCCTTCCCGCTTCCCGCTTCCCCCTTCCCCTCTCTCTGGCCCGTTTCGACCCCGTTTCCTACCTTGGTGCCCGATGATCCAGGGCATCAACGTCGCCGACTGGTTGACGGCCCGGGGTGTGAGCCCCGAGTTCCAGACCAAGCTGCTCCTGACCGCGATCACCATCGGAGCGCTCTGGGCGCTGCACCGCGTGGTCCTGGGCCTCGCGTACCGGCGGCTCACGGATCCCTGGACGCGGTACCGCTGGCGCAAAGGTGTGAGCTATGCCGCGCTCGTGATCGGCGTGATCGTGATCGGCCGGACGTGGATTCCGGGAATGCAGACCCTCGCCACATTTCTGGGGCTGCTCTCGGCGGGTCTCGCGATCGCCCTCAAGGACCCAGTCTCGAACTTCGCGGCCTGGGTCTTCATCGCCTGGGCTCGGCCGTTCGAGGTCGGGGACCGCATCCAGATCGGCGCTCATGCGGGCGACGTGATCGACCTGCGGCTCTTGCAGTTCACGTTGAACGAGATCGGAAATTGGGTGGACGCCGATCAATCCACGGGCCGCATCATTCACATCCCGAACGGGCGCGTGTTCACCGAGCCGGTGGCGAACTACGACAAGGGATTCAAGTACATCTGGAATGAAGTCCAGGTGGTAGTGACGTTCGAGAGCAATTGGCGGAAGGCGAAGGAAATTCTCACGGCCATCGCGTTCAAACACGCGGAACATCTCACGGCCCAGGCCGAGGAAGACCTGCTCACCGCGTCACGGCAGTATCTCATCAATTACCGGAAGCTGACACCGATCGTGTACACGAAGGCGATCGACTCGGGTGTGCAGCTCAGCATCCGCTACCTGATCGAGCCCCGCAAGCGCCGCGGTACCGAACACGCCATCTGGGAAGACGTCCTCACGGAGTTCGACGCCACGCCGGATATCGACCTGGCCTACCACACAGTCCGGTCGTTCAAGTATACGGAAGAGGGAAAGCCCGCGTTGTTTCCGGCGAAGCTGGCGCGCCGCCCGCCGGTGAAGGCGCCCATTGGAGAGACTAACGACTGACCGCGGCTCCGGCCGGCGTATGTCGTGGCGCGCGAGCCCGGAGTCGCTGCGAAAACTGAATCCAGATTACCGCGCCGAGGATGATGCTCATCGCGAGCACCATGCGCGCGGTAATCGGCTCCCGCAGAATGACCCAGCCCAGCAGCACCGCGATCACTGGGTTCACGTACGCGTACGTCCCGACGATGGTCGGTGACGCATGGCGCAGCGCATAGCCGTACGCGCTGTATCCCAGGATCGATCCGAACACCACCAGATAGGCGAGCGCATCGACGCCGGCTGCACTCAGGTGCCAGGGGCTCCACTCCCCGCGCGCCGACCCGATCAGCGTACTGACCACTCCACCCGACATCATTTGCACGGCGGCGGCCATGTAGGGGCTGGTTTGCGTGGGATGCCGCTTGGCGTACACGGAGCCGAGCGACCACCACATGCTGGCGAAGGTGAGCGCGATCGGACCGCGCAAGTCCGCGTGCAGGAGCTCGCGCGGCGACGCGCCGACGAGCAGCATCGTGCCGAAGAACCCGGTGAGCAGTCCGACCACCACGCGCCAGTTGAGCTCGCGCGATCCGCCCGGGATCACCGCGTCGAAAAACGCCATCCACAGCGCCACGGTGACCACGAACACGCTGGCCACGCCGGACGGCGTGTACTGTTCAGCCCACACCACGAACGAGTTGCCGCCCGTGAGGAGCAGCACACCGACGATGGCGAGCACCCGCCAATCGGCGCGGCGTGTTGGCAGGTGATCGCCAAACGCGAGCGCAGCAGCGGCGAGCAGCACGCCCGCGATGGCGAAGCGAGTGCCGGCGAAGAGGAACGGCGGCAACACGCCCACGCCCACCCGAATCGCGAGGTAGGTGGAACCCCAGAAGACGCAAACGATGAGGTAGGCGACGAGCGCCCGGCCGCGCAGCGCGTTCATGAGCGAATCATAAGCATGGTGGCTCACCCTACGGTTCCGATATCCGCTTGGTTGCGCGCGAACTGTCTTGTATTCCCAAGTTCTAAGTCATTAGTATTTCGCCATGTCCGAGCAGCTCCCGCAGCTCCGCAGCGTGCGGGCCCTCCTGTGCGACATGCCCTCGGCGCTGCTCGGGTTCTCGGGCGGCGTCGATTCGAGCGTGCTGGCGGTGCTGCTGCGCCAGGAGCTGGGGAAAGACCGCATGCTCGCCGTGATCGGCAGGAGCGCGTCGTATCCCGACGCTCAGTGGGAAACCGCGCGCGGCGTGGCGGCGCGGTTCGATATCCCGGTGCATGAGATCGAGACGCACGAGCTCGATGACGCCGAGTACCTCGCCAACCCCACGAATCGCTGCTTCTTCTGCAAACGCGAGCTGTGGTCTCGCCTCGGAGCGGAGGCGACGGCACGCGGTCTCGCGGTAGTTTGCGACGGGACGATTGCCGATGACCTGCGAGAGCACCGCCCTGGGCGCGCCGCGGGCTTGGCGGCGGGAGTTCGCTCCCCGCTCGCCGAGGCCGGCCTCACGAAAACCGATGTCCGAGCGGTGGCCCGGACGCTCGGGCTCGAGATCTGGGATCAGCCCGCGTCGCCGTGCCTGTCGAGTCGCGTTGCCTACGGCGTGCCGATCACCCGGGGCCGCCTGGGGCAGGTGGAGTCGGCCGAAGCCTATCTGCGATCGCTCGGGATCACGGGAGACCTGCGCGTGCGTCACGATGGCGCGGCGGCGCGTATCGAGGTCGAGCGCGCGGCTATCCCCTGGCTCGAAGCGCGGGAGAGCGACATCCGGGAGCGACTGCTGCGGCTCGGGTTTACGGCCGTCGCCATCGACCCGCGCGGCTACCGGCGCGGTGGCCTGCTGGCCGATCTGCGCGGGCAGGGGTGAGACTCTTCATCGCGCTCAATTTTCCGGAGGCAGTGCGGCGTGATCTCTGGCAGGCGATTGCGCCGCTGCGCGAGTCTCGGCTGCCGGTCAAGTGGGTTCGCCCGGAAGGAATCCATTTGACGCTCAAGTTCCTCGGCGACGCGGCGGCGGAGACGGAGCCCGCAATACGTGCGGGGCTCGAGCGAGCGGCGCGAGGCATCCGGCCCCAGGCGCTCACGCTCGAGGGATTGGGCGCGTTTCCGCGCATCGCGGCGCCACGGGTGATCTGGGTCGGCATTACCGCGGAACAGGGGCTCGAGCTGCTGCAGCACCACATCGAGCGTGAAATCGCGCCGCTCGGGTTTCCGACCGAAGCGCGCGCGTTTCATCCGCACGTCACGCTGGCGCGCGCCGAGCGCGAGTCGCGTGCCAGGGAGTTCGCCGGAATGGAAGCAGTGGTGGCGCGCGTATCGTTCTCGCAGTCCGTCGTGGTCGAAACCGTGGACCTGATGCAGAGCACGCTCCAGCGGGGCGGGGCGGTGTATCGGGTCCGACACAGTGAACGGCTTGCTTAAGAGCTTGTTGCGGCTCGGGTGCCTCGTGGTCCTTATTCTCGCGGCAATCGGTATCTGGTGGTTTCACGCCCCCATCGGCCATGCGTTGACGGGATACCTGGCGCGCCGGAGCGCGCTCCCGCCCATCACCGACACGTCGGTTGGAGCGCCAACGCCGCGCGCGCTCCAGAGCACCGAGCAGAAGCTCGAGCGCTTGAAGCAGCCGGCCAGCCCCGATTCCGTCATCCTGAGTGCGAACGAAATCGCGTCGATGATCGGGAGCGGCCTCGACTGGTCGGTGCGCAAGAGCTTCGATTCTCTGCGCGTCGAGCTGCATGAAGGATCCGTTGCCGTGTATTGCCGGCTCGATACACGCGTCATTCCGGCCGACGCGCTCGGCCCCCTCACGGCCATACTGAATCCCACGGAGCAGCTCCGCCTCGCCGGGCCGGTTCGTATCGAGCGCCCGGGCGTCGCGCGCTGGCGGATCGATGAGCTCGCGCTCCGCGGCATTCCGTTCCCGGGGCCAATGGTGAAGCAGCTCGCGAAGCGCATGGCCGGCGCCGACTCGACCGGCGCCGTCCCGCTGCGTGTCTCTCCCACCTTCAGCGACGTGGTGGTGCACCCGACGGGCGTCGTCCTGTACCGGCACCGGCGCTAACGTGCCCAAGCGCCGCGTGCTCGTGGTGGACGACGAAAAGGGGATTCGAGACGCCCTGAAACAGCTGCTCGAGTTCGAGGGAATCGAAGTGCAGACCGGCGCGTCGGGCGGGGAAGCGCTGCACGTCTATCCCGATCTGCAGCCGCATCTCGTGTTCCTCGATGTGAAAATGCAGGACATGGACGGGCTCACCACGCTGAAGCGCCTGCGCGAGATGGATCCGGCCGCGCAGGTGGTCATGATCTCGGGTCATGCGACCATCCAGACGGCGGTCGAGGCGACGCATCTTGGCGCCTACGACTTTCTCGAAAAGCCGCTCGACACCGATCGGATCCTGCTGACGCTCCGCAACGCGCTCACGCACGTCGATCTCGCGAGTGAAAATCGCCGGTTGCGGGGCGAAGTGCAGTCGCGCTACGAGATCGTTGGTGCGAGCAACGCCATTCGTCACGTGATCGAGCGCATCGAGAAGGTGGCGCCGACGCCGGCCCGGGTGCTCGTGACCGGCGAAAACGGGACGGGGAAGGAGCTCGTCGCGCGCGCGATTCACGCGCTGTCGCCACGCTCCAAGGGGCCGTTCGTCGAGGTGAATTGCGCCGCGATTCCGAGCGAGCTGATCGAGAGCGAGCTGTTCGGGCACGTCAAAGGCAGCTTCACGGGCGCCTTCGCCGAACGGGCGGGCAAGTTCGCAGTGGCGGACGGCGGCACGCTGTTCCTCGACGAGATCGGCGACATGAGCATCGCCGCCCAGGCGAAGGTCCTGCGCGCGCTCGAGGTGGGAGTGATC
>Ga0335085_10016863_pt1 | contig 10536 bp, 9 predicted proteins | sample Lox_Sample_45_FD_206712 | JGI IMG/M metagenome (GOLD analysis project Ga0335085, IMG submission 206712) | Soil microbial communities from Loxahatchee National Wildlife Refuge, Florida, United States - Lox_Sample_4.5 | ecosystem: Environmental > Terrestrial > Soil > Wetlands | place: USA: Florida...
CTGCGCCAGGTGCGCTCCCGCGGTGGAGAAGATGTGGCTCCAGCCGCCCAGCTTCTCCGGGATGTAGACGATCGCCACGATGATCATCACGTAGATGAGCGTGTCCTTGATGAAGGCAATCAGGGCCGGGGCGCGCAGCCCGGACACGAAGGTGTAGCCCGCGAGCACCACGAAGGCGATGATCAGCGGCCAGTCGCCGTGCACCCCCAGCACGGTGAGCACGGCCTGGATGCCGACCAGCTGCAGGGCGATGTAGGGCATGGTGGCCAGGATGCCGGTTATCGCCACGGCCAGCGCCAGCCCGTGGGACCCGTACCGGCCGCGGACGAAGTCGGCCGGGGTGACGTAGCCGTGCACCCGGGACACCGACCACAGCCGGGGGGCGAACACGAACACGATCGGGAAGACGACGATCGTGTAGGGGACGGCGAAGAAGCCGAGCGCCCCCACCCCGTAGACCAGGGCGGGCACCGCGATGAAGGTGTAGGCGGTGTAGATGTCACCGCCGAGCAGGAACCAGGTGATGAATATGCCGAAGCCCCGCCCGCCCAGCCCCCACTCGTTGAGGTGCAGCCGGTCCTCGGCCTGGCGCCAGCGGGCGGCGGCGAAGCCGACCAGCGTGACGACCACGAACATGATGATGACGATGGTGAGCGCGACGGCGTTGCCACTCATCTCACGTTCACCTCCTGCTCGTCCGGGTCCAGGACCTGATCGTTGGCTGCGTTGCCCCGCTGCGCCAGCCGGCTGAGCAGGTAGGCGACGGCGGCCAGGATCGCGACGATCGGCACCCACATGAGCTGGTACCAGTAGAAGAACGGGAACCCCCCGAGCACCGGGGTGAGGTAGTTGTAGAACGGCACCCACAGCGTCCCGATCAGCGCGGCCGCCAGCAGGACGCCGATCACGATCCAGGTGCCGACATGCTTGCTAGGGGCGCGGTGCTGGGCCATCGCAGCCTCTTCCATGCGTCGGCGGCCCGCGTCACACCGCAGGCCGGGCGAGATGCGACGTATGTCGCTTATATGGTGCATCCCCGGACAGATCAGGCGCAGCGGTTTGCGCGAATAGCCCCGAGACGACCCGGGCCGGGATGCGGTGAGCGGCCATGCCGCGGCGCCCGCTGGGTGCCGTGTCCCGGGCGGGACGGGACGCCGGACCCATGACAGCGGGACGGACCTGTAACACATTTGGCCTGTGGGCTGTGCGCAAGGTTTGTCATCGGCGGTGGCAGTCCGGTTCCTCACCCCGGCCACCTGGCCGTCGTGGTCATTGCCGGCGGGGTGTCCGGGGTCGGCCGCAGCCTGGGCGTGCAGGTACTGGCGACGGTGATCGCCGCCCTGGCCCTGTGGCCGCTTCGCGGCCGGGTCCAGCGTGGCGTGCAGCGGCTCTTTTTCGGCGACCGTGACGCGCCCTACCCCGCCATGGCCCGGCTGGGGCGCCAGGTGGAGGAGGCGACCGGCGCCGCCGGCACGGGCTGGGCAGCGCCGAAGCCGGCGACGTCAGCCAGACCGTGTGGCTGCGGCTGGTGGACGAGCTGGCGGCGGTCCGCGATCAGGCCGAGCTGCCCGGCTGGCTCGCCGCGGCCACCCTGCGCGAATGCGGCCGGGCCCGGCCGGCGGCGGGCAGGCGGCAGGCGGCTGGGTACATGCCGGACGCCGCGGACATCCCGGGCGGGCAAGCACCGGTGGTGGAGCACGAGCTGCTGATGGCCGAGCGCAACGCGGCGCTGCGCGAGGCGTTCACGCACCTGCCTCCCGGCAGCCGGCAGCTGATCGCCATGCTCATCGAGGACCCTCCCGTGGCCGACGCCGAGATCGGCGCCCGGCTGGGCATCCCGGCCGCCAGCGTCGGGCCGAGCCGCGACCGCTGCCTGGAGCAGCTACGCGGCCACCCGGCCATCGCCGCCCTGATCAGCGCCGGCCGCCCGGCGGCCGGCGCGCACCGGGCCGGGCGTCCCTCGCCGTAAGCGCGCCGGTCCGGCGGCCGGCGGCGGCGCAGCCAGGCGATACGGCGGGGGAGCCCGTGCTTGAATTGCCGCATGGTCATTTTCGGCTTCGGGGGCAAACAGGAGGACCTGGGTGAGGTCGCGCCCGCCGTCTGCCCGAACTGTCACAACCAGGTCTTCCTCCACCACGTCCGGTCGAAGAAGAGGTTCAGCCTCTACTTCGTGCCGGTCGTGCCCTACGGCACGGACGACTATCTCGTGTGCCCCATCTGCAGCCGGGGCCTTCAGCTCAGCAACACACAGCTGCCTGCCATACGCTCGATGTCCGGCGCGACCGGGTCGTTCCGCACCGGGCGGCTCGCCGAGGCTCCCTACATGGCGCAGGTCGAGCGGTTCTGGCGCCAGCTCGGGGTGAATCCCGCGGGCCAGCAACTGCTGACCCCAGCCAGCCCCGGTGCCGCCGCGCCCGCGCCGCCCCCCGCCCCCGCCCGGCCAGCTGCGCCCGTTACGCCGGCCGCCCCCGCCCAGCCCCCGCCCGGGGCCGCGGACGACGAGACGTCGTGGATAACCCACTTGCGGAAGCTCGCCCAGCTACACGACCAGGGCGTGCTTTCCGACGCGGACTATGAGGCAGCCAAGCGGCGCGTTCTCGAACAGAAGTAGCGGTGCCGCCCATGGCACGCATCGGGTGCGCCCGCATGGTCCGCGCCCATCGACGCGCACCCTGCTCCCCTGGTGCCGGGGCGGGCCGGGCGGAGCGATCGCCCGAGGTTTCCGGCCGGCGCCGGCGGGGGAACCCATTGAGGCATGAGATCAGGCCAGCCGGAGGGCCGGGTCAGATGCTGGCAGCGGGGGCGGGCGGGCCCGGCCCCGTCCGCCGCCCCCCCGCGGCCGCCGTCCAGCATCGCCAAGGACTTCCTGGGCGCCGCGGTGACGCTCGCGATCATCGGTGCGATCGTCCTGCAGGCGACGAACCGCCTCGCCAGCCGGTGCGCGGCGGGGCCGAGCCGGGGTACCGGGCCAGGTGCCTGCTCCGGGGTGTCGGCCATCGCCCACCACGTCGATGGGATCGTGACCCTGTGCGCCATGGCCTGCGCCGCGCTGGCCGCGGCCGCCTTCATCTGGTACATGTGCTGGGGCTATAAGAGCACCGGGCAGGTAGGCGGGAACCGGGGCGCGGCCGGCTCCTCCTGAGCCGGCGCCCAGCCCGGAGCGGGATCGGCTGCCCGCAGGATGCCGTCGGCCGGTGGGGGCTGCCCCGGCCGTGCCCCGGGCCGCCTACGGATCGTCGCGCACGATCACGGTGTCCGCGACCGGGATGATCTCGTCGGCCGGGAGGTCGGCCAGCGACGCGTGCTTGCGCAGCGCGTCCGGGCTGACCGCCTCGTAGATGCATACGGTGCCGACCGACCCGTCGTCCTCGTTCAGAACGTAGCTGCGGATCCACCGCACCTCGTCGGTCACCTCGTCGTTCCCGACCTGGGTCGACCGCTCCGCGGCTTCCTGAAGCTCCGCTGGCGACTGCCATCCGCTCCGCCGCAAGATCACGTACAGGTCCATGGCGCCCCTCCTGTGCTGGCCACAGTGCTGCCCAGCGTCCACCCGGACCCTGCCCGCTACGAAGACCCAGAAACCGTGACCGGTGGCCCGCCCGGCTCAGCTCTCACCGCCGTCCTTGGCCCACGGGCCCTGGGCTTTCTTCTTGTCGATCCGTCCCGCGATGTACGTCACCACCAGGGCGGCCACCACCATGAGGCCGACCAGGAAGAAATCGAGCCCGAACAAGAGGGCAATGCCAATCAGCGCGCCGAAGGCGACAACCCCCACGACCACGAAGCCCCAGCTCAGTGCACTCACAACACCCTCCGCAGGTGCTCGCGGGCTGGCTCACGGAGGCCGGCGCCAGCTTGTCCATCCCGGCCAGGCTGAGTCAGCGGACCCTTGCTGGCCCGTCCGCCGCCGCGACGCCGGCCCCGCTCACGGGCTGCGCTGCTACTTAGACCATGGCATGGCTGGTCACCCCGTGCGGGGGCTTTCCGAAGACCGCCGGTGACGGCGGATGGAGCGGGCGAGCCTCCGGGGCGGCTGGCCGTGCCACCGGCCGGAAGCAAGCTGCCCGGCAGGTACCACCGCCATCAGCACTATCTTCCGGGCGGTAAAGGCCCCTGCCGTCCCAGGAGGTCTTCCGGGCGGTAAAGGCCCCGGTCGTCCCGGGGGTACTGCCGGTTTACGGCACCGCGCATTTTGACGGGGTTTTCCCCGGGTATCTTCTTCATGGCTCCGAACGTCCTTAGCAAACCAGGTCAGTGGCACTGGCCTGGTCACATAGATGCGCTTCCGGGCGGCTGCCGGCACGTATTGACGTTGCTGCCCCAGCCTTGCATTACAGATCGCCGGGAAGCAGAATTGGGAAAGGGTTCCCACCGTGCCGCATGGCGGTGAGCTGCCGCAGCGCATATCGGGGACGGGAGAGTGGGAAGCCGGAGGGGTCAGAAATGATCGCATGGATAGTGGCGTTATCTGCCGTTCCCCTGCTGGCCGGTTTCGCCGTCTACCTCTGCCGCGGCCCGCGCCAGCGCCGCCGCCTGACCAGCGGGCAGATCGCCGAATGGCAGGTGCTCGCCGAGATCGAGAAGCACGAGGATCTGCGCTGAACGCCGGTCAGGATGCCGCGTCCACGCTGACATCTGTGATGGAGGTGCCCGCGGCGGCCAGCTGCAGGAACGCCACGGCCTGCCCGAAGATCTCCCCGGCGGTGTGGCCCGCCAGCTGAGCCTGGTACGCCCGGTACCGCGTCATCTCCCACGCCCGCCCGCGTGGCGTCAGCGAGGTGAGCGCCGGCTCGGGCACCGGTCTCCACGCCCAGCCCGTGATCCACCCTCGGCTCACGCCGGGCCCGTACGGGCCGGGCTCGATGAACCCGGCCAGGTTGATCTCATCGCCGATCCGGTTCCGGACGAAACGCAGCCCGGCCAGGACGTCATCGATCACCTGGCGCTGCGCGGGGGCCTGGCCTGCCATCACGCCGTCGTAGGCCTCCTGGTGATGGCGCACCAGCGTGGCGTCGACGATGGTGACCCACCACACCATCTCGCCGATCGCCGCAAATGCCCGCGGCCTGTCCCACGCCCTGACCCTGGGCAGCCGTTCGGCCGCGTCGCTCATCGCGGTGATGGACCACAGGAGCGCGGCCGCCCCGGCCGCCGGATCGCCCACATGCTCGCGGTTCCACCGGACCCGGCAGGGAACACAGCAGAACCGGGCGTGCTCGCGGCGCGGCACGAACGCGGTGCCGCACTGCCCACAGACCCGCTCATCCGCCATTCGCCAATGCTACGCCGGGAGTACGGCGGTGCCGAACGCGGCGGCGCAAGGGGGTCCCGGAAACGGCGCGAACGGGTTTTCAGCTAGGTCGCCGGAGACACCCAGCGGGATTTAAGGAAACCGGCCCAGGATCGGGCGAGTGGCTGGCCACCTCAGCTTGACACCACCGCGTGCCCGCCACCATGAAGCACCACCCTCCTGACAGTGCCTGGTGGTCCGCGATGGCTCTGTGGCAGCGGGAAAGTATCGCCACGGCCCGGGCATCCGATTGTCGGCATGGCTGACGGGACGTGAGGCGCGATGGCCGCGGGCACCGTGAGTGCCACGTTCGATGCGAGGCAGCGGGCCAGAGGGCATGACCGCCCGGGGTCGCGCGGCTGCCTGGGCGGCCGGGTGCTGACCAGCACCGGCTATGACAACGCGGCCCGGTGGCGGGAAGGCGACCGCCTGGAGTGGCTGTTCGAGCGCCGTTGCGACTGGCTGCGCCGGCAGGGCCGGGGCCGGCACCTCGCGGTGGACGCGATGGACGGGACGCTGAGCTACCTGGGCCTGGATGCGCGCGCCAACCAGCTGGCGCGCTTCCTGGTGCGCCAGGGCGTGCGGCCGGGTGACCGGGTCGGGCTGCTGTCCGACCGGGCGGTGGACGGCTATCTGGGCATGCTGGCGGTGCTGAAGGCCCGCGCGGCGTACGTGCCCCTCGATCCCTCCTACCCGCCCGACCGCCTGTCCTACATCGCCGCCGACGCCCGGGTGCGGATGGTGCTGTCGCGCTCCCAGCTGGCGGAGCGCGCGGCGCCGCTGGCGGGCGTGGCCAGGCCGCTGTACCTGGACGAGGCGATCGGGCAGATCGCCAGGCAGAGCTGGGACCGGCTCGGCGCCGGGGAGGTCGGCGAGCCGGCCGACGACCTCTGCTACATCATCTACACCTCGGGCTCGACCGGGCGGCCGAAGGGGGTCGCGATCGGGCACGCGAGCATCTGCAACTTCGTCCGGGTGGCGGCCGAGGTGTACGGGATGCGCCCAGGCGATCGCGTCTACCAGGGCATGACGATCGCGTTCGATTTCTCGGTCGAGGAGATCTGGGTGCCCTGGATGACCGGCGCGACGCTGGTGCCCAAGCCGGACGGGGCCCGGGTGCTGGGACGGGAGCTGCACGCGTTCCTGCGGGACCGCCAGGTCACCGCGATGTGCTGTGTGCCGACGCTGCTGGCCACCCTGGATGAGGACCTGCCCGGGCTGCGCTTCCTGCTGGTGTCCGGTGAGCCGTGCCCGCAGGATCTGGTCGCCCGCTGGCACCGGCCCGGCCGGAGGTTCCTCAACGTCTACGGCCCGACCGAGGCCACCGTGACGGCGACCTGGACGGTGGTGCACCCCGGCCGGCCGGTGACGATCGGCGTCCCGCTGCCGACCTATTCCGTGGTGGTGCTCGACCCCGGCCGCGATCGCGCCCTGCCGCCCGGTGAGATGGGGGAGATCGGCATCGCCGGGATCGGGCTGGCCAGCGGCTACGTGGGCCGCCCGGAGCTCACCGAGCGCGCCTTCGTGCCCGACTTCCTGGGCATCCCGAACAACCCAGGGGGCAGGATCTACCGGACCGGCGACCTGGGCCGGGTGAACGACGAGGGCGAGATCGAGCATCACGGCCGCATCGACACCCAGGTCAAGATCCGTGGTTACCGCATCGAGCTGACCGAGATCGAGTCGGTCGTGCTGCGGGTGCCCGGCATCGCCCAGGCCGTGGTCAGCACCTACCAGCCCGCGCCGGACGTCGTGGAGCTGGCCGCGTACTACAGCACCCGCCGGGACACGCCCGCCGTGGACGCCGGCCGGGTGTACGCGGAGCTGCGCGAGCGGCTTCCCGCCTACATGGTCCCGGCCTATCTGGAGCAGCTGCCGGCCATTCCGGTGCTGCCCAGTGGCAAGGCCGACCGCAAGAGCCTGCCCGCGCCGAGCGGTCCCCGCCAGCTGTCCGCCCGCGGCGGCCACGTGGCCCCGGCGACCGGCACGGAACGGGTGCTGGCCGAGGTCCTGGCCACGGTGCTGGCCGTCGACCAGGTCTCGGCCGACGGTCATTTCTTCAACGACCTCGGCGCCAGCTCGCTGCTGATGGCCATGTTCAGCGCCGCGGTCCGCGAGCGCGGCGGCCTGCCGCCGGTGTCGATGAAGGACATCTACCTGCACCCGACGGTGCGCCTGCTCGCCGCCGCCATCGAGAAGCCGCTCCCGGCGGGCGAGCCGACGGTGACCGGCCCGGGTGGTGAGCCAGCGCAGCCAGGCCCGGCCGGCCGCCCAGCGCTGGGGGCGTGGGGGGCGCCGGGGCCCCGGCCCGAGGCGGCTCCCGCCGCCCGGGGCGGGCTGGCGTATCTCCTGTGCGGCGCGCTGCAGCTGCTGGCGTTCGTCAGCTATGTCGCCGGCTTTTCGCTGGCCGTGACCGCGGGAGCCGCCTGGGCCATCGCGGGCAACGGTGCGCTCGGGATCTACGCCCGGCTGGTGGTCTTCGGCGGCGGCGGCCTGCTGGCCATGGGCATCCTGCCGGTGCTGGCCAAGTGGCTCCTCATCGGCCGCTGGCGGCCGCGGCGCATCCGGGCGTGGGGCCCGGCCTACCTCCGGTTCTGGCTCGTCAAGACGATGGTCGTCGCCAACCCGCTGGCCCGGCTGTTCGTCGGCACCCCGCTGTACGCGGCGTACCTGCGGGCGCTGGGCGCCCGGGTCGGCCGCCGCGTCGTGATCTTCACCACGCACGTGCCGGTCTGCACCGACCTGCTGACGATCGGCGGGGGCAGCGTGATCCGCAAGGACACCTACCTCAGCGGCTACCGCGCCCGGGCCGGCGCCATCGAGACCGGCGCCGTCACCATCGGCGCGGACGTCTTCATCGGCGAGCACACGGTCCTCGACATCGGCACGGCCCTCGGCGACGGCGCGCAGCTGGGCCATGCCTCCGCCCTGCTCACCGGCCAGGCCGTCCCGGCCGGGGAGTGCTGGCACGGCTCCCCGGCCGAGCCCGCCGGGCCCGGCGACGACTACCGGACGGTCGGGCCGGCCCGCTGCGGTGCGCTGCGCCGGGCCGGATACAGCCTCATGCGGCTGCTGCTCGTGCTGGCCGTGGCCGGCCCCGCCGCGGCCGCCGCCATCAGCCTGCTCGTGTCCCGCCCCCCGCGGCTGGCCGATGCGCTCAGCCGGGCGGCCGCGGCGGGCTGGGCCGGTCCGCTCAGCCGGGCCGCCGTGGCGGGCTGGGCGCTGCCCGTCGGGGTGCTGGCCATCACCGCGGCCGTATTTCTCAGCGCCATCCTGGCCGGGCTGGTCATCGCCGGCACCGTTCCCCGCCTGCTCAGCCGCGCGCTGACACCGGGCCGGGTGTACCCCCTGTACGGGATCCACTACGCGCTCCAGCGCACCATCTCCCGGCTGTCGAACGTCGGGTTCTTCACCGCGCTGTTCGGGGACAGCTCGGCGATCGTGCGGTACCTGGGCCTCATCGGCTACCGGCTGGCGCCGGTCGAGCAGACCGGCTCGAACTTCGGCATGGAGGTCAAGCACGAGATGCCCACGCTCGCCACGATGGGCACCGGCACGATGGTCTCCGACGGCCTGTCGATCATCAACGCCGAGTTCTCCAGCAGCTCATTCCGCGTCTGCCCGGCAGTGATCGGGACCCGCAACTTCCTGGGCAACGGGATCGCCTACCCCGTGGGCGGGCGGACCGGTGACAACTGCCTGCTCGCCACCAAGGTCATGATCCCGGTCAGCGGCCCGGTCCGGGAGGGAGTCGGCCTGCTCGGCTCGCCCTGCTTCGAGATCCCGCGCTCGGTCCAGCCCGATCACCAATTCGGCCACCTCACCACCGGGCGGCGGCGGCGGCACCGGCTCAGGGCCAAGAACAGGCACAACGCGGCCACCATCGGCCTGCACCTGCTGGTGCGGTGGCTCTACCTGGCCGGGCTCGCCCTGATCGCGGCCTACATCTTCGGCGGCGCCGCCGTGCCCAGCCCGGGCGTGCCGGACGTGCTGCGCGCCACCGTGCTGGGCACGACCGTGGCCGACGTGCTGCGCACGGCCGCGGCGATCCTGCTCGCGCTCGCCTTCACCGTCGGCTACTTCGTCCTCGTCGAGCGGGCCGTCACCGGGTTCCGCGCGCTGAAGCCGCGATTCTGCTCGATCTACCAGCCACTTTTCTGGCGGCACGAGCGCTTCTGGAAGGTGCCGTCCATCGCCTACATCCAGATGTTCAGCGGCACCCCGTTCAAGAACGTCGTCTGGCGCCTGCTGGGGGTCCGGGTCGGCCGCCGCGTCCTCGACGACGGCTGCTCGATCGTGGAGCGCACCCTGGTCAGGATCGGCCGGGAAGCCACCCTCAACGCGGGGAGCATCCTGCAGGGCCATTCCCTGGAGGACGGCACCTTCAAGTCCGGCTACATCACCATCGGTTCCCGGTGCACCGTCGGCACCGGCGCCTTCGTCCACTACGGCGTCACCCTGGGCGAGGGCGCCGTGCTCGGCGCCGACTCGTTCCTCATGAAGGGCGAGCACGTCCCGCCGGGCTCGTGGTGGCACGGCAACCCCGCTGCCGCGGCACCGGAGCCGGCGCTGGCCCCACCGCCCGCGATCGCCGGCCGGCCAGCCAGCGCCGTGGCCGTGACGCCGTCACCGGCCAGCACGCTGCCGCTGCCCCTGCCGCTGCCGCCCCTGCCTCAGCCTCAGCCTCAGCCCTCTGCCCGCCGGCCAGCACCCCGCTCACCGGCACGCGCCCACAGCCGGCCCTCGAACAGGATGTGACAGACGTTGGGAACCTTCACCGCGCGTGAGTCCGCCGTCCGCAGCTACTGCCGGGCCTGGCCGGCGGTATTCGACCGGGCGGCAGGAAGCTGGCTCTATGACACCAGCGGCCGCGCCTACCTGGATTTCTTCGCCGGCGCCGGCGCGCTCAACTACGGCCACAACAACCCGGCGCTCAAGGAGGCCCTGCTGGGCTACCTGGCCGGCGACCGGGTCGTCCACTCGCTGGACATGCACACGGTGGCCAAGCGCGACTTCCTGGCCGCCTTCGGTGAGTTCATCCTGCGGCCCCGGGAACTGGACTACCGGCTGCAGTTCCCCGGCCCAGGCGGTGCCAACGCCGTCGAGGCGGCGCTGAAGCTCGCCCGCAAGGTGACCGGGCGCACCGACGTGATCACCTTTACCGGCGCCTTCCACGGCATGACGCTGGGCGCGCTGTCGGTTACCGGCAGCCCGTTCCACCGCGGTGGTGCCGGAGTGCCGCTGAC
>Ga0335085_10016864_pt1 | contig 10535 bp, 6 predicted proteins | sample Lox_Sample_45_FD_206712 | JGI IMG/M metagenome (GOLD analysis project Ga0335085, IMG submission 206712) | Soil microbial communities from Loxahatchee National Wildlife Refuge, Florida, United States - Lox_Sample_4.5 | ecosystem: Environmental > Terrestrial > Soil > Wetlands | place: USA: Florida...
CGTGCTTGCGCAGGGCAGCGCCGCAGGCGCGCGCTTCCCGCAGTTGCTGGGCCGGACAATTTTCTTCCAGAACGAACACCGCCGGTTTGCCCGCCAGCGCCTTTTGCAGCGCGGTCAAGCCCCTCGACCGTGACCCTGCCACGATGGCCAAATCGAAGGTTTCCGGATCGAGGGCATGGCAAAGATCGCTGCCCATCAGCGTAAACGCCGGCATCTCCCGCTCGCTCTGCCAGCGGCCGGTTACGGCGCTGGAAAAGGATGGGTCATCGGAAACGATCAGAACCGTGGCCTGCTGCAAGTGGCTTCTCCACTCCCTACTTTGCTTTTGAAACTTCGGGGGAATCCAGCGGTCACTTTCTCCGCCGCTTGCGGCGCGGAGAGTTATCCGGAGGCTCGGGTTGGATTGCGGTGGCCGCCGGCGACTCTTCCGCGGGCTGCGGAGTCTCACCCGGCCCTGAAGCGGCCGCCGCCGCCGCCATGGCTTTCGGCGCCGTGGCTTGTTCCAGGGCCTGGTCCACCGCCGCGCGCACATCCACCAGCATGCGCAAGGGTTGGCCGGTGGAATATTCCGCCTGAAACATCACCTTCCAGGATTGGCAGATCATGCGCAGGCGCACGATGGGTTCATCGGCGGAAAACTGCGCCCGCCGGCAATCCAGGGTAGTGGCGCCGTGCTGTTCGAGCTGGCGCAGGCCGTCGAGGATGGTGTTGAGATCATCGTGCATCAGGCGGAAGAAAGTGCGCCGCAGCAGAAAGTTGAAGCGGGTGAGCGCCACCAGCACCACCGGCAGGGAAGCATCCTGGCCTTCGGCGGCCTTTATTTTTCGTCCTTTTTCCAGAATTCCCGAGGCGAGCAGCTGGTTCATGGAGGGTGCATCTTTTGCCGTACGGATCAGCTCTTCCAGCGGCTGCAGCCACTCGGGAATGGTCAGGTCCACGGTTCCCAGCACCGGTTGCAGAACTTCCGCCACGTACTCCAGCGTGACTTTCTCGTCTTCCAGGCGCGCCGGGGCGCAACTGGAGAAGAACTGCACCAGCAGGAACTCGATCTTGTCGCGCTCGGCCGGGCCCGGCTGGGGCCGGCGCAGATGGCTGCGCAGCAATGCCTGCAGGCCGTCATTGGTCACCAACGGGCTGTTCTGCAGGAACTGGCGCAGCTGATGCACTTGTACCTGCTCATCCGCTTTGGCGAACCACTCGCGAAATGCGTCGAGCGAGGCTTGTGAGGGCGTGCTTTCGGTGGACTCCAGTTCGGTATACGCCGGCACCTCGAGCACGAAATCGCGGGCCAGGCCGGAGTACAGCGCGTGGATCAGGCGTGCGTCACGCCGTTCTGCTTCGGGTTCAAGCTGCAGGGACAGATTGCTCATGGTTTCACGATCCAATTGGAGACGGCATGGGTGAAGCGTGCCGCCACGGCGGTGCGTCCGGCGTTGTATTGCAGGGCGACCACGCAGGCTTCCGCGTCCAGCGTGCCGTCGGAATTCCGCAACCGGAGCTTGTCGGCAAACTCCAGCGGCAGGGATGATGCAAACAAAACTTCCCGCGGCGTCCCATATTCGATGACCGTGCTCTCACTGAGCGTGCTGGCGTCGCCCGCCAGACGAGTCAGGCGGACGGGAATCCGCACCGGCGTGGCATCCGGAAAGAACTTGGACAGCCTGGCCGTTGAGCTTTCCTGCGCCGATCGTGCTTTGGCTGCGCCATGCGACGGCAAGGGACACCTCGGGAAAACCGGCAAAAGCGGCCTCGACCCGAGTCCGCCGGTTAGCGCGACTCGGGCCGTTACAGACCGCACGAGGGGAGGATTGCACGATCCTGGCCAAATTTCCCGCCCATCCGGATCTATCAGTAAGCCTTTAGTTATCAATTTGTTCGAGAGCAAGCGCATCGGTTTGCGCGCGGGTCAGCAGCCATTCGTAATCTCATTGTGAGACGCGCGTCTCACCCATTGGAGGCGATCGAGGGTAGGCTGGGGGTTTTCCTTTGCCTCCTACTGTAGCCGCGGACTTCCCGAAGCAATCGAGGTCCGTGGCCCGATGTTGTAGCGCTTCAGTTTGCGGTACAGCGTGGCGCGGCTGATGCCCAGCATTTTTCCCGCCCGCACTTTGTCGCCGTTCACCTGTTCGAAGACGCGCTGGATGGTGGCGCGCTCGATATCTTCGAGGTCGGTGGAAGACAGAGCCGACTCGGAGAGATCCGCCTCGCCGCGTTCGTACGAAGCATCGGACATCACCGCCGGGGGAAGATCGCCTACATCGATGGTGCGGCGATCTCCCAGCGCCACCGCGCGTTCGATGCAGTTTTCCAGTTCGCGCACGTTGCCCGGCCAGTCGTACTGCAACATGCACTTCATGGCGGCGCTGGTGACCTGCACGGATTCGCCCTTGGCGTAGCGATCGAGGAACCAGTGCACGAGCATGGGGACGTCGGAGCGTCGCTCGCGCAGCGACGGCAGATGCACGGTCACAACGTTCAGGCGGAAATAGAGGTCCTTTCGGAAGGTGCCATTGCGGTATTCAGCTTCGAGATCGCGGTTGGTGGCGGCGATTACCCGAACGTCCACTTTCACCTTTTGGTTGCTGCCCACCGGCCGCACTTCTTTTTCCTGCAGCACGCGCAGCAGCTTGGCCTGCATTTCCAGCGGCAGTTCGCCGATTTCGTCGAGGAACACCGTCCCGCTGTTGGCGGACTGGAACAGCCCCGGCTTCGAGCGCATGGCGCCGGTGAATGCCCCTTTCTCGTAGCCGAACAGTTCGCTCTCGATCAGCGTGGGAACAAGCGAGCCGCAATCCACCGCCACAAACGGCCGGCTGGCCAGCGCGCCGCGGAAGTGAATGGCGCGGGCGATCAACTCTTTGCCGGTACCGCTTTCGCCGCTGATCAGCACCGGCGTGCGCGTGTCTTTCAGGCGCGAGACCATGCGCAGCACGTCCTGAATCTTGGCCGACGCTCCCACTACGCCGTAGAGATCGGTTTCCATGCCGACGCGCTCGCGCAGGAAGCGGTTCTCCTCCACCAGCCGGACCTTCTCAGCCATGCGCCGCAAAAACATTCGCAGTTCTTCCAGCGGGGAGAAGGGCTTGCCGATGTAGTCGTAGGCGCCGAGTTTCATGGCCTGCACCGCGGTCTCCACCGAGCCGTGACCGGTCATGACCGCGACCTCGGTGCGGGGCAGCAATTTCTTCACTCGCTCGAGAAACTCCAGGCCTGACATATTGGGCATCACCATGTCGGTGAGCACCATGTGGGCCGGTTGTTCTTCCAGCAGGTTGAGGGCGCTCTCTCCGCTTTCGGCTTCCAGGCAGGCAAAGCCGAGGGACTCGCCCACAGTCATGCAGAGCCGTCGAATGCTCTGCTCGTCGTCAACGATCAACAGGCGGATGCGCAGGTCTTCGCTCACGGTGCCTTCCCTATAGTTTTTTCGACAACCCCGATAAACTGATGGACCCGAAAAGGTTTTTCCACGCAGGGCGCGCCGGTGCGGCGCAGGGTGTCGGCGGTTTCCTCATTGGCCAGATCGCCGGTAATGAACACCAGGCGCGAAGCCAGTTCGGGGCGGTACAGACAAATCCATGCGTACACGTCGGCTCCATCCACTCCGCCCGGCGTGCGCATGTCTGACACCACGCCCAAAAACTGCCCCAGCTCTAGCTGCTTCAGGCCTTCGGCGCCGGACTCCGCGCAAACCACCGAATAGCCGTTGCGCTCCAGCGCGGAACGGACATAGGCCATTACCGCGGGCTCGTCTTCGATCAACAGCACCGGCAAAAGTGCCGGTTTCAACGCAACAGTATTCATGGCTGATTCACTCCGGCCGCGGCCCCCAGCGCTTCTCCGGTGGCGGCGGGCAGGCGCACGATGAAAGTTGCGCCCTCGCTATCGGAATTGTTGTGGCAAAGAATCTCTCCCCCATGCTCGTGCACGATGCCGTAACAGATGCTCAGACCCAGACCGGTCCCTTTGCCGATTTCCTTGGTGGTAAAGAACGGATCGAAGATGCGGTCGGCGTACTTGATGCCATGTCCGTTATCGCGGAACCACACCTCCACGAAGTCGGCATTGCGGCCGGTGACGATTTCAATGCGCGGCGGCCGCCCGGTGTCGCGCACCGCGTCGTAAGCGTTGTTGAGGATGTTGAGGAACACCTGCTGCAACTGCTGCGAGTCGCCGACTACTTCCGGCAGGGACTCGTCAAACTGCTCGGCAACATCGAGCCCGTGGCTGTGAAAGTCGTAGGAGCGCAATTGCACGGTGCGTCGCAAAATGGAGTTGAGCTGTACCGGCCGGCGCTGCGGAGGCATCTGCCGGGCGAAACTCAGCAGGTTCTGCACGATCTGCTTGGTGCGCTGCGCCTCCTGCAGGATGACTCGCAGATCGCGGCGGACCGATTCCGGCAGATCGCCGTTCTCCATGAGCAGGTCGGCAAAACCGAGAATGGCGGTGAGCGGATTGTTGACTTCGTGGGCCACCCCGGAAACCAGCTGCCCCACCGCCGCCATCTTTTCCGCGTGCATCAGTTTGGCCTGCAAGGTGGCGGCATCGGTCACATCCGTCATCACCACGACCAGACTTCCCACATTGCCTTGCTCGTCCCGCATGGGGTTGAGGTTGACGGAAAAGTGGCCCACGGTGCCGTCCCCGCGCAGCACCTGCAAGTCGAGGTTGTCCACGTGGTGCCCGCTGAACACCGAATGCAACGCCTGGCTCAGGTTCTCGCGGCGGCTGGGGACCACCAGATCCGACATAGGGCGGCCCAGCAACTGGTTCTGCTGGTATCCAAGGTCATACCAGCGGCGATTGGCATAACTGATCACGCCCGCGCTGTCGGCGACCAGGATGAGATTTTGCGTGTTGTTGAGAATCTTGCCGGAGAAATCCCGCTCGCGCTGCAATTCCGCCTGATAGGCTTTCGATCCGCTGACGTCGAGCATCAAACCGCGGTACTGCACGATGCGCTCCTGGCTGTCGCGCACGGCGAAGGCATTGATCAGCACATAGACCGGCGTGCCATCTTTGCGGCGCAGGGTTTCTTCGCGGTTGCGGGCCACGCCGTGCTCCTGCATCTGGGCGGCGAGTTCTTCGTATTGCTCCGCCGAGGAGAAAATCTGCGCGCGGATATCGCTGAGCAGGAGTTCTTCGCGGCTGGAATAGCCGAGCATGCGCACCAGCGCGTCATTCACTTCGACGAAGCGGCCGTCCGGCGTGGCGAAGAAGAGGCCTTCCTGGATGTTGCTGAACAGTTCGCGGTAACGGCGCTCCGCTTCGCGCCGGTCGCTGATGTCTTTGAGCACGTGGATGGTCTGCAGGTGCTCGCCGCTATCGCCGTGGACGCGGGAGGAGGAAACCAGATACGTGCGCTCCGAACCTGGGTGCACGTACTCATCCGGCGCTTCGCCGCCGCTGCGGCAGAATGGACACAGGCCCGCCGACGGGGTCGTGTCCAGCGCCAGCAGCGCGCCGATCTTCACTCCGATCAGCTCTTTCGGCGAAACCCCGATGAATTCCGCCAGCGAGCGATTGACGCGCAGCACGCTGCCGCTCTCGTCGTGCACCACGATGAAATCGCTGATGGCGTCGTAGATATCGATCCAGTGGCGGTTGGCGCGGTCCATGCGGGTGAAGCGCTGGGCATTGTGCACCGCTATGGCGGCGTGTCCGGCGATCGCCTGCAGCAGGCGCTGCTCATTCTCGGTCAACGGATTCGGGCGGTTCGCCAGGCACAGAACGCCGGAAAATTCCCCGTTCGGCGCCGCCAGGCGCACCAGGACAACGCTTTCCCATTGAAATGCCTGGGTAACCGCCGGGCCCAGAAGTTCTCCCGCAACCCCGGAAAGAACCGCTTCGTTGCGCCGCTCCACGATGTCCGCGGCGGCCTGGGCAAGCCGCGCCGCGGCTGCTTGCCGCAAGTCCGCCGGCTGCAGCGGCCCGAGCCAGGCCACGGTTTCCCAGCCCGACTCTTGCTTCACCACCAGGGCGGCGCCAGGCGCCTCTATCAACGCCGCGGTCCGCTGCACCGCAATCTGCGCCAGTTCCCCAAGCTCCAGCTGCGAGTTCAGCTCCCCGGCAAGGCTCATCAGCGACTCGGACTGCCGCCGGTTCTTTTCGGCGACGTCAAGGTCGCGCGTCAGCTCCAGGGCCACGGTCGCCTGGGTGGCCAGCGCCCGGGCGCGGCGAATGTCTTCCGGGGAAATGCCGATGCCATCCACGCGGTCCAACACCCCGAACATACCGAGGACATGGCCATCGCTTCCCAGCAGAGGCACGGTCAGCAATTGCTTGAGCCGATACTGCGCCACCAGGTCCATGTGGATGCCCTGGACCTTGCTGACATCATCCGACCAGAAGATCTCCTTGTCGCGCAGGGCGCGAGTCATCGGCCCGTCAGGCAGCAGATAGTCGGCGCGTTGCGTTCCGCCCTCCTGCGCGGCCCAGCGTACGCGAAAGCCGCCCGGCTCGATGAGCCCAAGGAAAGCGCGGCCAAAGCCGAGAAACTCCGAGGCGCGCAAAGCAAACTGCTGCATGAATTCGTCCAGCTGGCCAATCGACCCCAGCTCTGAGGCGATATCCAGGAGCTGGTGCAGTTCATGCGCCTGGGCGCGCGCCGTGGCATACAGCTCGGCGTTGGCCAGCGCCATGCCGCCGAAGTTGGCCACTGCGGCGGCCAGCGATTTCTCTTCCTGGGTGAATGGCCCGCCCTCGCGGGGATACACCAGGGCTGCGCCCTGGGTTCGCGGGGTGCGGAACGGGGCCGCGATCAGCACTCCGGCGGGAACCAGGTCGGCGAGGGAATGGGCTGTGGGATCAATCGCCACGCTGATCGGTTCTCCGGCGTTCACGGCGCGCATGGCCACCTCGCTGGCGAACTGCAGGCCGCGGCGGTCATGCCGGGCGCGCGCGGTATCGGCCAGCTGCATCGACTCCGCCGCCACCGTGCGCAGGGTGAATCCGGTTCCCTGGCTTACCAGGATGCACACCAGGCGCGAGCCCAGCAGCACCCGCAAACGCTCCGCAATCGACTCCAGCAGCGCTGAATCACCGGTCGAGCCATGCAGAGAGAGGGCAACGTCGGCCAGCACCTGGCTGCGGCGATGCTCCCGCATGGACTCCAGCCGCAGGCGGCTGGCTTCCAGAACGCTGCCCACCTGGCTGGCCAGAATCGCAGCCTTGGCGGCCATGTCTTCGGTGAAGAATTCCGGCAGGCTGCGATGGATAAAGACCGCGGCGCCGATCACTTCGTTGGCGACGATGAGCGGAGCCGCCATTGCCGACTGCACCTGGAACTGAAGGACGAATTGCGAGCGCGCCGGATCCACATGATTCGCCACCACCACGTGGCGCTCGGTGATCGCTTCCAGCGACAGCGAGGGCTGGTCGGCCTTCAGCCGAAGCCCGCGAAATTGCTCCGCCTGGTAGCCCTCTGCCTCCGCCCCGACCAGTTCGTCCTTGGTCAGCCGGCGCCAGAAATAAACCCCATCCACGCCAAAGGATTCCCGCGCGGCAGAGCAAAACAGGCGGATCAGCTGTTCCGGGGAGGCATCCTCCGCGGTGGCGGCGGAAAAGCGCAGCAATAACTGCTGAAAGGCTTCTTCTGGGCGGGAAGTGGCGTCATCCCTCACAGTCGTTTGTCCGGTCTCATGCACAAAAACGGATCACCCAAGAACCCACCACAGAGACTCCAAGTATTTGAATCTACAGGCAAAATAGCCTGCAATCTCAATTTGAGTCAAGGGAATAGCGAGGACCGGTACCGAACTACGAACTACGCTGCCAATCCCGCTCAAACCGGCCGTCGGAGGCCGAAGGGGCCGTCTCAAGCTGAGAAGCGGGGTCCAGACGAGACGATTTTCAAAGCCGAAAAATCATCGCGGCCGGCAGCTTAGTGCCCAAGGTAACTTGCGGTAATCCACTGCAAACAGGTACTTAAGCAGTTAACGCAAGTGCGCCCGTTCCTGGTTATGCGGGACCTGGCACAGGCCTTGCAGTCGTAGATCAGCAGCAAACTTGTGGACGTACGTGTGCTCCGAGGTTGGCACGCGGGCGTGCCGCTTTAGGCACAAGCACCAGCGGCGTGCGGGGGAAGAGCGGAGGTGGAGCGATGAAAATCGGCAAAAGACTATACCTGAGTTTCGGCGCCGTGCTGGCCATGGTGGTGGTGCTGTTGATTATCAACCTGACCGCCGTGCAGCGCGAGCATCGCGCCAAGGCCGCCTCATCGCAAGCTCTGCAGCTCACCCAGGCCACCGATAAAGTCCGCTTCCAGATGATGCAGAACCGCCTCTATCTGAGCAATTACCTGCTCAGCGGCGATACCCGCATGGTGGACTATATGAACGAGGGCACCCACTCCCTCGATGCGCTTCTGCAGAGCACCGAGGCCATGGCCAACTCCGACCAGGAAAAGACAGCGCTGGCGCGGGTAGAGCAGACGGAGCATAACTGGGCGCAGGACTTCGCAGCTCCCCTGGTGGAAAAACGCAAGGAAGTGGATGCGGGAAACGCCACAGTAGCCGAGTTGCAGATCTTCTACCTGCAGAAGGACGCTTCCACCTGGACCAAGAATGCCACCGACTATCTGGACGTAGCCGACCACGACAACACCCAAACCCTGGACGAACGCCGCCGCTCCGATGAAACTGCCGCCACTGCCACCATCGTGATCAGCTTCTTCAGCACCCTGCTGGCTGTATGTCTGGGCGCGGCTATCGCCTACACCACGGCCAAGTCGATCACCGACTCGCTGCGCGACCTGATGAAAGTGTCACAGCAGATCGGGGAATCCGGCGACCTCAACCACCAGTTGGACATTCGCCGTCAGGATGAAATTGGCGATCTCGCCCGCACTTTCTCCGGCATGGTCATCTATCTCAAAGAGATGGCGGGAGTGTCGGAGGCGATCGCCGAGGGAAACCTGGCGGTGGACGCGCAGCCGCGCTCCGGCGAGGACACGCTGGGCAACGCGTTCAAACGCATGACCCAGGGCCTCTCCCGGCTGGTGCGCAATGTGCGCGACGCGGCTTCGCAGGTGGCCAGCGCCTCCAACCAGGTGGCCGGCGCATCGGATGAGTCCGCCAAGATCAGCTTGCAAACCTCGTCGGCCATTGACGAAGTCACCAGCACCATGCACGAGATGAGCGTCAACGTGCAGAACATGGTGAAGAGCACACAGACGCAGGCTTCCAGCGTAAGCGAAACTTCCGCTTCCATCGACGAAATGGTGAGTTCCATTCAGCGCGTGGCGGATACGGCCAAGGTCCTTCTCGACATCTCCAACCGCTCGCGCGAAGAAGTGGTAAGCGGCATCGCAACCATGGAAAAGGCCACCGACGGGCTGACCAAGATCAACCACACCATCCGCTCCTCGGGACAGATCATCGACGTCCTGGGCCAGCGCGCCGATGACATCGGCAAGATCATCGAAGTGATCGACGACCTCGCCGAGCAGACCAATCTGCTGGCCTTGAACGCCGCCATCGAAGCGGCGCGCGCGGGCGAGCACGGACTGGGTTTTGCCGTGGTCGCGGACGAAGTGCGCAAGCTGGCGGAAAAGTCGGCGCAGTCCACAAAGGAAATTTCCGAGCTGATCCAGAGCATCCAGAAAGAAGCCAAAAAAGCAGTCGAGAACATGGATCAGAGCACCGGGATCGTCAACCAGGGTCTCGATCTCGGCCAGGAACTTAACAGCGCGCTGCGCAAGATCTCCAATGTGGTGACCGAGGTGTACAAATTTGCCCAGGAAATCGGAGCGGCTACCAACGAGCAGTCGCACGGTTCGGCGCAGATTGCCCGCGCCACCACGCGGCTGAACGAAATCACCCACGAAATCAACTCCGCGGTGGAGGAGCAGGCTTCCGGGGCGCAAGCTGTGGTGCGCGCCATGGAGCGCATGCGCGAACTGGTGCAGCAAACGACGTCGGGCTCCACGGAACTGGCGGCATCGGCCGAGCAGATGTCCAAGATGTCGCGCGGACTCCTGGAGTACATGGACCGCTTTACCCTCGAGCAGCAGGAACAATTCGGGCGCCGCGACACGCGGCATGATGTGCGCCGTGATGCGCAATACGACCTGCGGCAGGATCGCGAGCGGGACAACCCGGGGGAAGAACATCACGCGAAGAAGGAGTCCGCGTGGGGCGCCGCCGCCTCCGGGCGCGGCTGAGGACGGAACAGAGAGATGGATCGTGAACTTCACATCGTGGGATTCCAGGTGGGCCGCGAGACCTACGGCGTACCTATCACTTCTCTGCATGAGATCGTGCGCGTGCCGGAAGTTACCGCCGTGCCCGACGCTCCCGACTACATGGAGGGAGTGATCAACCTGCGGGGGAAGATCGTGTCGGTGATCGATTTGCGCAAGCGCTTCGGGGTGAAACAGGCCGCCTCATCGAGGCGGAACCGCATTCTGGTAGTGGAGCATAACCGCCGCCTGTGCGGGCTGATCGTGGATTCGGCCTCCGAGGTGATCAAGATTCCGGCGGCTGACGTTGAACCCTCCGCCGCGGTTTTTCAGGAAGGCGGATTGAACGCCGTGACCG
>Ga0335085_10016865_pt1 | contig 10535 bp, 6 predicted proteins | sample Lox_Sample_45_FD_206712 | JGI IMG/M metagenome (GOLD analysis project Ga0335085, IMG submission 206712) | Soil microbial communities from Loxahatchee National Wildlife Refuge, Florida, United States - Lox_Sample_4.5 | ecosystem: Environmental > Terrestrial > Soil > Wetlands | place: USA: Florida...
ACGGGGCACTTGCCGCAGCCGGTCCACGGATAGACGATCCGCTTCTGGCCCGCCCTCACCTTCCCATCGACTCGGGAAACGCCCGGGCCCAGGGCCTCGACCACGCCGAACGGCTCGTGGCCGAGCGTCCAGGGCGGCACGCAGCCGCGGTCCTTGACGTAGAAGCGCTTGCCGCCGCCGAGGTCGAACCAGCCGTCCCAGATGTGGAGGTCGGAATGGCACACGCCCGAGCGCGTGATGCGCACCAGCACCTCGGTGCCGGCCGGCTTCGGCGTGTCGTGAAGGACCTTCTGCAGCGGCTTGCCGTGCTCCAGGAATTGATAGCTGATCATGCTTTTGCCGCCTCATTCAGGGCTTGGTCGATGTCCCAGAGGATGTCGTCGAGCGACTCGATGCCCACCGACATCCGGATCATGTCAGGCGTGACGCCGGCCTTGAGCTGCTCTTCGTCGCTCATCTGCCGGTGCGTGGTCGAGGCCGGATGGATGATGAGCGTCTTCGCGTCGCCGATGTTGGCGAGGTGGCTCATGAACTGCGCCGCCTCGATGAAGCGCTCGCCCGCCTTCGCCCCGCCCTTGACGCCGAAATTGAGAAGCCCGGAGGCGCCTTTCGGAAAGTATTTTTGGGCCAGGGAGAAATACCTGCTGCCGGGCAAACCCGGATAGTTCACCCAAGCCACCCCGGGATGATTCTTCAAAAAGGAGGCAACAGCGAGTGCATTTGAGCAATGACGATCCATGCGCACCGGCAACGATTCGAGACCCTGCAGCAGCAGCCAGGCATTGATCGGCGCGAGCGCCGCCCCGAAGGTGCGCATGATCTCCATGCGCGCTTTCATGGTGTAGCCGAAGTCGCCGAAGGTCTCGTGGAAGATCACGCCGTGGTAGCCGGGGGAGGGCGAGGTGAACTCCGGGAACTTGCCGTTGCCCCAGTCGAAGCGCCCCGACTCGACGATCACGCCGCCCATGGTGGTGCCGTGGCCGCCGATGTACTTGGTGGCCGAGTGCACCACGATGTCGGCGCCCCAATCGAGCGGCCGGCACAGGTAGGGCGAAGGCACCGTGTTGTCCAGCACCAGCGGGATCTTCGCCGCGCGCGCGATCTTCGCCAGCGCCTCGATGTCGACCACGTTGATCAGCGGGTTGCCGAGCGTCTCGGCATAGATGAGCTTGGTGTTGCCCTTGATGCTTGACTCGAAGGCGTTCAGATCATCCGGATCGACGAACGTGGTGTCGATCCCCAGCTTCTTAAGGTTCACTCCAAGCAGGGTGTGGGTGCCGCCGTAAAGCGTCGAAGCCGAAACGATGTGGTCGCCTTCCCTGGCGAGGGTCAGGATCGCGGTGACCCCCGCGGCCTGACCGGTGGCGCAGGCGAGCGCCGCGCGCCCGTTCTCGAGCGCGGCCATGCGCTCCTCGAGCACCGCCACGGTGGGATTGGAGATGCGCGAGTAGACGTTGCCGAACGTCTGCAGGTTGAACAGGCTCGCGGCATGCTCCGCCGAGTCGAAGACGAAGGAGGTCGTCTGGTAGATCGGCGCGGCGCGCGCGCCGGTGGCCGGGTCCGGGATCTGGCCGGCGTGCAGGCAGAGCGTCTCGAACCCGAACTTGCGGTCGGCCATGCGGCGATTCTACCGGCTCAGAGCGGCGTGACGGTGACGCGGACCTCCAGCTCCTGCTCGCCGCCGCCGAGGATCACGCCGCGCATCGGCGTGACGTCGCTGAAGTCGCGCCCCCACGCCAGCGTGATGTGCTCGTCGTCGACCAGACAGTCGTTGGTGGGGTCGAGATCGACCCACCCCGCGTCGCCGCACCACAGCGACACCCAGGCGTGGGAGGCGTCGGCGCCGATCAGCCGCGGACGGCCGGGGGGCGGCGTGGTGAGGATATAGCCGCTGACGTAGCGCGCGGCCAGACCCAGCGCGCGCAGGCAGCCGATCATGAGGTGGGCGAAGTCCTGGCACACGCCGCGCCGCTTCTGCAGCACCTCGCGCAAGGGCGTGGAGACGCTGGTCGCCCTGGGGTCGAACTTGAACTCGGCGTGGATCCGGCGCGTGAGGTCGAGCGCCGCCTCGAGCACGCCGCGCCCCCTGGTGAAGCTCTTCGCGCCGTACGCGGCGACGTCGCGGAAGATCTCCACGCGCGGCGACTCGAACACGAACTGCTCCGGCTCGAGCAGCGCGGCGCCGCCGCCCGCACGCAGGCGCTCGCTCAGTCCTTCCCAGGGCGACGCGGCCGGCGGGCGCGGGCGCGGCGCCACCGTCACCTCCGTGCGCGCGCGCACCGCCAGCGACTGGTGCGGCACGGCGAGCGCGATCTGGGTGACCGGGTTGCCGAAGTAGTCGAGCCGCTCCACGGATTCCGCCGGCCGGGGATCCACCTCGATCGCATGCGAGTTCCGCTCCTGCCATGGCAGCGGGCGCGGCGACAGGTGCAGCAGCTGCTGCGAGAGCACCACCGGGGCCTCGTAGCGATACGCCGTCTCGTGGCGGACCTGGAAGCGCATCAGGTGGCGAAGGTCTGGCGGTTGACCTCGCCGACGTGCGCGAAGAACCTGAGCCCGAGCTGCTCGGAGAGCCGGTAGGAGGCCGCGTACCACTCGTCGAGCAGGGCGGCGAGGCGCGCGCTGCCGTGCTGCAGGTCGGCTTCCGGGTCGATCGCCTCCAGCGCCATGACGGAGGCGTCCAGGCGCTCGTCGATGCCTTCGCCGTAGGCGTCCTCGATGCGCGACAGGAAGTCGTGCAGGCCCTTCAGCTGGAAGGCGATCGAGCGCGGGTTGTGCACGTCGCGCACCAGCAGGTCGAGCACCGGCAGCCACTGCGGGCGCGCCATGTAGCGCGAGCGGTAGGTGACGCTCGAGTCCGCGAGCTCGAGCACCCAGTCGAGGTCGCCGTCGGCGGGGCCGGCGAGCGCCTGCTGCAGCATGCCGCAGAGGAACTGCAGGCGCTCGATGCGCCGGCCCATCGAGAGGAAGCGCCAGCCCTGGTCGCGCGTCATGCCGTCCAGCGCGAAGCCGGCGAGGGTGATGAAGGCGGCGATGTCGCTGTCCAGCTCGGCGAGCGCGTCCGAGATGCCGAGCGCGCGCCCGCGGCTGCGCTGCAGCCGGCGCGCGACGTTGTTGAGCGTGCGCCAGTTGTCGAGCGACAGCCGCTCGCGCAGCTGCGAGGCCACGCGCAGCAGCTGCTTCAGGCCGCTTGCGAGGCCCGGGCGCGAGTCGTCCACCACCGCGTCGCGCAGCAGGCGGGCGAGCGCGGCGTCGTCGGCGCCGGCGGCGTCCTCGTCCAGCAGGCCGACGTGCCGCAGCAGGCCGGAGATGCCCTGCCAGCTGCGCGCGCGGCCCGCCGGCGTCTCCTCGATCACGCGCACCAGCGCGACGCGCAGCAGGCGCGCGGTGTCGTCGCATCGCTCGGCGTGGCGCCCGAACCAGTACAGGTTCTCGACCACGCGGCTCGAGAGGTTGAGGCCGGTGCGCACCAGGTCCTGGGCGTGGAACTCGCGCTTCAGCAGGCTGAAGCTGCTCACCGGCCCGGTCGACAGCACCCAGGTGTCCTTGCTCGAGCCGCCGCGCTGCATCGAGATGACGCGCGCGTCCGGGCCGGTGGCCGCGCGCGTCAGTCCGCCGGGCATCACCACGTATCCCTCGGGACTGGCGCAGGCGTAGACGCGCAGGCCGATCGCGCGCGCCAGCAGCTGCTGCGGCTGCGAGCGGTCGCACACCGGGGCTTGCGACAGGTGCACCAGCTCCTGCGCCACGTACATCTGCGGCCGCGCCGTCAGCATGGCGGCGACGCGCTTGCGGCCGCGCTCGTCGAGGTCCTCGCCGAACATCGGCTCCACCCGCATCTGCGGAAACGCGCCCTTGATCACGACGCGGCCGAGGTTCGCCAGCACCTGCGAGAGCGCCGCCGGCTCCCCGCACCACCAGGTGGCGACCGAGGGCATGGCCAGCGGCTCGCCGAGCAGCCTCTGGCAGAGCTTCGGCAGGTACCCGAGCAACGCGCCCGACTCGAGCAGATTGGAGCCGAGCGCGTTGGCCACCAGCACGTTGCCGCGGCGCGCGGCGTCGACCAGCCCGGCGATGCCGAGCGCGGAGTCGCTCCTGAGCTCGAGCGGGTCGCAGTAGTCCTCGTCCAGGCGCCGCAAGATCGCGTGTACCCGCTGCAGGCCCGAAAGCGTCTTCAGCCACACCTTGCCGTCGCGCACCGTGAGATCGTTGCCCTCGACCAGCGGCAGGCCGAGGTAGCGCGCGAGGTAGGCGTGCTCGAAGTAGGTCTCGTTGTGCGGGCCCGGCGTGAGCAGCACCGAGAGCGGCGCGGCGCCGTCGGCCGGAGCCCAGTGCGCGAGGCTGTCGCGCAGCGTGGCGAAGAAGCCGGCGACGCGCTGCACCTGCAGCTCGCCGAAGAGGTCCGCGAACAGGCGCGAGATGATGAGCCGGTTCTCGAGCGCGTAGCCGGCGCCCGAGGGCGCCTGAGTGCGGTCGTCGAGCACCCACCAGCGGCCGTCGGGCGACCGGGCGAGGTCGGCGGCATACAGGTGCAGCATCACGTCGCCCGGCACCTTGATGCCGCGGCACGGGCGCAGGTAGCCGGCGTGTCCGTAGACGAGTGCCGGCGGCAGCAGCGCCTCGGCGAGCAGGCGTTGCTCGTTGTAGACATCGACCAGAATGCGGTTGAGCAGCGTCGCGCGCTGGCGCACCGCGGCCTCGATGCCGGCCCACTCCCCGGCCGGGAGGATGAGCGGCAGCATGTCGAGCTCCCAGGGGCGGTCGGCGCCCTCGGGATCCGCGTAGACGTTGTAGGTGACGCCGTTGTCGCGCACCTGGCGCTGCACCCATTGCACGCGGTCGCGCATCGCCTCGGGCGCGGTACTCGCCAGCTGCGCGAACATGCGCTGCCAGTGCGCGCGCGGCGTCTGCGGCGCGGCAAGCATCTCGTCGTAGCGCGCGTTGGTGGCGGCGTAGGTGCCGAGCAAGTCGGGCGGCATGCGCCGCGCATTATGCCCCGTCGGTGGCAGGGGCGGCGTCTCTCGTCAAGGTAAGCAGGATGTCGGCGTACCAGGCGAAATTGAGGTCCAGGCTTTCGTCCTGGCTGCTGTCGCGGTTGGCGACGTCAAGGCGCGACGCGTGCACGCCGAGCAGCATCCAGGGCAGCTCGATGCGCCCGCCGCGCGACGCGGGGCGGCGAGCCACCACCGGCGCGCCGCTGGTGCCGCGGTGCAGGCGCGCGTCGGTGAGAAAGTAGCCCTTGCCCTGGAAGCGAATGCCGAAGGAGGATGCGATCGCGGCCTGGCGCGCCACCGGCAGCCGGTGCAGTCCGTCGTAGACGCCGAGCGGAAAGCCCACCACCAGCACCGGCGTTCCGAGCTCGACGCGCTCGAGCGGCTCGACCAGGTGCTGCGGCGTGAACGCGCGCAGCAGCATGGAGTCCGGCAGCTTCGGCCGCTCGAGCTCGATCACGGCGACGTCGATCGCGCCGCCGGCATCGAGCCCATCGCGCCACGCCGACTTGCCGTCCCGGTAGAGCGGAATCGAGAATTGAATGGTGCGGGCGACGTCGGCCGCGTCCACATGCACTTCGATCTCGATGCGGTCGGGCGCATGGCCGCTCGGCTCGTCGAGCAGCACGTGGCGGCAGGTGACCAGGTAGAGGCGGCCATCGCGCTCGAAGAAGAAGCCGGTAGCATGGGTCAGCACCCTGTCGGCGCGCAGCGTGGAGACGCGCGTGACCGCAAGCAGCAGCGACTCGATCACCGGCGCAGGTCGAGCGTGAAGGGGAAGCTCGGGTTGCGCTCCTCGGGGCGCAGCTCGACGCGCCCGGGCGTGTGGCCCATGCGGAAGAAGCGCGCGAGGCGCCGGCCTTCGGCCTCGTACGCGTTCACCGGGAAGGTGTCGTGCGCGCGGCCGCCGGGATGCGAGACGTGGTACTGGCAGCCGCCCAGCGAGCGATCCATCCAGGTATCGACGAGGTCGAAGACCAGCGGCGCGTGCACGCCGATGGTCGGGTGCAGCGCCGAGGCCGGCTGCCAGGCGCGGTAGCGCACCCCGGCGACGTACTCGCCTTCGTTGCCGGTCGGCGCGAGCGGCACGGCGCGGCCGTTGCACGCGAGCACGTGGCGCGTGCCGGTCAGGCCCGTGGCGCGCACCTGCAGCCGCTCGAGCGACGAGTCGACGTAGCGCGCGGTGCCGCCGATCGCGCCCTCCTCGCCCATCACGTGCCAGGGCTCGAGCGCGCTGCGCAGCTCGACGCGCACGCCGCGCGCCGCGAACTCGCCGATCCTCGGGAAGCGGAATTCGTGGTGCGGCGCGAACCATTCGGGGCGCAGCGCGTAGCCCGCCTCGGCGGTCTCGGCGAGCACGTCCTCGAAGTCCTGCCAGACGAAATGCGGCAGCAGGAAGCGGTCGTGGATCCCGGTGCCCCAGCGCTCCAGCCGCGCCGGCCGGTACGGCTGCCGCCAGAAGCGCGCGACGAGCGCGCGCATCAGCAGCTGCTGCGTGAGCGACATCCGGGCGTGAGGCGGCATCTCGAAGGCGCGCAGTTCGAGCAGCCCGAGGCGGCCGGCGGGCCCGTCGGGCGAGTAGAGCTTGTCGATGCAGAACTCGGCGCGATGGGTATTGCCGGTCGCATCCACCAGCAGGTTGCGGAACAGCCGATCGACGAGCCAGGGAGGGAATGGCCGCTGCGTTCGTGCCTTCAGCTCTCGCAGGGCGATTTCCATTTCATAGACGGAATCGTTCCTCGCCTCGTCGACGCGGGGGTGCTGGCTGGTCGGGCCGATGAAGAGGCCGGAGAACAGGTAGGAGAGCGACGGGTGGTTGTGCCAGTAGGCGACCAGGCTCGCGAGCAGGTCCGGGCGGCGCAGGAACGGCGAGTCGGCGGGCGTCGCCCCGCCGAGCACGAAATGGTTGCCGCCGCCGGTACCGCCGTGGCGGCCGTCGAGCATGAATTTCTCGGTGCCGAGCCGCGCCTCGCGCGCCTGCGCGTAGAGGAAGGTGATGTTCTCGACCAGCTCGCGCCAGCTCTTCGCCGGGTGGATGTTGGCCTCCAGCACCCCCGGATCGGGCGTGATGCGAATGACCTCGAGCCGCGGATCGCGCGGCGGCTCGTAACCCTCGACGACGACCTTGCAATCGAGCGCGGCGGCGGTCGCCTCGACCGCGGCGACGAGCTCCAGGTAGTCTTCGAGCGCGTTTGCCGGGGGCATGAACACGTGGAGCACGCCGTTCCTCGGCTCGGCGCAGATCGCGGTACGCGCGATGCCGGCCGCAGACTCCCGGGTCCGCGGGGGTTCCTCGGGGCGGTCTTCAAACGTCTTCCCTTCCCCCTGGGACTGGAATCTCGGAAGGAGCTCCCTACGCGGACGCAGCGGCCTGAATTCCTGCGCCGGATCCGGAGCGTGGATCCACGGGTAATCGGACTGCGCCACCCAGGGCAGCGAGTCGAGCGGAAGGCGGTAGCCGAGCGGGGAATCGCCTGGAATCAGGTAGCAGCGCTCCTCGCGCAGGAACCAGCGACCGGTCGCCCAGCGGTGCTGGAGCTTCTGGATCGGCAGGACCCACCCCACCGTCCGCTCCAGGCCTCGCATGTAGACGCGGCGCAGCCGCTCGCGTTCCTGCGGGTCTTCGAGGCGCGAGTCGAAGGGATCGACGTTGGCGGGCAGCCGCCGCTCGCGCCACAGGTAGTACCAGACATCCTCGTAGGCGGGAAAGCTGCAGGCGGGGTCGAGGCCGAGCGCCTCGGCGAGCGCGCGCAGGAACCGCGCCGCCTGCGCGGCGTCGGCGCCGAGGTCTGCGGTCTCGCCGGCGAAGAGCGCCTGCCGCTCCCACACCGGCTCGCCGTCCTTCCTCCAGAAGCAAGACAGCGACCAGCGCGGCAGCTGCTCGCCCGGATACCACTTGCCCTGCCCCAGGTGAAGCAGTCCCCGCGCCGCGAACTTGTCCTTCAGCCTGAGGAGCAGCTCGAGGCCCCGCTTGCGCTTGTCGGGTCCCATCGCTTCCGTATTCCACTCGGCGCCGTCGCGATCGTCGATCGAGACGAAGGTGGGCTCGCCGCCCATGGTGAGGCGAACGTCGTGCGCCGCAAGGTCCGCGTCGACGCGCGCGCCGAGCGCCTCGACCTCCGCCCATTGCGCCTCGGTGTAGGGCTTGGTGACGCGCGGCGCCTCCCAGACGCGCTCGACGCGCATGTGATGGCTGAACTCGACCTCGGCCTTGCTCGTCATCCCGGTGACCGGCGCCGCGCTCGAGGGGTCCGGCGAGCAGGCGAGCGGGATGTGGCCCTCGCCCGCGAGCAGCCCCGAGGTCGGGTCGAGGCCCACCCAGCCCGCGCCGGGAAGGTAGGCCTCGCACCAGGCGTGCAGGTCGGTGAAGTCGGCTTCCGCCCCGGAGGGCCCGTCGAGCGATTTCACGTCGGGCTTGAGCTGAATGAGGTATCCGGACACGAAGCGCGCGGCGATGCCGAGATGGCGCAGCAGTTGCACCAGCAGCCATCCGGAGTCGCGGCAGGAGCCGCTCGCCGCGGCGAGCGTTTCCTCGGGCGTCTGGATGCCCGGCTCCATGCGGATGAGGTACTTCACGTCCTGCGCGACGCGGCGGTTCAGCTCGACCAGGAAGTCCACCGTGCGGGCCGGGGTCCGGGGTGCGGCGTCGACATAGCGCTTGAAGCGCGGCGTGAGGGGTCCGCGCCTGAGGTACGGGGCCAGCTCCTGCGTCTGCCAGTCCTCGTAGCGGAACGGGTAGCTCTCGGCGCCGGGCTCCAGGAAGAAGTCGAACGGGTTGATGACCGACAGCTCGGCCACCAGGTCTATCTCGATCTTCAGCTCGCGCACCGGCTCGGGAAAGACCAGGCGGGAGAGCCAGTTCCCCTGCGGATCCTGCTGCCAGTTGACGAAGTGCTTCTCCGGCGTCACGCGCTGGGAGTAGGCGAGGATCGGCGTGCGCGCGTGCGGTGCGGGGCGCAGGCGGACGCTCTGCGGCCCCAGCACCACCGGCCGGTCGTAGCGGTAGTGGGTGACATGGTTGAGCGCGACGTGGATCGACATTCAGGACGTCCCCAGGTAGGCGTGCTGGATGCGGTTGCCGAGCTCGAAGACGTCGGCGAGGCAGCGCTCGAGGTACTCATGCAGCCCGCCGCGGAAGATCTCCTCGATGTCCGCGTTCGACAGGCGCGCGAAGATCTCGCTTGCGAGCCGCTTGGCGGCCCGGTCCTGGCCCTCGATCTTGTCCATGGCCTGCGTGATCTGGTCGAAACAGGCGGCCAGCGATCTTGGCATGCGCCGCTCCAGAATCAGCAGCTGCGCCACCTTGATGGGAAGGATCTGGTCCCGATAGAGCGTGCGGTAGGTTTCGAACGACGACACCGAGCGCAGCAGCGCGGTCCACTGGTAGTAGTCGAGGGCGCCGCCGACGTCGCTCACCGAGGGCAGCAGCACGTGGTACTTCACGTCCAGGATGCGGGCCGTGTTGTCGGCCCGCTCGAGGAAGGTGCCGAGGCGCGAGAAATTGAACGCGTCGCCGCGCATGATGGTGCCGTAGGTGACGCCGCGGAACAGGTGGCTGCGGTCCTTGACCCAGTCGAAGAACGCGCGCGCTCCCCCGCCGGCGAGGCTTGCCCGCTTGACGCGCTTCATGTCGAGCCAGGTGGTGTTCAGCGACTCCCACATCTCGGAGGTGATCTGCCAGCGCACCGCGTGCGCGTTCTCGCGCGCCCAGCGCAGGCAGCTGTAGATCGACGACGGGTTCCCGGGGTCGAGGGCGAGGAACTCGACCAGGGACTCGAACGTCACCGGGCGCTTGCCCTCGAAGTAGCGCACGGCGCTGTCGGTGATGGTGAGCGGCGCGAGCACGTTTTGCTCGCGGGTCTCCCGGGTGCCGAGCAGCACCATGTCGCTGGTCACGCCGAGGATACGCGCCATGTTCTCCGCGCGCTCGATATGGCGGCTCATCCAGAAAATCCGGTCGGCGACGCGCGAGAGCATGCTACTCCGCGACCCAGGTGTCCTTGGTGCCGCCGCCCTGCGAGGAGTTGACCACCAGCGAGCCTTCCCTCAGGGCGACGCGGGTGAGGCCGCCGGGCACGAGCCTCACCTCGGCGCCCGAGAGCACGTAGGGCCTCAGGTCGACGTGGCGCGGTGCGATGCCGCGCTTGACGAAGGTCGGGCAGGTGGAGAGCGACAGCGTCGGCTGCGCGACGTAGCTAGCCGGACTGGCCTTGAGCCGCTTGCGGAAAGCGTCGAGCTCAGACTTGGAGGCATCCGGTCCGACCAGCATGCCGTAGCCCCCCGAGCCCTGGACCTCCTTCACTACCAGCTCGGGCAGGTGCTCGAGCACGTGCGCGAGCGCCTTCGGCTCGTGGCATTGCCAAGTGGGGACGTTGGCGAGGATCGGCTCCTCCTTGAGGTAAAAGCGGATCATCTCCGGCACGTAAGGGTAGGTCGACTTGTCGTCGGCGACCGCGGTGCCCACCGCGTTGGCGAGCGCTACCCCGCCCGCGCGGTAGGCGGCGAACAGTCCCGGGACGCCCAGCAGCGAATCCTTGCGGAAGG
>Ga0335085_10016866_pt1 | contig 10535 bp, 9 predicted proteins | sample Lox_Sample_45_FD_206712 | JGI IMG/M metagenome (GOLD analysis project Ga0335085, IMG submission 206712) | Soil microbial communities from Loxahatchee National Wildlife Refuge, Florida, United States - Lox_Sample_4.5 | ecosystem: Environmental > Terrestrial > Soil > Wetlands | place: USA: Florida...
CTATGGCGTCGATCAGTTGCGGTTTTTCTTTTTGCGCGAGATCCCGTTCGGCCAGGACGGCAATTACAGTCACGAGGCGATCGTCAACCGCATCAATGCCGACCTCGCCAACGACCTCGGCAACCTGGCGCAACGCTCGCTGTCGATGATCGGCAAGGCTTTCGGCGGTGTGCTGCCGGCGCCGGGCGCGTTTAGCGCCGAGGATCGGACTCTGCTTGCCGCCGCCGACGCCATGATTGGTAGCGCGCGCGAGCACATGAAGACGCAGGCGCTGCACCAGGTGCTCAATACAGTGTGGGCGGTGGTGGCGGACGCCAACCGCTATTTCGCCTCGGAAGCGCCCTGGGCCAAGGCCAAGACCGACCCGCAGCGGCAGGGCACGATCCTCTACGTGACCGCCGAAGTTCTGCGGCAGGTGGCGATCCTTGCGCAGCCGTTCGTGCCGGCTTCAGCAGCAAAAATGCTCGATCTGCTCGCCATCCCTGGAAGCGAGCGCGTGTTTTCGGAATTGGGCGGCCACAAACGTATTGCCGCAGGCGGCCCGCTGCCCGCGCCGGCGCCGGTGTTCCCGCGCTACGTCGAACCGGAGGCCAAGACCTGAGCATGCTCGTCGACAGCCATTGCCACCTCGATTTCCCCGATTTCGCCGCCGAGCTCGACGCGGTGGTTGCCCGGGCGCGGGAGGCTGGCGTCGGCCGCATGGTCACCATCTCGACGCGCGTCAAGAAACACGCGCAAGTCCTGGCGATCGCCGAGAGGTTTGCCGACGTCTTTTGTTCGGTCGGCACCCATCCGCACAATGCCAAGGACGAGCCTGAGGTCGACGCCCAGACGCTGATCGCCTTGGCGCGGCATGCGAAAATCGTGGCGATCGGCGAGGCGGGCCTCGACTACCACTACGACAACTCGCCGCGCGCCGCGCAGGCGGCCAGCTTGCGCGAGCATGTCGCCGCGGCGCGCGAGACCGGGCTACCGCTGGTGATCCATTCGCGCGATTGCGACGCCGACATGGCGCAAATCCTGCAAGAGGAAACGGGGCAGGGCGCCTTCCCGGCCGTGCTGCATTGTTTCACCGGTGGCCGCGATCTGGCGTTCAAGGCCGTCGATTTGGGGCTCTACGTGTCGTTTACCGGCATCCTCACGTTCAAGAATTCCGCCGCCTTGCGCGACATCGCGGCCGCCCTGCCGGCCGAGCGCATTCTGGTGGAAACCGATGCGCCCTATCTCGCGCCGCTGCCGCACCGGGGCAAACGCAACGAGCCGGCCTTTGTGGTCGAGACCGCTAAAGTCTTGGCGAATGCGCGCGGCGTTTCCTTTGACGAAATTGCGCAACAAACAACGGATAATTTCTTCCGCCTATTCAGCAAGGTGCCACGCACCCTGGCGCACGCGGCATGAGTCTTACGTTCACCATTCTCGGCTGCGGGTCGTCCATGGGCGTGCCGCGCGTGGCGCTCGGCTGGGGCGATTGCGACGCCAACGAGCCGAAGAACCGACGCCGTCGCTGCAGCCTGCTGGTCGAACGCAGCAAGGCGCAAGGCCTCCGCACGCGCGTCCTCGTCGATTGTTCGCCCGACCTGCGCACCCAGTTACTGGATGCCGGGGTCGACTGGCTCGACGGCGTGCTGATCACGCACGAGCACGCCGACCACACCCACGGTATCGACGATCTGCGCCCGCTGTTCGTGCACAAGCGCCGCCGCGTCGACGTCTACATGGACGAGCCGACCTCGCGCGCCATGCACGCGCGCTTCACCTACTGCTTCATGACGCCGCCGGGCAGCAATTATCCGCCGATTGCGAGCGAGCGCAGGCTGGTGCCGGGGCAAAAGGTGGCCGTCGAGGGGCAGGGTGGCCCGATCGAGGCCCTGCCGGTGCTGCAGGACCACGGCGATATCCCCTCGCTCGGTTTCCGCTTTGGCAATGTGGCCTATTCCGCCGATATCAAATCCCTGCCCATGGACAGTTTTGCGGCCATGGCCGATCTCGACGTTTGGATCGTGGACGCGCTGCGCCGCCCGCCGCATCCCAGCCATTTCAATCTCGATGAGGCCCTGGCCTGGATCGCGCGCATCAGGCCCAAGCGGGCCATCCTGACCAACCTGCACACCGATATGGACTACGCCAGCCTGCGCGCGAGTTTGCCGCCGCATGTCGAGCCGGCCTATGACGGCATGACGTTCGCGTGCTGATGCTTTCTCTTCAATGTGTCCGACTGGTCGTTGAAACGACGAAGAAAAATCAGTGTCCGCCCTGCGCCGGCGACGATCGATCAGCGATACGAATAGATGAGATTTTTCAATATTGTGCCCGCGCTTGTTAATTTGCGCTGCCAGCTGGAGGTGGTCTGTGCTGCACAAAAGCCTGTGGTGGGATATTCCATAATATGTCTTATGCGAATCATGGGGCCGCCGTCGCTGGTGGCCGCGCCCTTTGCTAGGCTCGGCAACCGCCGTCGCCCGTGAGCCCGTCGTCCGTGAAGCCATCCCGCGATATCGCCCGGCTGCTTGAGATCATGGCCGCGCTGCGCACCGCCGGCAGCGGCTGCCCCTGGGACCTCGAGCAGACCTTCCGCAGCATCGCGCCCTATACGCTGGAGGAAGCCTACGAGGTGGCCGATGCCATCGCGCGCGGCGACCTCGCCGATCTTAAGGACGAGCTTGGCGACTTGCTGCTGCAGGTCGTGTTCCACGCGCGCATGGCTGAGGAAGAAGGCGCCTTTGATTTCGGCGACGTTGTCCAGGGCATCACCGCCAAATTGATCCGCCGCCACCCGCATGTCTTCGCCGACGCCGAGGGTCGTACCGCCGCGCACGTCAAAGGGCTGTGGGAGCGGATCAAGGCCGCGGAAAGGGCGGATCGGGGCGAGGGAGATGGCAATGGAGCCCTCGCCGGAGTACCGGTCGCCCTGCCCGCGTTAACCCGCGCGTTGAAGCTGCAGGACAAGGCCGGCCGCGTCGGCTTCGACTGGAACGACCCGCGCGCCGTGCTCGCCAAGATCCGCGAGGAAGTCGATGAAATCGAAGCCGAGCTCGATGGCGCCGACAGAGCCAAGATCGGCGCCGAGGTCGGTGATCTATTGTTCGCGGCGGTCAACCTCGCGCGGCATCTCAGCGCCGATCCCGAGGACGTATTGCGCCAGGCCAATCTGAAATTCGAGCGCCGCTTTGCCGCCATCGAGCGCGCCCTGGCCGCGCGCGGCAAGACACCGAGGGATGCCACGCTTGCCGAAATGGATGCGCTCTGGGACGAAGCGAAGGCGGCTGAAAACAGATCGTGAGGCCGCCGCTATTTGGCGCCGGCTGCATTGGCTGGCACCGCCCGGCTGGCCTCCACATCCAGCGCCGAATGAATTTCGACCAAGAATGGCCGCCATTTCGTGCCGATGGCACGGATATCGGCAAGCAGCTTTGCCTTTTTATCGGCCGGCAGATCGGTTTCGGGCGCCGCCAATCGATCGAGCGTCTGCTCGACCCGCGACCAGAACGCATGACCGCCGACTTTCAGTGTCTTGGCGTTGGTGACGATCTCATTGATCGAAGTTTCGAGCGTGGCGGTCACAAAGACGCCGGCGACCAGAATCACCGCAGCGACTGCGCAACCGACGATGGCTGCCTTGACGGCAAACAGTCCGATGCCCCCTGCGCCGGCCGATTTGCCTCTCTTGGCGCCAGTCGAGTTGTTGTCGACTTGCAAAGTCTGCAAAGTTTCCCCGAACTCTTCGAGGTCGGCGAGCAACGCCTTCTTTTTCTCCTCGAGATCTGCCAATGCAGCCTGGACGTCAGCGCCTTTGCCGTACACATTCAGTTGCGGGATAAGCGCAATAACCCGCCCCCGCTTGCGACGAATGACGACGTCCAATTCATCAAGACTGTCCATGGTGGCACTTCCTCTTTGACCATCGGCCATAAGCAACTGGTCGTTATGCGACGCGGCACCGAGGAGAGCTGCGCATTGTGGCGGCTCATGACCCATTCCGCGCCGACGTTACGGCGACAAGATTATGCTTCGAACTTCGCCTTCACTCGCGCCGCCTTGTCGGCGTCGGCGCGGATGGTCACCGCCAAACGTCCGTCATCGCGCAGGCTTTTCGCCAGCACTTCCGAATGGCGATAAAGCCAGCTCAAGCCGGCGCCGTCGGCCGGATCGAGCGCGAGTTCGAGCGTCTGGCGCTTTTCGCTCAGCCGCGTTTCGATGGCGGCGAGCAGGTGGTCAATCCCCTCCCCGCTGAGCGCGGAAACCGGCGCCGGACGCTGCGACCGGCGTTCGCCCAGATTGAACAGGCGGGCGCGCGCCTCGGCATCCAAGCGGTCGATTTTGTTCCACACTTCGATCAGCCGCGGGTCGTTGGCCGCAATATCGAGTTCACCGAGTACTTTTTCCACGTCGCGCAACTGCGCTTCAGCATCCTCATGCGACATGTCGCGCACGTGCAGGATGATATCCGCCTCGATGACTTCCTCGAGCGTCGCGCGGAACGCCGCGACCAGCATGGTGGGCAGATCGGAGATAAAGCCGACGGTATCCGACAAGATCACGCGGTTTCCGTGCGGCAGCGCGATCGCCCGCAAGGTCGGATCGAGCGTGACAAACAGCATATCAGCCGAGAGTACGCTCGCCGCCGTCATGCGGTTGAACAGCGTCGACTTGCCGGCATTGGTGTAGCCGACCAGCGCCATGATCGGATAAGGCACGCGCTTGCGGCTTTCGCGGTGCAGCTTGCGGGTGCGCTTGACCTTGTCGAGTTCGCCCTCGATGCGACGGATGCGATCCTCGATGACGCGCCGATCGGCTTCAAGCTGGGTTTCGCCGGGGCCGCCAAGGAAGCCGAAGCCACCGCGCTGGCGTTCGAGATGGGTCCAGGAGCGCACCAGGCGGCCCTTCTGGTAAGTGAGATGCGCGAGTTCGACCTGCAGCGCGCCCTCCCGCGTGCGCGCGCGCCGGCCAAAGATTTCGAGGATCAGACCGGTGCGGTCGATGACCTTCGCGCCCCACGCCTTTTCCAGATTGCGCTGTTGGACCGGTGATACCGGGCAGTCCATCACCACGACGGAGGCGGAAAGGCTTTTCACCAAACCGGTGATTTCGTCGACCTTGCCGGTGCCGATATAGGTCGCCGGTCGCACTTGATTGAGCGTGACCAGGCCTTCCTGCACGACATTGAGATCGATGGCGCGGGCGAGCCCGGCGGCCTCTTCGAGGCGCGCCTGCGGCGTGCGCATCTCGACCTGCCCGCCCGGCGAGCCAGTCCTCATGTCGCGCTTGAGCCACGGCTCGATGACGATGGCGCGCCCGGTCTCGCCGCCCGACGCCGGCGGGCTCAAGAGATCGGCGCGCTTATCACGCTGGCGTTGTTCCAATCAGACCTTGTCCCCGGCCGAAGGCTCGTCGCCGCCTTCGAACAACTGGATCGGGTGCCCCGGCATGATCGTGGAGATCGCGTGTTTGTAGACGAGCTGGGAATGTCCGTCTCGCCGCAACAAAACGCAGAAGTTGTCGAACCAGGTCACCACGCCTTGCAATTTCACTCCGTTGACCAGGAAGATAGTCAGCGGGATTTTTGCTTTGCGGACGTGATTGAGGAAGGTGTCTTGTAGATTTTGCGCACGTTCGCCTGCCATGGCCGTGTTCCATTTTTTGCCCGCGTCTTCACGCGCGGGACCATCGTTGCCCGAGCCCGGTGCAGCCAACTGCACCCGCCGCCAAGCCCCTCGGATTGGCGGCATACGGCCCAAGAAAACCTATTAGATTGCAGGCCGTGCCCGGGCGCAAGCGCTAGATGGCTAGCCGCGTATCAAGCCATTGAAATATAAACTATTTCATGGTTTTCTGGTTTGGCGCCGCAAAGCGCCCGTCGACCAAAAAATGGCCCTCCCAGGGGCCCCTCTTCGCGGAAACGACCTGCGGGCGAATTCACCGGATTTCCGCGTAGCGGTGGTAGTCGCGCCGCAGCGCAGTCGCGACCAGCCCCGGCGCGCCATTGCCGACCGGGCGCCCGTCGATATTCACCACCGGCAACACCGTCTGGCTCGCCGAGGTGACGAAAGCTTCTCGCGCCGCATAGGCCTCCGCGACCGTGAACGCGCGCTCCTCCAGGGTCAGGCCCTGTGCCGCGATCACATCGAGCACCACCGATCGCGTGATGCCGGGCAGGATATCGTGGCCGAGCGGCCGCGTGATCAGCTTGCCGTCACTGCTGACGATCCAGGCATTCGAGGAAGCGCCTTCGGTGACGCGGCCCTGTGCGTCGACCAGCCAGGCTTCGCGCGCGCCGCGCGCACGCGCCGCCTGCTTGGCAAGCACATTGGGGAGCAAGGCAACGCTCTTGATATCGACGCGCCCCCAGCGGATATCGGGCGCGGTGACGACGGCGATGCCGTCGCTGGCCAATTGCTCGAGGCGGGCCTGATCGTTGCTGCGCGCCGTGACGACCACGCTGGGCCTGGTGTCCGCCGCGGGAAAGGCAAAATCGCGCCGTGCCTCCCCGCGGGTGATCTGCACATAGACGATCCCGTCGCGCACACGGTTGCGGCGCACGGTCTCGCGCAAGACCACCGACAATGCCGCACCCGACATCGGCCGCGCGATGCGCAGTTCGTTGAGCGAGCGGTCGAGCCGCGCCATGTGCCGGCGCTCGTCGACCAGCTGGCCGTCTTGCACCTCGCATACTTCGTAGACGCCGTCGGCGAACTGGTAGCCGCGGTCCTCGACGGACACTTTGGCCTGCGCGCGCGGCAGGTAGCGGCCGTTGACATAGGCGATGCGCGACATGGCTCAGCCGATACCCAGCGCCTTGAGCTTGCGGTGCAGCGCCGAGCGCTCCATGCCGACGAACTCCGCCGTGCGCGAAATATTGCCGCCGAAGCGGCTGATCTGCGCCACCAGATATTCGCGCTCGAACACCTCGCGCGCATCGCGCAGCGGCAGGCCCATCAGATGCTCGCCGCCGTTGCCGCCGGGCATCTGCGGCACCATCGAGCCGACGTCGGGCGGCAGCATGCTGGCGTCGAGGACGGCGTTCGGATCGCCGCCGGCGAGGATCATCAGCCGTTCGATATTGTTGCGCAGTTGCCGCACGTTGCCCGGCCAGTTGTGCGATTGCAGCACGGCCATCGCGTCTTCGCCGATCCGCCGCTTCGGCAAACCGGTGGCCAGAGAAATCTGCTCCATGAAATAGTCGACGAGCTCGGGGATATCCTCGCGCCGCTCGGCCAATGGCGGCACGCGGATCGGGACGACCGATAACCGGTGATAGAGGTCCTCACGGAATTTCCCGGCGGCGATTTCCGCCTCGAGATTGCGCGTCGTCGACGACACGATGCGGACGTCGACGGCGATCTTGCTCGAGCCGCCGACCCGCTGGAAGGTCTGATCGACCAGCACACGGAGGATCTTGTTCTGCGTCTCGCGCGGCAGTTCGGCCACGTCGTCGATGAACAGCGTGCCGCTGTCCGCCTCTTCGAGCGCGCCCGGCTTGCGCTCTTCCGCGCCGTTCGAGCGGTCGACGCCGAACAATTCGATTTCCATCCGCTCCGGCGTGATCGCCGCGGCATTGATGACGATGAAGGGGCCGTTGGCGCGCGCGGACATCTGATGGATCATGCGCGCGGCGAGTTCCTTGCCCGCGCCCGAGGGGCCGACGACCAGGATGCGGCTGTTGGTCGGGGCGACCTTCTCCAGCGTCTGGCGCAACTGCGCGATAGCGGCGGAATGGCCGACCAGCCCGGCCGGCTGCGGCGCCATCTGTTTGAGCTGCTTGACCTCGCGCTTGAGGCGCGAGGTTTCCAGCGCGCGCTCGGCCACCAGCACCAGCCGGTCGGCCTTGAAGGGCTTCTCGATAAAATCGTAGGCGCCATGCTTGATGGCGGCAACCGCGGTCTCGATATTGCCATGGCCGGAAATCATCACCACCGGGATGTCGGAGTGCTCCTGCTTGACGGCGTCAAGCAGCTGCAATCCGTCGAGCCGGCTTCCCTGCAGCCAAATGTCGAGGAACACCAGATTGGGCTTGCGCGCGGCGATCGATGCCAAGGCGTCGTCGCTGTTGCGCGCGGTCCGCGCGTTGAACCCCTCGTCCTGCAAGATGCCGGCGACGAGGTCGCGAATGTCGGCTTCGTCATCGACTATGAGGATATCCGCGCCCATGCCCCCTACCCGTTCGTGCTGTTTTGCCGCGGCTCTTGTACGGCCGCATCGCCAGGGCCGTCGGCCGCGAAGCGCACACGCACCCAGGCGCCGCGCTGACCAGAAATCCTGTCAGCGGCGTCGCGCAATTCGATCGTCCCGCCGTGGTCCTCAACGATGCGGCCGACAATCGCGAGACCGAGCCCCGTCCCCTTTTCCCGCGTGGTGACGTAAGGCTCGAGCAGGCGGCTGCGGTTTTCCTTCGGCAAACCGATGCCGTTGTCGACGACGTCGATGACGATGTCGCCGCCATCGCGACCGGCAAAGACCTTGATCGAACCCTTGCCGAGTTCGGCCGGCGGCACCGCGGCGATCGCCTCGGTGGCATTCTTGATGAGATTGGTCAGCGCCTGCGACAACAGACGGCGATCGAAGCGCGCCGGCATCGGGTCCTCGGCGATCTCGGCGTCGATATCGATTTCCGCGTGTCCGACGCGCATCAGGAACACGGCCTGTCGCACGGTGTCGGCCACGTCCTCGTTGGCGATGACCGGCTTCGGCATGCGCGCGAAACGTGAGAATTCATCGACCATGCGGCGAATATCGTCGACCTGCCGCACGATGGTGTCGGTGCACTGATCGAAGACGGAGCGGTCCTCGACAATTACTTTTCCGTATTTGCGCCGAATGCGTTCGGCCGACAGCTGAATAGGCGTCAGCGGGTTCTTGATTTCGTGGGCGATGCGCCGCGCCACATCCGCCCAAGCGGAGGTGCGCTGAGCCGCCACCAGCTCGGTGATGTCGTCGAGCGTCACCACATAGCCGCGATCGGACTCCGCCGATTGCTCGCTGGTGATGCGCACCGACAAATTACGCTCGCGCCCGTTGCGGGTGATCGTGATTTGATCCTGCGTGCGCGCGTTCGAGCGCGCCGCAGCCATAAAGTCGGCGAGCTCGGGAAAGACCTCCATCAGCGGCCGTCCGAGCGTCTCGGCCTCGGTGCGCGCGGTGAGCTTTTCCGCCGAGCGGTTGAGGATGCTGACGCAGCCGCTGCCGTCGACGCCGATGACCCCGGCGCTGGCGCCCGCCAGCACCGCCTCCGTAAAGCGCCGCCGACTGTCGATGAGGTCGCGCGCGCGCATGATGTCGTCGCGCTGGCTGCGCAGTTCTTGCGTCATGCGGTTGAAAGTTTCGCCGAGCTGGGCGAGATCGCCCTCCGATTCGCGCACCGGCACGCGCACATGCAGATTGCCGGTGGACACGAGATTGGCGGCGCCGATGAGCCGCCGGATCGGCGCCACCAGCCGGTTGGCGAAGTCCAATCCGACCCAGACCGCCGACAACAGCACGGTGAGCGCGATGACGGTGTACATCAGCGCAAAAGCAATCTGCACGCCGTAGCGGCGCGCCTCGATCGCGGCATATTCGCTCACGCTTTCCCGCGTGGCCTGCAATTGCGGCACCACGTTCGGATCGAGCAGCCGCGTTAGGTAAAGATAATCGCCGCCGAAATCATGCAGCTTGACCACCGCCGCGACGTAATTGGTGTCGGGCAACAGCACCAGTTGCGGCTCCTTCTCGCCGATCCGCGCCAGCGCGTCGCGCGGCGGCATGGCGAAGGTCTCGTTGACCTGGAGATCGGCGCGCGCAATGACATTGAGGTCCTTGTCGATGACCATCGCCGCGGCGAGGCCGCGCACCGAGGCCTGGAAAGTCAAATATTGCTGCAGTTTCGCGTGGTCCGGCTCGAAGACGGACTTCGAGCGTGCGATGTCGCTCGCCATCACCATGATGTCGGAGCCGACGATCCGCGCATGGTCGCGCAGATAAGCGTCGGCGACGATCAGCGAATTCTCGATCGCGGCGCGCGTGCGGGTGGAGAACAAGCGGTCGAGGCCGCGGTCGAGCGTGACGCTGGCCACGATGGCCACCAGGATCGCCGGCGCCGCGGCGATGATGGAAAACAATCCGACGATGCGCACATGCAGGCGCGCGCCGGCGCGGCCGCTGCGGCGGGCCTGCACCATCTGCCACACCCCGCGCATGATCACGCCAAGCAGCAGCAGCACCGCCGCTGCGTTCACCAGCAGCAGCGTCACCACCACGTCGTGGGTCGGCAAGATCGGTGTGAAATCGGCAAGGACGATGAAGGTGACGAATGCCGATAAAAGCGCCAGGCCAACCGCGACCGGCCCGAGCATGCGCGCTTCGCCCCGTCTGGCCGCGGGAGCGACGAGCGCGGCTTCTGCGCTAGTAGCCTGTTCTACGCTCATTGACCCCTGGCAGCGGTGGTGCGGAGCCCGCCGGCTCCCTCGAAACCGCCCAGGAAAGAGGCTGCGCGCCCCATCCCGGCACTGATGCGTTCATACAACATTGTTGCCGAAAGGCGACAACATTGTGGTCTTAGATCC
>Ga0335085_10016868_pt1 | contig 10535 bp, 9 predicted proteins | sample Lox_Sample_45_FD_206712 | JGI IMG/M metagenome (GOLD analysis project Ga0335085, IMG submission 206712) | Soil microbial communities from Loxahatchee National Wildlife Refuge, Florida, United States - Lox_Sample_4.5 | ecosystem: Environmental > Terrestrial > Soil > Wetlands | place: USA: Florida...
CCATACGAGCAATATCTCGAAATCCGCGAGATCATCCTGGAAGCGGGCAGGGAGTTCGGGCTGACGCCGGTGGGCGCGCGCGCCTATGCGTCGAACACGCTGGAGTCGGGCTGGATACCGTCGCCGCTGCCGGCGGTCTACACCGGCGAGGCGATGAAGTCCTATCGCGAATGGCTGCCGGGCAACGGCTACGAAGCCACCGGCTCGATCGCGGGCAGCTTCGTCTCCAACAACATCGAAGACTACTATTCGAATCCCTATGAGCTGGGCTACGGCCCGTTCGTGAAGTTCGACCACGATTTCATCGGCGCCGACGCACTGAAGAAGATGGAGGGCAAGCCGCACCGCCGCAAGGTGACGTTCGCTTGGAACGGCGCGGACATCGCCAAGACCTACGATTGCCTATTCGAGCCGGACCGCGACATCTACAAATTCTTCGACATCCCGATCGGCAATTACGGCTCGGCGAGCTTCGATGCCGTGATGAAGAACGGCAAGGTCGTGGGATTGTCGATGTTCTCCGGCTACTCGTCGAACGAGCGCACCGCGCTGTCGCTGGGCGTGGTCGATCCCGACATCAAGGAAGGCGACGTGCTGACGCTGATCTGGGGCGAGCCGGAATCCGGCGGCGGCTCCAAGAAGCTGACTGTCGAACGCCACAAGCAGCTCGAGGTCCGGGTGAAGGTCGCGCCGGTTCCCTATTCCCGCGACGCGCGCGAGACCTATGCCGAGGGCTGGCGCACGAAGGAGTAAGTGGCGGAAATCCGAACTCGTAAATCGGAAGCCGGAACGGTTGCAAATGTGGCGCGATTCTGACTTCCGATTTCCGTCTTCCGATTACCCCCAAACCTCCCGCGCCGTCTCCACCACCAGCTCCAGCTTCCGCCATTGCTCGTCTTCGGCGATGATGTTGCCTTCCTCGGTGGAAGCGAAGCCGCACTGCGGCGACAGGCACAGTTGATCGAGCGGCGCGAATTTCACCGCCTCGTCGATGCGGCGCTTCAAATCGTCCTTTTTTTCCATCTGCCCGGTCTTGGTGGTGACGAGACCCAGCACCACAGTCTTGCCCTTGGGCAGAAAGCGCAAGGGTTCGAATCCGCCGGCCCGCTCGGTATCCCACTCCATGAAATAGCCGTCGACGTTGACGCGGTTGAACAGGGCGTCCGCCACCGGCTCATAGCCGCCCGAAGCGATGAAGGTGGAGCGGAAATTGCCGCGGCACAGATGCATCGTGACCACGGCGCCGGCGGGCTTTCCCTTCGTGGCGGCGTTGATCATTTCGATGTTGCGCTCCATCTGCTCGTCGGGATCGTCGCCGCGTTCCTTCAGCATTTTGCGCTGCTCGGTGTCGCAGAAATAGGCGAAGCTCACATCGTCGAGCTGAAGGTAGCGGCATCCCGCCGCGCCGAACGCGGCGACGGCATCGGCATAGGCTTTGCCCATGTCGGCGTAATAGGCCGCGAGATCGGGATAGCTGTCGTTCTCGAACATGCCGCGTCCGCCGCGGTAGTAGAGCATGCTGGGCGAGGGGATGGTCATCTTGGCCGTGGCCTTGGCGTTCGCCTTTACGAAGCGGAAGTGATCCAGCATCGGATGGGCCGCGGGAAATCCGATCTTGCCTGTCACGTGCATCGCCTTCGGCTTCGTCGTCACGCCCTTGAACTGGATGGTCGCGTCGTTGCGGCCCTCCACGCCGTCCAATTCCTCGAAGAAATCGTAGTGCCAATAGGCGCGGCGGAATTCGCCGTCGGTGATCGCCTTGATCCCCACCGCTTCCTGCTTGCGGATCAGCTTGACGATTTCGGCATCCTCGATGCGCCGCAATTCGTCCGCGCCGATCTCATTCTTCTCGCGCCTGGCGCGGGCCTCTTTCAGCGGCGCGGTGCGCAGCAGGCTGCCCACATGATCGGCGCGAAACGGCGGCGAGCTTCTTTCCACGGTGCACTCCCCCTCACAGGAAAACCCGCCGGCACGAGGGTGCGGCGGCGGCTCCCGTTCTGTACTATGATACGAGACGGGTTCAAGGCTTTCGGCCGGCAACCCTTTGAAACGCCGCGGATTTTTCGATATCCGCAACAAACTTCGGTATCCGGATGAACGAGATCACCCCAATCCCCGCCCCAACCGTTGTCGCCGGCCTGCCCATGCCGGAGTTCCGCCGCATCGGCGTCGGGCCGCTGACCGGCGCCTGCGGCTGCGAGATCGAGGGGGTCGATCTGTCGAAACCGCTGGACGAAGACACGCTGGCCGAGATCATGCTGGCCTTCGAGCATTTCCTGGTGATCAAGTTCGAGAACCAGCACCTGACGCCGGAGCAGCACAAGGCCTTCTCGCGCCGGTTCGGCGAGCTCACGGAATTGCCGCAGGCGCCAATCTATCCCGGCCATCCCGACATGCAGGAAGTGCGGCGCGAGGCGCACGAGCCGGTGACGGTGGTGCCGTTCACGCGCTTCCACACGGACAGTCCGTTCCTGCCCACGCCGCCGAAATGCATGGTGATGCGCGCGCTGGAGGTGCCGAAATTCGGCGGCGATACCGCGTTCTCCAACATGTATCTCGCCTATGAAAGTTTGTCGGAAGGCATGAAGGCGGTGCTGGACGGGCTAAAGGTCGTCTATTCCGGCAAGGACATCTGGTCCAAGAACGCCAAGCTCGATCCCGACAAGCAGCTTCGGTTGCGCAAGGAGCCGCACGGCTTCACCGAAGACCAGCTTGAAAACATTCATCCGGCGGTGCGCTCCCATCCCGTGACCGGGCGCAAGGCGCTCTACGTCACCAATGCCTATTTCAAGCGCTTCGTCGGCTGGAGCGAGGAGGACAGCAAAGGCCTGCTCGATTACCTCGCCACCATTCCCTATCGCCTGCAGCTGCAATGCCGCATCCGCTGGCGGCCCGGCACGCTGATCGTGTGGGACAATCGCTTCCTGCAGCATTGCGGCATCCACGACTACTGGAACGAACGCCGCCACTTGATCCGCACCACGATCATGGGCGAACGGCCGGTTTAATGACTCAATACACCTAATCCGTCATGGCCGCCCCCCGGGACCGCGCGAAGCGCGGCCCGAGGGCAGGCTAGGGTGCGGCCATCCATAAACACCCATCTTTCAGAACTTTCCGAAACGCAGTTATGGATGGCCGGGGCGGGCCCCGCCATACGATTGAGAGATTTGTGCGATAGCAATCAATTTCCGCCACCCGTCAAATCGCCGATCCCGATCTTCTTGGTGCGCGCGTCGATGCGGGCTTGGCGGCGCAGCTTCTCGATCTCCTCGCGCGCGGGGTCGATCGGCTCGTTCGGGAACGCCGCAATGATTGCGTCGCACAATTCGCGGGCTTCGTCTTTGTTCTCGGGGTGGGTAACGATATAGAGGTCGTTGCGCATGATGCCGCGCAGCGTGCGCCGCCCGACTTCCACCGGATCCATGCCTACCTCGAACACCGGCCTCATCTGTTCCAGATCGGCGCGGCTCGCGGTCCATTTGGTGTCGGCATATTTCGCAGGGCGGCCGAGCGCCGAATCCCAGGCATTCGTCTTCGTCAGCGCCGGCGTCATCAGCGATACCCCGATGTTCCAGGGCGCGAGATTGTCGCGCAGGCATTCGGTCAATCCGCGCACGGCGAACTTCGAAGCCGTGTAAATTCCGGCCTGCGGCCCCGGCAGGAACGCCGCCATCGAGGCCACGTTCACGATGTGCCCGCCTTCGCCATGCGCCTTCAATTTCGGTATGAAGCTGACCAGCCCGTTCACCACGCCGCCGAAATTTACACCCATGATCCAGTCGTAGTCGTCGTAGCTCGCCTCGTCCGTCGGGCCGAAGACGCTGACGCCGGCATTGTTGACCAGCAGATGCACCTTTCCGAACGCGCGTTCCACTGTGTCGGCGGCGCGGGCGAAGCCTTCGCGGTCGGTCACGTCAAGTTTGATCGGATGAATATTCTCGCGCAGGCCCTTGTCCGTGAAATAAGCCAGGGCGGAATCGAGATGCGCCTGGTTGCGCCAGGAGATTGCGACCTTCATGCCTTCGTCGGCCAGCACCTTGGCGATGCCGAGCCCGATGCCGCTCACCCCGCCGGTGACGAAAGCCACCTTGTTCTGAAACTCATCCATGGTTCTCTCCCAGCGCGGCCCGTGCCCGCGCGATGGTTTCGTCCGTGTCGCCGCCAGCGTCGATCTTGGCCCAATCGCGGGGCACGGTCACGAAGCTTCGCTGCTTGTGCATCACCTCGACGGTCGCATCCGACGTGCGTTCGGTGCGTCCCACGATCCGGCGCTCCAGCGTGGGCGCCGGCGCGTCCAGCCACAAGCCGGTGAACGCCGCGCCCGATTCGCGCGCCGCGGCCGCGATTGCATCGCGTTCGTCCGCGCGCCCGTGCACGGCATCGGCGATCACGCAATACCCCGACCTCAGCACCGCAACGGCGAGTGCGCGCATCCGGGCATAGACCCGCGCATTCACCGCTTCGGTATAGCCTGCTTGGTCAAGTCGCGCGTCTTCGGCTATGCCCACGATCTGCTTGCGCAACACATCGCTGCGCAGGATCACCGCGCCCGGCGCCATGCCGAGCGCGGGTGCCAGCGCGCGGGCCACGGTCGATTTGCCCGTGCCGGAAATGCCGCCCATGGCCACCAGCCGCGCCCGTTGCGGCTGGAGATAGGAAATCGCCAGACCGAGCAGCCGCACCGCATCTTCCATCAGCGCATCGGCGCCGTAGGCCGTTCGTTTCGCCGTGGTGACCGAGACGTGCGCGCGGATCGCCGCCCGGCACGACAGGAACAAGGGCAGCACCTCGACCCCTGCGAAATCCAGCGTTCGCTCGAGATAGCGATTCATCACAATGTTGGCGAAGGCGCGCAAACCATGCCGATCGAGGTCCATCAGCAGAAAGGCCAAATCGTAAAACGTGTCGATCGAGGCGAAATCGTCCTCGAATTCGATGGCGTCGAACAACACCGGCTTGCCGTCGATCAGGCAGATGTTGTTCAGGTGCAGGTCGCCATGACAGCGGCGCACATGGCCAGTTTCGCGCCGCCGCTCCAAGGCGCCGCCTAGCCGCGCGAGTGCGGCCTGCACGTCCGTGCGCCACTGCGCCACGCGCGCCGCCGCGAACGGCGCGGCGATCATGCCGACGAGCACCTCGCCATTTTCCGCGATGACGCGCGCGATGCCGTCGCGTCCGCCGAACCGCGGCGCAGTTTCGGCTCTCCTATGGAATTCGGCGATCGCTTCCGCCAGCGCGCGCATCAGGGGCGGCGTCAGCCGGCCGGCCTTGCGCATTTCCTCCAGGAGGCACGCCTGATCGAAACGGCGCATTACCAGCACATAGTCGAGCGCGCCGGCGTCGTCCGCATCGGCAAAGCGCAGAGGCCCATTGCCGCTCCGCGCGATGGCGCGCACCGCCAGATACAGCTCCGGCGCGGTGCGCCGGTTCACGGCAAGCTCGGCTTCGCACATGGCGCGCCGCTTCGCGGGCGTGGAATAGTCGAGATAGGCATATTTCACGGCGCGCTTCAGTTTGTAGGCACGCTCGCCCGCCAGGAACACGATCGAGCCGTGGGTTTCGTGCCGCGTGACCGCACCCGCCGGCAATCCGTAGCTGCCCGGGTTCGAGAGAAAGGCGATGACGTCTTGCTGATCCGCCATGCGGGCGAGTGTAGCCCGCGCGAATGCCTGGGCTCTAGCGGCCCTGATCGGCGAATTCGCGGCGCAGTTGAGAAAGCTTGTCGGCGGCGTGATCCCACATCCGGTTCGCAGCGCCGTTGGCGGGCGCATGCGCCGCGTAAAGCGTGCCCGGACGGCCGAGGCCGAGATCGGGCTCATGCGGCATCAGGAACGCCACCACGCCCAGCCAGAACAGCGCGCGGATGAGGTTCATGGCGGACTCCGTTTTGCCGTCGAACGGGCGAGCGGAAAAACGATGCAGGAATCGGGAAGCGCCTCGAACCGGGCGCGCATGCCGGCAAAGGTTTCGCCGAGCTGATAGGCCAGGCGCGCGGCGCCTTCGGGATCGGTGGCTTCGCCGTTCGCCGCGGCGGCGTTCAAATCTGCGATCAATTCGCCCACGCGCTCGTTCAGCACGCGCGTCATCCAGTCGAGCTGGGTGCGCATGGTTTGCGTCATGGGATGCGGGGCGACGTCAACGGGGTGCGGCCGATGTGCATTCAGGTCGATCACGTTTGGTCCCAATTCGCGCATTGCGGTGCCCTGTGGAGGGTGGCGGCCCGCGCGCGTGTCGGAGGGGGGCTGCCGGATTGCCACGCGCGCGGAAAAACAACCGCCACGCGCAAGATGCGCGGTTGCGATGCAAATTTCCAGTTGTGGATTGTGCCTAAGTGTATCTCCGTACGCGCACTGTCCCTTTTTGGGACTTACGCCATCGTGCCGTCGAGAAAATCGAACACGCTCGCCTTGAACAGTGCGTGCGAGATGGACGAGAAATGATCGCATCCCGGTATCGTCACGGCGCGGCCGTCGGCGAACGCCTGCGCGAGCGCATCGGGATCGCCCGCCAGCGCATCGCGACTTCCCGCGATCGCCAGAACCGGCATCGTCAAGCGCGCGCACTGCTCGGCCTGGAACGCGCGGCCGCCCGCGCGCGCCAGCGCTGCAAGCGCCTTGCGATCCTCGCCTTGCTCGTCGGCGAATTGCCGGAAGCTCTTCAGCAGCGGCTCGGCGACGGAATCCGAATCGTCCGCTTCCATCGCATCCGCCATCGGCGCGCCTTCGCGCGGCGGATCGAACAGTCTGGCGCCGACGCCCCCCAAAATCAGGTTCTTCACGCGCGTGGGGGCGGCCAGCGCCACCTCCAAGGCGATGCGCGCACCGAGCGAGAATCCGAAGACGGTTGCGCGCTCGAGGTTCAGATGATCCATCAGTGCGAACACGTCGGCGACAAGTCGCTCGCGCGCATACGCGGTCGCCTCGTGCGGCTTGCCGCTCTCGCCGTGTCCGCGCAGGTCGGGTGCGACTGCGCGCACGCCGCGCCGCTCGAACGCGGCGTACCAGCCGAGCCTTCTCCACATTTCCGTGCGATTGCTGGCGAAGCCGTGCAACAGGATCGTGGCGCCCCCTTCGCGCGGACCGATGTCGTCATAAGCCAGCATCACGCCGTCTCGCTCAAAATGCGCCATGTCATCCCCAATCGACGATGTTGCCGAACACGCCGTTGCGCTACTATGCCGGCGCAAGGCGGGGAGGGGTAGGGATGTTCCGCAAAGCGATCATGGCGGCGCTCGTGGTGTGCGCCGCGACGGCGGCCCATGCGAAATCGGTGCCGCCGCCGCCGGACGGCGCCCATCCACTGACGGCGGAAGACGTGGGCTCCTGGCTCGACGGCCTCATCCCCTACAGCCTTGCCCGCGGCGACATCGCCGGCGCGGAAGTGGTTGTCGTCAAGGACGGCCGGATCCTGTTCGAGAAGGGCTACGGTGTGTCCGACGTGAAAACGCAGGCCCCCGTCGATCCCGACGTCACGCTGTTCCGCCCCGGCTCGATCTCCAAGCTCTTCACCTGGACCGCGGCGATGCAGCTTGTCGAGGACGGCAAGCTGAACCTCGACACCGACGTCAATCGGTACCTCGACTTCAAGATCCCGCCCGCCTACGGCAAGCCGATCACGCTGCGCGATCTGATGACCCACACGCCGGGCTTCGAGGAGACCATCAAGGGCCTATTCTCGAACAAGCGCGAACCGCTGCGCGAAGTGCTTGCGCATTGGATCCCGGAGCGCATGTATCCGCCGGGAGAGGTTTCTGCCTATTCCAATTACGGCGCGGCGCTGACCGGCTACATCGTGCAGCGTGTCTCCGGCGAGAAATACGAAGACTATGTCGCGCACCACATTTTCGCGCCGCTGAAGATGGCGCATTCGACCTTCGTGCAGCCGCTACCGAAGGCGCTCGCGCGCGACATGTCCAAGGGCTATGAGACCGCTTCGGGCAAGGAGGTCCCGTTCGAGAACGTGAACATGTCGCCGGCGGGCGCGCTCTCCACCACCGCGGGCGATATCGCGCGCTTCATGCTGGCGCACCTCAACGACGGCAGCTATGATGGTGGCCAGATCCTGAAGCCCGAGACGGCGCAGCTTATGCACAGCCGCGCCTACACGCCGGTCGCGGGCGCGCAATCGATGGGATTGGGCTTCTACCACGAGGACCGCAACGGCCACGATGTCGTGGCGCATGCCGGCGACACGCTGGCCTTCCACAGCGACCTGCATCTGATCCTGGATGAGAAGGTCGGCATCTATTACACGCAGAACAGTCTCGGCAAGCCCGATAGCATGGTGCGCGGCTATCTCTACCGCGCCTTCATGGACCGCTACTTCCCGGCCGCTCCGGCCGCCGCCGAACCCACGCTCAAGACCGCGAAGGCCGATGCCCAGCGCATCGCCGGCACCTACGACCAAAGCCGGCGCTCGGATTCGAACTTCATGCGCATTGCGGAGCTGTTCGGCCAGCCGAAGGTCGTTGCCGACGCGGACGGCACGATCGGCTTCGACCTGCTGAAGGACCCGGCCGGCAACCCGTACAAATGGCGCGAAGTGGCGCCGAACCAATGGCGGCAGGTGAACGGCGCGGGCAAGCTGATCGTCACCTGGAAGGACGGCAAGATCGCGCGCATCGACAGCGATCAGTTCCCGCCGGTCATCGTCTTCAGCCCGGCGCCGCTCTGGCGTTCCGGCGTGTGGAACGTGCCGCTGCTGATCGGAACGTTCGCGTTCCTGCTGCTCGTGGTTCTGTTCTGGCCGATCAAGGCGATCCTGCGCTGGCGCTACGGCAGCCCGTTCCCGCTCTCCGGCCGCGCCGCGATGCTCTACCGGCTCAGCCGCGTGGTGGCGTTGATCGATCTTGCATTCCTTGTCGGCTGGATCGCCTTCCTGACCTATGGGTCCAGCAACGTCCAGGCGATGGATGCCGCCTTCGATCCCGTGCTGCGGGGACTGCAGGTCCTGGGCCTCATTGGAGTCGCGGGCACCGTCTTCCCGGTCTATCAGGCCGCGACCGCGTGGCGTTCACCGCAACCTTGGTGGACCAAACTGACCGATGTGCTGCTCGTGCTCGCGTGCCTGTCCTTGATCTGGTTTATCGTCAGCCTGAAGCTGATCACCGTGGGCCTGAACTACTGACGTTCAGCGTCCCTTGAACACGGGCGGGCGTTTTTCGAGGAAGCTCCTTACACCTTCACGGTGATCTTCCGTCGCGAACAGGCGGTAGATTTCCGTTATCGCCCAGCTCCCGATCTCATGCGGATCGCCGAAGGTGGCACGCCGCAGGCCTTGCTTCATGGCGCGCAGCGCCAGCGGTGGGTTCGCGGCGATGCGTTTGGCCAGCGCCTCCGCGCGCGGCATCAGCGCCTCATGGGCGACCACCTCCGAAACCAGTCCGATGCGCAGAGCCTCCGCTGCGTCGATGGCATCGCCGGTGAACAGAAGTTCCGCCGCTTTCGAGGGCCCAACCAGCGCCGGCAGCCGCCAGAGCCCGCCCACATCCGCGATCAGCCCCCGCTGGATGAACAGCTCCGCAAACTTCGCCCGCTCCGAGGCGATGCGGATGTCTGCGAACAGCGCCAGTTCCATGCCCCAGCCCACCGCCGGTCCGTTCACGGCCGCGATTATCGGCTTGTCGCAATCCAGCGCCGCCATGGCCGCCGGCGTCGGCCCGCGGGTGCCGGGCGCCGGCGCCGGCTCTGGCCGCCGCTCGCCGGTCATCATCTCTTTCACGTCCTCGCCGGAGCAGAAGGCCGGATCTGCCCCCGTCACCACCACACAGCGCACCTCCGGGTCGGCGGTGGCCGCGCGAAAGGCCATTTCCAGCTCGCGATAGGCCTGCGGATTCAGGGCATTGCGGCGCTCGGGCCGGCTCAGCACGAGCCGCGCCACATGCCCCTCCACGCCATAGATCAGGCACGGAACGGCGCTGGGATCGCTGCTGTGCGGCATCGCGGCCTCGCGGGTGGTGCCGGGGCGGGGAGCCCGGCAATCTGTCAAAGGGTTAACACGAAGACGCCCGAGAATCGCCAGCTTCCTTGGGCTTCATTAAGATGCGCCCCATATAAAGGAGCAGGGCCGCTATCCGCGGACCCATCTGATCGGCAAGGGATCGTCACATGGTTGCATTTCTGCGCTGGGCCCGTTCCATCGGAATGGGCATGTTAAACGTCACGGTCGGGGCGATCCTGTTCGTTGCGCTTCTGATTGGGGTATTCGCCATCATCGGGGTCGCCCATGGCGACGGCCTGCCGGCCAACATGGTCTTGGCGCTCGATCTGCGCGGACCGATCCGCGACTCGGTGGTGACCAGTCCGCTGCAATTCGGCCCGCCGCCGCTGACCGTGATGGACGTGATCCTGGCGCTCGATCATGCCGAGCACGACTCCCGCGTGAAGGGCGTGCTGATGCGCGTGGGCAGCGGCGATCTTTCCGTGGCGCAGGCCGAAGAGATCGGCGCGGCGCTGAAGCGCCTCCGCAGCCACGGCAAGTTCGTGATCGCCCATTCGCAGGGCTTCCAGTCCACCGGTCTCGGCGACTACATG
>Ga0335085_10016870_pt1 | contig 10533 bp, 10 predicted proteins | sample Lox_Sample_45_FD_206712 | JGI IMG/M metagenome (GOLD analysis project Ga0335085, IMG submission 206712) | Soil microbial communities from Loxahatchee National Wildlife Refuge, Florida, United States - Lox_Sample_4.5 | ecosystem: Environmental > Terrestrial > Soil > Wetlands | place: USA...
CGGCCGGGAGCGCGAACCCGGCGTCGCCGTGGCCGCCTGCCGGCGGCGGTGCGCCCGGGGCGCCCGGGCCCGGGCGGCGGGAATTGGCGGCGGGCGGCGGGGACGGGATCCGTTGCGGGCCGGTGTCCCGGCGGCGGGGCAGGTGCACGGGCTCGACGACGGCCTTGCGCAGGTTGCTCAGCGCGGGCGCGCGGGCGACCAGGACGACGCCGACGACCAGGGTGAACAGGCCACCCGCGTGCATGGCCAAGCTGGCGGGGGACAGCGAAATCCGGTCGCCGAAGACCAGGATGCCGAGCAGAATGCCGGCGACCGGCTCGCCCGCGGTGATCGTCGGCAGCGAGGCGTGCAGCGGCCCGGCGTTGAACGCACTCTGCATCAGCAGCAGCCCCACCGCGCCCGTGGCCACCAGGCAATAGGCGGACCAGCTGTGCAGCAGCCCGGACATCCCGTGGTGCTGCAGGATCTGCAGGGTCTGCCGGGTCAGCGCGTCCTGGATGCCGAAGACCAGGCCGGCCCCGAGCCCGGTCAGGGTGGCGCGCTGCTTGCCGGACCGGTGCCGCCCGGCCTGCACCGCGGCGAACGCGATGAAGGCGATGCCCGCGGCGGCCGGCCAGTGCGAGAACGACCCGAAGGACTGCCCGATGGGCTGGGTGTACCGGGCCAGCGAGAGGATCGTCTCGCCCGCGATGAGCAGCAGGGCGCCGGCGACCTCGGTGACACGGACCGTCTGATGGGACAGCGGGACGGCCAGGATCAGGGCGAACAGCAGATTCGTGGCCAGCAGCGGCTCGACGAAGGACAGCGAGAGATGCCCGATGGACCACGCGGCGAGGACCTGCCCCGCAATCATGCAGACGATCCCGGCCAGCCATTTCCGCTTGCGGAACAGGTCACCGAGGAGCCGCGGGCTGAGAAAGTGGGACTCCGGCGCCCGTTCGGCGGCCTGCTGCTGAAGGACAAAACCAACGCCCAGCAGCAGCGCCGCCACCAGCGTGATCGCGTAGTCCACGGCGCCAACCTACCCGCGAAGCGCGAAATCACGTGCGCAGGGCACGCCCGATTGCCCGGCTGGCGCTGGCATCCGGCGCTACCCCATGCGACGCAGCTCGAAGCGGTAACGCCGGGCCGATTCAAGGTAGGCCTGCATGGGCGGGTCGATCCAGCCGTCGGGCTGGGTCATCTCCCGGACGCGGCACGGGACGCCGAAGGCCATCGCCCCGGGCGGCACCTTGAATCCCTCAGGAACCAGCGCGCCCGCACCGACCAGCGCGCCGTCCCCCACGACGGCCCGGTTGAGGGTGACCGATCCCGACCCGATCATGCACCGGTCCCCGACCACGCAGCCCTCGAGGTGGGTGTTGTGGCCGACGACGCATTCCGCGCCGATGACCGTCGACCATTGGTGGGTGCAGTGGACCACCGTTCCGTCCTGGATCGACGTCCGCGCGCCGATCTCGATCGTCCCGTGGTCGCCGCGGAGCACGGCGCACGGCCACACCGACGCCTCCGCGCCCAGCCGCACGCTCCCGATGATCACCGCATCGGGGTGGACGAAGGCGGCGGGATGAATCTCGGGCTCGATGTCCCCCAGCGCGTAGATCGGCAACGCAACCTCCCTGGACCAGCCATTTCCGCCAGCCTAAATGCCCGCGCCGGTTACTGGTCCGCCTGGGGCGCGTGGGACCTCTGGATCGCATGGGGTGTCTGGGACGCTTGGGAATCCTGGGCCTCCCGGTTACGCTTGCGCTCCCGCTGCGGCACGACCGTGTACTCCGGGTAGCGGGCGGAGATGCGGCCCGCCTCGAAGATGCCGAACCGGGTGAGGGCGGACGCCCCGAGCAGCGCCAGGCCGGACAGCGCCGAGCCCACCCGGCTGCGCCGTGACAGGCCGGCCACGGCCAGCCCGCAGGCGGTGACGATCTCCCCGGCGCGCAGCAGCGCACCCGCCCGCCCCGTCTGGTACGGCTCGGCGCGGGCGTCCAGCCGCCGTTCCAGCAGCTTCTTCGCGGCGAGCTCGACGGCGGCGCCCACGATGGCCAGCCTGCGCGCGGGTTCGGCCTGCCCGTGCGGCGCGGCGAGCAGGGCGAACCCGCCGGCCGCGCTCGCGGCGGAGCCGGCGAAGACGTAGGGCATCTCCCGGTGGGCCTCATGCCAGGCCGGCACGGCGGTGTCGCAGAGCAGCACGGCCGTGTAGGTCGTCACGGCGGGGCCGAGCAGCGCGGCCCCGGCGGTGGCCGCCGACCCGACGGCCGGGAGGATCCCGGTGAAGTCCGACAGCACAGCCGCGCCCGCGGCGGGGCCGTAGGCGCTGAGCAGCCACGATCCCACGCTCATCGGCGAGGACACCTTGAAGACACGCAGCATGTGGTGGAACCGGGCGGGCCGTCCCAGGTCATTGATCAGCGCCGCGCTCGACAGGCTGATCCCGCCGAAGGCCGCCGTCTTCGCGGCCCGGGCCAGGCCCGGGCGCCCGGTGAGCTGGGCTGCCGCGGCCAGCACCGAGGAGGCGCCCGCCAGCCCGCCGAAGAACAGGTAGGCGGGCACGTCCGGCTCTTTCCACACCGGCTCCTTGATGACCGGCCGCCCGTAGTAGGAGCGGAAATCGGCCCGCGGCACCATGAACTGCTCGCCGCCGCCGCGCCCCCGCGGGCCCCGGCCGTTTCTCCCGGGCCGCGCGTGCCGTCCCCCGCCGGTTCTCGGCCGGCCGCCGTCCGCGCGCGGCGGGCCGCTGCCCGTGCCCGGGCCGGGATTGGTCCCAGGTTGCGGTGAGCTCATCGGCGTTCCGTTCCGGATCCAAAAAAGGCCGTCAGGACCATGGCGCCGACGCCGGCCGCGGCCAGGCCGGCGTGTTTCCACATGCGCGGCAGGGACCGGGTGGCCACGACCGGGTCCGGCGGCAGGCCGTAGACCTCGGGCTCGTCGAGCAGCAGGAAGAACGCGCCGGCGCCGCCGATCCCGTCGTCGGGGCCCTCCAGGTAGAGCCGGGCGTCGGCCCGGCCGGCTTCCTGCAGGTCGACCACCCGGGCCTGGGCCCGCTCGCGCAGCTCGTCCAGCGGGCCGAACTGGATCGAATCGGTCGGGCAGGCCTTCGCGCAGGCCGGCTCCATGCCGACGCCGAGCCGGTCGTAGCACAGCGTGCACTTGTGCGCCCCGCCATCGTCCTCGCGGCGGCCGATCACCCCGAACGGGCAGGCCGGGACGCAGTAGCCGCAGCCGTTGCACACGTCGTCCTGGACGACGACGGTGCCGAATTCGGTGCGCATCAGCGCACCCGTCGGGCACACGTCCAGGCAGCCCGCCTCGGAGCAGTGCTTGCACACGTCGCTGGACATCAGCCAGCGCATCGGCCCGGCGGCCCCGTCCGCCCCAGGCCCGCCCGCCGCCTGTCCCGGTCCGCCCGCGGGCGCCTGCTGCTCGATGAACGCGACGTGCCGCCAGGTGGAGCCGGACAGGCCAATCGTGTTGTCGAAGGACATGCCGGTCAGCAGCAGCCCGTCCGCGGGCACCTCGTTCCACTCCTTGCAGGCGACCTCGCAGGCCTTGCACCCGATGCAGACCGAGGTGTCGGTGAAAAACCCCATGCGGGGCGGGTGCTCGCCCCAGCCGGCACGTTCGGCCGGATCGGCTCCTCCGGTCAGGCCCGGGCGCTCCGTGCTGCTCACCTCACACCTCCGTGCCCGTCTCGTCGGTGATGCCGGCCCGCTCCTGGTGGGAACGGACCAGGGCGAGCAGGGCCGACCCGCGGGGACGGCGGCCCGGCTGGATGTCCACGGCGAGCGCCTTGACCTCCTGGATGTGCACGTTCGGGTCGAGCGCGAAATGCGCGAGATCGTTGGCGCTGTCCCCGGTCGAGATGCCGTTCCGGCCCCAGTGGTAGGGCAGCCCGATCTGGTGCAGCCGCTTGCCCTGCACGGTCAGCGAGGGCATCCGGCGGGTGACCATGACCCGGGCCTCGATCGCGCTGCGGGCGCTGATGATCGTGGCCCAGCCCATGTGCTCCAGGCCGCGCTCGGCGGCCAGTTCCGGCGACACCTCGCAGAAGAACTCGGGCTGCAGCTCCGACAGGTAGGGCAGCCAGCGGCTCATCCCGCCCGCGGTGTGATGCTCGGTCAGCCGGTAGGTGGTCGCTACGTAGGGGTACACGTCCGACCCGGGCTGGTCGCCGCTGGGCTGGTACCGGCTCTCCCGGTGCCGGAGGATCTCGCGGACCGGATTGTGCTCCTGCTTCGGGTAGAGCAGGTTCTGCACCGGCGAGTCCTGCGGCTCGTAGTGCGCGGGCAGCGGGCCGTCGACCAGCCCGGCCGGGGCGAACAGCCAGGCCTTGCCGTCGGCCTGCATGATGAAGGCGTCGGTGCCGGAGATCGCGGCCACGCCGGTGGCGCCGTCGGCGGGGCGGTAGGACGGCGGGCGGTCGGCGATGAAGTCGGCGATATCGTGCCCGGCCCAACGGCCGGCCTCGGCGTCCCACCACACCAGCGCCTTGCGCTGGCTCCACGGCTTGCCGCCGGGGTCGGCGGAGGCCCGGTTGTACAGCACCCGCCGGTTGGCCGGCCACGCCCAGCCCCACTCGTTCGCCACCCAGTTCTGCTGCTCACCGGGCTTGCGCCGGGCGGCCTGGTTGACCCCACCGGCGTAGACCCCGCAGTAGATCCAGCAGCCGCTGGCCGTCGAGCCGTCGTCCTTCAGCTGGGTGTAGGAGGCCACCGGCTTCCCGTCGCCGTCCCGGCCGTTGACCTCGGCCAGCACCGCCTCGGCGTCCGGCTCCTGCAGCGGTCCCCGGACCCGGTAGTCCCAGGTGAGGTCGAGCACGGGGCGGTTCATCTCGTCGGCTTCCGCGTCCTGCCCGGCGCGGGCGGCCAGCCGCTCCCGGATCCGGCGGCCCAGGTGGTAGGCGAACCACAGGTCGCTGCGCGCGTCACCGGCGGGCTCGACCGCCTCGTGGTGCCACTGCAGCATCCGCTGGGTGTTGGTGAAGCTGCCGCTCTTCTCGGTGTGCGCGGCGGCCGGCAGGAAGAACACCTCGGTGCCGATGTCGGCGGTGCGCATCTCGCCGGTCTCGATCTCGGGGCCGTCCTTCCACCAGGTGGCGCTCTCGACCAGCGAGAAGTCCCGCACCACCAGCCAGTCCAGCTTGGCCATGCCGAGGCGCTGCATGCGGCCATTGGCCGAGCCGACGGCCGGGTTCTCGCCGAACAGGAAGTAGCCACTGCACTCCCCCGCCAGCTGGGCCAGCACGGTCTCGTAGGTGCCGTGGCTGCCGGTCAGCCGGGGCAGGTAGTCGTAGCAGAAGTCGTTCTCCGGCGTCGCGGCGGCCCCCCACCACGCCTTGAGCAGGCTGACCAGGTAGGAGCGCACGTTCGCCCAGAAGCCGTGGTCCATGGACTCCGCCGCGACGTAGGCGTCCAGGTCCTCGTTGCCACCCGCGTGCGGCATGGGCAGGTAGCCGGGCAGCAGGTCGAACAGGGTCGGGATGTCGGTCGAGCCCTGGATCGAGGCGTGCCCGCGCAGCGCCAGGATCCCGCCGCCCGGCCGGCCCATGTTGCCCAGCAGCGCCTGCAGGATCGCGCCGGTTCGGATGTACTGCACCCCGACCGTGTGCTGGGTCCAGCCGACGCTGTACACGAAGGCAGTGGTCCGGTCGCGGCCGGAGTTGCTGGTCACGGCGTCGCACACGGCCCGGAAGTTCTCCGCTGAGACGCCGCAGACCTGCTCGACCATCTCCGGGGTGTAGCGGGAGAAGTGCCGCTTCAGCACCTGGAAGACGCACCGCGGATGCTGCAGCGTCTCGTCGGTGTCCGCAGACGGATGCGCGGCCGCGCCACCGGAGCCGTGCGCCTCACCGCGGGCCGCCGCGCGCACCTGGCGGCGCCGGCCGTTCCCGCTGCCGCCGTTCCCGCTGCCGCCGTTCCCGCTGCCGGGACGGTCCCGTCGGCCCGCGGCCGCCCCGACGTCGCCCGCCTGGTACCGCCAGGCGCCGAAGTCGTAGGTCCGCTGCTCGCGGTCCAGGCCGGAGAAGACGCCGCCGAGGTCTTCGGTGTCGGCGAAGTCCTCGCTGAGGATGGTGGACGCGTTGGTGTAGGCCAGCACGTACTCGCGGAAGTACTTCTCCTCGGTCAGGACGTGGTTGATGATCCCGCCGAGGAACGCGATGTCACTGCCCGCCCGGATCGGCACGTGCCGGTCGGCCATGGCGCTGGTCCGGCTGAACCGCGGGTCCACGTGGATGACCGTCGCGCCGCGGGCCTTGGCCTCCATCACCCACTGGAAGCCGACCGGGTGCGCCTCGGCCATGTTCGAGCCCTCGATGAGGATGCAGTCGGCGTTCTGCAGGTCCTGCAGGAACGTGGTCGCGCCGCCGCGCCCGAAGCTGGTCCCCAGACCGGGGACGGTGGAGGAGTGTCAAATACGCGCCTGGTTCTCGATCTGGACCGCGCCGAGCGCCGTGAACAGCTTCTTGATCAGGTAGTTCTCTTCGTTGTCCAGGGTCGCCCCGCCCAGGCTGGCGAAGCCGAGCGTGCGCCGGGTCCGCTGGCCGCCGGCCTCCCACTGCCAGCCCTTCCGGCGGGCGGTCAGGACCCGGTCGGCGATCATGTCCATCGCCTCGTCCAGGCCGAGCTTCTCCCAGTCGGCGCCGTACGGGCGGCGGTAGAGCACCCGGTACTCGCGGGCGTCCCCGGTGGTCAGCTGGAGGCTCGCCGAGCCCTTCGGGCACAGGCGGCCCCGGCTCACCGGCGAGTCCGGGTCGCCCTCGATCTGGGTGACCTTCCCGTCTTGGACATAGACGTTCTGGCCGCAGCCGACCGCGCAGTACGGGCAGACCGACTTGACCACCGTGTCGGCGTCCGCGACCCGGGGCCGGTGCCGACTGGTCGGGCCGCTCTTGGCCGCGGCCCCCAGGCCGAGCCGGTCCTGGCCGGTGAGCTGCCGGTAGACCGGCCACCCCGCAATCGGTGTGCGCACGCCCACGCCCCTTAGTCCTGGCGAGCCATACGTCTGAGCTTCCAGCTAACCACACGCGGATCCGCGCTCTCCAGGGACCCGGCGGGAGGCTCTCGCGGTCGCGGCGGGCGGGGCTTGACGGCAGCGGGGTCCGGCTCCCCGGCCCCTGGCGAGCAAGGTGGCGAGGGCACCGGACAGGGTGCGTTTGGATAGTAAGCGGCCAGGGTACCGCGATACGCGGGCAGGCCGGCTGCGACCGGGAGGACGGACGTGACGGGTGACGCGCAGCCGGATGGCTCGCGATCCGGTCCCGGCGGCGCGGGCGAGCCCGGCGGCGCGGGCGGTCCCGGCGGGCCCGGTGGGCCCGGCGCCCGGGCTGGTCCCGCGCCGACGCGCACGGACAAGCGCCGCTACTTCGTGCTGATGACGATCTGCATCGGCCTGTTCGTCGTTTCCTGGGCCGTGGTGGACCGGTATTCGGTGCTGGCGGCGGTCATCATGTCGGGCGTGGCCCTGGTCATCCCGCCGTTCGCCGCGATCGTCGCCAACGTGGCCAGCGCCACCGACCGGCGCCGCCCGTAGCGCGGTCAGGCACCCGCACGCAGACCACCGTGAAGGTCCTTGGCGCACGATCCCTGGCATCGCGATGAGCTACGCCCGCGTCTGCACGGCAGACAGCACACGCCAACAGACGGGGGCGGTCAGCCCGCTGATCACCTCCTACCGGTGATTCACCTGCTCAGCCGGTACGCGCGGGGATCCGGCCGCGCCGCGGATACGCTCGACGATGCCGTCCGTCGACCGGCCCGGAAGGTAGCCGACGGTCATCACCCGGCCGCCGTAACACTCGACCGCCAGCCTCTCCGGCAGCGTGTCCGCGTCGTAGTCGCCGCCCTTGACGTAGATGTCCGGCCGGACCGCCTCGAGCAGCCGGATCGGCGTCTCGTCGTCGAAGATGGTCACGTACTCGACGCAGCCGATCGCCGCGACGACCGCCGCCCGGTCCTCGGCCGGGCTGACCGGCCGGTCCGCGCCCTTCAGCTTGCGCACGGTCTCGTCGCAGTTGACCCCGACGACGAGCACGTCGCCGAGGGACGCGGCCTGCTGGAGGCATTCGACGTGGCCGCGGTGCAGGACATCGAAGCACCCGTTGGTGAAGACGATCCGGTGGCCTGCGCGGCGATGCCCGGAAAGGCAGCGGGCCAGGAGGTCAACGGGCCAGATCGAATCAAGTCGCCATTCTTCGAACCGCACGTTTCTCGCACCACTCTCGCATCGCGGTTTGCGGCGCGATACCCGGCAAACAGCCCGGCGCCGATGTCGCTGGCGTTGCGGCCGGTCTCGCACCCTGCGCCCCCTCCCCCTGGTCGTTCCCAGATTCGCGCGGACAAACGCTGGCTGACGACGGTAAGGCCGTGTCGCCGTGAGCAGCCGGGATCCCCGGTGAGCTAGGTTGGGCGCGATGAAGCTGCCGCGCGAACTGGGTGATCTCCGCTACGCCGACGCGCTCATCAGCCACGAGGGCGAGCTGGCGCCCGGGGAGCACTACGACGGCTGCCATTTCACCGGCGTGGCGTTCACCGCCGTGCGGGCGGACAACGGCCGCTTCGTGGAGTGCGCGTTCTCCGACGTGACGCTGGAGGACGCGAGCATGCGCCGGAGCCGGCTCAGCGACGTGTGGCTGCGCGACGTCCGGCTCCTGTCCGCGGACCTGGCGGAAAGCACCTGGCTGGATGCGACGTTCATCGGCTGCGCGGCCGCCGGCGTCCAGGCGTTCGATGCGGGCCTGCGGCGGGTCGTCTTCCACGAATGCAAGCTGGACTCGGTGAACTTCCGCGGCGCCGCGCTCGCGGACGTCACGTTCGAGAACTGCCTGCTGCGCGACGTCGACTTCGCCGGCGCGACGCTGAAGCGGGCCCGGTTCCCCGGATCGGCGCTGACCCGTGCCGACTTCTCCCGCGCCACCTTGGAGAAGGTCGACCTCCGCGGCGCGGAGCTGGACATCACCGCGGGGTTCGAGTCGCTGCGCGGCGCCATCATGACCACCGCGCAGTTCCTCTCGCTGGCCCCGGCGCTCGCGCGCCAGCTCGGCATCGAGATCAACGGCGCCTGGTAGGCCGAGATCCGCACGACCGTCGACTGCGCCGTCATGCTCTTGAGGTTCTGCAGGGAGTTCCCGGGTCGAGGTGGGCCATGTCGGCGAAGCAGATGAGCTTGCATGGTACCGGCCCTTCGACCAGGATCGTTACACGGGCTGGCTACGGCGATCAGTGTCCCTGCAGGAGGAGGCCGACCAGGGCATAGACCAGGGACTTCACAGGTGCGGCGGATCAGTCGAACCGACACACTCCTGATGGTGCCAGCCGGCCGAGGGAGGTCAGCATGAGCGGCGTGGATGCCGGCAACAACACCTCGATGGAGATGCCCGAGGTGCGGGCCACCGACATGAAGCTCGAGGTCGTGACGTTGCCCGTCTCCGATGTCGATCGGGCAAAACGCTTCTACCAGAGCCTGGGATGGCGGTTGGATGCTGACATCGTCGTCGGCGACGCCTTCCGGGTGGTTCAGCTCACGCCCCCCCACTCGGCGTGCTCGATCGCCTTCGGAAAGGGCGTCACCACAGGTGAGCCGGGCTCGGTTCAGCGCTTGATCCTGGCCGTCCACGACATCGACGCGGCGCGTGAGGAGCTCATCAGCCGGGGCGTCGAGGTCAGCGAGGTGTTCCACCTGGCCGGGGGGCGTGTTCCGGGCCCGGACCCGCAAGGTCGCTCCTACCAAACTTATGCCTCGTTCAGCGACCCCGATGGCAACGGGTGGCTGCTCCAAGAGATCAAGACGCGACTCCCGGGCCGGGAGTGGGAGGACTGACGATGGACATCGCTTCGCGAGCCGCCCTGCTTCATGAAACGGCCGAGCATCACGACCCTTACGAGAAGACCCATGCCCCGCACAACTGGTGGGACTGGTATGCCGCCTACATGGACGCGCGCGAGCACGGGCGCACGCCGGACGAGGCATCGGAGGCCGCGGGCCGCTACATGGAGGAAGTCCTGCACGTTCCGCCCCTATGAGTTCATCGTGGTCCACTCTTGCGGCGGTTCCGCATGCTCGGAGGAGGTCGAACACCTTCTCGACCGTGACGACGGTGGGGCCCGAACGAGGATGCGGCTGGCACGAGCAGCTGCGAGACTCCACCAGATCGGCACAGCTCACCCGCCACGCAGACCAGATGCGTGCTCCTGGCCGCTCTGTCGCCTGCGGGGTCCAGCTCGCAGCAGCCTGACGCTAGGTCAGTCCCACGCCACCAGGGTTGCTCGACGCAGGCCCGGGGTACAGATCGGGGTTGTCACGGGCGCGACGCGCCCGATCCGCGATCGTGAGGCAGTACCAACTATTCCCCTGGCGCGGGAGAAGCGCCGTTGCCCTGGACGTCGGGCCGGAGCCGACCGGTCCGGCCGTCGGTCGTCAGCCAATCTGGGGAGCTCGAGACTTATGTCCAACGAAACTGAAATCCGTCCCTTCCGGGTCGACATGCCTGACGAAGCGATCGCCGATCTTCGGCGGCGCATCGCGGCCACGCGCTGGCCCGAG
>Ga0335085_10016871_pt1 | contig 10533 bp, 11 predicted proteins | sample Lox_Sample_45_FD_206712 | JGI IMG/M metagenome (GOLD analysis project Ga0335085, IMG submission 206712) | Soil microbial communities from Loxahatchee National Wildlife Refuge, Florida, United States - Lox_Sample_4.5 | ecosystem: Environmental > Terrestrial > Soil > Wetlands | place: USA...
GTCCAGGAGCGCCCCGAATACGGCGTGGCGCGCGTGCTTTTGCCACGTCGCGCGACGAGGTCTCGTCGAGCGCAAGGAGAAGACTGGTATCCGCGTTGCTTCTTCGCTTCTTCATGACGACGACGCCGCAGCCGACGACGGGAAATGGTGGCTCCACCTAGACGAAGAGCGAGCTCGCGCGCGAAGGGATCCTGCAGATCGCCCAAGAGCTGCGAAAGCTCTTGGCCGACACGTTCGCGCTCTACGTGAAGACCAAGAACTTCCACTGGCACATGAGCGGGCCGCATTTCCGCGACTACCACCTCTTGCTCGACGAGCAGGGCGAGCAAATCTTCAAGATGACGGACGACGTGGCGGAGCGCGCGCGGAAGCTCGGCGCCACGACGCTACGGTCGATCGGCGACATCGCGCGGCACCAGCGCCTCAAGGACAACAACGCGGAGTCGGTCGCGCCGAAGCAGATGCTCACCGAGCTGTGCGACGACAACCGCGCGCTCGCGCGCTACCTCCGCGTCACGCACGAGGTGTGCGCGCGCGCGGGCGACGTCGCGACGACGAGCATGATCGAAATTTGGATCGACGAGACCGAGCGTCGCGCGTGGTTCTTGGCGGAGGCGACGCGCCACACTTGAGCGGCTTGAGCGGCGCCGCCGCCTCGTCACGCCACACGCTTGTCGACTCGCGGCGCGGCTTCCTGAAGGAGCGGCGCGAGCTTCGTGAGCGTGAGGGCGCCGTGCCGCATGACCGGCGCCACCTCGAGCACCGTGCCGGTGTCGCGCGCCAGCGTGATGCTGCCGATGCCCGCGACGATGTACTGCGTTCTCTCCGCGCTCGGTCGCGTTGGGTAACACTTGTAGAGCGCGTCCTCGAAACGAATCTCGACGACCTTCATGATCCACCCCGTTTGTGGACCCTGGCGTAGCTCCAAACGCGACCGCGCACAACCTCGCCAAGCGAACTGCGCGTGACACCACCGCAACACGCTCCTTGGCGGGTCGTCTTGCGTCACTTTCGGCCGCCGCCGCCGTGCCCGCCGCCGCCACCACCACGTCCGCCGCCGCGCCCACCGCGTCCGCCGCCGCGTCCGCCGCCGCGCCGGTTGTCGTTGCGGTGCCCGTGCGCGTTCGGTCCGCTCGCTCCGCCACGTCGCCAATACGCGTTGTGGCCGAAGCCCGTCGATCGGTTCCATCCGCGCGAGTAGACCTGCCCGATCCAACGATGCGGCACGCCCGCGAAGCCGACGAAGCCGTCGTTGAACCAGAACGGGTCGTCCCAATACGCGTAGTTGAATTGGTCCTCGTCGTAGACGTCGGTGGGCGTTCGCTCGTCTTGATCCCAAGCAGCCCAGGCGCCGATCTCCGTGCGCGCGAACGTCGTGGTCTCGGTCGTCGCTTCGTCGTCGGTGTGGACGATGGATCGCGCGACGAACGCGGGGAGCTGCTCGGGGCGCTGCAGGTCGGCCGGGAGCGCAAAGAACAGATCGGCGATGCGCGTCTGTCCGAACGTGAGCTTGACGATCGGCGGCTGCGATCCGTCGCCTTCGCGGTCCGCCGCAGCGAACGCCGCGAACGACGTCCCGTGACCGGCGAGGACGATCGACTGCTCGCGCGTGTCGAACGTCCACGTCTTCTGGCCCGTGTTCGTGACGATGACGCGCACGTGGAGCGCGTCGAAGCCGGGCACGTCGGCGCTGTCCGGATCGTCCGGGTCGCCGGGCGCGAGCTCGTCGATGCCGTACGCGATGACGCGGAGCTCGCCGTGCGGCGAGCCACCGGGGATTTCGTAGACGGCCGCGTCGCGACCGAACGTCGGCACCGAAGCGGTGGGCGGCACCGGATCGTACGCGTAGTGCGTCGCGCACCCGGTCGCGGCGACGAAGAGCGTGGCGAGGAGGGGAGCGCGTCTCATGCGAAGGTCGAGTGCAAAACGCGTGCGCCTTACACGCATCGATCTTACACGCGTTTCCCTCCGCGGTGTGGACCGGACGCGACGCCGATCCATGAACGAAGAGTGGGTTCTACAAACCCACCCTCACCGTCTCAGCAGCGGCTCATTGGCACCCGGCGATGCAGGCGAGAAACGGCGCGCACGTCGGGTCCGACTGGCACGCGGTCGCGGCGCTCTCGCAGACGCCGCCTGACTCGACCGACGCGCCCACGCACTCGATGCAGGCGCCGTTCGGCGTCGCCGACGTCGTGCACGTCGCGGCGCACGCGCCTTCGCCGAAGAGGTCCGCGTCGCCCGCGGCGCCCGCGTCGCCCGCGGCGCCCGCGTCAGCCGCGCCCGCGTCACTCGCGTCGTCGCCCGCGTCGAGCGCGCCGCACACTTCGGCCGCGCAGGCGCACGGAAGGACGAGGCTCTCGAATTTCTCGTAGCCGGAGAGGTTCGCGGTCGCGCAGCAGAGGAGGCACGCTTTGACCTTGCCCCCGTCGCAGGCGGTCGCCGCGTCGCTCGCGTCGATCGAGGCTTCGGGCATCGAGTCCAGCGTCGCGTCGTCGCCCGCTTCGGTCGGCTCCGAGCCGTCCGGCGTCGACGAGTCGTCGCCTTGGCAGCCGAGCGTCGGTAGCAGGACCGCGAGCGTGAGGACGAGGCAACGATGCGAGGTCATGGCACGCTCCTTTGGGCCCATCCGGGCGGCAAGCACGTGTAGGTGATCTCCTGGCCGGGCGTCGACGCGAGCGCGCGGAGGGAGGGGTCGGGGAGCGCCGCGCTGCCGTCGTCGGGGACGAAGGTTCCGTCCGCGGCCATCTCGTACGAGACGACGCGGCCGGACGCGAGCACGCGCGCGACGAGGTCGCACTCGTGCGCGTTCGGTCCGAGGATCTTCGACACGAACGGAGCCTTCGCGCGCGCGACGAAGAGGTCGATGCGCGGCCCGGCGGCCGCCACGTTGTCCGAGCGAAGCGTGACCTGCTGGCCGACGATCGGCGCCAGGTCGTTGTCGAACGCGAGCAGGAACTGCTCGACGTTGCGCCGCTGGTCGTCGCCGCCGGTGAAGCCGATCTTTCCGTTGGTCGTCGCGTCGAACACCTTCGCCTGGAGAAAGCGGAAGACCGTGTCGACGCTCCCGTCGTGCTCGAAGCCGAAGCCGCGCACTTGCGGTCCTTGGTCTCCGTTGTCCTCCGGGTTCGTGCGCGCGTTCGGCGGCGCGCCGAACATGCCGATTTTGTCGTAGAGGGTTCGGAGCTGCGGGACCTTCACGATTTGCGGCAGCGACTCGAAGCTCGACTCGCCGTCGGTGCCGAAGAAGCCCTTCGACGGGTCGAGGACGTGGCAGCCCTCGCACGTGAAACCCAAGTTGGCGACGGCGGCGCCATCGGCGAAGTGACCGCCGCCCGCGGGCGGCGCGCCGTTCGCGTCGCACACGACGGGCTGACCGGTCATGCTGTCGGTGCCGTCGCATCCCATGAAGAACGCGCGCCCCGCGGCTTGCGCCGGCGTGAGCGAGTCGTCGAGCGCGCGGACCGGGTTCGGCGGCACGACGATGTCGAACGCGAAGCTCGTGAACGATTGCATGTCGGTCGTCGAGAACTGCGTGCCGAGACCCACGAGCGTGTTGAACGCCGTGATGAAGTTCTCGAACGCGAGCGTCGAGTCGTACGGCGGTCCCGTGCTCGTATCCGTGCCGAAGAAGCCCGACACGCGGTCGCCACGCCAGTGCATCGGGCCGTGGTTCACGAGGCCGCGCATGGTCTGGGTCGTCATCGGGCCTTTCATCGGGTGGAGCGAGGCGGCTTGGCCGGTGCCGTTGATGTCGAGCGGCGCGCTCACGCCGAGCTTGATGTTGATCGGCGTCACCGTGGGGTCGGCGTCGGGGTTCCCGAGATCCCACGCGAGGTGGTCGTCGTCGCCGAAGACGTGGCAACTCGCGCACGCCGCTTCGCCGTTCGACGACGAGATCGTGGCGTCGTAGAGGAAGCGCCGGCCCTGCGTGACGGCGGCCGGCTCCGGGTTTTGGAGGAGCACGTGCGACGATTCCTTGCCCGACGCGAGGTCGACGACCGAGACGCCGTCGTCGAAGCGCGTCGCGACGTAGAGGCGGCCGCGCGATTCGTCGAGCACGATCCCCGACGGGCCGCCGCCGGTCACCGAGACGTACGCGCCGCTGTCGGTCGTCGGATCGAACGTGTCTTGCTCGAGCGCCGCCGTCGCGAAGACGCCGATCTTCGACGAGCCGAACGCCGAGACGTAGAGCTTCGAGCCGTCGGCGGTGACGGCGACGTCGAGTGGCGTCGCGAGGCTGTGGTCGGCCGTACCGGGCGGCGCGGGGAGCTTCGAGTAGTCGATGTGCTTGTCGAGGTAACGCGGCGCGACCGACGTGCCGCTGAGCACGGTGATGCGCGACTCCGCGAGGTGGCCTTGGAGCGTTTGGCCCGCGTACGTGCCGGGGCCCTCGAAGCGGAGATCGTTTCGCGACTCGGTGTTCGACACGTAGACGTTTCCGCTCACCGGGTTCACCGCCATGCCGAAGAGCGTCGTACCGACGTGGAGGTAGGTCGCCGTCGGCTCGAGCGTCGTCGCGTCGATGGCGAAGACGTCCTCGTCGGGCAGGCTGAACGCGGTCGCCGACGTCCAGTCGCGACCGAGGAGATCGCGCCACACGCCGCTGCCGTCGGTCTTGAGGATCATCGCGACGGGAGGCGCGGGGAGGCCAGCGTAGTTGGTCGCGGGGCCCGGCGGCGCGCCAGGAACGGCGACCCCGTCGACGGTGCACGTCGTCGTTTGCGTCGGCGAGTCGAAGCCCGTGCACGGGAGCTCGGACGAGGTTGCCATCGTCTGGTTGCCGGACTTGAAGACGGCCGCGTAGACCGTCTGCCCGTCGGGCGTGACCGCGAGCGCGCGCGGCGTGTCGCCGAAGAGCGTGACGATCGCGACCGGCGTGCCGCCGACCGTGTTGCCGAGATTGTCCGCGTCGAACACCCAAACGTCCGCGCGTCCGACGCCCGGCGTCGTGAGCTCGGGGTCGCCCGCGCCGGGCACGGACGCGATCGAAGGATCGGTGCGCTGCTGCCCGCGGTGCGCGGTCGTGACGAACGCGCGCGAGCCGTTCGGCCCGCCGAAGACGATGTCGCTCGGCTCGTCGCCGACGAGGAGCGTGCGCACGACGTGCGGCGGCGTCGTGGTCGTGTCGACGACGCTCACGCTGTCGGAGATTTGGTTCACGACCCAGACCTCGCCGTTCGCGCGCGCGGCGACCGCGACGGGATCGACGCCGACGTACGTGGAGCCGACGAGCGTGAGGCCGCCGTCGCCGATCGCGAGCACGTCGAGCGAAGCATTCGACGTGTTGGCGACGTAGAGGCGCGTGCCGTCGGCCGACAGCGCGAGCGGTCGCACCGGGCCGCTCTCGAACGTGAACGTCGGCGTCAGCCCGAGCGGCGCCACGCTCGCGTCGCCAGCGTCGCCGCCGCCCGGTTGCGTCGACGAGCACGCCGCGAAGGCGCTCGCTGCGATCGAGCCGATCAGACAAGCCGCAAGACGAAGCTTCATCTCATCCGTCCTTTCGTCACCCGCGAGACGATGCCGCATGCGTGTTGCGAAGTCGTGGAGCGGTCACCACTTCGCGAAACGTACGTCGTCCACACTTCCTCCACGATCGGCGCGCTACCATCGTGTGCGATGCACGTGCTCGTCGTCGAGGACGATCCGGCGACGGCCGCCCGGATGGTGCGCGGCCTCAAGAGCGCGGGGCTTTCGGTCTCGCTCTCGACGGATCGTGCAGACGACGTGGGAGAAGCAGCCGCGCGTCGGCGCCGAATCCGCGAGTGGATCCCGCTCGGCGCGCTCTTCGCGATCGCGCTCGGCGGCGCGCTCGGGGTGGTGCTCCTCGTTCCGCCGGTGCAGAGCCTCGAGCGGCGGCGCGTCGCGCTCGCGCGGCGCCTCGGTGAGCGCGGCGAGGTAGACGACGTCACGGCGAACCTGCGCATGGCGAGCGAGATGCGCGACGGGTGGAATCCCGGCGCGCGCGGCTCGTTCGGCACGCTTCTGCTCGTACATCGCGCGACCGGCTCCGGCGACGAGAGGCGACGGCCGCGAAACGCGCGTACGATGCGGTCGTGACGTCGCGCGCAAAGAAGGGCTCGCGCAAGCACGCGAGCGACCTCCGCGGCGCGAGCCGGCTCGCGGTGGACGCGACGGCCCGCGTGACGGGCATCGTCCAGGAGATGCACGGCGCGATCGGCGGCGCGCCCGCGCGCCTCTTCTCCGCGCCGGTCTACGCCGGCATCCGCGCCGTCGCGAAGCTCGTCGGCTCGAGCGTCGACTTCGTGCTCGCGCGCCTCGAGCCCCTGCTCGGCGAGAGCGTTCCGGGCGCCGAGCGCGAGGCCGCGCTCGCGGTGCTGAACGGCGTCATCGGCGATCACCTGGCCGCCACGCAAAACCCGCTCGCGATCGAGATGCGGCTACGCGTGGCGGGCGGGCCGCGGCCGCGCGTCATCGTGCTCGTCCACGGCTCGTCGATGAACGACCGCCAGTGGCTGCGCGACGGCCACGATCACGGCGCGGCGCTCGCGCGCGATCTCGACGCGACCGCCGTCTACGTCCTCTACAACAGCGGCCTGCACGTCTCGGAGAACGGCCGCGAGCTCGCCGCGCGGCTCGAGCGGCTCGTGTCGTCGTGGCCCGTGCCGGTCGAGTGGATCGCGCTCGTCGGCCACAGCATGGGAGGGCTCGTCGCGCGGAGCGCGTGCCACTACGCCGAAGAGGCGGGCCTCGGATGGCGCGACCGCCTGCGTGACCTCGTCTGCATCGGAGCGCCCCACCGGGGCGCGCCCCTCGAGCGCATCGGCAACCTCGTCCAGCGCCTCGGCGGCGTCAGCCGTTACAGCGCGCCCATCGCAAAGCTCGGACGTCTGCGGAGCGCCGGCGTGACGGATCTTCGCCACGGCAGCGTCGTCGACGAGGACTGGGCGGGCCGCGATCGGTTCGCGAGCCGCGGCCGCGGTCGCGACCGCCGAGCGGTCCCGCTGCCCGCGGGCGTCGCCTGCTTCGCGCTCGCCGGCACGACGGCCCAGGCGCAGGGCCGGAAGAAGAAGAAGCTGCCCGGCGACGGGCTCGTCCCCGTGGAGAGCGCGCTCGGCTCGTTCCCGACGACGAACGTCGCCGTCGCACACGGCGTCGGCCACCTCGAGCTGCTCGGCGCGGGCGTCTACCCGATCCTTCTCGAGTGGTTGAGGAAGTGAACCGGCGGCTGGCGTTCGCGATTACGGATGCTGCGCAAGCGGCTCCGTCCGATCCGTGACGGTGACGCGGAAAGATGGCGACACGCGCCGGCGCTACAGCGACTCGATTCTGCTGGACGATGGGGAGGGCGTGCCGCTCGGCCTTCTCTACCTGCTGCTTGCGGCCGTCGTGCCGGCCGTTGCCGTCGTGCTGTTCCGGTAGTTCGCTGGCACAAGGCGGCGACGATGCGGCGACCGATGCGGCGAGGCCAGCACGTCCGCTCGCCGCGGGACCCGAGAACCGTTTACCATCGAAGGCGAGAGGTCCCGATGTGCATCCGTCGCTTTGCCGCCGCCGCCGTCGCTTCGATCGCCGTCGGCGCCTTCGCGTGCGGAAACGGCAACTCATCCGCCAGCGGCGGCAACGCGCTCACCTGCAGCTGGCTCGACGGGTCCAACTGCTTCAAGACCACCATCGCGGCGGCGATGTCCTGCCTCCCCGCGCCGGACGCGCAGGGCACACTCAGCGCCGACGGCAAGACGTGCAGCTATTCCGACGGCCACCTCGTCACGTTCGATCAGCCCGTCACCCTGCCGCCCACCGATGCCGAGCTCGGCAACTTCACCATCACGGACGACGGTGTGGCGTGCTTCGGTTGGGCCGAACCATCCACCGGCAACTTCACCGTGAAGACCTCCGCGGGCACCTTCAGCCAAACGACGACGGGCGCCGTGATCAGCATGGTGTGCCCGGACGGGACGACCTGGTCCACGTCGGGGCCCTCCGCCGACCTCGCGCTCATCAGTTGCGACGGCGGCGCCAACGAAAACCCCGGTCTCGGATCACTGTCGAGCGCCAGCTCGGTGAGCGTCTTGCTCGACGGCACGGGGAGCGGCGAGCTTGCCCTCTTCAACTGTTCGACGATGTAGCGACGCAGCTTCGCCGTCGCCCACTTCGGCGGCAGGCGCCCGCTGGCGGCGTGGGCGGTCACGTCGCGCGCAGCGTGCCGTGCCGACGGCGGTTGGCGACGAGAGCAGAGACTCGAGCGTGCGGCAGCCTGCGCTCGAGTTTGCGCGAGCGCAATTCGAGGCGAGTAGCGTTGCGCCACGGTCCGTGCCGAGGGCACGCTCGCGCGCCACGAATGCTTAACGTCTTCGGTGGTGCGAATGTCCTGCCCTCCGACAGCGAATCGTTCACGCGTGCTCGTCGTCGACGACGACGCCGACGACCTCGCGCTCCTCCGCGTGGAGCTCGAGCGTTTCGGACACGAGGTCGTCGCGCTGACGTCGCCGATCGAAGCGCTCAATCGCGTGGTTCGCGAGGATTACGACGTGCTGCTCACCGACTTGTCGATGACGGAGCTCGGCGGCCTCGAGCTGTGCGAGCGCGCGCTCGAGGCGCGGCCAGAGCTGCCGATCATCGTCGTCACCGGTCATGGCAGTCTCGCGGCCGCCGTCGACGCGATGCGCGCAGGCGCGTACGACTTCGTGGCGAAACCCGTCGAGCCGGCGGTTCTCGTCGTTGCCGTGGCTCGCGCCGTGCGGAGACGGCGCCTCCAGAGCCAGGTCCTGCGCCTCGAATCCGCGGCCGCGCGTGCGCCGCCCTCGACCGACGGAACGAGCGCGGTGATGCGCGCGGTGCACGAGCTCACGGCGCGCGTCGCATCGAGCGACGCGTCGGTGCTCATCCAAGGCGAGACCGGAACGGGCAAGGAGCTAGTCGCTCGCGCTCTCTACGCGGCGAGCGGAGCCACGGGCCCCTTCGTAGCCCTCAACTGCGCGGCCGTCTCGCGCTCGCTGCTCGAGAGCGAGCTCTTCGGCCACGCGAGAGGTGCTTTCACGGACGCCCACACGCAGCGCGACGGACTCTTCGTCCGGGCGAACCGAGGGATGATCTTCCTGGACGAAGTCGCCGAGCTGCCGCTCGATCTCCAGCCGAAGCTCCTGCGCGTCCTGCAAGAACGAAAGGTGAGGCCCGTCGGCTCGAACGCGGAGATACCGTTCGAGGCGCGCCTCGTCACGGCGACGAATCGCGACCTTGCCGAGGAAGTCCGCGAGAAGCGGTTCCGCGAGGATCTCTATTATCGGATCAACGTCGTCACGGTGGCCCTCCCGGCGCTGCGCGAACGAGGGGGCGACGTCATCGAGCTCGCGACGCGCTTTCTCGCGCAAATCGCCGAGCGCACCGGCAAGCCGACGCTGAAGCTGTCGACCGGGGCCGCCGAGAGACTGCTGGCGCACGCGTGGCCGGGCAACGTTCGCGAGCTCGAGAACTGCATGGAGCGCGCGGCGGTGATGGCGCGCTCCGACACCATCACCGTGGCCGATCTTCCGGACTCCATCCAAGCACGCGCGACGCGGCGACTCGCGCCCAACGCCGATGTGGATGACGAGACCATCACGCTCGGCGAGCTCGAACGCCGTCACATCGCTCGCGTTCTCGCGCGCGTGGGGGACAACAAGACGCACGCAGCGCGGATTTTGGGCGTGGACCGAAGGACGCTGTACCGCAAGCTCGATGGCTATCGCAGGCACCCGGTGTGATCCGTCGTCCGGCGGCTCTTCGTCGTAGCGCGTCGGTGCCGCGACGGCGGGCTCGCGGATCGACCGGCGCTCCGGCGACGCGGGTGCTATCGTGTTGCGTCATCGGGAGGTTTCCGTGGCTCGATTCTTTCCTTGTCCTTCGTGCCAGCGCCACGTCCGCGACACGGAGACGGCTTGTCCGTTCTGCTCGTCTGGCGCTCGGCGCGCCGCCCGCGCCGCGAGCGCGCGCTGCGGTGCGGACCATGACGCGCGCCGCCATGCTCTTCGCGACCGCGACCGCCGTGAGCGAGTGCGGCGGCGACACCGGGCCGGTCGTCGAGTACGGCCCCGCGCCGATTCACGACGCGTCGGCCGAAGACGCGCAAGACGGCGCGCCCGATTTCGGCGACGCGACGACGGCGGACGCGTCGACGGAAGACGTGTCGCAAGACGGCGAGCTGCCGATCCTGTACGGCCCGTCGCCGGGCTTCGGCCCCGCGCCCGTCGCCGACGAAGAAGGCTGAGCGCGTGCCCGCGCTCATCGGCGAGCGAGAACGTGAAGCGCTTCTCGCGGCCCCTCGCCCGCGGCGCGCGCTGCCGATCTTCGGCGAAGGCGCCGCGCGCGAACATCCCGCGCTCGCGGACGAGCGCGACGCGGACCTCGCGGTGCGGCCGTTCATCGCGGTCTGGGAGATCACCCTGCGCTGCGATCTCGCGTGTCGTCACTGCGGCTCGCGCGCGGGCGCCGCGCGACCCGACGAGCTGTCGACCGCGGAGGCGCTCGATCTCGTACGCCAGCTCGCCGAGCTCGGCACGCGCGAGGTCGCGCTCATCGGCGGCGAAGCCTACC
>Ga0335085_10016872_pt1 | contig 10532 bp, 4 predicted proteins | sample Lox_Sample_45_FD_206712 | JGI IMG/M metagenome (GOLD analysis project Ga0335085, IMG submission 206712) | Soil microbial communities from Loxahatchee National Wildlife Refuge, Florida, United States - Lox_Sample_4.5 | ecosystem: Environmental > Terrestrial > Soil > Wetlands | place: USA: Florida...
CCGACGGCACCGCGACCACCTACAACTACCTCACCAATACCGACGGCTCCTGTGAAACCAACATCACCGTCACCGGCCAGCCCAATTCATATTCTGCGAACGCCGTCATTGTGGACGGGGTGTCCAATGTCACGGTGCTCAACAGCCAAGGCTATAACGTGTCCGTCGCCTCTTACGACGTGCTTACCGGCATTGCGCTTTCCCAGGACACCTATGGCAATTTTGACAGTTATGGCCGGCCGCAGCAGGTCACGCATCTGGACGGCACCACCGAATACACCTATTATGCATGTTGCGGCTTGGACAACACCGTAAACCGGGACGGGCTTTACACTCAATACCTGTATGACCCGGCCAAACGACAGATCGGTTATCAGAAAAATTACGGCACTGGGCCTATCACCTACACCAACGTTCTCGATGCCGCCAGCCGCGTCGTTCAGGCGATTCGCGTCGGCTCAGACAACTCGGTCATCACGATGAGCCAGTCGGCCTACGATCTGGCCGGCGAACTTATTGCCCAGACCAACGCCCTTGGCGGCGTGACCACCTATACACGTTCCAACGACCCGAATACCGGCGGCCTGATTCGCACCGCCACCGATCCCGATAGCGGCGCCATCACCAACTATTATTATGCCGATGGTTCCTTGAAGAAAACCGTCGGCACCGCCGTGCATGGCAGGGCCTATGGCTATGGCGTGGAATATATTTCCGGCAACTATTACACCTACATCGTGGAAACCAATCTTGATGCCAGCGGCAATCCCACTTCCGAATGGACCAAGACCTACACCGACATGGCCGGGCGCACCTACAAGACCGTTTATGCCAGCGCCTCCGGTTCGCCCGCTTCCTTTTCCTATTACAACTCCAAAGGCCAGTTGGCCAGCCAGGTTGACCCCGATGGCGTGACTAACCTGTATGCCTACAACGCCAAAGGCGAACTGGCCTATACCGCCATCGACCGGAATGGCAATGGCACAATTGATTTTGGCGGCAGCGACCGCATCACTTGGACGACCAATGACGTGGCCGCCATCAACAGCGTGAACGTCCGCCGTACCCGCACCTATGCCTGGGATCAAAACGGAGTGGATCATTACGCACCCCTCAGCGAAACCCGGGTTTCTACTGACGGTCTGACCGATTGGCAAACCATCTATCGCGACCCCGGCACGCCTGTCATAAGCACTAATGAAATTTTTTATACCAGCCCCGGCCGCACAATGATCTCCATCGCTCCGGACGGCTCGTATACCATCAGCATATACTCATATGGCCGGCTGGTTTCCTCTACGCGATATGATGCCACCGGAGCGACACAAATCAGTGACGCCACTTATACTTATGACCCGCAAGGCCGGCAATATCAGATAACCGACGCACGCAACGGCACAACCACCTACGGCTACAACAACGCCGACCTGGTGACCAGCGTCACCACGCCCAATCCAGGTGGCAGCGGCGCCTCGCCGCAAACCACCGTGACAACTTACAACCCCATGCTGCAACCCGTAGCCGTGACCCAGGCCGATGGCACGACCGTCAACAGCACCTATCTGTTGACTGGCGAACTCGGTTTGCAATACGGCTCGCGCACCTATCCGGTCGGTTACAGTTACGATTACGCCGGGCGGATGCAAACGATGACCAACTGGAGCGATTTTAGCGGCGGCAGCGGTGCGCGGGTGACCACCTGGAAATACGACGGCTATCGCGGCTGGCTGACAAACAAAGTTTATGACAGTGGCGCTCCCGGCCCATCGTACACTTACACCGCTGCCGGGCGATTGGCCACGCGCAAATGGGCGCGCGGTATTACGACGACTTACAAATACGACAATGCCGGCGGCCTGACCAATGTCAGCTACTCGGATTCAACGCCAGGTGTGACCAATATCTATGACCGGCTGGGCCGGTTGAGCACCGTCGCCTGGAGCAACATCACTGACACGCTGACCTACAACCTGGCCAACCAGCTTTTGAGCGAATCCTATTCCGGCGGCATCCTCAACGGCCTGGCCGTCACCAACGGTTACGACTCTGACCTGCGCCGCACGGCGCTGGTGGCCCTATCTGCCGGCTCCCAACTGCTATCTGCCAATTACGGCTACGACAATGCTTCACGCCTGTCCACCGTCAATGATGGCAACGGCAATTCGGCCACGTATTCCTATGTTGCCAACTCGCCGCTGGTGAGCCAGATTACTTTCAAGCAAAGCAGCACGACGCGCATGACGACGACCAAGCAATACGATTACTTGAATCGGCTGACCTCTATCTCGTCCGCCAACTCCCAACTGCCATCTCCCATCTCCTACGCCTACGCGTATAACAATGCCAATCAGCGAGTGCGCGACACGCTGGCCGACGGCTCTTACTGGATTTATCAATACGATTCCTTGGGTCAGTTGACGAGTGGGGAGAAGTTCTTCTCTGACGGTACTCCGGTTCCGGGTCAGCAATTCAATTACAGCTTTGATAACATTGGAAATCGAACGTCAGCAGAATTCAGTGGTGATGCCCACGGCGGAAGTTTGAGGACGATTTCGTACAACGCCAATTCCCTGAATCAATACACCAGCATCCTGACACCGGGATACAAGCCTGTCTTCGGCGTGGCCATCGCCACCAACACGGTAACGGTCAACGGCAACACGGCATTCCGCAAAGTCGAGTATTTTGAGAACGAACTTAGCCTGGCGAATAATTCGGGGCCGGTCTGGCAGAGCGTCAGCGTCAATGCCGGGGGAAACAACGTCACCGGCAATATTTTGTTCCCGCCATACAATCAGGCGCCACTTTATGATTCAGACGGGAATTTAACGAGTGACGGTCTGTGGAATTACACCTGGGACGGAGAGAACCGCCTTATCTCGATCGCCTCCGTTTCCGCTGTGCCGGATGCCGCCAAACAGAAACTGGATTTTGTATATGACCCACAAGGCCGGAGAATTCAGAAGATTGTTTCGACATGGAATGGTTCAGCGTACGTGCCGCAAAGTACAAACCGATTCCTTTACGACGGATGGAATTTGGTGGCAGAACTTCAACCCAACAACTCGCTGGTCCGCAGTTACGTTTGGGGAACGGACTTGAGCGGTTCAATGCAAGGGGCGGGTGGAGTCGGCGGCTTGCTGGAAGCAAGTTATTATGGTTCGGCGACCACGAATTGTTTTCCAGCCTTTGACGGAAACGGAAACGTGATGGCATATATCAACGCGGCGGATGGAACCAGCGTGGCACAGTTGGATTACGATCCGTTCCTGAACGTTACTCGCTCCACCGGGCCGATGGCCTACGTGCTGCCCTTCCTCGGCTCGACGAAATATTATGATTGGGAATCGGGGCTGTATTACTATGGTCATCGCTATTTAAAAGATGGCCGATGGCCAAATCGTGACCCGTTGGGGGAACCGGGATTTGAATTGGTGGTCAGCAAACGCACTAAAACCGAAACGACACTGATGGCAGACTGGAATAGGGACGTGGATTCCATGATGGCAAGCCCCAATGTGTCCGAAGCTATTAAAAGACTGACCTCATGGGAGGAAAATCGCAGTTCTAGGTCTGATGTAAATCGGGAACTTCTCAATCCGTATGCCTTCGTTTTTAATCGTCCAACAATCTCGTTTGATATTGACGGAAGGCGTTCGAGCTACGAGAAATGTGGAACCGCAGTGTTTCGCAAGATGGAGGGATACACGATTGCACCGCACGGGTTTGTTATTCTGGCGGATGGCACTAGGTTAACTCATGGTGGAGATACCGACGAAAACTGGACTGCTATTCATTTTGACATATACGTTCCGAAATGCACATGTGCTAAATTCACGGCTTGCATGAAAAGTTCGTGGCCGCCTGATTCGGACTACCAATGGTATTGGCACAATTGCATTTGGGCGGTGTTCAACACGGTGAGTCATTGTGGAGGCGAGATAGACACTCCTCCACTCCTCATTATGTGAGAAGCTTTCATTCAAAATCATGCTTGCATGAAAAACAGCACGAGCTCACTTGTGAAATTTATTACGGCGACCATTCTCATCGTTATAGTATTTGGCTTGGTATTTATGGTGTTTCAAGCCTACCGCATCAGCAGTTTCCGATTTTCATTTTCGATGCCGCTTCGATCTGGAATTCAGGAAATAAGGACGCACTTGCCGGCTGGCCGGTATTGTCTCGTTCTTAATACTAATTATGATGATCGCACCTTTGGGGTAATTCCCCCTCAAAGACAATACACGGCCAATGTCGAGCTGGAGGTCATCGGCACCCAAGGTTTAATTCTGAAGAGCACCAATCCTCATTATGAGGTCTTTACGGTTAACAAGCGGGGAGGAGACGATCTTCGTGTTGTTGCTAATGTGAATGATTTAGGAAAATCTGATACTTTGCTGTTCCACCTGGGACATAGCTTTTAGTCAGAGCGAATAATTTCGATGAGGCAACCCCCTTCGCTGGCGCGTGCTGTCATGTCGGCTGCTGAAAGGCAAAGGCCAGCCGCCATGCCGTCACGCCCCAGCTTCGCCCCCAAGGCAAAGTGAGTCTGCCCGTGGCGTCGTTCGTCACGCTGTCCGGGAGAGACGGGACGAATAAAGTTTGAATGTCTCTCCCGGTCATCGCGCCGAGCCGCCACCACCGGCAGCACAGGCAACGACCGTCCCGCTCTGCGGTGACTGTTAAAATTGGTTCGCTGTCGCTCAAATGTAAAAGACACGAGCGCGCGCAAGTGAGGACGTGCTGCGTGGAGTCGGCCAGGGTCGCGCCGTCACGGCCTGTGCGGGAAGCGCCCTACCGCTCGAAAACAAAGACGAAGTTTGCTCGCTCAGATAAGAGTCACATTGTGCAACATAAAACTGGCCGCTGGTAAAAGGCAACGGGCGGCCTGGCAGCGGGGAACCCCGCGAGACCCCGCTGCCACCGTTTTATGTTGCACAATGTGTTCTTATCTTACGGGCGCGGGAGCACAGGCCGCGCCGTCGCGCCCCCGTCCGCCCCCACTCCGCAAATTTGGAAAAGATGGGCGCGCTAAAAGGAAATCTGGCCGCCTCGCGGGAGAGCACGCCGCCGGCGCTGGCGCGCCGCTTGAAATCGCGGCGGCCGTCGCGGGCGGTTTGAATGTTTTTCGCCGCGTGCAACGTCGCGGGTGGTTCGCCGGAAAAGACGGCTTCTAAAGTGGTGAGTTGGCAACGGCGGGAGGTTGTCCGAACCTTTCAATCGTAAATCGGCAATCGTAAATCGCCAATGCGTCTAGGCACTCTGGCTGCCGTGCCGGGCAGCGGAACGCTTCGCGCAACCCGGATGCCGGCGAGCAATCCAACGTTGCGAATGGTTTGGACGCTTTCACCTGGCGGCAGTTCGTGCGGGCCTGGTGCGATACGCGCGCGCGGGGGAAACGGTGCGTGTCGCTAACGCTCCACGGCACCGCGCAGCCCGCGCGCGCGAGTCCTGGGTAATGGAAAGTAATTTGGGGCGCGCGGTCTGCGCAACCTCGTCGCTTGCGCTCCTCGAAAAAGCAACGCCGCTTTCGCGGCTAAAAAGAAAAACTCACGACTGGCCGACGTGCTCGCGGATGAACGGCTGGAGAATGGAGAGAATCTTTTCCTGCTGGCCGCGTGGCAGCTTGGACGCGGCTTCAAACAGCCGACGCATCTTGCCGTTTGGCCCGCCGCGTTGCGGCTTGACCGGCTGGCCGAGCAGTTCATCCAGGGACATGCCCAAGGCTTCGCTGAGTTGCAGCAGCAGTTCCGGGCGAATGGCGACGGGCTGGCGTTCGAGATAGCCGACCATCTGTTGCGTGACGCCGAGCTTGTCGGCCAGTTGCACTTGCGACAGTCCCGCCGATTGGCGGGCCTGGGCGATGCGTTCGCCCACGGGAGAGCGTTTGCCGTTCTTCATGCCGGCAGTATAAAACGCGGCGGCGGAATCCGGCGCGGCTTGAACAAATAACGCTTGCATTGACACAAACATTGTTTGTATCACTTCGGCATGTCGAACGCGAGCACTTTTTCCACCACTTCGAGCTTGACGCTCTTTTCCCGAAAGGAGGCTGCTTATGGCTTGGCGCATTCCTGAAACCGACATCGAGCGCGTGAAGCGCAGCACCGACTTGCGGGCGCTGGTCCAGAGCCGGGGCATCGAGTTGCGCAAGCACGGCAGCAAGGACTGGATCGGGCGTTGTCCGTTCCATGCCGACCGGGACAAGCCGAACTTCATCGTCACGCCGGACAAGGGCTTGTTCCACTGCATGGCGTGCGGCAAGGCGGGCAACGCCATTCAGTTCGTGGAGCAGCACGACGGCGTTTCGTTCCGTCACGCCTTTGAGTTGTTGAACCAGGGCGGCAACGCGGCTTTCGTCGCGCAGCCGTTGCAAAAGCAAACGACCGTGCCGCGTCTGTCGTGTCCGCTGGATCCTCAGGCCGACGACGCGGCGCTGTTTGGCCAGGTGACGGCTTACTATCACGAACGCTTGAAGCAGTCGGCGCCGGCCAGGGCATATCTGGCCAGCCGTGGCCTCGACAGCGACGAACTCATCGCGCGTTTTCAACTCGGCTTTGCCGACCGGACTTTGGGCCTGCGGTTGCCGGAGTCCAACCGCAAGACAGGCGACACGGTGCGCTCGCGGCTGGCGCAGCTTGGCTTGTGGCGCGACAGCGGCCACGAACATTTTAACGGCTGCATCGTCGTGCCGTTGCACAACGAGCAAGGCCAGGTCGTCAGCCTTTACGGCCGGCGGGCGTCGCGCCCGGCGGCGACGCGGGGCGAACTGCGGCACCTGTATCCGCCCGGGCCGCATCGCGGCCTGCTGAATCGCGAAGCGTTGGCGTCGTCTGAAATCATCCTGTGCGAAGCCGTGTTCGACGCGCTGACGTTTTACGCGAACGGTTTTCGCAACGTGACGTGTCTGTTTGGAACAGAGGGCTTCACCGATGAACTTTGGGAAGCGTTGAAGAAGGTTCAGCGTGTGCGCCTGGCTTACGACGCCGACGATGCCGGTGAACGGGCGGCGCAGCGCGACGCGGAGCGGTTCAAGGCGCACGGCGTGGAGGTGTTCCGCGTGAAGTTCCCACACGGCATGGACGCCAACGAATACGCCTGCAAGGTGACACCCGCCGACAAATCGCTGGCGTTGCTTCTGAACTCAGCCGCGTGGCTTGGCACTGGCGCACGGCCACCAGCGCCACCACCGCCGCCGACCGTGGAAACACTCGCGCCCGCTCCTTCTTCTTTAGTAGCTGCTTCTGTTAGCAGCGAACAACCGGACGCGGCTAAAGAAGAAAAACCGCCGCCAGCGCCGACAATGCCGGCAACGCCGACGTTGCAGCAAAAAGGCGACGCCTGGTTCTTCGACGTGGAAGGCCGCGAGTATCGCGTGGCCGGTCTGGAAAAAACGCTCGGGACCGACGCGCTGAAAATCGCGTTGCGACTTCGTGCCGGCGAGAGGTTCCACCTCGACCAGGTTGATCTTTGCCGGGACATGGAACGCCGCCGGTTCATTGAGCGCGCCGCCGAAGAAACCGGACTGACGGCGGACTTGTTGAAGCGCGACGTTGCGCGTCTGTTGCTCGCGGTGGAGCAAGCGCAAGCGGAACTGGCGAAGCCAGCCGAGAACGTCGCGGCAGCGGTGACGCTCACGCCGGAGGAACGCGACGCGGCGTTGAAGTGGTTGCGCGAGCCGAATCTCATCGGGCGTTTGCGCGAAGCATTCCACCAGGCGGGCATCATCGGCGAGGAAAGCAACACACTCGTTGCGTATCTGGCGGGCGTGAGCCGCAAACTCGAAAGACCGCTGGCCATCATCATCCAGAGCGCCAGCGCAGCGGGCAAGACGACGCTCATGGATGCGGTGCTGTCGTTCTTCCCGGAGGAGGAGCGCGTCAAATACTCGGCCATGACCGGCCAATCGCTCTACTACCTGGGAGAGACGAATCTGAAACACAAAATCCTCGCCGTGGTCGAGGAAGCCGGAGCCGAGCGCGCCAGCTACGCCTTGAAGCTGCTGCAGTCGGAAGGTGAACTCACCATCGCCAGCACCGGCAAGGACCCGGCCACCGGCAAAATGGTGACGCAGGAATACCACGTCGAAGGCCCGGTGATGATTTTTTTGACGACGACGGCCATTGACCTGGACGAGGAGTTGCAGAATCGCTGCCTGACATTGGCGGTGGACGAGAGCGCCGAGCAAACCAGCCGCATCCACCGGATGCAGCGCGAGCGCCGCACGCTGGCCGGCCTGATTGCCCGTGAGGAGCGCAAAGACGTTTTGAAAAAACTCCGCAATGCGCAACGGCTGTTGCAACCGCTGGAAGTCGTCAACGACTACGCGCCGGATTTGACCTTCGCCAAGGAGCGCACGCGGCACCGGCGGGACAATGAGAAATACCTGACGCTCATTGAGTCCATCACGCTCTTGCATCAGCACCAACGCCAGACCAAGACGCTGCCGAGCGGACGCAATTACGTCGAAGCCACGCTCGATGACATTGCTTTGGCCAACCAGCTCGCGCCGGAAGTTTTGGGCCGCTCGCTCGACGAGTTGCCGCCGCAGACGCGGCGGCTCTACAACCACATTCGGGAGCTGATGAAAGCCAGGCGCAAGGAGCACAGCGCGAAAACTGCAAAGATGGCCGGTGGCGCTGCCACCTTTAGCCGCAAAGAAATCCGGGACGCTTGCGGCTGGAGCCTGACGCAAGTCAGCGTGCATCTGGAACGGCTCGTGGCGCTGGAATATCTGGCGTTGCGCCACGCGCGTTTTGGCAGCCCGTTCGTTTATGAAATCCTGTTTGACCTGGACGCGCCCGAAACCGTCGCGCACATCGGCTTGATTGATGTCGCGGCCTTGCGGACGGCCACCGCGCGCCACGACTACAACGCGAGGGTAACGGGTTTTGGCCGGGGGGTGCCGGGGAAAAACGGGCGGGTAACGGGGGGTGTCGAAACCGGGCCGTTACCCCTTGTGCCGTTGGCGGTCAATGCTTTGGCCGCAGGGTAACGGGGTAGCGGGTTCGCACATCTGGAAGCCGCCAGGAAAAAACGTATCGTAACCGTAATTTTGCATCGTAACCATGCCACTGCCCAAAGGAATCAAAGCCGTCGAATGGCTCGCCAAACGCACGAAGGAACAACGCGGCGGCAACGCCGCGAAGCCGGACAGCTTCGACCGCAGCGCGCCCGACGCGCTGGCGTTGTGGCGCGACGCCTACCTGGAATCACTCGCCGCCCGCAACTACTCGCCCGGCACGCTCGAAGGCCGGCACGATGCGTTGAAAGTCTTTCTGGCGTGGTCTGCCGACCGCGACTTGAGCCAGGCTTCCCAAGTCACACGCCCGATCCTCGAAAGTTATCAGCGTTGGCTCTGGCGCTGCCTCAAAGCCAACGGGCAGCGTTTGGGCTGGAGCACGCAACGCGCGCGCCTGTCCACGCTCAAAGACTTCTTCCGCTGGCTCACCAAACAAAACGTCATCCTGCACAACCCGGCCAGCGAGCTTGAACTGCCCCGGATGGAAAAACGGTTGCCGACGGCGGCGCTTTCGCTCGCCCAGGTCGAAGCGTTGCTTGCTGTGCCCAATGTCGCCGATCCGCTCGGCGTGCGCGATCGCGCCATGCTGGAACTGTTTTACAGTTGCGGCGTGCGCCGGGCCGAACTGTGCAGCCTGGAACTCGCCGACCTGAACAGCGAACGGCGAACGTTGACCATCCGCCGCGGCAAGGGCAAGAAAGACCGTGTCGCGCCCGTCGGCGAACGCGCCGTCGCCTGGATCGAACGTTACTTGAAGGAAGTCCGGCCGCGTCTGTGCCTGGACACGCGCACGCCGGCCCTGTTCCTCACCGGCTACGGCGATGCTTTTAATCCCGACGTGCTCAGCCGCATGGTCGCCGCCTGGATGAGGCAGGCCGGCTTGAAAGGCAGTTGCCACTTGTTGCGCCACACGTGCGCAACGCACATGCTCGAAGGCGGGGCGGACATCCGTTACATCCAGCAGTTGCTTGGACACGAAAAGTTGGAGACGACGGCGATTTATACCGAGGTCAGCATCAAACAGCTTCAAGAAGTTCATGCCCGCTGCCATCCGGCGGCGAGGCTGCAAGAGCCGCAAAAACCGCTTCCACCGCAAGCGCAAAAGGTGTAATCTTGGCGCATGGTTGCCGGGTGTCAGAGTCGCCTTCTTTTTTTAGCTGCCGAGATGTCAGCGGTGCGCTGCCGTCCAACTTTTGTCCCACTCTTGTCCCACCGGCCACACCCCACTTTCACCCAACTCTTACCCCACCGGCCAAAAAACCGCGTCAGGGGTTTTTCCGGCGGCCCATCGGGTCGCAAGTCACGGCGAGGCCGTGGCCGCTCAATGTTCACGCCCGGTTTGCGGGCCTGTGGCTACAAGAACGCATCGGGTCTGGGTAAATGGCCAAATCGTGACCCGTTGGGGGAACCGGGATTTGAATTGGTGGTCAGCAAACGCACTAAAACCGAAACGACACTGATGGCAGACTGGAATAGGGACGTGGATTCCATGATGGCAAGCCCCAAT
>Ga0335085_10016873_pt1 | contig 10532 bp, 5 predicted proteins | sample Lox_Sample_45_FD_206712 | JGI IMG/M metagenome (GOLD analysis project Ga0335085, IMG submission 206712) | Soil microbial communities from Loxahatchee National Wildlife Refuge, Florida, United States - Lox_Sample_4.5 | ecosystem: Environmental > Terrestrial > Soil > Wetlands | place: USA: Florida...
CCTTCTGGCGCACGACCACCCGGCGTACATTGCCCTCGTGGATGAGCCGCTTGAGCTCGTCCACGACCTGCCCGCCCTGGCCCTTGAGCGTCTCCCACACCGTTGCCTCGGCCATGCCCGCCCTCCCGGGATCAGGCTACCACCGCCGTGCGATGATGGGCTCGTCATCCCGCAGGAGGCATCGATGTCCACGAGTCGCCGCTCCGCCACGCTCCTTCTCGGGGCCGCCCTGGTCGTCGGCAGCGCCCACGCGGCCGGGACGGAGGATGCGCGCTTGAAGGGCGCGGCACGGGGGGGCCGGAACGGCTGGATCACCGTCCGCCTCGAGGGCACCCCGGCCGAGATCGGGTACCAGCACGGGAAGCTCCTCGCTCCCGACATCGCCGACCTCCTCGCGGTGACGAAGCTCTCGCTCACTCACGACGGGAAGCACGACTGGGCCTTCTACCGGAAGGCCGCGGAGACGGTCTTCTGGCCCCGGGTGGACGACGAGTACCGGCAGGAGATGCAGGGAATCGCCGCCGGCGCGGCGGCGGGAGGGACGGCCGTCGACCTCTGGGACGTCGTCGCCCTCAACGCCAGCATCGAGGTCGGGTACTACACGGCGGTCCTCGACCACGGCGAGCGCTCGGCGGCCCCCGACAAGTGCAGCGCCTTCGTGGCCACCGGCCGCTTCACGCGTGACCGCCGGCCGGTCATCGCCCACAACAACTGGTCGGGCTACCTCGAGGGCTCCCGGTGGAACGTCATCTTCGACCTCCGCCCCGCGGCCGGGCACCGCATCCTCATGGACGGCATGCCCGGCCTCATCCACAGCGGAGACGACTTCGGGATCAGCTCCGCGGGCATCGCGATCACCGAGACCACGATCACCGGCTTCAAGGGCTTCGACACGAAGGGTGTCCCCGAGTTCGTCCGCGCCCGGAAGGCCATGCAGTACGCGGCGTCGATCGACGACTTCGACCGCATCATGCGGACGGGGAACAACGGCGGATACGCGAACGCCTGGCTGGTGGCGGACGTCAACACCGGCGAGATCGCCCGGCTCGAGCTCGGCCTCCGGAACGTGACCCTCGAGCGCACCAAGGACGGCTACTTCGCGGGCGCCAACTTCCCGGTGAGCGCGAAGCTCGCCGCCGAGGAGACGAAGTTCCGGCTCGACGACCCCTCCCTGAGCCCGAACGCCCGGAAGGCGCGAGCGGACGAGATCCTCAAGGCGAACGAGGGACGGATCGACCTCGCGTTCGCCAAGGGCTACCTGAGCGACCACTACGACGCCTACGAGAAGAGGGAGAACGCCCCGAGCGAGCGCAGCCTGTGCGGCCACGTCGATCTCTCGCCGCGCGGGATGGGCGACTGGTTCGGGGCCTGGGGGCCGGCGGGCACCGTCCAGTCGAAGGTGGCGGACGCGGCGATGGCCAAGCGGATGGCGCTCGAGGCGGCCATGGGCCATCCCTGCGGCACCGACTACCGGGCCGCGACACACCTCGCGCAGCACGCGGACTACGCCTGGGCGAAGCCGCTCATGCGCGATCTCGTCGCCTCGCCGTGGACGCTCTTCGAGGCGAAGTAGGTCTTCAGCCCACGTACGGTATCGTCTGCGGGCCCTCAGGCAGGACGGCCACCGGTGCGCCCTCTCCGATCCCGGCCAGCTCCCGCGCTACGGCCGCGCCCACGTCCCCGATGGGCTCGAGGTGGGCCCGCCGGACGTCCTCGGGCCGGAGATCGCTTCGCAGGCCGACGCGCGCCTTGAGCCGGATGAGGGCGAGGAGCTGCGCCTCCCACTGGTCGTAGAGGGAGAAGCCGGGGGCTTCGATCGCGTCGAGGACCTCGCGCGGCGAGGCGTGGTCGAAGAGGAGCTTCTTGAAGTTCCCGTGCTCCGGGAAGCCGTCGTCGCACCGGGACGCGGCGGCGATGTAGCCGCCCTCTTCCACGATCTGCGCCGCCGCCGACATGCCCTTGACGGTCTGGTACAGGTTCTGGTCGAGGGGAAAGCCCGAGTTCGTCGTCACCACGACCGGGAACGGCCTCCGGCACGCCACCATGGCCGTCTCCCTCGAGAAGGCGCAGCCCGCCTCGTGGGCGGCGTTCGGGTGGCCGCAGAAGAAGCGGGTGATCGCACGCCGTCGGTTGAGGGTCACGTTGACGCAGAAGTCGAGGGGCAGGAGGGAGCCATTGTGGCGGATGATCGCCTGGGTCGGGTTGCCCTCCAGGAGGCCCCAGGTGCTCCGGGGGTCACCGATCGTCCTGGCGTCGTGGTAGCGCATGATCGACGCGATGTCCGCGACCGCGGGGAAGACTCCCTTGTACCCGCCCGAGAAGCCGGCCATGAAGTGGGGCTCGATGAAGCCCAGGGCGATCCTCCGGTCGGCCTCCACGTACTCGCGGTTGAGGTACACGGTCCCGCCGTCGCGGGAACGCCCCGCGGGGAGCATCGTGGCGAGGTCGTGGGCGGTGTGGTTGACCACCCGGTAGCGGGCGAGGACGTCCGGACCGACCATCGACCGGAGCTCCTCGGGCGTGTTGGCCCGGTGGGAGCCCGTCCCGTTCACGATCACGAACTGCTCCGCGGGAACGTGGGCGAGCTCCTCGAAGAGCCACGGGAGGAGCCGGTCGGACGGCAGGGGCCGCGTGAGATCCGGGATCACCACTGCCACCCGATCCGAGGCCTTGACGATCTCCCGGAGCGGCGGCGATCCCACGGGCCGGCGGACCGCGTCGCGGAACGCGACGGCCTCGGCGGGGAGACCGGGCAGGAAACGCGGCTCGACGACGGTGACGTCCGTGCCCGGGATCTCGACGTCGAGCCCCTCCCGCCCGTACTGCAGGTGCACCTTCACTCGGGAAACCTACGCCCCGAGGGCGGGACGGTCAATGCCGCGCGATAGAATCCCGGGCATGGCGATCCTCGAGCTTCCCGGAGGCGCCGCCCTCTCGGGCTTCCGTCTCGACAAGCTGAACGCCGCGCTCCGCGCGGGTGGGACGGGCCTCGTGGTCGCCGCCAGCCAGCATTGGCACTTCGTGGATGCGGAGCGGGATCCATCGCCCGCGGAGCGGCACACCCTCGACCGCCTGCTCGCCTACGGCCCGGACCGGCCTCCTCCCGAGGCGGTGCGCGGACGCCTGGTTCTCGTCACCCCCCGCCTCGGCACGATCTCCCCCTGGTCCTCGAAGGCCACCGACATCGCGAGGCAGTGCGGGCTCTCCGGCCTCGTCCGGCGTATCGAGCGCGGCACCGCCTACCACCTGGAGGGCGAGGGGGATCTCCGCCCGGCCCTCCCCCACCTCCACGACCGGATGACCGAGGCCGTGCACGCCTCCCTCGTCGAGGCCCGGGCGCTCTTCCGTCACGTCGCCCCCCGCCCCCTTGCCGAGGTCGACGTCCTCGGCCGGGGTCGCGCCGCGATCGAGGATGCGAACCGGGCGATGGGCCTGGCCCTCGCCCCGGACGAGGTGGACTACCTCGTCGCCTACTTCGAGGGCCGGAGGCGGAACCCGACCGACGTCGAGCTGACGATGTTCGCCCAGGCGAACTCCGAGCACTGCCGCCACAAGATCTTCAACGCGTCGTGGGTGGTGGACGGCCGCTCGCAGCCACAGACGCTCTTCCAGATGATCCGGGAGACCGAGAAGGCGAGCCCCACGGGCACGGTCAGCGCCTACTCGGACAACGCCGCGGTCATGGAGGGCCGGACCGTCCGTCGGTTCATGGTGGAGCCTCTCACCGGCCGCTACGTCTACCAGGACGACCTCACCCACACCCTCATGAAGGTCGAGACCCACAACCACCCGACCGCGATCTCCCCCTTCCCCGGCGCCGCCACCGGCTCCGGCGGCGAGATCCGCGACGAGGGCGCAACCGGGCGGGGCGCCAAGCCCAAGGCGGGTCTCTGCGGCTTCTCGGTCTCCAACCTGCGCCTGCCCGGCCACGAGCGCCCGTGGGAAGGACCCGAGTCGAGGCCCGACCGGATCGCATCTCCTCTCGCGATCATGATCGAGGGCCCGATCGGGGCGGCGGCCTTCAACAACGAGTTCGGCCGTCCGAACCTCGCCGGCTACTTCCGCGTCTACGAGCAGGAGGTCGCAGGGGTCGTCCGCGGCTACCACAAGCCGATCATGGTCGCGGGCGGCGTCGGCAACGTCCGGGCCACGCACGCCCACAAGGGCGAGGTGCCCCCGGGCGCGCTCCTCGTCCACCTCGGGGGCCCGGGCCTCCTCATCGGGATGGGCGGCGGCTCCGCCTCCTCGATGTCCACCGGCGCGAACACCGCCCTTCTCGACTTCGACTCCGTCCAGCGCGGCAACGCCGAGATCCAGCGCCGGGCCCAGGAGGTCATCGACCGCTGCTGGGCGCTCGGCCCCCAGAACCCCATCCTCTCGATCCACGACGTGGGGGCCGGCGGCCTCTCGAACGCGCTGCCCGAGCTCGCCCACGGCTCGGGGCGCGGGGCCCGCATCGATCTGCGGGCCGCCCCCAACGAGGAGCCCGGGATGACGCCGCGGGAGGTCTGGTGCAACGAGTCGCAGGAACGCTACGTCCTCGCCATCGCTCCCGCGAGCCTCGACCTCTTCCGCTCGCTCTGCGATCGGGAGCGCTGTCCCTTCGCCGTCGTCGGCGCGGCCACCGACGACCATCACCTCGAGGTCGCCGATCCGCTCTTCGGCAACACCCCGGTGGACATGGACCTCCCGGCCCTCCTCGGCAAGCCCCCGCGGATGACGCGGGACGTGAAGCGCCGACGTCCCGAGCTCCGCCCGTTCGCCCCCGGGGGCATCGACCTCGCCGAGGCGGTCCGGCGCGTGCTGCTGCACCCGACGGTGGCCGACAAGACGTTCCTCGTCACGATCGGGGACCGCACCGTCGGCGGCCTGTGCTCCCGCGACCCCATGGTCGGTCCGTGGCAGGTGCCGGTCGCCGATTGCGCGACGACCCTTCTCTCCTTCGAAGGCTACGCGGGTGAGGCCTTCGCCATGGGCGAACGGACACCGATCGCGGTGATCGACGGAAGGGCGTCCGGTCGCATGGCCGTGGCCGAGGCCCTCACCAACCTGGCGGCGGCCCCCGTCGAGTCGCTGTCGCGGGTCAAGCTCTCCGCCAACTGGATGGCCGCGGCCGGCTCGCCCGGCGAGGACGCCTCGCTCTTCGACACCGTGAAGGCGGTGGCCCTCGACCTCTGCCCCCGGCTCGGCGTCGGAATCCCCGTGGGCAAGGACTCGATGTCGATGCGGACCACCTGGAAGGAAGGCGGGAAGCCGAAGGCCGTCGTGGCGCCGCTCTCCCTGATCGTCTCCGCCTTCGCCCCCTGTCCCGACGTCCGGACGACCTGGACGCCGCAGCTGCGCACCGACCTCGGGCCGACCGACCTCGTCTTCGTGGACCTCGCCGGCGGCCGCGCGCGCCTCGGGGGGTCGATCCTCGCCCAGGTCTTCGCCCAGACGGGCCACGAGGCGCCCGACGTGGACGGCCCCGAGCGGATCAAGGCCCTCTACGCGGCGCTCGCCGAGCTGCGCGCGGCGTCTTTGGTCCTCGCGTACCACGACCGGTCCGACGGCGGCCTCTTCGCCACCCTCGCCGAGATGGCGTTCGCCGGCCGCACGGGACTGACCGTCGACACCGCCACGCTCACGGGCCCCGAGGCCGACACCGGCCGCCTCCTCGCCACCCTCTTCTGCGAGGAGCTGGGCGTGGTGCTGCAGACGCGCTCCTCCCACCGGGTGCTCGTCCTCGACATCCTGGCTCGCCACCGCCTGCTCGGCCGGGTCCTCGGCGCCGTCACCGCCGACGACGTGGTGCGGATCACCTGCGGCGGCCGAATGCTCGTCGCCGAGCCTCGCGCCGCCCTGCAACGCCTCTGGTCCGAGACCACCTCGCAGCTGCAGTCGCTGCGCGACAACCCCGAGTCGGCCCGCCAGGAGTACGACCGGATCCTCGACGCCGGCGACCCCGGGCTCTCCCCGGTCCTCACCTTCGACCCCGCGGAGGACGTGTCGGCGCCGTTCGTCAGCCGGGGAGCCCGGCCGCGGATGGCCATCCTGCGCGAGCAGGGCGTCAACGGCCAGGTCGAGATGGCGGCCGCCTTCGATCGGGCCGGCTTCGACGCGATCGACGTCCACATGAGCGACGTGATCGCCGGCCGCGTCTCCCTCGGCGACTTCACCGGCTTCGTGGCTTGCGGCGGCTTCTCCTTCGGCGACGTCCTCGGCGGCGGCGAGGGCTGGGCCAAGTCGATCCTCTTCAACTCCCGCGCGCGGGACGAGTTCCAGGCCTTCTTCGCCCGTCCCGCGAGCTTCGCCCTCGGCGTCTGCAACGGCTGCCAGATGATGAGCGCCCTCCGCGAGCTCATCCCCGGCGCCGGGGCGTGGCCCCGCTTCGTGAAAAACCGCTCCGAGCAGTTCGAGGCTCGGCTCGTGCTCGTCGAGGTCCCCAAGAGCCCCTCCCTCTTCTTCGACGGCATGGGCGGGAGCCGGATCCCGATCGTGACTGCTCACGGGGAGGGCCGGGCTCTGTTCACGGGCGGCCGCCGGGCCGAGGAGGCGATCGTCGCGCTGCGCTTCGTGGACCACCGTGGCGAGGCGACCGAGCGCTACCCCTACAACGTGAACGGCTCCCCGCTCGGGATCACCGGCGTCACCACCGCCGACGGCCGCTTCACGATCGTGATGCCGCATCCGGAGCGCGTCTTCCGCACCGTCCAGATGTCCTGGCACCCCGACGCCTGGGCAGAGGATGGCCCGTGGATGCGCGTCTTCCGCAACGCGAGGGCCCATGTGGGATGAGCGGGCGAACGTCGCGGCCGCCGCCCTCGTCGCCACGCTCGCCGGCGCGCCCGCCTCCGCCGGGTCCGGGGTCGACTGGGGAACGGTGACGGCCGAGAGCTTCCGCACGGCCAGGGAGACCGGCCGGCCGGTGCTCGTCTACTTCACCGGCTCGCCGTGCGGCCGCCGCGCACCGATCGGCGACCCGAGCGAGGTTCACGAGACCGACTGCGAGAAGTTCGAGACGCGCACCGCCTCCCACCCGGCCTTCGTCGAAGCGGCCGCGCGCTTCGTGCCGCTCGTGGTCGACACCAGCCCGGGCCACCCCCGCGGCCAGGCCCAGGAGGACCTCTTCCGCCGCTTCAAGGTCGCGACGCTCCCGACCCTGCTCGTCGCCGACCCGTGGGGCAACGAGATCCTGCGGCTCGTCGGACCGACGCCCGCCGAGAACGCCGTGCGCGTCCTGCGGGCCATGCCCGAGGACCTGCGCCCCCTCCGCGAGGTCGGCGAGGCGCTGGCCGCGGACCCCTCGGGCCTGCCCGCCTTGCTCGCGGCCGCCTCGTTCTACGAGCGCGCCGGGCTGCGGCCGGTGGCCGGGCGGTATTACGAGACCGCCGCGTCCACTTCCGTCGCCAAGGCCGACCCCGCGGCGCGGCGGTCCGTCGTCGTCGCCCGCGGGACGAACCTGCTCGTGATGGGCCGGGCGAAGGACGCGGCGGTGCTCTTCTCGGACGAGGCCGGGCGCGGGCTCGACGCGCCGCAGTCGGACGTGGTGCTGTTCGGCTGGGCGATGGCCGCCCTCACCGCCGGCGACCGGGCGAAGGCGGTGGAGGTCCAGTCCCAGCTCGCCCGGCTCTTTCCCGACTCCGCGTACACGAGGAAGCTGGCCGTCAACCTCGCGCGGTAGGGGATCCTCGGGGTCCGCCTAGGGTCTGCGGCTGACCTCGACCGCCCGCGTCGTGACCCAGTACTTGGCCAGCATGTTCGCCTTCTCCCACTTCGGAAGGGAGGCCGGGGCCTTCAGATAGCCGAGGAAGCGCTCGGTGACCTCGGCGAAGTGCGGCTCGTGCCCGACGCGGTAGCGGTCCGGTATCCCGACGCGGAGGCGTGTCCCTTCGTCCTCGACGGTGAGGTCGGGGCGGGTCTTGGCGAGCTCGCCCACCCGGCGAACGAGCGCCGCCTTCACCGCCGGGGCGTCCGCGGGCCGGACCGGCACGACGTAGAGCTCGGGGCGCCACCTCTGTTCCCTCCCCTGCCGGATCTCGATCCGGGAGCGGCTCCCGCGGACGACCGCGGCGTGGGTGTCGCCCGCGCCTTCGGGCGCCTCGTAGTCCCAGAGCGCCGCGAGGCGGACGTGCATCCCCCGGAGGGTGTAGGAGACCTCCCCGTTGGCGAAGTACTCGAGCCGGCCGTCCTGCATCCGCGAGGCGAGGACGGGGTCGAGATCCCGCTCCCCGGTGAGCCGCTCCAGCTGGGCGCGGTCGAGCACCGTCGCCCACTTCCTCGCCCCGACCACGCGGATGTCGGAGCGGTAGTCGATCGGCTGGCCCGGGTAGAGGAGGAACGGCACGAGATCGACGAGGTGGGTGGCCACGTCGCCGAGCGCCTCGCCCTGCTCCTCGGTGTCGAAGAACCAGGCCGGCCTCAGGTTCACGACGCCGGAGACGACCTTCATCAGGTTGTGGACGCTCTTCATCTCGACCGCCGGCTCGGCCTCGCTGCCGGGGCCGACGCTCCCCGCGACCTCCGGGTCACGGGCGAGCTCGCCCTGCAGGATCGTGGTGACCTCGCTCCGCTCGGTCATCACGTCGTAGGCCACGAGACCCTTCCGCTCCGCGAGGTCGAGGGCCTTCTCCAGCTTCGGGAAGTCGAGGGTGGAGATGAGCCACGGCTTGTCGGCGAGTACGTTGAGCCCGGCTTCCACCGAGGCCAGGATGAGGTCCATCTTGCCGCGGTTCCGGCCGGAGAGAACGACCACGTTGCCCGGCTTGTCGCGAAGCATCCGCTCCACGAAGTCCGGCCCGGCGTGGACCTCGAGCCGCCAGCTCGTGGGCCGCTCCGCGCGCCGGTTGAAGGCCGCGATCCGGGCGAGGTGGGCCAGGAGGTCGGGGCCGAGCGGCGCGTAGACGTGCACCGTCGGGTCGACGCCCGGATACATCTCCTTCTGGATGAGCCCGGCGTGGAAGTGGCCGGGGTCGAGGGTGATGAGACGCACCCGGGGCTCGTCCGCCGGTGCGCTCACGGCGAGGATGAGGAGCGCGAGGAGCGGAAGAGTCGGGCGCACGGGTTCACCTCCCTCAACTCGGGATCACCCCGGGCAGGACGTAGGCGTAGAGCAGGACGAGGAGGCCGACGAGGGACGCGAGCACGATGCTGTGCCGGAAGACGGCCCTGAAGATGTCGGCCTCCCGGCCCACGAGGCGGCACGCGGTCGACGCCACGACGATGCTCTGGGCGTCGATCATCTTCCCCATCACGCCGCCCGCGCTGTTCGCCGCGGTCATGAGCACGGGCGATATGCCGATCTGCTCCGCGGTGACCTTCTGCAGGTTCCCGAAGAGGGCGTTGGAGCCGGCGTCGGTGCCGGTGAGGGCCACGCCCAGCCAGCCGAGGAGCGTGCCGAAGAACGGGTAGATCCAGCCGGTGCGGGTGAGCGACAGGCCCATCACGGTGTCCATCCCCGCGTACTTCGTGACGTAGGCGAGACCGACCATGAAGCTGATCGCGAGCATGGAGGGCACGAGCTGACGGAACGTCTGGCCCAGCAGGCGGATCGCCCGGCCCGCGCCCATCCCGAGGAGCGGCGCGGCCACGAAGGCGCCGAGGAAGACCGCCGTCCCCGGCAGGGCGAAGAAGTTCAGGTCGATCGAGGCCGGCTCGGGGGTGGGGACCGGCACCACCGGTGGCGTGCGGACGACGACATCGTGGAGCCCGGGCGTGGCGAAGGTGAGGGCGGGGATCTTCAGGAACCGGCCGAGGCCGGGCAGGGCCCACAGGAAGATGAGGACCGAAGCCAGGGCGAAGGGCGACCAGCCCCTGAGCACCGACAACAAGGTGTGGCCGCGGAGGGCGACGGTGCGGTCCGCTTCGCCGTCCGCCATGAGGTTCCGCGGCCTCCAGAAGCGGAGGAAGGCCACCATGACGAGGAGCGAGAAGATGGCGGCCACGATGTCGACGAGCCCGGTCTCCTGATGGTTGGACCAGTAGTACTGCATCGCGGCGAAGGAGGCGCCGCTCACGAGGAGCGCGGGCAGAACCTCCAGCGCCCGCCGCCAGCCGACCATGGTGACGACGAGCCAGGCGGGGAGGACGAGCGAGAAGGGCGGCAGGATCCGCCCCACCATCGCGTTCAGGGCGTGGGTGGAGAGCCCGGTGACCCCGTTCAGCACCCGGATCGGGTTGCCGACTCCGCCCCAGGCCACCGGCGCGGTGTTGGCGAGGAGGCAGAGAGTCGCCGCCTCGAAGTGCGGGAAGCCGAGGCCGATCAGGAAGGAGCCCGCGATCGCGACCGGCGCCCCCCCGCCTCCCGTCCCCTCCAGGAACGCCCCGAAGCAGAACGCGATGAGGATGACCTGCAGCCGCCGGTCCGAGGAGAGCCCGGCGATCGACTCCTTCATGACCTGGAACTGACCGGTCTCCACCGCCACGTTGTAGAGGTAGATCGAGGCGATGATGATCCAGGCGATCCGGAAGAAGCCGAAGACGAAGCCGTTGATGGCGGAGGCGCCGATGAGCGCGGCCGGCATCCCGAAGACCGTCGCCGCGATGCCGATCGC
>Ga0335085_10016874_pt1 | contig 10532 bp, 15 predicted proteins | sample Lox_Sample_45_FD_206712 | JGI IMG/M metagenome (GOLD analysis project Ga0335085, IMG submission 206712) | Soil microbial communities from Loxahatchee National Wildlife Refuge, Florida, United States - Lox_Sample_4.5 | ecosystem: Environmental > Terrestrial > Soil > Wetlands | place: USA...
GCAATGGCGCGCGCGGCGGTGCCTCCTGCCCGTCCGGATGCCCGCGGGACCGCGTTGACACTGCAACGGGCGGTTGGTAGGCGTACGAATCGAAGCCAGCGGGTATCATGACGGAAGGCGCGCCGAAGACCGCTCTCGATCAATTCCTCACGATCCTCACGCAGCCCGATAACCTGCCGATCATCGGCATGTTGTTGCTGGTCTTCTTCTTCACCTATCTGGCCCTGCGGGAGGGTCGCAAGAACGACCAGTTGATCGAACAGGGCCGCCAAGACGAAATCCTGAAGCGCATGCAGGAGTGAGGCGGATCGGATGCCATTCACGATCGTGGCGGAGAACTGTACCGGTTGCACCGCGTGTGAGAAGCGGTGTCCAACACAGGCCATCAGCGGTGAGCCGCGCAAGGTCTATTTCATCGAGCCCACGCTCTGCATCGACTGCGGCGCGTGCGGCGTCATCTGTCCGGACGAGGCGATCCTCGACACCTACGGCAACGTCACGCACGTGCTCAAGAAGGCCGAGCGCCCGATTGCCATCGTGCATCCGGACAACTGCAACGGGTGCGGCGTGTGCGTCGACGTCTGTCCGTTCGACTGCATCTATCCGTCGCCTGCGAATGGTCCGCAGTACCTCGGCAAGGTCGAGGTGAACGAGAAGACGTGCGTCGGCTGCAAGCTGTGCGAGGAAGTGTGCGGGTGGGAGGGCATCTACATCATGCCAGCCGAAGAGAAGACCCCCTTCCTCTCGGCGCTGGGGTACGATCTCGACGAGGCCGCGGCCGAGGCCTAGCGCCTGCGGCGTCAGCTCTTGCCGCTCGCGTCCTTGGCTGCCTTCGCCTCGGCGGCCGCCTTCAGCCGATTGCATGTGCGCGCGTCGAGGATGCCGTTGTCGCGCAGTCCCGCCGAGCGCTGGAAGGCCTGGATCGCGTTCACCGTGACCGAGTCGAGCTTGCCGTCGATGTCGCCTTGATACTCCTTGAGCGTGGTGAGCTGGCGCTGGGCTTCCTGGACCACGGCGCTATCGACCTGTTGCTCGAGCGCGCGCGCTTCGACGTCGGGGATCGCCTCCTGGATCTTCTCTAGTGCTTCCCGGCCGCGGTCCTCAGCGGTGCGCGTGTCGCACCCGGGAACCGCAGCGGCAAGGAGGGCGCCGAGCGCCAGGCATGTCAGGCGTGGTGGCGGGGACGACGCACGGCGTCGGCGCACCGATGGGATGGGCATGCTAGATCACCTTGTTGAGTGGATACTCTATGATGCCGACCGCGCCCTGCTTGAGCAACTGAGGGATCAACTCACGCACCACGGCCTCGGCGATGCAGCTCTCGAGGGCAAACCAATCGGTGCCGTAGAGCGGCGACACGGTGGGCGCTGTGATGCTCGGGATCATCTGGATGATGGCGTCGAGACGCTCCTTGGGGACGTTCATCTTCAGCATCACCTTGGCCTCCGCCTGGAGGGCGCCGTTGAGGAGAAGCGAGATCTGCTCGATCTTCTCCCGCTTCCAGGGATCCGCCCATGCCGCGTGGTTGGCGATCAGCTGCGGATTGGACTGACACAGCTCGTGGATGATGCGCAGCCCGTGGGCGCGGATCGTCGTCCCGCTCTCGGTCACCTCGACGATCGCATCCACGAGCCCTTCGGCCGCCTTGGCTTCGGTCGCGCCCCAGGAGAACTCGACCTCGACCGGGATCGCACGCTCGGCGAAATAGCGCGTGGTGAAGTGGACCATCTCGGTCGCGACCCGCTTGCCGGCGAGGTCCTCGATCCGGGTCACGGACGATTCGCGCGACACCGCGACGACCCACCGCGTGGGCCGCATGCTGGCCTTGGAGTAGAGGAAGTCGCAGACGACCCTGACATCCGACTCGTTTTCCTGGGTCCAATCTTTTCCGGTGATGCCGGCGTCCAGCGTGCCGTCTTCGACGTAGCGTGACATTTCCTGGGGGCGGGCGAGCACGCAGCGCAACGTGTCGTCGTCGACCGACGGGAAGTAGCTCCGCTCGCTGCCCGAGATCTTCCAGCCGGACTTGCGAAACAGCTCTATGGTTGCCGCCTCCAAGCTGCCCTTCGGGATGCCGATTTTGAGCTGTGGCGGCGCCGCGGGCGGCGTCGGCTCTGGCTGCATGACCGGCCAGCACCTAACACAGGCCCCCCAGGCCTGCAATGAACCGCGGCTAGCCGGCCGTGCGCCCAGCGATCGGTTGCTGCCGGTGGAGCACGGCGTTATGGGGACCAGCATGAAGCTGAGGGAGTTGGCCGTCCGTCTCGGCTGCGAGCTGCACGGTGACGGCGAGATCGAGATCGTGCGCGCGGCGCCGATCGAAAGTGCGCAGGCCGGGGAGATCACGTTCGTGGCCAACCCGCGCTACAGACGCCATCTGAAGACGACGCGCGCGTCCGCGGTGATCATAGCGCGTGATGCGCCACCCGCGGGCATCGCCATGCTGCGGGCAGCGGACCCGTATCTCGCCTTCGCGCGTGCCATCGGGCAATTCCATCAGCCGATGCGGGAGGAACCGGGCATCCATCCGACCGCGATCGTCGCCGCCACGGCGCGGCTGGGGAGCCGCGCGGCGGTGGGACCGTACGCGGTGATCGGGGAACGGGTCCGCATCGGCACGGACGCGTGCATCGGCCCGAACGTCGTCATCTATGCCGACACGATCATCGGTGATCGATTCCGGGCCTACGCTCACGTCACCGTGCGCGAACGCGTGCGTATCGGCGACGATGTCGTCTTGCAGAGCGGCGTGGTCATCGGGGGCGAGGGGTTCGGCTACGTTGCCGCGGAGGACGGCCGTGTCGAGCCGTTGCCGGCAGCGGGCGACGTCATTCTGGAGGATCGAGTCGAGGTGGGCGCCAACACCACGATCGACCGGGCGACAGTCGGATCGACGATCGTTCGACGGGGGGTGAAGCTCGACAACCTCGTCATGATTGCTCACGGGTGCGAGCTGGGGGAGGGCTCGATGCTGGCGGCTCAGGTCGGGTTGTCCGGCAGCACGAAGGTGGGCCGCTTCGTCCGTATGGGAGGGCAAGCGGGGTCGGCGGGGCATCTCTCCATCGGCGACGGCGCGCAAGTGGCTGCTCAATCGGGTCTCCATAGCGACGTTTCTGCTGGATCGACCGTCGGCGGCTCCCCGGCGACCGACATCACCCTCTGGAGAAGAATGTGGGCCGGATGCCTGCGCTTACCGGACCTCATCCGACGCGTGCGCCGGCTGGAGAAGGCTTTGGGCGCCAAGGTCTCGGAGGATGAGCAAACTTGATTTTGACACTACCCTTCGGTAAGCGTCAGGCTCCCGCCTAGGTGGCTGCCCCATGCGGATCCGGACCCAAGACATTCTCGAGACGACGAGATCGATGACGTACGACGAGCCGACAGAGGTCTTGAACCCGTTGCTCGCCAAAGACGTCGTCCACGACTACGAGTTCACCGGTCCGGTCACTGTCCGGCTCAACTACTACCGCGCCGGATTGGACCTGTTGTTCGACGGCGAGGCGGTGGGTCATATCGTCGGACAGTGTGCGCGCTGCCTCGAAGCGTATCGTTTCGATCTCGCGGTCCCGTTTCGATTCGTCTTCGTACCGCGGCCGCACGTGGACGTCGGCGCGGAAACGGGCGACCCCGATTTGAGCTATTACGACGGCCCCGAGGTGGACCTGAGCGTGCCGCTGCGCGAGCGGTTGATTCTGGCGTTGCCGACACAACCGCTGTGCCAGGAGGGTTGCCGGGGGCTGTGTCCCGACTGCGGCGCCAATCGCAACACGAGTCCTTGTGGCTGTGCACCTCGGGCAGGCAATCCACGACTCGCCGTCCTCCGCCAGCTGAGGATGGGTTCCTAGTCGCGTGCACGGCAATCGGCTTTGGGCGGCGGTCCCGAGCCGAAGGACAAGGAGGCAAGCATGCCCGTTCCAAAGAGGAAGACATCGCACTCGAAACGCAACAAGCGTCGGGCGCACGACGCCCTGCGTGCCCCGGCCGTCGCGACGTGTCCAGAATGCGGCGAGCCCAAGCTCCGCCACCGCGCCTGCCTCCACTGCGGACAGTACCGCGGCCGGCAAGTGTTGGAGATCAGCGACTGAGCCCGCGACGTCAGGCGTTCAGTCGGGATGACCGCCGCCGATGACCCGACTGGAGGAGCAGGTCGCGCTGGTGACGGGCGGGTCACGTGGGATCGGGCGGGCGATCGCGCGCACCCTGGCCCTTGCCGGGGCGCGGGTGTTCGTCAACTACGTCCGTGACGAGGCTGCCGCGGCCGAGACATGCCAGGCGATCATCGAGGTGGGTGGTCGCGCCGACGCGGTCCGTTTCGACGTCGCCGACGGGACGGCGGCGGCGCACGGTATCGAGAGTGTCGTCGCCCAGGCCGGACGCCTCGACATCTTGGTCAACAACGCCGGCGTGACCGCCGACCAGCTGTTGCTGCGGATGAAGGCCGAGGACTGGGACCGCGTCATGGCCGTGAATCTCCGCGGCACGTTCAACTGCACTCGCGCGGCGGCCAAGTCGATGCTCCGGGCGCACTACGGGCGCATCGTCAATTTGAGCTCAGTGATCGGACTCATGGGGAACGCCGGCCAGGGGGCATATGCAGCCGCGAAGTCGGGCATCGTCGGCTTCACGAAGGCGATGGCGCGCGAGCTCGCGTCGCGGCACATCACGGTCAATGCCGTGGCGCCGGGTCTCATTGAAACCGACATGGTGAAGGACTTGCCTGAGGGGCGCCGGACGGAGTATGTGGCAGTGATCCCGGCCGGCCGATTGGGAACCCCGGAGGAGGTGGCGGATGCGGTTGGGTTCTTGGTTCGCCGCGAGTCCGGCTACATCACCGGCCAGGTGATCAGCGTCAACGGCGGCCTCTACATGTAGATAGGAGGGATTGCACGGATGGCATCAGCCGTGGAAGCAAAGGTGAGGGAGATCATTTGTGAGCAACTCGGGGTCAGCGAGGGCGAGGTGACCCCGGATGCGTCGTTCATCGAGGATCTCGGAGCGGATTCGCTCGACATCGTGGAGCTCGTCATGGCGCTCGAAGAAGAGTACGATATGGAGATTTCCGACGAGGAGGCGGAGAAGATTCGCACCGTCCAGGATGTCGTCAACTACATCGAGAGCCACAGCAAGCAGTAGCGTACGCCGACCAAGCGTCTGACGCCGTTGGCCGAATGCCGGAGGTCAGCGCCCCGTCTCCGACGGCGGGGCAGCGGCTTCCGCGGGCGGGCGTGGCCGGCGGCGGTACAGGGAGGCGAGGAACTCCGCGTCGGGGACGAACGCCTCCCGGGGCGACAGCACCGTGTCGCGCGCCCAGTCGGGCTGCGGGCTGGGATAGTCGATGTTGTAATGCAGCCCCCGACTCTCCTTGCGGGCGATGGCGGAAGTGATGATGAGCTCGGCGACGAGGGCGATGTTGCGGAGCTCGATCAAGTCTCCCGTGACGAGGAAGTCCCAGTAGTACTGGTGGATTTCCCTCTGCAGGAGCTGGATGCGCTGGAGCGCGCGGGCGAGACGCCGGTTCGAGCGCATGATGCCGACGTAGTTCCACATGAGGCGGCGGATCTCGTCCCAGTTCTGGGTCACGACGACCGACTCGTCGCTATCGGTCGCACTGCCGGGGTTCCAGGGTGGGAGGGCGGGAGGCGCCGACCGATCCGCGCCGAGCAGACCAGTGGCGTGCACGGCAGCCCGATGGCCGAACACCAGCGCTTCGAGCAACGAGTTCGAGGCCAGGCGATTGGCGCCATGCAGACCCGTCATCGCCACCTCCCCAGCAACATAGAGGCGACGGATGTTCGTCGTGCCGTCGGGCGTGCTCAAGACCCCACCGCAGACGTAGTGCGCTGCCGGGACGACGGGTATCGGCCCACGGGTGAGGTCGAATCCGTACGTGAGGCAGCGCTCGTAAATCATCGGGAACCGGCGGCGCAGAAAATCGGCATCGCGGTGAGAGATGTCGAGGTCGACGTACTCGAAGCCGTGCACCTTCATCTCGTTGTCGATGGCCCGGGCGACGATGTCGCGCGGAGCGAGCTCCGCGTCCGGATGATAACGTGCCATGAACGGCTCCCCGTCTGGCCGCCGCAGAATTGCGCCCTCGCCGCGCAATGCCTCACTGATGAGGAAGGACTTTGCTTTCGGATGGTAGAGGCAGGTCGGGTGGAATTGGATAAACTCCATGTCCGCCACAGGCGCGCCGGCGCGGTATGCCATGGCGACGCCGTCGCCGGTGGCGATGTCCGGGTTCGACGTGTAGAGGTACACCTTGCCCGCACCACCGGTTGCCAAGAGGGTGGCGCGCGCCCGCAGGGTGGTCACAACGCCCGTGTCGAGTTGCAGCGCGTATGCGCCCCAACATGACGGGGTGGGGACGGTGGGATCCAACCGGGCATCGACGAGCAGGTCGATCGCGAGGTGACGCTCGAGAACGCGAACGCTCGGCTCGCGGCGCAGCGCCTCGGTGAGCGCTCGCATGACTTCTCTCCCGGTGGCGTCCGATGCGTGCAGAATGCGCCGGAAGCGGTGACCACCCTCGCGACCCAGATCGTACTCGCGTTCCTCCGATGCTTCGCGCAGGGAGAAGTTGGTGCCGAGCGAGATCAAATCCCGTATGCGCTCCGGCCCGTCGCGCACGACGAGCTCGACCACGTCTCGATGGCACAGACCGGCGCCGGCGATCAGCGTGTCCTCGACGTGGGCGGCGAACGAGTCCTCCGGACTCCATACCGACGCGATTCCGCCCTGGGCATATGCCGTGTTGCTTTCCGGCAGGCGGTCCTTGCTCAGGACGATCACCGAGCCGTGACGCGCCGCGCGCAGGGCGAAGGTCAGGCCCGCAAGCCCCCCTCCGATGACGAGGAAATCGGCTTCCATGCGGGGCGACCGGCCTTATCCCATACGACGAGCCGAGAGGCAAGGCCGCCAAATTCCGATTGACGCCCCACGGTGTGTTCGATTATTTTCCTCGTGGATGGTGTGGCTGACGGCTCGGATGCTTGCGGGTAGCTTGGGGGTTCTGCTGGTGACCTCGACTGCCCGCGCCGAAATCTACATGTATCGGGATGCGAAGGGCACCGTCTGTTTCAGCAACGCCCCGTCCGCGCCCGGCTATCGACCATATATCGAGGATACCAGCGCGCCGCGCGGTTTCGCTCGCTGGCGACCCGATCCGGCCCGCCGTAAGGCGTTCGATCCGATCATCCGCGACACGGCACGGCGCTACCAGATCGATGAAGCGCTGGTGAAGGCGGTCATTCGCGCCGAATCCGACTTCATTCCCTACGCGCGTTCACCGAAAGGAGCCTTGGGGCTCATGCAGCTGATGCCGGCGACGGCCCGGCTACACAACGTTTCCCGGGTCTTCGATCCGCGGGACAACGTCGAAGGCGGCGTGAAGCATCTGCGTGATCTGCTCTGGCGCTATCAGGGCAACGTGCGGCTGGCATTGGCGGCATACAATGCCGGTTCGGATGCCGTCGAGCGCTACAACGGGGTTCCTCCGTACTCCGAGACGATCGAGTACCTCAGTCGGGTACTCCGGTATCACGAGCAATATCGACGCGAACGGTGAGCCCGGTGCCCCCGGGGCGTCCCATGCCACAGGCTGGATTCCGCGCCGCTGACTTGACCCGGCAGCGTGTAGCCAACCTGCCGAACCTCCTGACGGCGTTCAGGATCTTCCTGATACCTCTCCTGGTCATCGTGTTGCTCAACACGGGGCGGGCTGCGGCGGTGGTGGCGGCCGTGATTTTCTTTCTGGCCTGCTGGAGCGACTTTCTCGATGGCTACCTGGCGCGCAGGCACGGCATCACCACCCCGCTCGGGAAGCTCCTCGACCCGCTTGCGGACAAGCTCATTGTCATGGCGGCCCTGGTCATGCTGGCCGCGATGACCAGGGAGCCTCGGGTTCCGGCCTGGATGGTCGTCGTCATCGTTGGGCGCGAACTGGCGGTAACCGGATTACGGGCGATCGCCGTCGGGGAGGGGATCGTTCTGGCCGCCGAGGAACTGGGTAAGTACAAGATGATCTTTCAAATGTTCGCGATCCAGGGGCTTTTGTTGCATTACCAATTTCTGGAAATCGATTTTCATGCCGGCGGGATGTACTTCCTCTGGGTGGCCCTGGTGGTCGGCCTGTGGTCCGGAGTCGAGTATCACTTACGCGTCATCCGACATGCAACGGCCAACGGGGTGCGACCTTCCTGAGCCAATAGTTACAAGTTCGACGCGTCGAAGAGACGCAAATTGCTCAAAACCCGTTACTGATTTAGCGCGCGATCCGCCCCGCCGGGAACCGGTTGCCACCCCGGAATCGCGTTCTTCTGGGTAGGCAGGAAGGGGGAAGTCCTCGGCACGGTACTTGGAAGCCCTTTCGGGGTAGAATGGAGCCCACCCGCGATCACCGTAGCATGCGGAGCGTTGGGAACCGCGGTTTTACCTTGATCGAGCTGCTGACAGTGGTCGCCATCATCGGCGTCTTGGCGGCGATCGCAATGCAGGAGTACTCGAAGTACCGCCAGAGCGCCTACGACGCCCGGGCGATCCACGACCTGGGTAATGCCGCCAACGCCGAGGAGGCGTATTTCGCGACCAATTTCAGCTACGTAGCCTTCACCGCCGTGGGCCCGACTCACGTGAACGTGCCGGGGCTGATGATCTCGGATACGGTATCGTTGGCCGTCGAGGTGAATCCCACCAGCTTCGTCGGGACATCCATTTCGAGCCGAGGGTCCGGCAAGGTCTTCAAGTACGATAGTCTCATCGACACGATAGCCAGCGACTGACGTGCGGGCCCGTCGCGATGCTCGCGACCGAGTGTGGTCACTTCGCGCGAGACAGGTACTCGCCGGTTTCCGTGTCGACTCGGATGACGTCGCCCACGTCGACGAAGTTCGGCACCTGAACCACCAAGCCCGTTTCCGTCGTGGCTGGTTTCAGGACGTTATTCACGGTCGCGTTCTTAACGCCTGGGGCGGTATCGGTCACCGTGAGGTCGACTGTCTTGGGGAGGGTGACGCCGACTGGTTGCGTGCCATCGTGAAACTCGATCTGCACGCGAATGTTGGGGGGCAGGTAGTTCACGGCCTCTCCCAGGACCTCTTCGGTGAGACCGATCTGTTGGTAGGTCTCGACGTTCATGAAGTGGAACTCGTCACCTGACCGATAGAGGAACTCCATTTCGTGCTGCTCGAGTGTTACGCGCTCGACCCGGTCCTCCGAGCGAAAGCGATTTTCCGTTTGCAGACCGCTGCGCAGATTCCGCATCTTCGTCTGCATCATGCCGCGCTTGTTGCCGGGTGTGATGTGCATCACGGACATGATGCGATACAGCTCACCCTGATGGTTGATGAGCATGCCCGGGCGCAGCTGGGTGGCGGAAATGAACATTTCGAAACGAGCCTCCGAGGAAGAACGATTGTCGGTCCACTAGCATTCAGGCCCCCGACTCGCAACGAGCAGACTCGAGCAGACTCGCCTGGTGCCGGAGGGTCGGGGATGGCCTGGGTCGAAACGATTGAAGCGGTGCTAGGACGGCTTGGGGGCCATGAAGACGAGGAGCTTCAGTCGCCCCGTGCTCGAGTTCACGACCTGGTGTGATTGCCCCTGGGGCGCCAACACGGCCACCCCCGGGGTCACGTCCCGTTCCTCGTCGCCGACCAGGATGCGTCCGGTGCCCTCGACGACGTAGTAGATCTTGTCGGCGTCCGCGTGTCGATGCCCGGCCTGCTCTTGGCCGGGCTCGAAACAGTAGACGTCGCAGAAGAGATGGTCCGTGGTGAAGAGGTTGTTCTTCTTCATCTTGTCGGCGGCGAACGCCGCACGCGAGTGGACATCGATGAAGCGCTCCATGCCCGGTACCTCCGGAGGCTGTGTACCATCGCGCCCGGATGGCCGCCAAGGCGCGGTACCCAGCCCCCGTTGGCTCATACGAGAGGCGGCGGACCCGCGGCGGCGGTGGGAGGCTGCGGCACACCGGGTGTGTCCGGCAGTGGCCAAGCGAGCGGACCCATGCGGAGCGCGATCCAGGCGATGGCTGCGGCAAGGACCAGGGCAACCAACGCGCTCCAGCGCAGGCGGACCAGGATCCGATCCAGCCGCTTGGGGTCCATGGACGACGGGTCATCGGCGCTGCGCACGATGCGGTGCCCGAGGCCGAAGGCGATGTAGGCGGCTAGGTTGATCAGCAAGAAGCTCAAGAGGAGTTTCCACGCCAGCGTGCTTCCCAGGCGGGCGAAGAAGAGATCACGCAAGGCGGCCTTGTACGCGGTCAGATTGAAGGCACCGGTCATCACCAGGACGCCGAGTGCCGCAATGGTGAGCGGGTCGTAGACGCGCATGGTGGCAGCGGCGAGGCGCAGCCGGCGGTGCGGATCCTGTTCGGCGCGAGCCAGCGGCAAGCAGATGAGGATGACCGCGACCGTCGCCCCCACGTACGTGGCGAAGGCGAGGAGGTGCAACCACAGCTCGATCTGCATTTCCACAGGATGGACGGCCCTCGTCGGCTCTCTTAGTGGCGCAGGTAGACAAAGGCAATC
>Ga0335085_10016876_pt1 | contig 10531 bp, 7 predicted proteins | sample Lox_Sample_45_FD_206712 | JGI IMG/M metagenome (GOLD analysis project Ga0335085, IMG submission 206712) | Soil microbial communities from Loxahatchee National Wildlife Refuge, Florida, United States - Lox_Sample_4.5 | ecosystem: Environmental > Terrestrial > Soil > Wetlands | place: USA: Florida...
CTTGGAAATCTCCTCGTCCTCAATGGGAACGAGGCGGGGCAGCATTTCGAGGAGGGTGACCTCGGCGTCGAAAGAACGGAAGATGGAAGCGAATTCGACGCCCACCGCACCGGCGCCGACAATCACGAGGGATTTCGGCATTTCCTTCAGGGAAAGAATTTCGATGTTCGTCAGGATGCGGTCGCTGGGCTCAAGGCCAGGCAGGTTGCGGGCTTCGGAGCCGGTGGCCAGAATTACATTTCTGGCCTTGAGGTGACTGCTCTTGCCTCCGTTGGAGACTTCTATCGTGAGGATGCCGTTTTGCGCCGGGCCGGTAAGCTTGCCGTAGCCTTTGACGGTCTCGACTTTGTTCTTCTTCATGAGAAACTCGAGACCTTTGGCGTGCTTGGTTACGATCTTCTGCTTGCGGTCCTGAATGGCGGTCCAATTGAGTTTGCGGGAATCCACGCCCTCGATGCCGAATTCCTTGGCTTCTTTGAGGTGATCCCAAAGCTCGGCGTTGAACAGCAGGGCTTTGGTGGGAATACAGCCGACATGCAGGCAAGTGCCGCCGAGAAAGCCGTCTTTTTCGATGAGGGCGGTTTTCAGGCCGTACTGGCCGGCACGAATGGCGGCAGTGTATCCGGCCGGGCCGCTGCCGATGATGGCGATGTCGTAGATGGTCTCGGGCAAAGGGCGCTCCTCGCTACAACGGAAAGATATAGATGATGGTGAGCAAACGGTTGATTCTAGAACAGCGGGCGGGGAGATGCGAAGGGCGGCCGGGCTCGCGGCGCGGCGGGTTCGGAACTCTTGCCCGCAATGGCAGTCTAAAGCAAAGTCCCATATGCAGATACGATGGGCGGGCCACCGAGTGGTTGCGAACCTGGGAACGGGGCGCTTATAGTCTCCTCGAACAGGAGGCCCTGTGCGACATTTAGTGAACTGGGTATTGAGCGCCTTGGCGGTATGGATTGTGGCGCATGTGATCACCGGGTTTCACGTCAATGGAGCAGTGGCGGCGCTGATTGCCGCACTCGTGATCGGATTCGTGAATGCGACTCTGGGCGCATTCCTGAAGATCGTTACTTTTCCCTTGACGATTGTCACGCTGGGCATTTTCTGGCTGGTGATCAATGGCCTGATGCTTGAGCTGGCCTCGGCCGTGGTGCCGGGGTTTCACGTGGACAATTTTCTGGCGGCATTCTGGGGCGCGATCGTGCTGAGCCTCGTCAACATGATCCTGCGCTGGCTGGCGGGTACGGGGAAGGCGCAGGGATGACGGAGAACGCGGTGCGTCAGGGATCGCAGGCAACGCGAAATCCGTAATCGGCGTATTGGAATTGCGGCGGGATGCTGGAGCGGGCGGCGCAGCGCGCTACTTTGATGTGATGACGCCAGGAACCTCCGCGAGAAGCGCGCCGGATGCCGGTTTCCGGCCCTTGCGGATTGCGGTCGGGCGAGACCGCGTAGTAGCCGGAATCGAACCAATCGCTGCACCATTCGTGGACATTTTCGGCGGCGTCGTAAAGTCCGAAGGGGTTCGGGGCGTAGCGCCCCACCGGTTCCGGGCCGGTTTGCCAGCGTTGCGCGTAGTCGGGCAAAGATTGCGGCGGAGCGTCTCCCCAGGGATAAAGTTTGCCTTCGACTCCGCCGCGGGTCGCGTGCTCCCACTCGGCCTCGGTGGGCAGCCGAAAATGACGACCGGCGACGGCTCTTAACCATTCGCAGTACTTCGCGGCTTCAAACCAGGAAACCCCCACAACCGGCTGCTCGGGATGATTGAAGTTGGCGTCATTCCAGAAGGGTGGCGGCAGAGAGCCCGTAGTCTGGAGAAACCGGGCGTACTCGGTGTTCGTCACCTGATGGGCGGCGAAGAGAAACTCATCCACCCAGACGCGATGCACGGGGCGTTCGTTATCCTGGCCGGTTTCGGAGCCCATCAGGAACCAACCGGCGGGGATGGGAACGAGGTCAGCGGGCGCAGACGAGGCGGGGATGGGCGCAGAAACCATGGAACGTTTCTCAGGATAGACCGAGGATGAGGTCGCTTGCAGAAAAACGCCGGGAATCGATTCGCACGTCCCGGTTCTTCTTGGGACTTGATTCTCGGGGCTTGGTTCTTGGAACTCGGTTCTCCGGCCTTATGTGCCGCGCCGAAGAGCCGCCATCAGTTCCGCCATATTGCTCTGCTGAAACAATCGAATGGCCGCGATGCCGGCAGCACCCGCCTCAACGCATGCGGCCGCGTTCTCGAGGGTTATGCCGCCGAGCGCCAGGACAGGGACCTTGTGCCGGCACACGTTTCCAAGAGCTTCGAGGCCGACAGGCATGGAATCCGGCTTTTCGAAGACAGGAGCGAACAGGGCGAGATCGGCGCCTTGCGCGGCGGCTGCGGCAACGTCGGATGAAGAATGACAGGAAATAGAGACGGTGGGTGCAGAACCTGGCGCGCTGGCCATCCAGATTTTGCGAGCCTCGGAAGGTGAAATATCGTCGGAACGAAGATGAATTCCATCGGCGGAGACGGCGAGGGCGACGTCCGTGCGGGAGTTGATCAGCAGGCGCGTGGGGCGTTTGCCGGAGGAATTCTCGCGAATGACATAGCGCGCGAGCGATGCTACAGCCTCGAGATCGCGCGTGGACAGGTCTTTTTCGCGGAGTTGAATGTAGTCGACACCGTGGCGGGCAGCCTCGCCGATTTTTTGGATGAGGCGATGGCGGCGGGCGTGTTCGTCGCCCCCAAACTGCCTGCGATCGGTAATGTAATAGAGCAGCACGGTGGCGTCCGCCGGCTCAGGGGTTGGTCTTGGCGATTTCCGGGATGACTTCACCGACGCGCTTGGGGGGCGGCCCAAGGTGATACTTGGTCAATCCGTCGCGGAGAAATTCAAAGCCTTCCTCGGGCGAATCGACCATCTTGAAGAGTTCCAGATCGCGGGCGGCGATGGTGCCGGAATCGATCATGGACTGGAAGTTGATGAGGCGCTTCCAGTAGTCGCTGCCATAGATAACCACCAGGATTTTCTTGGCCAGCTTTTCGGTCTGCGCCAGGGTGAGGATTTCGAAGAGCTCGTCGAACGTGCCGAAACCGCCGGGAAAAATCACCAGCGCCTTGGCCAGGTAGGCGAACCAGAACTTCCGCATGAAGAAGTAATGGAATTCGAAATTCAGAGAGGGCGTGATGTAGGGATTGGGCATCTGCTCAAAGGGCAGGTTAATGTTGAGGCCGATGGTCTTGCCGCCGGCTTCCTGGGCACCAAGGTTGGCGGCTTCCATAATGCCGGGACCGCCGCCGGTGGTGACCACGAAACGGCGGCGGCGCGCCGGAATCTGAACTGACCACTCGGTGAGCATGGAGGAAAGGCGGCGCGCGTCCTCGTAGTAGTGCGACATCTCGACCGCGGCCTGGGCGCGCTTGCGCTCGGCCGCCATTTGCTCTTCCGGCAGATGGGTGCGGCTCTGGGCGTCGGCGAGCATTTTCTGCGCGGCGACGGCGCTGTGAAAACGGGCGGAGCCGAAAAAAACTACTGTGTCCTGAATCTGCTCGCGGCGAAAGCGGGAAAGAGGCTCGATGTATTCCGAGAGGATGCGAAGGATACGACCGTCGGGACTGCTGATGAACGGTTCGTTTTCATAGGCCAGGGACGCGGGCCGTTCTTTACGTTCGCTCATAATAAGCCGTCTTTCTATGAAGAGAGCCGAAGCGAAATACTAAGGCAGCCGTTTCAGAAGTTCTGCCCCTCATGATAATGAATGGCGTGCGAAAAGCCGATCCACAGATCGAGAACCCCCAGCCCACTGCATAGACCGCGAAGAAAACCGCTGCCGGCCATGGCCTGCAACTGCGGGGAACCCCAAAGCAGGCTGTTTCCCGTCCATTGCGGAGTCCAGGGGATGATCACCAGCAGCATGCCGACGGTGGCGCAGGCAAAGACAAACAGCAGCACGGCCAAACGGCGAAGCCAAACCCGAAGGACATTCGAGGGAGGTGCAGCAGTTCTGACCGCGGTTGCGGCCGGCTCTGAAGCGGATGGTTGGACAGGGACTTGAGGATCAGCGGCCAATGCCAGCCTCCCCAAGCGTCAGGCAACGAACCCTCCCCTCGCAGAAGCGAGGGCAACCGGAAACACCCATCTATATATTCTACGACTTCAGAGCCTTGATGCGCTCGGCAACGTCACGATAATCGATATTGCTGCCGTACACCTCGAGGAAATGGTTCAAGGCCGCGGGCCGGTTGTTGGCCGCTTCATACGAGGAGGCCAGTTCGTAGTGCAAAGCAAGACAAGTATCGCCATCCAGATTGGGTAATTTGAGGGCGCGCTCGTACCAGCGGACGGCGGCTTCGGGAACTCCCTTATCCAGGAAGCACTGGGCAAGCCAGGTATAGGCCTGCATGAGCTGCGAGAAGGTCTTGCCCCGGTCGGCAGCCTGACAGACTTTCTGGAACTCGCCGATGGCTTCGTCGAGCAAGCCCATCTCCCGGAAGGCCACGCCGAGGTTGTAGTGTGTTTCGCAATCCTCTTCCGCGGTGGTATCGGCCTCAAGTTCCTGCTTGAGCTCGCCAAACATATCGGCCAGATCCACACCCGCGCCTTCTGACTTGACAGCCACGGCAGCGCCTGCCAGCGAGCGCGGCTGATACGTAAAGGTGGAAGCCACGGCTACCGGTTCATGCGCGGGCGCAGACGCTGCCGCCGCCATTGCGGCGGGGGCGTCCGCAGACGCAGCCACAGCAGGATGCGCCGGAATGGCCGGCGGTTTCGGATGGATCGTAACCGGCGGCTGGGATGGAATCGGCTCCGGTTTCGCGGGTGCGGCGGCTGCCGGAACACGAACTGCCGGCGCGGGCGCATGCGTTTCTGGTTGCGGCACCGGCGCCGCGGCCAGGAACGAGTCCCCCAGAGAGCTTTCAAGGTCGGCCACGAACTCGCCCAGAGGACTCGATTGGGGCGAGGACGCGGCGTGTGCATGCTCCGCCGCCTGGGGCGCCGTGTGCTGCGCGGGCGCCACAACAGGCAGGGGAGCTTCGGGCAAAAACTCTTCCCCGAGGGAAGACTCGAGATCGGAGACAAACGCGCCCATCGTGCCGGAATGCGGCGAAGACGCGGCCACCAGAGGAGCGGCCGTGTCTTTGGCATGCGCCGGAATCACGTTAGCGCCGGCGCTCGAAGCTTCCACTTCTTCCACCGCCTCTTCCTCGACGGCAGGGTGCTCGATTCCAGCAGCCGGGGCCTGAGCGGCGGCGGCATCGATTTCGCCACGCAACTCGGAAAGAACCGAGGCTTGCGGCTGCAGATGCTCCAGTTTGGCGAGCGCCGCGCGAGCTTCGCTTACCATCGACTGGCTGGCATAGAAACGAATCTCTTCGACCAGATTGGCGACCGCCGCGGACGAGGGCCAGGGCTCAGGAGCAGCAGATTCTTCGCCCCCCGGGGTCAACTCGAAGGCGCCATCCTCGTCGGCAGAAACAGCCGGAGACTCCGAGGAGAGTGCGCCTTCCCATTCGTCCGAGATATCGATTTCGCTCTCTGACACCGGCAACTCGGGGTGCATGGCGGACTCCACCGCGGGCCGGGCCGGGGGCTTCGGCGCAGCGGCGGGCGCATGCCAAAACAGACCCGCGGCGCGATGCGTGATCGGCGGAGACGGAGGTTCCGCGGCAGGAGGAGGCGGCGTAACCGGCATCGAGTCGATTTCCGGTTCCGGCGTGGAGTGAGGCAAGGGCGCAGCCACCACGCTGCCGGGTTCAGCCACCGCGGCGGCGTCTTTCGCTTCCGCGGTCGAGGCGCGCTCCTCATACTTGTCCGCCAACTCACCGTAACGCTTGGCCTCTTCCGGATAGCCGGCATCGTGATAGAGGCTTTCCAGGGTGCGGCAACATTGGGCCGCTTCACCGAAACGGCCGGCTCGCGTGTACAAGCCGGCAAGCCGCTGGTTCAGGCGAAGATCGCCGAACGCCTTGGGCAGCACGGCCAGCAGCGGCTCCAGGGCTTTGCCCGGCATGTTGTAGGAGATGAACAACTCGGCGTCGGTCAAGGCGGCACGGACGGCCAAGGAAATTTCATCGGAATAGCGCTGGTCGATGAAGGGCGCGATGGCTTCCAATTCCTCGACCAGAATGGCGCCTTCTTCCGCCGTGATCAGCGTGGGCAGAGCCAAACCGCCCAACTGCGCCACCACCTGCTGGTAACTGCGGGCATGCAGCTGGTTCTGGGGCTCAAGCTTGGTGAGCTTGAGGTAGTAGTCGCGGGCTTTCTCCAATTGGCCCGATTGTACGTAGGCGTGGGCAAGAAGCTCGTAAACCTCGGCGACATGCGTATTTTCGCCGGCCCGGGTGAGTATATCCAACAGAGTTTCCAGAGCGGCGGGATTCTCGCGCACGTGGCCGATGCAGGTGTGCAGCGTATCCAGCACCTTGCCTGAATTCGCAGCCAGCAGCCGGTCGGAGTACTGATGGAAGACGCGCACTGCGTCTTCAAATTGTCCGGAAGCAATCAGAGCATCGGTGTAGGCGACGACGGAATCCACATCGTTGTGGACGGAAAGCAGCTTGGCGGCGAGAGTTTCCGCCTCGGGAAAGCGTCCGGTGCGAACGTAGGCCTGCATCAGTACCCGCAGCCCGTCGGGATGGGAATCGAGATCGGCGATCTTTTCGAGGTATTGAATCGCGCCTGCCAGATCTCCAGATTCGAAAGCGATTCTGCCGCGCAGCAGAAGCGCGCCGCTATTGCCGGGGTCAAGAGTCAGCATGCGCTGCAGAAGCTCTTCGGCAGGAGCAATGGCGCCGCGGCTTCGCAAAGTTTCGGCGGCCTCGGAAAGGATCTGCCAGGCTTCCGTCTTCTTGCCAATTTTGAGGTAGACCTCCGCCAGGCGAGTGCGCATGGCGACGTTTTCAGGATCCATTTCCAGAGTCTTCTGGAAGATCCGGGCAGCCTGCTCCAGTTCGCCGCTGCGCAGGAATTCCTCGGCCACCTGGCGATACTGAGCGCGGGCGTCATTGAAGAGGCCTTGCTGGGTGTAAAGTTCGGCGAGGCGGAGCACGCTATCCAAAGATGGCTTGAGCTTGCCCAGCTTCTTGTACATGGCAATGGCTTTGACGGTGAAGCCCTGCGCCGCATAGGCGTCGCCGACGCTCTTGAAGCACTCCACCGCCTGTTCGCTTTGTCCGAGGCGGGAGTACAGGTCGCCCACGGTGTTCATCACCGTGAGATCCTTAGGGTCAGCCTTCAGGATCTTTTCGTATTCGGAGATGGCATTTTGCAGTTTGCCCTGTTGGACAAACTTCTCCGCCGCGCTGAGAACCTTCTGTTTGTTGAAGCCGAACCCGAACGCCATAGATTAAAAACTCCGGCTACCTACCCAGTCTTCAAACTCCAGCTGAAAACCACGTCTTGAAACCAAACTGCCGGAACGGATCGTCTCTAAAACCGGCGCGCCCGGCTTAACGCCGGAGAATGGTCTTTCGGACAAGGCTCATTGTAAGGCTCGCGGACGAGAATCGTATGGTTACCAAGGGTTACCAGAAGGGAGTGTACGAACGAGTTACCAACGGACCTGTAACCCACCGGAAAAAGACCAAGACCCCAGACCGCGGCCGTCCGGGATATGGGACATTCCCCAATAGGCGGTTGGCCGGCAAAGCCGGTAGCATCATAAGGACGCCTGCCGGCGCAATATGACTTCTCTGGCGGACTATCTCGCAGCGTTCCTTGCACACGGGAGCGAGTGCGCCTACGCGCAGCGCCGCGGATATCGAACCGAGCGCTGGACCTATCGCCAGGTGGCAGAGGGGGCGTATCAGTTCGCACATGAACTGAGGGAACGGAGGATTGCCAAGGGCGATCGAGTGCTGCTCTGGGGGCCAAATTCTGCCGAATGGGTGGTTGCCTTCTTTGGATGCCTGTTGCTCGGGGCGGTGATCGTTCCCATGGACGATGCCGCAGCCCCTGATTTCGCCGGGCGGGTTTCGGCGGAGATCGGGGCGAAATTGTGGGTGTGTTCGCGAGATCACGCTAAGAGCGGCGATTCCGTCCCAAGCCTGGTTTTAGAGGACCTGCCCACCGTATGCGCGCACTGGCCGCGCACAGCATTCCCTGCAGTGGCGAACGATCCCCAGGACACCCTGGAGATTGTTTTCACCTCGGGAACGACGGCGCAGCCGAAAGGGGTTGTGATCACTCATGGCAACGTACTGGCCAATGTTGCGCCACTCGAAAGCGAGATCAGGAAATACCGCAAGTACGAATGGCTGGTGCATCCTGTGCGGTTTTTGAACTTGCTGCCGCTCAGCCACGTCTTCGGGCAGTTTCTGGGAATTTTCCTGCCTCCTCTGATAACCGGCACGGTTGTGTTTCAGGAGACGCTGAAGCCAGGGGAAATCGTCGCCGCGATTCGGCGTGAGCGAATTTCCCTGCTGGTGGCTGTGCCGCGCCTGCTGCGCTCTCTGCAAGACAAGATACAGCGGGATTTGCAGGAGGCCGGGCGGATCGAGCGGTTCCGGCGGCACTTTCAGAGGGCGCAGGGCAAGCCATTCTGGCTGCGCTGGTGGATATTCCGGCGCATTCATCGCCAGTTCGGCTGGAAATTCTGGGCATTCGTTTCCGGCGGGGCGGCGCTGGACCGCGAGACAGAAGAGTTCTGGGGCCGTCTGGGATATGCGGTAGTGCAGGGCTACGGACTCACCGAGACCACTTCGCTCATCAGCGTGAACCATCCTTTTCACCTGGGCAAGGGATCGATCGGCAAAGTTCTGGCGGGGCGCGAACTGAAACTGGCGGCGGACGGAGAGATTCTGGTGCGGGGCGGAGGCGTGACCCGGAACTATTGGGACCGGCGGGAAATGCGTCCGGCTGCGGACGAGGAGGGCTGGTACCGCACCGGTGACATCGGGGAAATGGACGCCGAGGGATATCTATATTTCAAAGGCCGGAAAAAAGATGTGATCGTGACGCCGGCGGGAATGAACGTTTATCCGGCGGACCTGGAGGCGGCCTTGCTGCGGCAGCCGGAAATCAAGGATTGCGTGGTTGTGCCTTTGGCGCAGGCGGGCGACGCGGAGCCATGCGCGGTCTTAATTCTGCGCGATGAGAACGCGGATCCGGACGCTGCGGTGCAGCGAGCCAACGAATCGCTGGCCGAGTATCAGCGTGTGCGGGTGTGGCTGCAGTGGCCGGGCGAAGACTTTCCGCGAACCTCCACCCAGAAGCCGAAGGTCACCGAGATTCAGCAATTTGTCGCGGCGAAAATGGGGGAGAAGACGTGTGCTCGCGAGCCGGGGAGCTCTCTCGAAGAGCTCATCACAAAGATCTCCGGACGGCCCGGCGTCACCTCGAACGCAAACCTTGACGCTGATCTCGGTCTAAGTTCTCTGGAGCGAGTTGATTTGCTGAGCGCACTAGAAGAACGCTACCAGACAGATCTCAGCGAAGCCCGTTTCGCCGAGGTCAAGACGGTCGGGGATGTGGAGCGGTTGCTGCGCGGCCACGCGCCACGGCGAACCCACTATCACTATCCGCGCTGGGTACAACGCTGGCCGGTCACCTGGATCCGGCTGGCCGCGCACTATCTGCTCTTGCGTCCGGCGGTATTGGTTTTGGGTTGGCCGCGAATACGAGGAAGACAGAATCTGCGGGACGTGAAAGGGCCGGTGCTCGTGGTCTGCAATCATATCGGGAATGTGGATCTCGGCTTCGTACTGACGGCGCTGCCCGCCCGGCTGCGGCACCATCTGGCGACCGCCACGGGCGGCGAGGCGTTGGAGGCTTTGCGCACGCCCCCGGCTACGCGAAGCTGGCTGGGCCGGGCCTACGATCGTTTGCAGTGGACGCTGGGAGTGAGCCTGCTGAATCTCTTCCCCTTGCCACGCGAGGCTGGATTCCGTGAGAGCTTTTCCTTTGCCGGAGAATCTGTGGACCGTGGTTACAGCGTCTTGGTGTTTCCGGAGGGGAGACATACTCCCGATGGAACGCTGCTACCGTTTCGTTCCGGGATCGGCCTGCTAGCCAACAACCTGAGAATTCCAGTCGTGCCGATGCGAATCGATGGTCTGTTTGACAGGAAGCAAGCGGGAAAGAGATTTGCCTTGCCGGGGCAAATTGAGGTGAGGGTTGGCGAGCCGGTGGAATTCCCACCGGACAGCGATCCGGCGTGGATTGCGAAGGAATTGCAGAGGCGGGTTGCCGAGTTGTGATTGTTACCCGCGCAGGCGGCACCCAAAGTCCAGGGTCGTTCTGGTTCTGACCCTCTGTACTCATTTCCGGTTCCCAGTTTGCGACAAACGCGCGGCAACTTCGCCGCATCCAAGAGGTTTTTGTATAGTAGAGTCAGGCCCCTGGCCAGAAATTCCATCGTGAGGTACTGTACATGCAAGTTGACTGGAAGCAGTGCACCCGGGTTTTGACTGCGGTGGTCCTGGCGAGCCTTTTTGCCATCCCGCAGAATCTTCTGGCACAAGCAACCGTTGCTCACGTCGTGAGCCAATCGGAAATGCAGCAGGCTGTGCTGAACGCTTCACGGACGCGGCAGCAGAACGTGGAGCGTTTGCAGG
>Ga0335085_10016877_pt1 | contig 10531 bp, 8 predicted proteins | sample Lox_Sample_45_FD_206712 | JGI IMG/M metagenome (GOLD analysis project Ga0335085, IMG submission 206712) | Soil microbial communities from Loxahatchee National Wildlife Refuge, Florida, United States - Lox_Sample_4.5 | ecosystem: Environmental > Terrestrial > Soil > Wetlands | place: USA: Florida...
CCGTTTTGATCGCTGGTTTTCGGAGCGCAGCCTTTACGAAGACAAAGAAGTGGACCAGGCGATCGCAGAATTAGAACGGCGGGGCTTCCTCTATGAACAGGGGGGCGCCAAATGGGTCCGAACCACCACTTTAGGAGATGATAAAGATAGGGTCGTGGTTCGGGCAAACGGCCAGAAAACCTACTTTGCATCAGACATCGCCTATCATCGCAATAAATTTCGTCGAGGATTTAATCAGGTGATCAACATCTGGGGGGCAGACCACCACGGTTACATCCCACGTGTGAAGGCTGTGGTTGAGATGCTGGGCTGCTCTCCTTCATCTTTGGTCATCTTGCTTGTTCAGTTGGTCAACCTTCTTCGCGGGGGCAAGGCCGTGGCGATGTCCACTCGGGCAGGAGAATTCGTGACACTCAAGGAAGTGATGGAAGAGGTCGGTGTGGATGCGGCACGCTACATCTTTCTCACTCGGCGATCAGACACAGCGCTTGATTTTGATCTTGAGCTCGCGAAGAAACAGTCGGATGAAAACCCAGTCTACTATGTCCAGTATGCCCATGCCCGCCTGTCCAGTGTTCAACGGCAGGCCAAAGATCAGGGACTTGAAATTCCAGCTGTTTCTGATGTTCGACTCGATCGGTTGGTTACAACAGAGGAACTGGCGCTGATGCGCCAACTCGCCTTCTATCCTGATCTTGTTGAAGAGAGTGCGATCGCCTTGGAGCCGCATCGGCTCACCTTCTATCTCCATGATCTGGCCGCGCTGCTTCATAACTATTATTATCAGCATCGGATTATTTCTGAAGACTTGGAGTTGAGCCGAGCCAGATTGGTTCTGATTACGATGGTCAAGACCGTCATCAAAAACGCGTTAGGGATCTTGGGTGTCACAGCTCCGGAGCGGATGTAGTAATGGGCATGAAGTTTGAGATATTGCATCAGGACATCGGCAGCCAGGCACGGGTTGGACTCATCCATACTTTCCATGGACCGATCACGACGCCTGTTTTTATGCCAATCGGATCGGTCGGCAGCGTGAAGACTTTAGCTCCGTTTGAGCTGGAGGATCTTGGGACGGAGATCATTTTGGCAAACGCTTACCACCTCTATCTCCGGCCCGGGCATGAGGTCATTGCTGAACTGGGAGGGCTTCACCGCTTTATGTCTTGGGATCACCCCATTCTCACTGACAGCGGGGGATTCCAAGTCTTTAGCCTTGGAGAGCTCTGCAGGGTCACGGAGGAAGGAGCAACGTTTCAGTCGCACCTGGACGGATCGCTTCACTTTTTTTCTCCCGAGGCGTCGATCAAGATTCAGGAAGCGCTCGGGGCCGATATCATGATGACCTTGGATGAGTGTCTTCCTTACCCCACCAGTTATGAAGACGCCAAAGAATCGCTGAATCGAACAAACCGTTGGGCACAGCGCTGCCAAGAGGCTCGCCATCAAGCGGATCAATGCCTCTTCGGCATCATTCAAGGAAGTTTCTATCCCGATCTAAGGCTTGAGTCGACCGAGCGTATTCTTCAGATCGGTTTTGACGGTTATGCTATCGGAGGCTTGAGCGTGGGGGAGACCCAGGAGATGATGCTCCAGGTCATTGATCAGGTCGTCCCGTTTTTGCCCCGCGAGTCCCCACGATATTTGATGGGGGTGGGAACGCCGGAAGACCTCCTGGAGTGCGTCATGCGGGGAGTGGATATGTTTGACTGTGTAATGCCCACGCGCCATGCGCGAACAGGCTCGCTGTTTACCTCAAGCGGTCGTCTCACTATTAAGAATGCACAGTACACAAGAGATGCGAGACCCATTGAGCGGGGCTGTCCGTGCTACACCTGTCAGCATTTCTCGCGGGCCTATCTCCGACATCTCTTCATGGCCAAGGAGACCTTGGGTCTGAGGCTCAACACGATCCATAATTTATATTACTATCTGTCCTTCATGGGAGAGTTGAGAGAAGCCATCCGGCATGGCCGGCTCTTAAAGTTTCGCGAAGAGTTTTACCGTCAACGTTGCGATCTGAAAGATAGCCGAATCGAGAAAATAAGAGTGGAGGGCGAGCTATGGAATGGCTGAACGGTATGGGCGAGGCCTGGGCGCAGGCGCCCGGTGGCCTTGGCGGCGGTGGCGGGATGGGTCTGGTCAGTTCGATCCTTCCGTTTGTTCTGATCTTCGTTCTCTTTTATTTTCTGCTGCTTCGTCCCCAGATGCAGCGTCAGAAAAATCTCAAACAAATGCTCTCGGCCCTTAAAAAAGGAGATCGCGTGGTAACGAACGGAGGGATGATCGGAACCGTTGTGGCTTTGAGCAAGGAGGTGGCGACGCTGCAGGTGGCGGAGAAAGTTCGGATCAAGGTCTTGCGGGATTCAGTTTCGGAGGTTCGAGGCGAGGATTTTGAAGAGTCTTCATCAGAAAAGGGCGAGGCAGGATGAAAAAAAATATCCGGACACGAGTGATCCTTTTAGCGTTTGCGGTACTGGTCTCGATCCTCTTCTTTTTACCTTCCATGCCCTGGTATTCGGCATTTCCGGACTGGTGGAAAAAGTACTTGCCGAGCAAAGGCATCACTCTGGGTCTGGACCTTCAGGGAGGGATTTATCTCATTTTGGAGGTCGAAGAGGACAAAGCGGTCGAAAATCTGACGGAACGAACCGCCAATTACATGAAGACCGATCTGGATGGCAAAAAACTGTCCGTGCAGTCTGTTAAACGGACCAGCCCCACCGAGATCTCGATCCAGTATCCAGAATCTGGACCCAAGAAGGAAGACATCCTAAAAGTGATCGAGGCCGGTTTCCCGAGCTTCAGTCTCAAAGAGGAAAAACCCGGAGAGCTTGTGTTTGCATTGGGAGAGGCGGAAATCAAGCGTATCAAAGACAATGCGACGACTCAGGCGCTGGAGACCATCCGAAACCGTATCGACCAGTTTGGTGTGGCGGAGCCGCTCATCCAGCGACAGGGCACGAATCAGATCGTGATCCAGCTGCCCGGAGTGAAGGACCCACAACGGGCCAAGAGGTTAGTCGGGGAGACCGCGCAGTTAGAATTTAAATTAGTGGATGATGCTTCCCCCATCGCAGCCCAGCTTCCGTTCAGCGTGTTTTCTGGTCAGGAGGAGAACGTCGTCAAGGAGTTTCAGTCCAAACTCCCGGAGGGAGACGAGATTTTGTTTGAGAAAGTGGTCAACAAGGAGTCCAATCAAGTCACAAAGCGGCCTTATCTGGTCAAAAAAAGGGCGGTCCTGACAGGTGATCTTCTGACCGATGCCCGTGTGAGCATCGATCAATTTAATCAGTCGTTTGTCTCGATCACCTTTGATCCTACGGGGGCTCAGATGTTTGCCAAGGTCACCGCCGAGAATGTGAAAAAACGGCTTGCGATTATTCTGGACAACGTCATCTATTCCGCCCCGGTGATCCAGGAGAGCATTCCCAGCGGTCGCGCCCAGATCAGCGGCAATTTTACGACCCAGGATGCGAATGACCTGGCCATCGTGCTTCGGGCAGGCGCCTTACCCGCGCCCGTTCGAACGCTACAGGATCTCACGGTGGGGCCCTCGCTGGGACAAGACTCGATCGAGAAGGGAGTTCGGGCCACGGTGATTGCCGGAATCCTCGTGGTGATCTTCATGGTATTTTATTATCGACTATCGGGGCTCATTGCAGATTTCGCGTTGATCCTCAACTTAATTGTCCTGGTCGGTGCCCTAGCGGCTCTGAATGCGACCCTGACGCTGCCCGGCATCGCAGGCGTGATCCTGACGATCGGGATGGGTGTAGATTCCAACGTCCTGATCTTTGAGCGGATTCGGGAAGAGCTCCGTCAGGGGAAGCCGGTGCGTCTTGCCGTCGATGGAGGTTACCAGAAGGCCTTCTTGACCATCATCGATTCCCACGTCACGACCCTCATTACGGCCTTTATCCTGTTCATGTTCGGCACCGGTCCCATTAAGGGGTTTGCAGTTTCTTTGTGCCTGGGGATCACGATTAATCTTTTTACAGCGTTGGTCGGTACCAAGGTGGTGTTTGACTGGATCAATAGTCGGAAAAAACTGGAGCGGTTGAGCATATGATCGAGATTCTGCCAAAAACGAATATTGATTTTATCGGGAAACGGAACATTGCCTATATCTTCTCCATCCTCCTCGTTCTCGGCGGGCTTGTCGCATTAGTCCAGATCGTTCGAGGCGCGGCCAATATGGGGATTGATTTTGCCGGCGGCGCCTCTGTCCAGTTGAAGTTTGAGAAGCCCGTCAAGATCGACGAGGCGCGTCTTTCCCTAGAGCGTAACGGTTTTCCGGAAGCCGAACTGCAGGAATTCACCCAGGGCAACAAGCTTCTCATCCGAATAAAGTCCTCCTCCGCAAACGCCGGGGTACAGGCGGCGACTCAAGAAAAAGCGGCCGAGCGTATCATGGCTGCCTTCAGGCAAGAGTTTCCGGACAACAACTTCGTTGTGGAATCGAGCACCGAGATCGGTCCCGCCATCGGCAAGGAGTTAAGGCAGAAGGCCATCATCGCGATCACATTCTCATTAATCGGCATTGTGATCTATATCTCGCTGAGGTTTGAATTTCGGTTCGGCATCGCCGCGGCGGTTGCAACGTTTCATGACGTTTTTGCCGTTCTGGGGATCTTCTATCTCCTGGACAAGGAGATCACCCTGCTTATCGTGAGCGCCCTGCTGACCCTGGCGGGTTATTCCCTGACCGACAAGGTGGTGGTCTTCGATCGAATCCGCGAGAACCTCCGTCTCCAACGGCGGGAGCCGCTGGGGCAGGTCATCAACAATGCAATCAATCAGGTGTTGGGCCGAACTATCGTGGTGTCTCTGACCGTGATCCTCGTTTTAGTCGGACTCTTCTTTTTCGGCGGCGAAGTGATTCATGATTTTTCGTTCGCTCTTCTCCTCGGGGTAACCATCGGGACCTATTCTTCGATCTTTGTGGCAAGTCCACTCTTGCTTGTCGGCAAAGGGACTGCCGGGAAACCCTTGAAGCGGACATAGATTTTCTAGACGGAGGAAAGCTGCGATGGCAACTGAGATTCCTCTTTCGGGCAAACTGCGGGACACAAAGCTCCCCACCCTTCTGCGTTTCCTTCAACGCAATAAAAAGACCGGTATACTCAACGTCCATCGAAACGATCTGGACAAGTCCATTTACTTAAAGAACGGCGATATCATCTTCGCAACATCAAAATATCCGGATGATCGTTTAGGAGAAATGCTGCTTAAATTAGGTAAGATCACCCTGGATCAGTATGAAACCTCGGTGAGATTGCTCAAGCAGACCGGAAAACGCCAGGGGACGATTCTGGTGGAAGAGGGTTTTATCAGTCCCAAGGATCTCTTCCAGGCCGTGACCCACCAGGTCAAAGAAATCATCCTGAGCCTTTTTACCTGGATTGACGGAGAGTATCTCTTTTCTGACGGCGATCTTCCCAGCGAAGAGGTGATCACGCTCCGGATGAGCACCGCTCGGCTGATCTACGAGGGAGTGCACCGGATTCAGGACTGGACTCGGCTGCATCGAGAACTTCCCTCCTTGACGATGTCCCTTCAGATCACCACCGATCCGCTGGTCTTATTCCAGGATCTCGGACTTGATCCGTCGAGTCGTCAGCTGATTTCCTTGATGGACGGCAACAAGACCATAGAAGAGCTGTTTCGCCAGTCCACACTTTCAGCCTTTGAGACCTTGAAATGCCTCTGTTCCCTGATTGCTATTGGAATGGTCGAGCTAAAGACGCTTGTGGTGGTTGAAGCGAAGACCCCGGATCCGATACCTTCTTCCGAGAATCTTGTGTCTTCTCCGTCTCCCAAGTTGACTACGATCAATCTCGAAGAACAGGTTCAGGTCAAGGTTCAAGAAGAGAAGCGCGAAAATGTGTTGGAGAGCCGAGAGGAGCTGTTCAAAGAAAAAGAAGAAGCTCAGGAATATACCATGAAGAAGATTCGTGAGGCGCATGCCTCGATGAAAAACCAGGATCATTATGAGGTCTTGGGGATTCCACGGGATGCTCCGAAGGAGGAGATCAAGAAGGCCTATTTTCGATTGGCCAAGGCCTATCATCCAGATCGGCATTTCGAGCTCGGCATGAACGAGGTGAAAAAGCAGCTTGAGGAGCTCTTCCAAAGGATCACGGAAGCTTACGATACCCTGCTCATGGAACGAAATCGCAAGGAGTATGATCTTACGTTAGTCGTGTCAAAATACGGGCGGAAACAGCCTGCGGCATCGGCTGAAACGGATGAATCCCGTGCGGAGCAGCAGTACGAGAGAGGGCAAGAACTCATCAAACGCGGCGATTATCGAGAAGCGGTTACCGCCCTAGAATGGGTCGTTCGTTTAAATCCCAAGCAGGCCAAATACTACGCCGCTCTCGGCAAGGCCTTATCAAAGGTGCCACGCCGGACACATGATGCGGAACAAAATTTCCTCAAGGCGATTGAATTAGAGCCGTCCGATGCAGAAAACTACATCGCTCTCGGTCTGTTTTACAGAGAAGGGAAATTAACCCAGCGGGCCATTCGACAGTTTGAGGAGGCATTGATGTGGGATCCGGAGAATAAGCAGGCCAAGGCCGAGTTGGAACACCTCAAAGGAAAATAATTCCCTCCGTTCTCAAGACGTCTTTCCCAGGTTTCTCTGCTTTGGTTGACAATCGAATGCGTCCAGATTATGATAATTTTAGGCCGTTTTCTAAGGAAAAGGAGTATTTTTTCGTACGGGAGGACAGCATACCTCTACAAAAACATTGGGTTACCGCAATCTCAGATAATCATATTAAGACTCAATGATTTTAGAGTATGTGAATCTCAATAGGTTCGTCTTATGACTCAGCAGCTCGAAGCAATCATACGGAAAGTCCAAGAATACAATCCTCAGGCCAATGCGGAGCAACTTCGAAAGGCCTTCGAGTTCTCGGCCAAGGCTCACGCCGGCCAGCGCCGTCACTCCGGCGAGCCTTTTCTTCAGCATCCCTTGAAGGTCGCCGAGATCATTACTCATCTTAAACTAGACGTTCCATCTATCGTGGCCGGCCTCCTGCACGATACGATCGAGGACACTCACGTATCGGTACAAGAGATCGAACAGAATTTTGGAAAAGAGGTGACCCGCCTGGTCGATGGGTTAACCAAGATCAGCAAGATCGAGTTTAAGAGTCAAGAAGACAAGCAGGCCGAGAATTTTCGCAAGATGGTCTTGTTCATGGCGGAAGATCTCCGGGTCGTGCTGATCAAACTAGCGGACCGGCTGCACAACATGAGGACGCTGGATGCGTTGCCGGAGTATAAACAACGACGCATTGCACAAGAGACGCTGGATATCTATTCCCCGTTAGCCAACCGACTAGGAATCGGCTGGATGAAGTACGAGATGGAAGATCTCTGCCTTCGCTACCTCAAACCAGAGGCTTATTTTAATCTCAGCAAGAAAGTTGTTAAGAAGCGGGAAGAGCGCGAAAAATACATTCGAGAGGTGATTGAGATCGTGAAAAAAAGCCTGGCGGGGTACGGATGCGCGGGGCAAGTCCTCGGACGGTCGAAGCACCTCTACAGCATCTATCAGAAGATGGAACGACAAGGCATCCCCTTTGAAGAGGTGTACGACCTAGCGGCGATTCGGATTATCACAGACACCAAGATGAACTGCTATGCCATCCTTGGGATGATTCATTCCCTTTGGAGACCGGTGCCCGGGCGATTCAGGGATTACATCGGTGTGCCCAAGTCCAACCTCTACCAATCGCTCCACACGACCGTCATCGGTCCCAAAGGGGAACATGTGGAGTTCCAAATACGCACCGAGGAGATGCATCGTATCGCGGAGGAGGGCATCGCGGCCCACTGGAAATATAAGGAAAAGGGTCAGATTGATCCCAAGGATGACAAACTCTTCGGATGGCTCCGGCAACTTGTGGAATGGCAGACGGACATGGACGATAGCCGACAGTTTATGAACTCGGTCCGGTTGGATCTGATCCAGGATGTCGTCTATGTTTTTACCCCGAAAGGGGATGTGAAAGAGTTGGTCAAGGGATCTACTCCGGTAGACTTTGCATACAGCATCCATACGGAGATCGGCAACCACTGTGTTGGGGCCAAGGTCAGCGGAAAGATTGTTCCGCTTCGCCATCAGTTGCAGAGCGGCGATACGGTGGAAATTCTGACTGCTCAGACCCAGGTTCCAAGCAAAGACTGGCTCAAGTTTGTCAAAACCACCAAGGCGAAGGCTCGGATCAAGCATTGGGTTACATCGGAGGAGCAGCGGAGAAGTCTGGAAATCGGAAGACGGATCTTTGAAAGAGAATTGCGACGGCACAACCTGAGCCCCGGCGAGACCTCTAAATCGCGAAAACTTCAAGAGCATCTGGGCGAGTTTCGGGTCTCTACGCTCGATGAACTCCTCACGGCCATCGGATACGGAAAGGTCTCCGCCCAGCAAGTGATTGATAAGCTGATTCCCGAGCCGGCCTTGAAAGAGAGGCTTGTCGACAAGCTGACCAAGAAAATCGGCATCCATGATGCCGGTGTAAAGGTCCGGGGCGTGAACGATGTACTAATACGACTCTCCAAATGTTGCAACCCGCTGCCCGGGGACAGTATTATCGGATTTGTCACACGCGGACGCGGGCTGTCGGTGCATGCGGTGGACTGTCCCAACATTGACGAGTTGGACTATGATCGGGATCGGATCGTGGAAGTTGCCTGGGATACTAAAGACAAAGGCGTGCACCAAGTTGGGGTGCGCGTGCTGACTCTGGATCGGCCCGGCATGCTGGCTTCGGTCTCGGCCTCGATTTCGGCCGCTTCCGCCAACATCAGTCATGCCGAGATCAATACCACTGAAGAGAAGAAGGCTGTTTTAAATTTTGTCGTGGATGTTACCGATGCCACCCACCTTGAAAAGATCCTCAAAAACGTCCGTCAGGTGGACGGCGTGCTCCAGGCGAAACGAGTGAGGAAGGGTTAAAATTTTGTCTCCATGCCGGGCTTTAGCCCGTGTTCATTCGCGAAGCCGGCAACGGTTTCGAGCACATAGGATGCCTTTTGCGGAGCCTCAAAGGTTGGGCAGGGATCATCAGGGCAGGGAGGTACATTCGGCTTGATGTAGACGATCCGTTTGTTTTGGTCGAGCCAGATCATGTCGATTGGAAATCGGCAGTTCTTCATCCAGAAACGATAAAAATCCGGCTTCTCAAAAATAAACAGCATCCCGCGGTCTTTCGCGAGGCTTGTGCGGAACATTAACCCCAATTGCCGCTTCGGCAGCGTATCCGCTATCTCCGCTTCAATGGTTGTACCGGACGGGAATGTGATTCTGCGGAGGGCTTGATCTTGTTGGGCAATGGAGGTGAGGGGAGAAATCCATCCGGCCAAATAGAATACGAGAGATACCAGCAGCAACCTTTTTTCCATAAAGTCATTTTAGTCGAGTGATGACGGTGTGTCAATCACTGCATAAATTGCTTGACGCTTTCAACAGTTTCCAAGTAGACTTGTTTCATGAGTATTTATGCCCGGCAAAAGCGCTACTTCGCACAGGCCTACGAAACAGGGGAGCATGGTTGGCCGACAACGGAGCCATCCGACATCGTGGGCAAGTTTTTTAAAAACATAAAGTCTCGCGTTCCCCGGGCAAGGGTGCTGGATCTTGGCTGTGGAGAAGGGCGGCATACCCTGCTGGCCGCTCGACACGGATTTCATGCGATTGGCTTGGATTACCAACCCTTGGCGATCGAACGGGCAATGAGGTTTGCGAAAGATGAAGGCATTACAGGCGGTTTTTCCTTTCTCATCGGAGATGTATTCCATCCCCCCTTTCAAGAAAAAAACTTTGATGTTCTGATTGATTTCGGTTGTCTTCATCATATCAAAAAAAATGATTTTCCTAAATATCTAAAATCAATCCTAGGTCTGCTGCGACCTCACGGATATTATCTTCTGTCCTGCTTCTCGACGCAGTTCAAACATCATGCGGGAGAGAGGAGAAGTCGGAACTGGCTGGTCCACCGGGGTCATTATGACCGGTTCTTTCGCAAGCAGGATTTTAAAATCTTGTTTGGCCGTAATTTTAATCGGCTCGACTACCACCTGGAACGCGACGGCTTGTATGTGTTTCATCAGGTTTTGATGCAAAGAACAGGCTGACCATGCCGAACATCGCAGTGATCAATGGGAAATTCATGCCGCTCGCTTCCGCCAAGGTATCGGTCGAGGATCGCGGCTTTCTCTTTGGAGACGGGATCTATGAGCTGATTCGAAGCCACGAAGGACAGCTCTTCCGACTTGATGAGCATCTTCAACGAATGGAACGGAGCGCTCAAGCGATCCAGCTTGATTTAAGACACAGCCGGAGGGAATGGAAAGGCTTGATCACAAAGGCGATGGAGCGCAGCAGGATACGAGAGGCAAAGATCTATATTGAAGTGACCCGAGGTGCAGCCCCTCGAAGCCATGCCTTCCCGAAAGGTACGGCTTCTACAACCGTCATCACGGTTCGCCATTTTGAGCCTATCCCGGAGCG
>Ga0335085_10016878_pt1 | contig 10531 bp, 4 predicted proteins | sample Lox_Sample_45_FD_206712 | JGI IMG/M metagenome (GOLD analysis project Ga0335085, IMG submission 206712) | Soil microbial communities from Loxahatchee National Wildlife Refuge, Florida, United States - Lox_Sample_4.5 | ecosystem: Environmental > Terrestrial > Soil > Wetlands | place: USA: Florida...
GTTACGTTGGGAATCTGTGCCTCGGGCCCTTGATCGACCCCGACATGGCAGTTCGTACACTGCAATCCGTTGGCTAAATGCACCTTGTGGGTATACTCGATCGGCTGCACCGGATGTTGCGGATGCACATCGAGGAAATCTCTAAAGGCGCTCATGGCACTTGGATGCGCAGGCGTGAAAACGCCACTGGAAACATATTGCGAGGATCCGGAAGAATTCGCCGACTGGCTGAGTGAAAAGATGGCTGCCAGCGCGCAAAACGAGCACGCAGCGACAATCATGAGTAGCAGCTTTTGCCTAGCCATCCCGACCCGTATGTAGAGGAAGATTCTTCATGCATCCGCCGTGGGTATGGAGAAAGATAGCTTCGCCGAAATCAGTCAGCTGAATGCGAGGTTGATGCTAACGGACGCTTCGGCGTGTTGTAAAGTGCTTATTCACATGGCCATTCATCAACAAGCGAGGTGAAGACCATCGCTGGCCAGTACAATCAAGCATAACCAGCAGCCCCCATTTTGAGTTTAGCTTTTGCGTTCTCAATGATCGCGGAAATGAATGAACTGAATTGCGAAAATCGGGCCGGAAGCGCATCCGGCCGCCATCGGACTGAACCAGAAACAAGCGAATGACCAGCCATCAGCTGGCACTATTCTTCCGGGCAGATGATGGCACGCCTTGTGCACTAGAATTGAGCCATTCGAAGGCGACTCCACCATGCACAATGCAGTTCAGCGGCAATCAATACATTTACTTGCAGGCGCGTTCCTTTGCATGGCTTCGCTGGTGGGATCACCAGCCCTGCCGGAGCGGATTCCCGACAAGTCCGCACAAGACTACACGCATTACGTAGACCCGTTCATTGGCGTTGATTGGGGTGGAAACACCTTTGTGGGCTCTGCGATTCCGTTTGGAATGGTCAAGCTCGGGCCCGACATGCAGAGCTTTGACGGGCGCCGGTCAGGCTTTGGCTATTCAAGCGATGGCGAGATACTGGGCTTCTCTCACTTGCACCTTAGCGGCGCACAGGGTAAATACGGCACCGTTCTCGTGATGCCGGCGACCGGAGAGCTGGATCCGCTTGCCACAAGCTCGCCGCGAACTGATGAGGTCAACCATGCCGGTTATTATGCAGCAACACTCAGCCGCTACCGAATCAAAGTGGAGCTCACCAGCAGCCGTCGAGTCGGCTTTCACCGTTATACCTTTCCCGCTTCGTCACAAGCTCACATCATCGTCAACCTTGCCTCCGCGCTCAATCTTGGTACAGGGTGGGAATCGCAACGGTTTATTGGAGCGGAGGCCCATGTTATCTCCGATCGCGAAGTTCAGGGCGTGACCCGAGTTGCCGGTGGTTGGAACAGGGGCGGCGAGTACAAGGTCTACTACTACATGGTCGTGGACACGCCGGCGAAATCAGTCAGAACCTGGGCCGGCGGAAACAAGCTTTCCAATTCAAGAGACGCGATTGTGTCTGACGGTTCTCCAATCGGCGCGTCTTTCGATTTCGCGACAAGAGCAAATCAGGTTATCCAGGTAAAAGTCGGGATCTCCTTTATCAGTGCAGAGAAGGCGAAGGAGAATGTGCGCAAGGAGATTTCAGCGTGGAACCTTGCCGCTGTTCACAATGCCGCGGTGTCCCTTTGGAATGGCGAATTGTCGAAGCTCAAACTGACTGGGGCTACTAACTCGCAGAGCCGCCAGCTTTACACCGCGATGTATCACGTGATGTTAATGCCCACCGATCGGACCGGAGAGAACCCGGGATGGACATCGCCGGAGCCCTACTATGACGACTATTACTGCATCTGGGATACCTTCCGAACATCAAGTCCTCTGCTGACGCTGATTTCGCCTGACCGGCAGCGGGATCTGATTCGCTCGCTCATCGACATCTATCGCCACACCGGCTACATGCCCGACGCTCGCAGCGGCAATGACAACGGGCGCACGCAGGGCGGCTCGAATGCGAATGTCGTCATTGCCGATGCCTACCTTAAGGGCCTTAAGGGCATTGACTACGAGACTGCGTTCGCGGCGATGGTTCACGACGCGGAGGTGCCTCCGGCCGATGCGCAGAAAGAGGGCCGCGGCGGCCTAAAAGACTATAACGAAAAGGGCTATATTACGCTTGCCGACGAACGATCCGGATCGCGCACCGTGGAGTACAGCTACGACGATTTCGCCATCTCCGAAGTCGCATGCGGTCTCGGCAAAAAGAAAGAAGCAGCCCTGTACGCCAGCCGCACTCATAACTTTGAAAATCTCTGGGACAAGGACATGAGCGCAGAGGGTTTTAAGGGGTTCCTGCGACCGCGCAAGGCGGATGGGACATGGGCTGATCCATATCTTGTCGTCCGCGGCACCTGGCCCGACTTCTTTTATGAAGGAGATATCTGGACCTACTCGATCTATGCTCCGCAGGACATGCGCCGCTTAATCGAAATGGCCGGCGGCAACGAGGCCTTTGTTCGACGTCTTGATTGGACATTCCAGCGCAACCATTTTGATGTGACCAATGAGCCGGGATTTCTTGTGCCCGTCCTCTACAACTATGCCGGCCGCCCCGACAGGAGCGCCGATGTCGTTCACATGCTTTTGGAGAAGTACTTCATGGACAACCGGGCCGGCATTCCAGGCAACGACGATTCCGGGGCAATGTCGAGCTGGCTAATCTTTTCAACCCTGGGCATCTTTCCGGTTGCCGGGCAGGATGTTTACCTGATCAGCACGCCGGGCATTCCAGATGCTTCGCTTTCTCTCGGGAACGGAAAGTATCTGCATATCATCGTCAAGAACTTCGATGGACAGGGGCTGAATCGCTACGTTCAATCGGTGACCCTTAACGGCGTCGATTTGCCCAATTCCTGGTTTCGTCATGCACAAATCAAGGATGGGGCCGCGCTGGTGTTTACGATGGGTGCTTCCCCATCGAACTGGGGAAGGTCTACTCCGCCACCTTCAATGAGCGACGTCAATGCGCCGCAATGTCGTTGAGAGAACTCACTTCTGAACCGGCAAGCTGGGCCCTCATCCGGGCATTGACGCGTCCCATGCGCCGACCGGTTCTGCGCCGTTCAGCACTGTGCTGAAGCTGAGTGCTGCGACTATTTGATTCTCGTCCTCGGTAGAAATTACGAGGACACGAATGTTACTGTTGTTCGGGACCTTGAGGGTTTTCGGATTTTCAGACGCTTCGATGAAATATGCAAACAGGCAGGAATAGCGATGAGGCTTGTTGAGACTATCGGCCGTGTGCAGGTTCGATGCGGGTCGCGCAATACTCGCCGGCATCAGATAGCCCGGCCGGAGGCTGAGGTAGCGCACAGGAGACAATTTCGAGCAATGAGCCGGTTTGTGATTGGTCTCGTCTTGTTCACGGTGAGTTCGTTCTCAAGCGTGACCGCGCAACATGATGCGCTGTCGCATGTGAATCCCCTGATCGGGACGCAACGCAGCGCTATCGGATACGGCGGCACCATGCCTTTTGTGACGACGCCATTCGGCATGACGAACTGGACACCGCAGACACGACAGAACAAGATCAGCGTCGTATCGTACAACTTTGATGACACGACGATTTCGGGTTTCATCGGCACTCATCAGCCGGCGATCTGGATGGGCGATTACGGCTACGTGACTGTCATTCCACAGGTGGGCGACCTGCGCACCACGCCGGATGCACGCAAGCTTTTGTACAGCCACCGATCGGAAACAGCGCGGCCGGATTACTATCGGGTTTCGCTGGACGCCGGCGCGGACGGATCGATCCAGACGGAGATGACCGCGACGGAGCACTGCTCGTTCTTCCGGTTCACTTTTCCAAAAACCGTGGTCTCCCGGGTCATCATCGAGGCATCGCGACCTGGGGTTGCGGGAGCGGCGTCAGTGAAACCTGAATCGAGAGAGATCACAGGTTACAATCCGCACCGGATGGACGCGCACCTGGGACCGCTGGCGCTTCCGAATTTCAAAGGCTACTTCGTGGTCCAGTTCGAGCAGGCTCCGTTGCAAATGAAGACATACGGGACGGACGATGTTAATGCTGAGTCAAGCCGCGGCGCCTTTGCGGAGTTTGAGCCGGGCCAGACGATCCAGGTGCGCGTTGGAACCTCGTTTATCAGCACCGAACAGGCACGCGAGAATCTCCGCCGTGAAGTCCACGGTTGGGATTTTCGCGCTGTACAGAAGAAACTCCGCACCCAGTGGAATGAGAAGTTATCGCGGCTTCAAGTGAGCGGAGCCAGCGATGCGGACAAGACGCTGCTTTATACAGCGATGTACCACGCCTTGCTGTATCCGCGCAGCATCTCTGAATTCGGACACTACTACAGCGCCTTTGATGACACGATTCATGCGGGCGAGAGCTATACCGCCTTCTCCATTTGGGACACATTCCGGGCCGAGAACAGCATGCTGACTTTGCTGGCTCCCGAGCGCATAGACGGCATGATTACTGCCCTTCTTCAGGACTTCAAAGAAGGTGGCTGGATGCCCAAGTGGCCCAATCCGAGCTTTACCAACATCATGATTGCGACGCATGCGGACTCGCTAGTGGCCGAAGCGATGAGAAAGGGATTCCGTGGTTTCGATCGACAGGTGGCTTGGCAAGCCGTCTATAAGGATGCGATGACGCCCCCGGACGGAGACACAACGCGCCGGTGGCTCGACCGCGAAGAACACACCCCTTACGAAGCTCGCGCCGGGCTGACCTACTACATAAAGCTTGGCTATATTCCAACGGACAAGACCGACGAGGCTGCTTCAAACACTCTTGAAGACAGCTACGACGACTGGTGTGTTGCGCAGATTGCGAAAGCGCTGGGGAGAACGACAGATTACAGCTTCTTCCTAAAGCGATCTTTGAATGATCGCAATCTGTACAACCCCGCCGTCGGACTGATGAATGGCAAGACTTCCGACGGCAAATGGGCACCCATCGGAGGCCGAATAGACGATGAGCGGAATCGGTCTGTCTCCGGCTGGACGGAAGGGGATGCCTGGGTTTACACGTGGTCGCCGCTACACGATCAGGCCGGATTGATCGAGATGATGGGTGGCGCTGAGAACTATGACAGCAAGCTGGATCAACATTTCAGCGGCGGTCACAACGTCCACAGCAACGAACCGAGCCATCACTACGGCTATCTGTACGACTTTGGCGGGCAACCCTGGAAAACACAGTCGCTGGTGCGCAGGATTGCCAAAAAGGAATATGACTCGAGTCCGGGCGGCCTTGACGGCGACGACGACTGCGGCCAGATGTCGGCGTGGCTGTTGTTTACGGCGCTGGGTTTTTACCCGGTGAATCCTGCGAGCGGGGAGTACATGATTGGAAGTCCGATGTACAAGCGAATGTCGCTTGCATTGGCAAACGGAAAGACGTTTCGCGTGGAGGCGAGCAACAACTCTGTTGAGAATATCTACATTCAATCGGCCAATCTCAACGGCAGGCCTCTGGATGTTCCGATTATCACCTGGGAGCAGATCCAAGCCGGGGGAGTGTTGCGCTTCGCCATGGGTCAAAAGCCTTCGCAGTGGGCAAGCAAGTGGCGGCCTTCATCTATTGAGTCTCAATGAAGGATTTGGATTGCGAAGAGTTCGAAACAGCCGCGGGACTCTTTGCGGCCTCGCGGGCGCTGGCTTGTTTCTTCAAGGCGATTGAGCCGGGCTGTGTATTTTGCCGTAACCGACACAAGACAAACGGATTGCGGAGGACTTGAAACGCAGGCCCACAACGACTGGATGACAAGCGCCGATAAGGCGATGAAATTTACATTGACAAGTCAAAAACGCCGGTGCTATTCATTCATATCGCAGCATGCACACGTGTGCATTACTTCAATTGCTTCCCGGGCATTTTGTAATGAGCACGGCAGATCCTGCGGTTCGGTTTAACCTGAACTGCGTTTATTGATTGGTGAATTCTTCCCCGTTGAGGCTCTTTCGAACTACGTCTCTATGACGCTTGCCGGTCAAACTTCTCCGGCTGTTCTTCACCAAAATCCAAGGTGCTCGGACCTCGTCGTGACGGTTAAACTTGCTCGTATTCTCACTTTCTCCAAGCTCGGCCTTATCGCAGGCATCGCCGGCAGCGATGGCATTGCCCTCGACCGCGGGAGCTAGCATTCATGACCTTTTCATCTGATGCTGTTAGCAATGAACCAGTGGAAATGAACAGTTCTCCCTTTGGAGGCCACTCTAACCCGGCCAGGGGACGCCGACGCCGGCCATGCGGCGGGCAAAATTGCCCGGTTTATCGTTGCGCGCAGAGTTGATTTTTGAGGCGCAGCGTCGCGCTGATTTTGGATCGGTCGTTCCAATGCCCCAGCCACTACCCCAGGAGGAATCGTGATGCAACAGAGCTCTACGTTCCGATCACCTTGGACAGCAAGCCAAAGCACTTGCCGCCAATCGGTGTCCATGTCTGTATCCTTAACGACGCGTTTGTGCGCGCTGCTTACAATGCTCGTTCTGTTTTTCAGCGTCTCCGCAGCCCGCGCTCAGTTTGAAACGGCATCGGTCCTGGGCTACGTTCGCGATACTTCGGGCGCGCCGATTGCCAATTCCACGGTCACGCTTCTCAATGTGGCCACAGGCGTCTCGGTGGAGCGCACCACCGACGATCAGGGACACTTTGAGTTTGTCGACGTTCACGCTGCGCAGTACAAGGTTCGCGCCGGCGCGGGCGGCTTTGTCGCCACCGAATCTGAGCCCTTTACGGTCAATGTGAACACCCGCCAGCGTATCGATCTGACTCTCAAACCGGGCAGCGTTTCAGAAACCGTGACCGTTTCAGGCACCGCTACTCAGCTTGAGAGCGAAACCAGCTCCACCGGCACCACCATCGCCGAGACGCTGGTTCATGACCTGCCCTTGAACGGCCGGGCTTATGGCGACCTGATGGCGCTCGCTCCCGGCGTTCGCAAGAACAATCTAGAAAACCAGACGGTTACCAGCCGCGACGCCAGCTACAACGTGAATGGGCAGCGTTCCGAGTTCAACAACTTCCTGCTCGATGGACTGGATAACAACGCGTACGGCACTTCGAACCAGGGATTCTCTAACCAAGCGATTCCACCCTCTCCTGACGCCATCAACGAGTTTCGCGCAGAGACCAATAACTACTCGGCTGAGTTTGGCCGCGCATCCGGCGCGGTGATCAACGTTTCTGTCAACTCGGGCACGAATCAATTCCATGGCAGGGCGTGGGAGTACCACCGCAATACGGTTCTGAATGCTGAAGGGCCGTTCCTGCCTCCGGTGAGCGCGATCACAGGGAAATCGCAGAAGCCGGTGTTGATCCGGAATCAGTTTGGCGGTTCAATGGGCGGCCCGATCAAGCGGAACAAGATTTTCTTCTTCGCCGACTTTGAGGCCAATCGCCAGATTCAAGGCCAATACACTACGGCCACTATCCCCAACGTCAATCAGCGCCAGGGCATCTTTACCACAACGGCCGCTGTCGTGCCGCTCCGGAACCCGATCACCGGCACCGTGTACGCCAACGGCATTGTGCCACAGTCTGACTGGACTCCGCTGGCGAAGCTGGTGATTGCAGCTCTTCCGTCACCCAACGTGGCCCCCAACACTTTTGCAAATAACTATGCTTCTTTACCCAAGGCGAGCCTTACCGACAACAAGGGGGATGGCCGGCTTGACTACACCTGGAGCAGCCGCACGACCCTATTTGGCCGGTTCTCGAATCATCACGGCGATATTGTCGACGCCAGTTCCATTCCCGGCGACGCCGGTGATGGCGGCAACGGCACCATCCACGCATACAACAAGCAACTGGCCGCGGGCGTGACCCACGTTTTCGGCACGACTGCCGCCATTGATGCCCGCATCGGCTTCACGTGGACGCAGGGCGGCAAACTGCCCTATCTCTCCGGCCAGCAGAGCCTCAACGTTCAGGCCGGCATCACCGGTTTGCCCACAGATCCGATCGTGATTCGCAAACTCTCAAATGAAGCGGTGAAGAACTTCTCGACCTTCGGCGCGCAGACCTCAAACCCGCAGTTCCAGAATCCATTTGTGATCAATCCGAAGGTCAACTTCTCGTGGCAGAAGGGACGTCACTCGATGAAATATGGCTGGGAGTTTCTGGCCATTAACACCGAGATCGATGACTTCAACCCCGTATATGGTGGTGAAACGTTCAACCAGGGCTTCAGCCAGTTTGGCGGCGGCACCAGCGACACGGGAGCAGGCGAGGCAGCTTACCTGACTGACTTCCTGACCGGCGCGCGCGACAGCTACCAGCTAAACAACTTCCGTATCGTGAACTACCACCAGTACATGGACTTCTTTTATGTCCAGGACGATTTCAAGCTCTCGCCGTCACTGACCCTGAATGCCGGACTGCGCTATGAACTGGTTACGCCGCAGTTCACAGATGGCGATCACATTGCCAACTTCGATCCCGCGACCAACACGCTTATCCAGGCTTCGGGCGGTTCTTTGTATAACCGTGCCCTGGTCAACATGCCGAAGCTCAGCTTTGCGCCGCGCGTCGGAGCGGCATGGCAAGTTGATCCCAAGACCGTCATCCGCTCGGCTTACGGCATCAGCTTTGACCAGTTCAACCGTGAAGGCGGCGAAAACCTGCTTGCCTACAACGGCCCTTACATTATCAACTCCACCGTGAACCAGGTTGCGCCGTTTGCATTTTCCGGCACGACTCAGCCGCTTTGCACTGGAGACAATTACAGCGGTTGCTTCCGAACAGTCGCCCAGGGTTATCCTTCCAACTTCGTGGCGGCCTCGAACTTCAGCACCGTGCTTGCACAATCCCGCTACATTCCCAAGAACATTCCGACCGGGTATGTGCAGGCATGGCATCTGGACGTGCAGCGGGAGATCGCGAAGAATACAGTCCTCACAGTCTCCTACGTGGGCTCGCACGGCGTTCACATCTGGGTCCTTGCCGACCTCAACCAGTCGGCAGCCAATGCGACCGGCGGCAGTCTCAGCGTGCAGGCACGCCGTCCGATCTCCACTTTCACCACGATCGAGGAATCGATCCCGGCCGGCTTCCTCCGGTACAACGCTTTGCAAACCAAGCTTGAGCACCGGTTCTCGTACGGCCTTTACCTGCTGAATTCCTTTGTCTGGTCGCATGCCATTGACAATGCGCCGGGGCACCTGGATACGCCGAACAACGACACCTCGCGCGTCAACCTTGCCAACCTGAAAGGCGAGAACGGTCAATCAGCGTATAACCAGCCCATCAATAACACGCTCAGTCTTGTTTGGGATGTTCCGTTTGGCAATGGCCGCTACTTTGCCAAGAACATGCCCAGGGCGCTTGACACCGCTTTTGGCGGCTGGCAGCTTACCGCCATCAACACCAACACCAGCGGTCAACCTGTCAACCTGATCTACAGCCCGTCGGCTGCATTCACGCTAAGCCCATTGCTTAATGAGCGGCCAAGCGTCAGTGGCAATCCCATTAATCCCTCCAGCAGCTGGGTGAAGAGCAACACTTCGCTCTCCGGCTATTTGAGCACGACGAATGTCACCGTGCCGACCGATGCGGCGCATCCGTACGGCAACGCTCCGCGCAACTCGCTCCGCTCGATGACCTTCAATCAGCTCGACCTTGGCCTGCACAAGACCTTCCGCCTCTGGAACGAGCACTCGAACTTCGACCTGCGCGGCGAGGCCTTCAACATCTTCAACCACGTCAACTACCAGGCTCCCAACTCCAACAGGAGTTCGGGAAGCTACGGCTCCATTACCTCAGCTTTCCCGCCACGGCAGTTGCAGGTAGCGGGTAAAATTACGTTCTAGAGACCTGTGAGGCCCGGGCATACCCGACCCGGGCCTCAACCTTCGGTTCGAGCGATCGGCGCGGGCAGGTCACTCCATTTGATTCGAGCAAGAGAAAGCACGTTTGAAGGCTCAAGGCTGCAACAGCCGTTCGATGGATTCGAGGCACAATGACTACATATTCAAGAAGACAGTTCAATTCGCTGGCTGCGGCGGCATTTGCCGCCAACCTTACTCGCTCGCTCTGGGCGCGCGAAGCCCATGCCGATCCCACGGGCCGGAAGTATTACATCGCACTGGTCGCCGACACGCACATCATCGATAACTTCTACGTGAAGGGCTCTGAAAACGGCGTGGAAGATAATGAGAGCATTCTTCACACCACCGAGCGCGCGATTATCGCTCGTGATTTGATCAACTCGCTTACTCCGGCTGTCGACAAAGTCTTTCTGCTGGGCGACTACTTCCACAACTATCCATCGACCGACTACGACTTCTACTTCAAGAACACCACCCGGCTCGACAACGCCAAGGCCATCACCGACGTGTTCAAGATGCCCGTCCACATCCTGTTTGGCAACCACGACTACGACGTCCACAAAGTTCCCCGGGAAATGAGCCATCGGCTCTTCAAGGCCAAGTTCAATGCCGAACCGTATTCCGCCGTCGATCACAAGGGCGTCCGCTTTGTTCTACTCAATAACTTCCTGGGCAGCACGCAGGACAAGTCAGCACCTGACTTCAATCCGTCAATCGGATC
>Ga0335085_10016879_pt1 | contig 10530 bp, 14 predicted proteins | sample Lox_Sample_45_FD_206712 | JGI IMG/M metagenome (GOLD analysis project Ga0335085, IMG submission 206712) | Soil microbial communities from Loxahatchee National Wildlife Refuge, Florida, United States - Lox_Sample_4.5 | ecosystem: Environmental > Terrestrial > Soil > Wetlands | place: USA...
CACGACGGCCGAGTGCCTTTGGATGGGGGTGCCGGTCGTGGCGTTACGCGGCGACCGATGGGTCGGCCGGATGAGTGCCAGCATACTTTCCGCGATCGGCCATCCGGAATTGGTGGCGGAGAGCGTGGGCGGTTATGTGGAAAACGCCGTCGCTTTGGGAACCGACCTGTCACGCCTGGCCGAGTTGCGCGCCGGCCTGCGGTCACGGTTGGAAAACTCATCCTTTTGTGACGGTCCGCGATTCACCCGGGAACTGGAGGCCGCGTATCACGGGATGTGGCAGGCTTGGTGCCAAAGCCATTCGCGGATACCGCGCCAGTGATGGAGTGCCTGGCATGTATCGTCTGAAGGTGACCAATCTTCAGACCGGGTTTTTCGAGCGCCCGACGAAGTTCACTCGCAGACGGGACCTGTTTCGGTAATGTGGCCGTCGTGCCTCGACCTCAACTTGGCGTCCTCCCGCGTTTTCGTGTTTCGTTCCGTAGCGCAGATCGGAATTGAAGCCGTCGCATTTTCCGGATACAGGCCTGGACGGCTTGCCAAGACGGCTTGCGGCAAGTATAGCCCACGCCTTCCGCGCCCTTCGTCTATCGGTTAGGACTCAAGATTTTCAATCTTGCAAGAGGGGTTCGACTCCCCTAGGGCGCGCCAGGTTTTCCCAATGACTTTAGCAGCGCGCACCCTCGTTCGCTCTTCCGGGCATCACCGGGTCATCACGCGAGTTCGGCTTTGGCCGTCAGGCGCGCAGGTGAGTGTTTCGGCAACCAATGTAACGTTCGTCGATTCATCACCCGCCGCACCCGGGTCATAGCCAGTAGAGTGCGTCAAGTTCAGCAAATTCGTTAATTGGTTTGTTCTAATGCCCGAATGTCTCCAAAAATGCGCGGCATGATCTACGGCAAAAACGTCCGTCCTATTTCCTGAAGGTCTGACTCGTTGCGACTCGATTTTAATGCCACGATCCACAGATCAAACCCTGCGGGCCTTCTCCCCCCGATAAAACTTGAGAAGCCAGCGTCGGTGAAGCATTTGCTCAAAACAGAATATGTAAAACCGCATTTGTGAGCCATGTGTGTGTCACCCTGGGCGATATATCCGCGATGGCCGTAAAGAATGTCTATTGGACTTATCGGACCAGCTGGCGAGTGATAGAGCGGCTCCAGTAGCCTGTCCGCTACAACCGCTTCGCACACGCTTTGAAGGTCGGGGCACGTTAGGACCACAAATCCATCGGGCCGCAGGACCCGCCTGAACTCACGCAGGACGATCATGACTTCATGGGCGTACACGTGCTCTATATTGTGGCTTGAGTAGATCGCATCGACGCTTTCGTTTCCGACCTGGTTCATGTCGGTGAGCGTCCCGACAATGTCGGGATGCGCCGTCTCATCGATGTCGAATCGGACTTCAATCCAATCGTCGGAGCCGAAGCCCTTCAGTCCGGTCTTATCTTGCGGGCCGCATCCGACGTGCAGCAATTTCTTGGGCGCTTCCATTTCCAGATCCATAACCCCACCGAGTCGATCAGGCGGCGGTCCCAGAGTTCCGTGTCACCGCTCAGAAGAATATGCGTTGCTATCGTGAATTCAGGGACCGCAATTGCAGCCCCGTATCGTTACTGACGACATTCTAACAGCCACGCCGAAACTTCAAGCGACCAGGAATGATCAGTAAGATCAGGTGCGTAATTCATTTGGATTTTCCCTCCGGACGCAAGAAACGGAATGGGTCGTCTGGCCGGCGGGCTTCAATCTCAAGACGGCTCAAGTACCAATCGCCCACGCGTCCCATCTGGCATCGAGGCCGCTTGTTCGAACAATGAACGCCTATGGTATTTGCGCTCACGGGATGCCATGTTTTCGGTAGATGGTTTTACCGCCGTATTGAAGGCTGCAATTGATAGCGGTCCCCATGGATCAGCATGTACCTCTCGCTGCCTCGCCCCCGTCGCACGAGGCCTATGAGTTCTCAAACGATTGGTTCGGCTATAGCGCCGCCGTTTGGGACGCGGTGATACCTGCCTTCAATCCCTCGAAAATCCTGGAGGTGGGGAGCTACGAAGGCCGCTCGACATGCTAGATGCTGGAAAAGCTGAGCGATAAGCGCCCCCTTGATGATCTACTGCGTGGACACGTGGCTTGGCGGCGACGAGCATGACAAAGCATTGAGCTGCTCGCCATCATAACCGCCACGAATGTAGGCGCTGGTCTGATCTCCAAAACGTGGCCAGTTCGTTTCAACAGCTGTGTCCTCTGCGGGTAGGCAGATGTCCGCCATTGCAGGATCCTCGACGAACCGAGGATTGCGTCGTACAGCATCCGAAAAGAGCTCGTAATAAACTGTACGCGCCATAGCCGGCTCGGGAACGGCAAATGAAACCTTCATCATTGCGTCTCGAGCGCGCGGCGATGATAGTTATCATGTTGCGGTGCGGGCATGGTCGCAATCACCCACCTGTTCTGGCAGATCAAACTCTATTTGGTTCCGATAAAGTGTTCAGCCGGCATTTTCGTAAGCGGTCTACCGACACCCTTCGCGTAGCGGCTTGATCGCGACGCGTGCACCACTGACGATCCGGCCGTGATTTGGCGAGGATCGTGTATCACATATGGTCGAACATATAGTCGAAAGCGTAGGTGTCGCGCGCAGCCGCGGGCGTGTTGAGATTCGTAATGGTGTTGGGCGTCGCCGGCGGTGGACTGATGAAGAGAAAGGCCGGATCGTTGCTGAGGCGCTGGTCCCGGGGACACGCGTAGCGGAGGTAGCGCGCCGTCACGACATGGCCCCTCAGCATTTGTCGACCTGGATCCGTGCCGCCAGGAATGGCGAGTTCGCGCTGCCGGGCGACTTGACGTTCGTACCGGTGCTGGCCAGGCCTTCGCGCACGGCCGCGGGGGAACAGTCTCGGCGGCATGAGAGTACGGCGAACCCGATCGAGATTGTGCTGTGCGATGCGATCGTCCGCGTAACGCCGGGCACCGATCTTGGGTTCCTGAAGAGCGTGTTGCGGACTTTGCGGCAAACCGCATGAGCGGCGGGATGCTGGTTCCGCCCGGTCCCATCCGCGTCATGATGGCAGCAAAGCCAGTCGACTTCCGAAAGGGCGTCCATGGCCTTGCAGCGCTGGTCCAGGAACAGCTGAAGACCGATCCCTTCTCGGGGGTAATTTATGTCTTCAGATCGAAGCGAGCCGACAGAGTAAAACTCTTGTTCTGGGACGGCAGTGGCGTCTGCCTGTTTGCCAAACGGCTGGAGGAAGGCAAGTTCCGCTGGCCGCGCATTGAAGATGGCGTGATGCGCCTGTCGGCGGCGCAGTTGGCGGCACTTGTGGAAGGGCTCGACTGGACGCACGTGCATGTGCCGAAGGTTACGCGTCCGCAAGTGGTGCAATAGCCGGATCAAGTCCGGCTACATGCGCGTGCGGTGAAGTGAATCAGTCGCGAAAAATCGCGCAACAAATCACGCGAATTGTGTTTTTCTTTGCTCGTGGATACGCATGACGAATCTCCTCCTTGCCCCGACGACATTGAAGGTTTGCGCGCGTTCGCTTTGAATCTGGTCGCCGAGCGCGCCCGGTTGATTGCCCAGAACGATCGGCTTCGTCATCTTCTGCGCAAAGCCCAACACGCCCGCTTCGGCAAGAAGAGCGAACAGCTCGGAAAGCTTCCGGTAGACCAACTCAACCTTACGCTGGAAGACCTCGAGCAGGCGGCCGCCAAGGACGAGGCCGTCGCCGAGAAGAAGACCAAGACACCCCGCGCCAAGCGGCAACCCAATCGCGGCGCGCTGCCGGCACATCTGCCGCGCATCCATGAGACGATCACGCCGCATGACACGAGCTGCCCGTGCTGCAAGGCGCCTATGCACATGATTGGGGAGACGACGGCTCAACGGCTTGACGTGATCCCGGCCCAGTTCCGGGTGATTGTCACGCACCGTCCCAAATTTGCCTGCCGGACTTGCGCGGGAACACTTGTGGAGGCGCCGGCGCCCGAGCATCTGATCAGGTCCGGCATCCCGACCGAAGCCATGGTGGCTTACGTGCTGGTGGCCAAATATGGCTGGCATCTGCCGCTCTATCGCCAGGCAAGGATGCTGCTTGCTCAAGGGCTCAAACTGGATCGCTCAACCCTGGCCTTCTGGGTCGGCTATGCCGCCGCCGAACTGTTGCCGCTCTACGAGCGATTGCGCACGCTCCTTCTTGCCTCCCCGAAGCTCGCCGTCGATGAGACGCCCGTGCCGGTGCTCGATCCGGGACGCGGACGCACCAAGACGGGCTACTTCTGGACGATGGCGCGCGATGACCGGCCCTGGTGCGGATCGGATCCGCCGGCGGTCGTCTACACCTATGCGCCGGGACGCGGCGGCGAGTATGGGCGACGGCTGCTTGAGACCTATCGCGGCATCGTGCAATGCGACGGCTACGCGGCCTACAAGAGCCTGTCGCCTAACCGGATTGTGCTCGCCTTTTGTTGGGCACACCTGCGTCGACGGTTCTTCGATATTGCCAAGGACGGCAATGCGCCGATTGCCAGCGAAGCGCTCACCCGCATTGCGGCGCTCTACGCGATCGAAGCAGAGATCAGAGGCATGCCTGCCGAGGAGCGCCGCGCCGTACGCAATGAAAGATCGGCTCCGCTTGTCCATGCCCTCAGAGCATGGCTCGAAACGCAGCTTTCCAGGGTCTCAACAAAATCGACGATCGCGCAGGCCATCCGCTACGGCCTCAACCACTGGGGCGGGCTCATCGGCTTTCTCGATGACGGTCGCATCGAGCTCGATACCAACATTGTCGAGCGTTCGATGAAGCCCCAGGCGCTAACCAGAAAGAATGCACTGTTCGCCGGCCACGATGACGGGGCCGAGAGTTGGGCAATCCTTGCGTCCCTGATCGAGACTGCCAAACTCCATGAACTCGATCCGCAAGCCTATCTCGCCGACGTGCTCTCGAAGCTCGTCAATCTGTGGCCCAACGACCGTCTCGACGAACTGATGCCATGGGCTTGGGCTGTGGCGCGCAATGCCAATAAACTTGCGGCATGACGATCCCTGCACCAATGGGCGCCTTCAGCTACGATGAACTCGACGCCCTGCTGCGCGGACGGGGTGGAAAAAACGGCACCGTCGGCATGAGCGCCATTGATGGGCTGATTGCCGCGCTCGTGACCGGCCCCTCATTTGTGCCTCCGCAGGAATGGCTGCCCGCAATCTTCAACGGCAAGCTTCCCAACCCGACCGAGGGCAGCGTCGAGCTTCGGGCAATACAGACGATCTTCGCCCGTTACAACGACGTCTCCGAGACCCTGTCGCAAAACCCGCGCGCCTATCAGCCTATCTTCATGATCGACGACGACGGCAGCTTCTACGTTCGAGATTGGGCGGCAAGCTTCATGCGCGGCATAGCCTTCCGCAGCGACGACTGGGCGATGCACATCCTTATGACCAAAAACCGGACGCTCCTGACCCCGATCCTCGTCTACGTCGAGCCACCCACCCCGGACTTCTTGCCAGAGATATCAGCCGCGGAGAAACTACGGCTCAGGAAAACCGCCCACCTCGACATCGCCAAGGCCGTCGCTGCCGTTCGCGAAATCTGCAATCCGTACCGCGCGATGGAAGAGACCCCAAGACCGCGCCGCCGCCGTAAGCGGTAGCTCAACTGCCTGTTCAACTCAGTCGGCGGGCGGCAAGGGTGTCGCTGAATCGCTTACTTGCAAAATCGCCAACACGGTCGAGCAGAGGCTTGACGCTTACCAGCCCGTCGTCCTCGCCTTTCAGGTGCGCGCGCACACTCGACCATGGCCAGTCCTCGGGGCGTACGACAAAGCGCGCACGGACCGGATTGAGGCTCACATAGCGGGCAGCCGTGACGAGGTGCGCCGTATCCATCCGGTGAGGGCCGTCTTGCGTAGGACCAATCAGGTGTGAAGATCGCGAGTGGTGCGAAGTTAAGACCTGGTGCTAGGCCTATGTCTGAACACAGTACGGAAGGCGGCGAACCGATTGTTCTTGAGACGCGCCGCCGGCGTTCGCCGGCAGAGAAGCAGGCCATTCTTTCGGAGCTGAAACGACCGGGAGCCAAGGTCTCGGCGGTTGCACGTCGGCATGGGCTTTCTGCGAACATTCTGTTCCGGTGGCGGCGGGAGAAAGCAGCAGGCTCGGCGCACGCGGCAGCCAGGGCTGAGGGGTTGATGCCTGTGGCGCTGGTTGCGGAGTTACGGTGACAGGATGAACAATCACCAATCTGTGGCGGTCATACCAGTCTGTGAGATCGGAGGTTGTGCATCCTGTCGCCGTAACCTGAGCTCTACTACTTCGTCTTGGGCGATGACCTGAACGAGAACCGCGGACACGTTACAGACTCCATCTGCTCGATGATCGACGAGATACGGCGGCTGCGTCATCTGCTCGGCTTTGACGACTATTCGGAGCTGGCCTACCGCCCGATTGGCGACTGGCATTGTCTCGGAGACGCCATCGACGGTGCGACGAGCATCAATTCCATGCGTGTCCTTATGCGCGCCATCGCGAAAAGCGGGACCAAAGCACCGAGCTGCGAGCAGATTGAGGAAGAAACTGGCTTGCCTCCCGACGTGGTCGGCCTGTTTGCCCAAGTGATGCGCGACGCCGGTATCGACGTTTGGCCGGTGCGGCGGACGTGAAGTCTTAGACGAGGCCACTGTTCGTGCGCGCCCTCAGGTCTTGTACGCGTCCTTCCGCCACTCGCCGTCATAGCGCGTCACGTAGCCTTGGGCTGGCACCTTTGCGATAGCGCCGACCTGTCCAACGCAATGGCTCAGGTGGTCGCGAAGTCGTTCAAGCGCGTCAAAGTACGCTTCGCGCAGATGCGGCGGGCGATGGAAGTCCGGCCTGTCAGAATGCGGAGGCCCAACGTAAGACCGGCGCAAGCCTTCTTCATACGTTAGGAACTGCCGCACAGCTTGCGCCATCATGTCGAGCAGCGTGTACAGCGGCCCGTCTTGCAGGTCCGCAAGCGCGGTCTGCTTCTGCACGAGTATCGCGCGTATCTCCTGCAAGGATTTGAGCGAGCTGTCCACGCAGCCGTCGCAGCACTCTTGGGCGGACAGCACGCGCCGGTCGCGCAAGACGACAAGCGTTTCGCGTGCAATCTTTGTCTCTTTCGCTGTCGGCTGCACGGTGATGGTGCCGAACGGAAGCGTGAGCGTCACATCGCCCAAATGGTTTGCGATGGTCCTACGAGCACGTTGCAGAAGCGCCGCCATGTCGAACTTCAGCTTCGCTTGGGCCATTGGCTTTCACCTTTGCTCAGCGCGGCAACAGGCCATGCGCCGCTATGAAGTTGTCCGTGAACAGGTCCGCGCGCCGGCGACCAAGCAGTTTTTCGTAGAACTCGTTGAAAAAGCGGTGCAGCACAGCGTTGATGGCTTCGGGCGTAGCTTCTGTTAGCTGATATATGCGCCTGAATGCCTCCTCGTAGATTGGCCCAACAACATATCCGGCGGGATGGCGAGGGAAGGCAACATGGGCACCCTCGATGCCTTTAATGCCGAACTCCACCATGAACGGCGGCGTGAGGCCATATTCGCGCGTGGCAACCGCCACGTAGTTCGCGAGCGTGGCGGCATATAGCTGTTCCATCGTTATCGCTGGCACGATGTACGTCTCGACAATCGGTTCAGACCGATGCACCTGGCTCCGGTGATACTGGAACAGCCGATTGTTCATGCCCCACAGTTCGCCCGACGCGAAGCCTTGTGTGAGGCTAGCCATATCGTGCGACGTGGACGGCACGAAGAAAATCGCGCCGTGCCTGTTGCGCTGTGCCGTGCCGCCGCTCCATTCATTGTTCATTGGCAGAAGGCGCGCTTGATTGAAAACTTCGAGGACGCGCGCGTTGCCCACACTTGGGCGACCGCTCTGCGGGATAAGTCGCAAATACATAAAGCGGTCAGTGTCGAACTTGAATTCTTGCTCGCCGGGGTTGCCCATGTTGGCCAGCGCTTCGCCGCGTGGGAAGAACGCCATTCCGGCCGAGACGGGCACAGGCTGGCGGGGTGCGCTCACCTGTGATGGCATCTGAATGTAGTTGACGGTGTGGATGGTATGCGCGGCGATGCCGCCTGATTGGTTCACAGACAGCAACAACTGAGCGCCGCTGCTCGCGTCAGCATCCGGCATCGTGCTGGACGCGCGTTCGTGTTCGGCCTTCATCGCAACCAGTCTTTCCACCGTGTAGGCCACGGGGTCATCGTCAATGACGGTGTGGTGAATCCCGCACATTAGAATGAGATTGTCGTAGGCGTGCCGCTGCTCAGCGCTTTGGTTCTCGTCGTAACGCAGTCCTTCGGGGTTGCGCGCTTTTATGTGGCAAATCTCGCCAACAACCGTCTCGCCTTCGACAAGGCGGTTCTGACATTTGGGAAACGCACACCGATTGCTCGAATGCGCGAACAGGCGCTTTATCGTGGGCACGCTCGGTCCGGTAGGTTCTTTTGCCATCGGCGTTATCTCAGACTCGGGAAATCTTCGCCGCTCAGATAGACGCGGCCGTCGCGCATCACCCGGCCTGCGTCGATCACGCTGGCGGCGGCTTCCAACACGGCGCGGCGGTTCTTCTCGAACGCGGCAACAAACTGTGCGTCGGTGTTGAAGTTGCCTCTTTCGAGATCCTCCAGCGGTTCACGCTCCACGCAGACGATGACGCGCTTGCCCTTCCATTCCACTGTGAAGGGCAACACGCCGCTTGCCATCCGCGTTGGGCGCACAATCACGTTAGGCAAGCGCGCGCCCAAACGCACGCCGGGGCCGTTGTCTGCATCGCCGGGAAGGAAGGTCACGCCTTCGTTTTCAAGAGCCCGCACGATGGCCTTGGTTGCGCCGACCTCATCGCCACGCCGTTGGCCTTCCACATCACGAACCGAGTTCAGCCCGACCTCTGCCGAAGCGGCGAGTTCTTCCTGCGAAATGCCCAAGAGTGCACGGGCGGCGCGGATTTGCGCGGGGGTAATTGGGGGTGCAGCGGACAATGCCGCCTCCATTGGGCGATATGTTTTCGCTGTTTGTTTATAGGCGAAAAACACCTACGTCAAATGGTCGGAAATGTCAATCACGCCGTTTCTCGCTATATAAACGGCGTTGACATTTCTAAGTTGAGCAATCACTATTATAACGAATTACATATATAAGGACTTACTCATGCAAGTTGATATGTTCGAAACTCTGGCGCACTACATCACGGCCCAAACCACGCAGGGCGACCTCGCGGCCGTGCCTGTCCCGCTGGTCGCAGAGCATTTGGAGGTAACACCCGCCGCCGTAACTGCAATGCTCACGGATGGTCGGTTGGACGGCGTGCGTATCGGCAAGAACACGTTGGTCACGCTCGCCAGCTTGCAAGCGCGGCAGACCAAACGGGCCGGCGAGGAAAGCAGCATCTACAAGTATCTGCGCAAGCGCGCTAAGGAAGGCAACCGCGTCATCTTCTACGAACCCATCATGGCCCAAGTAGGGATGACTCCGCGCGTGCCTGCCGACCGCACTCGCATCGGCGGCATCCTGGGCAAGGTATCGGAGCGCAGCTACGCCGAAGATGGCGTGCTGTTATCGGTGCTGGTGCATCAGAAGAAAGCTGGGACCACGCGTCCCGGAAAAGGGTTCTTCGATTTGGCGCGCCACCTCGGTTACCATTGGACGGACGACGACGCATTTATCAAGGCTGAGACTGACAAGGTCATGAAAGCCTATGGCTGACACGAAATGAAGATTGCGAAAATCGATGACTTTGAGACGGGCTACGTCAACAAGTTCAGAGCGCTGGCTAGCCCGTTCGGCCTCTTTCTGGAACACGAGAAGGACCGCGCGGCGCTCGACCTCGGGATGCACTTCACCCAAGCGAAAGCGGATGGCAGCAAGATAGTCACGCCAGCAATTGCTTGGTTTCAATTGTTCCCTTGCGTCGGATTCTGGTTCAGAACTCAATTTCTTGTCGCGAGGGAACATTGGCGCGGTCACCCTTTCCTCGTGCTGACGACGCTTTGGCGGGCACAGAGTCATCTCGCGCAGCAAGGAATCAACCAGCCCATTCCGCTGGACCTTAAGTCTAGAGGCATCATCTGGGGTTTGGTTGGCTGCGCTCGTGGTCGGGTGCGCCCTGATCTATTGGAGCTACCAATAGCGGCGGTTTTCCAAGGCTCACCATGATACTTTTGAAAGCAAGATCGATGGTGCTCGCTGGTGACGCAATCGAGTCATTGTTTCGTGGGTTTGGTCCACTCGGTGGAATCCCAGATAAAGTTTGGAGCGATCCGTACGCGATGGGTTGGATTTCGGGGTACGCTCTCGGGAGCGCAACCATTTTTGCATTAGCCCATCGTGATTCCATAGATAGGCTAGACAACGTCGAGCAGGGGCAGATTATGTTTGCGGGGTGGGAGCGCGTCACGCCACAGAATCGTCACGCGGAAGTTCTCCGGCGCCTTGGAACTTTAGCGAAGTCAAACGATCCCGACTATGCCCGAGGATATGACGCGGCAACCAAGATCGTATTAT
>Ga0335085_10016880_pt1 | contig 10530 bp, 9 predicted proteins | sample Lox_Sample_45_FD_206712 | JGI IMG/M metagenome (GOLD analysis project Ga0335085, IMG submission 206712) | Soil microbial communities from Loxahatchee National Wildlife Refuge, Florida, United States - Lox_Sample_4.5 | ecosystem: Environmental > Terrestrial > Soil > Wetlands | place: USA: Florida...
TTGCTGGGGGCGGAATTGGACTTTGGCTGCTTCGACTGCTTTTTGAAGGCGCGAGTGTCATGCCGGACCACGGCCCCTTGTTAGTTTTCGCAGCCGTCCTCATTCTCTGTGGGTTGCAACTGTTCGCACTCGGATTGCTGGCTGAAATGCAGGTGCGGCATTACTACGAGAGCCGTGGCCGCACCGGCGCTTACGACGTGGCCCGTGTCATCCGAGCCCAGAAAAATGAGGAGGCAGTGTCAGACTGATTCACCAGGGACAAGCGACCCGATTCCAGGTTTCTCGGCTTTTTCATCACTCCGCCAAGAGAACGCAGGAAATATTGATCTACCCAGCTCCCCGATTTCTACCCAGGGCCGTGCAAGTCATTGCTTGAATCCAGTACATATCATTCAACCATGAAACCTCGCTTTCGCGTCAGCGATCAGTGGATCGTTATTCTCTTTGCTGCCGTCATCTTCCTGACCGGAATCATCAGCCCCCCGTCCCTGATGGACGATGTGGATGCATCGCAGGCGCTGATGGCGCGCAATATGCTTCAGTCGGGCGACTGGGTGACCGCTCGGCTCGATGGCGTACTTTTTCTTGACAAGGCCCCACTGAAGTACTGGACCACGGCCCTGCTCTATCTCCTGTTGGGCGCGCACGACTGGGTTGCCCGGCTCCCTACCGCCTTTTCCGCGATCGCTCTCTGCTGGGTGATCTTCCTCTTTGGCCGGTGGGCATTTTCGCAAAAGGCTGGTTTCTACGCGGGATTATTCCTGTCCACGTGCATAGGACTTTTTCTTTTTACCCGCATCGTGATACCGGACGTTACCCTAACGCTTTCGGTGACGCTGTCCATCTGGGCGTTCTTGCGTGCTTTAGATGAGGGTGAAGAGCATCCACGTGTGTGGGCGTACATCCTGGCCGTCGCGCTCGCGAGCGGCTTGCTGCTTAAAGGTTTTATTGGAATCGTATTCCCCTTAGGCGCGGGCTTCTTGTACCTGGTGCTGACTCGGGGCCTATTACAACGGAGAACTTGGCAGCGCCTGTACCCGTTTAGCAGCTTCTTGATCTTTGTCGTGATCGCTGCGCCCTGGCATATCCTTGCCACCATCCGAAACCCGCCTTACCTCGTCTTTACCATGCATGCGGGGCCGGCCGAATACCATGGATTCTTCTGGTTCTACTTTATCAATGAGCAGTTGCTTCGGTTTCTGAATCTAAGATACCCGCGCGACTACAACACCGTACCGCGGCTCTATTTCTGGCTTCTGAACCTTGTGTGGCTCTTCCCGTGGAGCGTTTACCTGCCTCAGCTCAGGCGTCTTGGTTACAGGCCGACGGACCGCGCGGGCCGAACCTGCCTGATGGCGCTGTGTTGGATTGGCTTCGTGATGGTGTTCTTCACCTTCTCCACGACCCAAGAGTATTACTCGATGCCCATTTATCCGGCGATGGCGCTCCTGCTCGGGGCCGGCGTTGCTACTGCCCCCGATTCCATCCGCCCCGGAGCGAGATTCGTCGCCGCTATAGCCGCGTGTGCAGCGGTAGTGATGTGCGCCATCCTGGTCATCGTGCGCGGTGCTCCAACTCCCGGAGACATTTCGACAGCGCTCACACAAGCTTCCAGCCCCTACACGCTTTCCCTCGGGCACATGCGTGATATCACCGTGCAGTCATTTGCCTACTTGCGCTTGCCTTTGGCGGTAGCTGTAGTTGCCATGGTGATCGGCGCCATTGGGGCATGGTGCCTACGGGGACAACGTGCGCTCTTTGCCATGGCGGTAATGATGGTTGTGTTTTTCCAGGCTACCCGGTTAGCGCTTGTCGTTTTCGATCCTTTTCTGTCTTCGCACGCTATCGCAGAGGCTTTCAACCGTGCCCCGAGCGGAACCCTGATCGTCTGCGGTGATCACAACAGGACCTCTTCGTTGTTCTTCTACAGTGCGGACAAAGCCCTGTTGCTCAATGGCCGGGCATTCACCATGGAATACGGATCCTACGCTCCAGGCACACCCCCGGTTTTTATCGACGACCAGGACTTCTCAAAGCTCTGGATGCAGCCGGAGCGCTATTACGTCATGGTTAAGGGCGGCGACCTTCAACATATCAGGGAGCTCGTACCCAATGACCGGCTGTACCTGGTGGCGGACGCTGGTGGCAAGGCTTTATATTCGAATCACGACACCGGCTTCAACGCATCGACTCGGCCCCGGTGAAGGTGGCATAAATCGTAGAGCGGGCGGCCGGCGGCTGAATATGCCACTGTTTCATCCACAAGAACAGAATCATCAGGCCCCATAAGTGGTAACCGATATTGACTCGCCTCTCCAGATGATTGCGGAGAATGGACTCAATCGCCTCTGAGCGAAAGAGCTCCGGGTATTCTGACAGGCCGGTGTGTAGTGCGTCCGTGAGCAACGAGCGCAAGCCTGCTCGAAGCCAATCGTGCGCCGGAATGTCGAAGCCAATCTTCTTGCGTTGCAAAATGGATGGCGGCAGCACGTTCTTCATAAGCTCTTTGAGGAGAACCTTCTGGCGCCGGCCACGAATCTTCAACGACGCCGGGAGCGTAGCGGCGAACTCGACGATACGATGGTCGAGATAAGGAGGACGCACCTCTACCGCGTGCGCCATGCTCATACGGTCCGACTTCACCAGGATGTCGTCGGCGAGAAAGTACTTTTGGTCAAACCACAGGAAGGGAGCGAGGTCGTCATTCCCCGGCAACACCCGGCGCAACCCTCCGAGGATCGTGTCCAGCCCACTGGGCAGTTCAACCTGAAGCAACGAGCGTTTGTCCGTGTCGGAAAAGGTCCCGTTCCAATAGACGTGCGCCCGTTCCGGCGGCATGAGGCTGCCATCCAACAATCGCTTCAACTGGTATTCGAAGCTGATCTTTTCATCGGAAACCGGCCAGTGACGCAACGCGCCAAGCGCCAGGCGCCTGGAGCCTGATGGCAGCCGCCTGATGTAGTGTGCGATTCGGTTGGCCCGGTAGGTGAGATATCCCCCAAACAATTCGTCAGCTCCCTCACCACTGAGCGCCACCGTCGTTCTGGTCTTGCAAAGCTTAGAGACGAACCACACCGGCAGGGCACCGGCGTCGGCGCTGGGCTCGTCCGAGTAGTAGGCGAATTCTTCGATGGCGCCTTGCAGGTCCTGCTCGAGGTTCAGGTCCAGTTCCTGGTGATCGGTTCCGTACAGCTTCGCTGCCTGGTCAACGTACTCCGTCTCGTCGAAACTGCGCCCGCGAAAGGAAATGGAGAACGTCTTCAGCGGGGAACTGCATGCCTTCGCCGCATAGTGCAGGATGGTCGTGGAATCGATGCCGCCGCTAAGCCAGACGCCCAGGGGAACATCGGAGAGCAGATGCTCGCGCACCGACTGCTGCAAGAGGGAATCCAACTCTTCACGTGCTGACTCCAGCGTATGTTGGCCAGACGTTCCCTCGGGCAAGCGCCAGTAGGCCTCTGAGCGCAGGTGGCCATCGCACCACTCGACCCAATGTCCGGGCAGCACCTTCTCGATTCCGTCCACCAGCGTCCAGGGCGCGGGCACATAGTTCAGCGACAAGTAGCAATCAAGGCCGGTCAGGCTCAGGCAGCGTTCAATCTCCGGATGGACCATGATCGCCTTTAGTTCGGAGCCGAAAAAGAGATCTTCCCCTCGCCGAGCAATGTAAAGCGGCTTGATACCCATGCGATCGCGCGCCAGTACAAGACGGCGGGAAGAAGTGGTCCAAAGCGCAACTGCAAACATGCCACGCAAGCGGGCGAAAGCTGCTGTATCCCATTGTAGGAAGGCACGAAAAACGGTCTCCGTGTCACAGTGGGATTGAAAGCGATGACCGAGGGTTTCCAACTCCCTGCGCAGTTCCAGGTGGTTATAAATTTCGCCGTTGAAGACGATGGCCGCTTCGCCATCGTCACTGGTGATGGGCTGGTCTCCGCCCACCAGATCAATGATCTTCAGGCGGGTTGCGCCCAGGGAGCAGAGGCTTGAGCGATAGACGCCTTGCTCGTCGGGACCTCGGTGAATCAGGGTGGAAGTTGCGGCCTGAATGCGGCCGGGATCGGGGGACCAGTTCTTATGTGTAAAACCAGCGATGCCGCACAAAACGCAAAGACCTCGTCCGGAGGTCAGTAGTCAGAAGCCGGTTTTCCAAAGGACCTAGTCGTCGCCAGCCCTGACTGCGACAACTGACTACTGAATCTCCTTGTTATACCATGAGAGAAAGCCGGTTTACACGGGGACAGGCAGCGACCAAACTGCCAAAGATGACTTCTCACAAACGACTGCACTCTAAGACGTATCTGTTGATCCTGGTGATGATTATTGCCGGCCCCTTGGGGAACCTTATGCTTGGGAAGGGCATGAAAAACGTCGGCAAAATCACTACTGAGATCTCCTCACCCAGCGAGTTTGTCCATGTTTTTGTCCGAATTCTTTCCACGGGCGCAATCTGGATGGGTATTGCGTCCCTGCTCACCTTTTTCGTGGCCTACATGCTGGTGCTCTCCTGGGCCGACTACAGCTATGTGCAACCCGCCTCTGCGATGGCTTACCTTGTCGTGGCCTTGCTCGCGACACTCCTGCTCGGCGAGGTCGTATCGCCCCTTCGCTGGGCTGGGATTGCCGTCATTTGCCTGGGAGTGTTCGTTGTTGGGCGCACCAATCCCCGTACTACGGAGAATCCATAATCGTGTTGGAGGTCGTCTTCTTCTCGCTGATCGTTTTGGCCGGCACCGGCGGTGAGCTCTGTGTATCGCGCGCTATGAAGCAAATAGGCGAAGTCCACGACTTTCGGCCGACGGCTCTCATCCAAGTGCTTGTGCGCGCGTTGCAGGTCAAATGGATGTGGATCGGCATTGGGTTGATGACTCTTGGCTTTTTCTCGTTGCTCGCCATCCTGTCCTTTGAGAACGTCAGTTTTGTGGTGCCTGTTACCGCTCTGGGCTACGTAGCCGGGGCGCTGGGTGGCCGGTTCTTCCTCGGAGAGCGGGTAAACTGGCGCCGCTGGGCTGGCATTTTGCTGGTTTGCGTCGGAGTGACCCTGGTGGTCATTGGAAAGAGTTAAGCGGCATGCAGCATCGAACAGTGCGGACCCCGGCCTTTGCCATCCCTAGCAAAAAGCAAAGGATTGTCTTCCGGGACATCTGCGGCTTTGCGGCACAATCGTTTCGTGCCGACAAAGTTCGTGCCACCATGACCGCCCTGGGGATGGTGATTGGCACCGCGTGTCTCATCCTCGTCGTGACGATTGCTATGACCGGCAGGCAATTCCTGCTGACACAGATTCAAAACGTTGGCGCCAATCTCATCTGGGCTGAGTATTCCAGCCAGTCGAACGCCGCCTCCAGCGTCGCACTCCGCGATTACTTGACCGTGGATGACATATCCGCCGCACAACGGCAGGTGCCTGGCATTCGGGCCGCGACGCCGGTGCTGAACCTGCACGACCGTATTCCTGCGCCTGGCGGCAAAGAGCGTGACATTCTGGTGCTCGGCGTCAGCCCGGAATACGTTGATATACGACGCCTGCGGGTGCCTTCGGGGATCTTCTTCAATCAGCAGGACTCGCAAGCCTTCAACAAGGTCGCTGTCGTGACGGAAGCCTTCGCGCAGAGCCAGTTTGGCGGGAACGACGCAGCCTTGGGCAAAGAGCTCAAAATCCTCGGTCTGCCGTTCACCGTCATCGGTACCTTCCGCGAGGGTGTGGATACCTTCGGCCGCTCTGAGATACAGGACCACACGATTCTCATCCCCTATTCCGTTGCGCGGCGTCTGTCGGGAAAGAACACCGTGAACCAGATTTATTTTTCCATGGCCGACAGCAAGAGCGTGCCACGTGCCACCGAGGCAATCCTCAATGTCATCCGGTCCCGCCATCGCCCCGAATCTGAGTACCTGGTGAGCAACCTAACGGAGGTGTTGACGGTGGCGCAGAAATTTGCCAGCACGCTGACCCTCGTGCTGGGTTTGTTCGCCACAGTCACCCTGATTGTCGGCGGAATCGGCATCATGAATATCATGTTCGCCACGGTTAGTTTCCGCATCCGTGAAATTGGCATCCGCAAAGCAGTCGGCGCCACCCGCCAGGACATTTCCCTGCAATTTTTGACGGAGGCAATCTTGATTTCCGCGGTGGGCGCTGCCGTAGGCACGGTGATCGGTCTCGGACTTCCATTCTCCGCGCGGTTCCTCGTCGGTGTGCAGCTCCCGATTCCCGTTCTAAGCGCGATTGTCGCCATCGTTGTGTGCTGCTCGGTGGGAATCGCGTTCGGCACTCTTCCGGCAAAACGAGCCGCAGCATTGGATCCGGTGGAGTGTCTGAAACATGAGTAGCACCTTAGCGTGGAACCATGCCGGGCAACGGTAACCACGGGCGGCCTTATCCCAAGCTAGTTCTCAGCGAGACACTTGGTGTCGCCATCGAGACCTTCCGCAGCAACCGCACCCGATTCTTGCTGACGTCGCTGGGAATGGTCATTGGCACGGCTTCACTCATTCTGGTGGTCACCATCGGGCTGACCGGCAAGCAGTACCTGCTGCAACAGATCCAAAACGTCGGCGCCAACATGATGGTGGCCGAATACCAGGGAGGAGAGTCCGCCGGCACACAAGTCAGCAGCGACTTCCTCACCCTCGATGACCTGGATGCCGTGAGGAGGCAGGTTCCCGGCCTCAGTGCCTCCTCGCCTATGGTGGAACTACATGATCGTATTACTGTACCTGGCGGCAAGGAGCGCGACATTCTGGTACTGGGTGTCTCGTGGCAGTACCTGTATGTCCGCAATCTGGATGTTCTTGCCGGACGTTTCTTCGAATACCCGGAGGAGCAGGCTCGCAACAAGGTCGCGGTGATAACGCAGGCGCTGGCCGGCGCGCTCTATGGCTCACAGTCCTCGGCCATCGGCCAACAGATCAAGCTCAGCGGTCTGCCCTTCACGGTGATCGGGACTTTCCGGGAGCGAGTGGACACGTTCGGGCAATCGGAGATATCCGAGGACACGATCCTGATTCCTTATACGGTTGCACGCTTCTTCACCAACAGCACCAACGTGACCCAACTCTTCTTCTCCGTTCCGGACTCTAGTGAGGTAGCGCGCGCCACCCAGCAAATCGGCGAGGTGCTGCGCTCGCGGCATCGCCCCGAGTCCGTCTACAAGGTTTCGAACCTGACGCAGTTGCTCTCCGTGGCATCGACGACAGCGAATACTCTGAGCACCGTTCTGCTGCTCGTTTCTGTGCTGACACTCCTCGTAAGCGGGGTGGGAATCATGAACATCATGCTCGCGACTGTCAACGCACGAATCCGCGAAATTGGCGTGCGCAAGGCCGTCGGCGCCACTAACGCCGAGATACGCGCGCAATTTCTGACGGAGGCGATGCTGATCTCCCTCGCGGGGGGCATCGTTGGGATCCTGCTCGGTCTGGCGCTGCCGTTCTCCGTCCGCTTTATCACCGACTATCGCGTCCCTATCTCCGGATGGTCGGTGATAATTGCCGTGGCTGTATCAACATTGGTGGGGGTAGTGTTTGGCACCGCTCCCGCGGCCCGGGCGGCGCAGCTCGATCCGGTCGAGAGTCTTCGATACGAGTAACGGCGCGTTCAAGTGGAAAGACAAAAAGACAGCCCGGACCGTTTTGTCCGGGCTTCTCACTTTTCGCTTTCGGCTCGCGTGCCTTTGCGTCCAGGTTCTGGCGCCGGTCGCGCTCCGTACTTTCTTTAAGCGAATCTTGTCACCGCATTGGCCAATTCAGACGCTCGCATATCGACTGCTACATAACGAGCGCAATGCTCTCCAGCTCTCGTTGGAATGCCTCCAATGTGCATCCGGCAAGCCCTACCCTCGCTACTGCATTACGGGCTTCCTCAGCCGAAACACCATAGCCGTGCCCGGCCAGGAACATCTGGAGCAGTTCCGTCGCGTCCTTGGAGTCAAACCCTTGGAGCAGTTCGCTCTTCAGTGCCGACAGTTCTGGGACGGAAAACTTTTCGCTCATCACCTCACCTCCGACCCTTCCGGGCTTTGGTAGTTAGACTCGGGGGCAGCTATAAGGTTGCAAGCAATTTCTCTGCCGAACCTAGCTTCATCGGTCCTCACCAGAAGGTTTCTGGTATTTGGAACCCTTTTACGCTCGCCGAGTTGCATATTTATGTGTCAAAACATAAGGTTAGAGACTCTACGGAACGCGCGAGCCTGCTGTCGGCAAGGCCAAAATCTGCAAGAAGTTGCGGAAACGGGGAGGGAAAATGCCCTCCCGCCAATGGCCCCTGAGTTTATTTTCGGGAAGCTGAGGCTTTTTTCACCCAAATCGGGCGACTACAACAGGCGCCAAGTCTGCACCGCGTGAGAACTCGCCCAATCAGACTTCGTCGATGGTAGCCTCCGGCTCCAGGAGGATTGGTATCCCATTGCGGATAGGGTACACTCGCCGGCATTCATTGCACTTAAGAGCCTCTTCGCCGCGCAACACCAACGGCTTGCGGCAAACTGGGCAAGCCAGGATTTCCAGAAGGTCGGAGGTGATCATGGCTAGAGATTCTAGCAGGAGCGGAGCTTCGCTGGTATCTTGAAGGCCGCGGATTGCGACGTGGCACTATAATCAACTGGCCGAAGTGGGGATCGGCATCTGCATCCCGGCGAGTAATTGCACAAGAGCGGGCGATCTAATAGCCTCGGCCATTCCGACATCGAACTTCATAAGGTGAGCATGGCGCTGACGCAACCGAGTACTACCACCATTACTGCCCCTGATACCGGCAAGGATTACCGCGCCCCGTTGGCGATGGTGACCACGCTGTTCTTCATGTGGGGCTTCCTCACGTGCCTGAACGACATCCTGATTCCGCACTTGAAAGCGATCTTCGACTTAACCTATGCGCAGGTGATGCTGGTCCAGCTCTCGTTCTTCTCTGCATATGCCATCTTTTCGATCCCGTCCGGCTGGGTGGTGGAGCGCATTGGCTACCAGAAGATGATGGTGGCTGGACTGCTGCTGATGGCCGCCGGCGCGCTGTTGTTCATTCCTGCGGCCAGCGCTCCGTCGTTCCCGCTCTTCCTGGCGGCGCTCATCATCTTGGCCGCGGGCATCACTGCGCTGCAGGTCGCAGCCAATCCTTATGTCGCCTTGCTCGGGCCTGCGAAAACCGCCTCGGCCCGGCTCACCATGACCCAGGCGTTCAACTCCCTTGGGACCTTCGTCGCACCGTGGTTTGGCGGTGTGCTGATTCTGGCTACGGCCCCCAAGGCCGCCGAGGTGATCGCGCGAATGAGCCCAGATGAGCTGCAAGCCTATCGTATTGTCCAGGCGTCCTCGGTGAAGCTGCCTTACGTGTTTATTGCGGCGGTGCTAATCGTCCTTGCGGTCTTCATTGGCCGCTTCAAGCTCCCCCACATTCCTGAAGCCGAAGGCGGCCACGCAGCGGAAAAGGGCGTACACGATAGCATCTGGCATCATCGCAACCTGGTTATGGGAGCACTCGCCATCTTCTGCTACGTCGGAGCCGAGGTCTCCATCGGGAGTTTCCTGGTCAACTACATGCACGAGCCCTACATCGGTAACCTATCCCTGGAAACCGCTGCCAAGTTCCTCACGGTTTACTGGGGTGGCGCCATGGTAGGACGTTTTCTCGGCTCTGCCGTGCTCCGCAGGATACCACCGCGCGTTGTGCTGGGTTTCAACGCGGTCGCGGCTTCGTTTCTGATATGTCTCTCGATGGCAACGTTCGGCCACTTTGCAATGGGAGCAATTCTGTTGATCGGATTCTTCAACTCGATCATGTTTCCCACCATTTTCACCCTCGGAATCGAGGGACTGGGCGTGCTCACCGGCGAGGCATCGGGCCTGCTGAACACGGCCATTGTGGGGGGCGCGGTCCTTCCCTGGATACAGGGCTTCATCGCCGACCGGGCCGGTATCCACCATGCCTTCATCCTGCCTGCCATCTGCTATCTGTACATTCTGCTGTTCGCGGCCAAGGGCACGCCAACACGGAAAATGGCGACGGAATGATTTCGGAAAGAGCGGTCTTCGGAGTGTCCAGGGATTAAGCCTGCCGGCAATCACAATAGGGCGCCGAGGCATCACATACATAGAGGAGTTTCAATCGTGGACCCCAAAGAGATGCTTCAGACATTAGCGGATCGATTTGCTGTAACCGCAAAAGTGCAAAATGTATTTGGTGATCCAATCGAAGCGCAGGGCAAGACTCTTATTCCAGTCGCGCGCGTGAGTTACCGTTTGGGCGCGGGCGGAGGCCGCAGAGACGACAACACAGATGCCAAAGCTGGCGGTGGAGGTGGAGGCGGCGGGGTTGTTCATGCGGTCCCGGCGGGCGTGGTCGAGGTCACGCAGGCTGGCGCCCGCTTTGTGCGTTTCTTCGATCCTCAAATGGCGGCCGGTTTAGTTGCAGGCGGGATCGTGCTGGGTTTGCTGTTGCGACGGCTATTCAGCCGAAAATAAGTGCGTTTTCGGGATGCCAGAGTGTGCTATTGCTGGCTCTCTCTTGCAAGACTCGGATCTACCTTGCATCCC
>Ga0335085_10016881_pt1 | contig 10530 bp, 8 predicted proteins | sample Lox_Sample_45_FD_206712 | JGI IMG/M metagenome (GOLD analysis project Ga0335085, IMG submission 206712) | Soil microbial communities from Loxahatchee National Wildlife Refuge, Florida, United States - Lox_Sample_4.5 | ecosystem: Environmental > Terrestrial > Soil > Wetlands | place: USA: Florida...
ACCAGCGCCGGTACGCTGTCCAAACCCGCCAGCTTGGCCGCTCGCCAGCGGCGCTCGCCTGCGATGATCTCGTAGTCGCCATCGGAAATCGGGCGCGCAACAATGGGTTGGATGATCCCCTGGACTTTGATCGACTCGGCGAGCTCGGCGATCGCAGCGGGATCCATCTGCGTGCGGGGCTGATACCTCCCCGGACGCAGGTGCTCCACCGGCAGGCTCATCAGCCGATCACGCGGCTCAGGTTCGTCCGCCGCGAGCAGCGCATCCAGCCCCCGCCCCAGCCCCTTCATCTTAGTCATGGACAGGGTGGTGGGCAGGCTTCGACAGCATCTCGCCCGCCAACGCCAGATAGGCAAGCGCACCCTTGGACTGCCGATCGAGATTCATGACAGGGACCCCATAGCTTGGCGCTTCCGCGAGCCGGACGTTGCGCGGAATGATCGTCCGGTAGACCTTCTCTCCGAAGTGTTGCTGCAGCTGATCGGAGACTTGTTGCGCCAGTGTATTGCGCGGGTCGTACATCGTGCGCAGCAGACCTTCGATCTCGAGCACAGGGTTGAGATGAGCACGCACCTTCTTGATGGTCTGCACGAGGTCGGATAGCCCCTCTAATGCGTAATACTCGCACTGCATCGGGATCATCACCGCTTGCGCCGCACACAGACCATTCACGGTGAGCAGGTTTAGCGCAGGCGGGCAATCGATTAGGACAAAGTCGTATTGGTCCTGTACTTCCTTGAGCGCCTCCCTCAGACGCGTCTCCCGTTCGGGAAGGTTGACCAGCTCTACCTCCGCACCGGCCAACTCGCGGTTGGATGGAATCAGGTCGTAGTTTGCGCCCGATCTGACTCGAGTCCGCGACAGCGGCTTGGAGCCCAGCAAGACGTCGTACACGGTGGCCTCTACCGAGCGCTTGTCCACCCCGCTGCCCATCGTTGCATTTCCCTGCGGATCCAGATCGATCAGAAGCACACGCCGTCCCGCGAGCGCGAGGCTGGCGGCCAGGTTGATGCTGGTGGTCGTCTTCCCCACCCCACCCTTCTGATTCGCGATCGCCAATATCCGCGCCATGGGCGGCCTCATGCGGTGTTGCGGTGCCGCAGGAGCACGAGGTGGCGGGCCGCACGTAGACCAGGAACCTCGAGTGGGACCACGCGCTCTAGACGCCAGTCGGGGGGCAGTTGTGCCAATTCCTCATCCGGATATACGCCCTTCATTGCCGCAAGGACTCCGGTCGAGGCGCACAGATGCTGCGCTGCGTCGACGAAACCGGGCAGATCGGAAAACGCCCGCGAGATGACAACATCGAAGCCGTTTGGCGGCACCCAGCGCTCGACACGATCGATGATCACCTGGACGTTCTGCAGCTTTAGCTCGATCACGGCCTGGCGTAGGAATGCGGCCTTCTTGTGGTTGCTGTCGACCAACGCCACGCGCCAATCGGATCGCGCGATCGCCAATGGAACCCCAGGCAGGCCTGCGCCGGCTCCCACATCGACCAACGATGTAGCGGACAGATGCGGGAGCACCGAGAGACTATCCAGCAGGTGATGGCTGATGAGGCGGGACGGCTCCCGGATTGCGGTGAGATTGTAAACGCGATTCCACTTCGTCAGCAGCGCCAGGTATTGGAGAAGGTTTTGCTCCGCGGTAGGGGTGAGTGCGACGCGTAGAGCGGCAAGCCCCTGCCGGAGGTGTGCCTCGGCATCCATCAGCGCCCCGTAGTGCGGGCAGCGGTGCGCGCGGGGCCGATATCCTCGGACTGCTCGCAAGGGTCGGTGCCGCGCCCCTGCATTCGCTGACGCTTCAGATGTACCAGCAAAAGCGAAACAGCCGCCGGTGTGACACCGGAGATTCTGGATGCTTGCCCCAGTGTCGCTGGCCGCGCCTGGGTCAGCTTTTGCTGGGCCTCCTTTGAGAGGCCACGTACTTCCCGGTAGTCCAGATCGGGCGGCAGGCGCAAGTGCTCCTGGCTGGCCTGGCGCGCGACCTCTTCCCGCTGGCGGTCTATATACCCTTGATATTTCGCCTGAATCTCCACCTGTTCGGCGACCGCAGGGTGATCGACCCCCGGCCCCGCCGGCGGCAACGAGATGAGGGACTGGTAGGAAACCTCGGGTCGCCGCAATAGCTCTTGGAGTGTGTATTCCCGTTCTAACGGTGCTCCAAACACGCACGCAGACTGAGCTTCCGAAACGGAGCGTGGATCCAACCACGTTGTGCGGAGACGCTGAACCTCGCGCTCGATGCGTTCCCGCTTGCGCTCGAACGCCGTCCAGCGCTCGGGCCCGACGACGCCCAGCCGGTAGCCGATCTCGGTCAGGCGCAGGTCCGCATTATCTTCGCGCAGGCTGAGACGGTATTCGGCGCGGCTGGTGAACATGCGGTAGGGCTCACTGACTCCGCGAGTGACTAGGTCGTCCACCAAGACGCCGAGATAAGCCTGATCCCGGCGTGGCCACCACGGATCCTCGTCGCAAACGAACAAAGCCGCATTGATTCCCGCGAGCAGACCTTGAGCAGCCGCCTCCTCGTAGCCGGTCGTGCCATTGATCTGGCCCGCGAAGTACAACCCGGTAATGGCCTTCGTCTCAAGCGTCGGCTTGAGCCCGCGTGGGTCGAAATAATCGTACTCGATTGCATAGCCCGGGCGAGTCAGGTGTGCTTGCTCCAATCCCTTGATCGAATGGACCAAATCGAGTTGGACGTCAAACGGCAGACTGGTCGAGATCCCGTTGGGATAGACCTCGTGCGTGGTGAGCCCTTCTGGTTCCAAGAAGATCTGATGTCTATCCTTGTCCGCGAAGCGCGTCACCTTGTCCTCGATGGAGGGGCAATACCGCGGGCCAATCCCCTCGATCACCCCCGTGAACATTGGAGAGCGCGATAGGCCGGACCGCACAATCTCGTGCGTGACTGGGTTTGTATGGGTGATCCAGCAGGAAACTTGGGCCGGGTGTTGCTGCGGGTCTCCGAGGAAAGAAAACACCGGGACTGGACTGTCACCAGGTTGCTCCCCCATCGTCGCGAAATTGATGGTCCGGCCATCGATCCTGGGTGGAGTACCGGTCTTCAGCCGTCCTACGGGTAGACTGCGCTCGCGCAGACGGGCGGCAAGACTCACCGAAGCTGGGTCGCCCGCTCTGCCGGCTTGATAATTCCGGAGCCCAATATGAATCAACCCGGACAAGAAGGTGCCGGTTGTGACGATTACCGCGCGAGCGCGGAATCGCAACCCAAGCTGAGTCAGGACGCCGCTAACGCAGTCCCGGTCAAACTCAAGGTCGTCTACGGCCTGTTGAAAGATCCAAAGATTCGCCTGCGATTCCAGCCGACGCCGGATCGCCTGCTTATACAGGACACGATCCGCCTGTGCCCGAGTCGCGCGGACGGCGGGGCCCTTACTCGCGTTCAAGATGCGGAACTGAATACCGGCTTCGTCCGCAGCGGCGGCCATCGCCCCGTCGAGCGCGTCGATCTCCTTGACCAGGTGGCCCTTCCCGATCCCTCCGATGGAGGGATTACAGGACATCTGGCCAAGGGTCTCGATGTTATGCGTCAGAAGCAGCGTCCGCCTGCCCATGCGTGCAGCGGCGAGCGCCGCCTCGGTGCCGGCATGTCCCCCGCCAACAACAATGACGTCCAGTTCAATAGGCGAAGTCATGGAATCCACCCAGGAGGCGGCAGATCATACTCCAGACGGGAAACGACCGCGAATCGAAGGTTCCACGTGGAACATCAATCCGCGGGTTCCACGTGGAACAAACCCATTTCCTATTTCCCAATACAAAACCGCGAGAAGATCTCGCCCAGGAGATCGTCAGAGGCATACTTCCCGGTGATTTCCCCGAGCGATTCCTGAGCTAGCCTGAGCTCCTCCGCCAACAGCTCCAATTGATCGTATACCTCATTTGCGCGGCGCAACTGCTCGCTCGCCGCCCTAAGACACCGGATATGCCTCTCCCGAGCTAAGAAGAACGTCCCTGCATGTTCCGGGATCCACCCGACAGATTGGAGAATGGCGTCCTTGAGCAGTTCGATCCCGGCACCCGTCTTAGCCGACACCTGGACCAGCGTACAGCCCGCCTGCGTGGTGCTAGAGGGTGCCAGTCCTATCAGATCAATCTTATTGGTGACCAGTACTTGATGGGTCTTGTCGGGGATGCGTGCCAGAATCGACTGTTCTTCCACCCCGATCCCATGTTCGGCATCTGCAATCAGAAGTGCCGTGTCAGCGCTCTCAATCGCAGCCCACGTACGTTCGATTCCGAGCCGCTCGACTTGATCCTCAGAATGGCGTAGTCCGGCAGTGTCGATCACATGAACGGGCACACCGTCTAGGACCAAGTCCGTCCGGATCGCGTCCCTTGTGGTTCCGGGCACTTCGGTGACGATCGCGATGTCTTCCTGGGCGAGGCGATTCAGCAAACTTGACTTCCCCACGTTGGGGCGACCGATCAGGACAGCCACCGCACCGTCACGCAACAGCCGTCCCGACTTCGCTCTCTCTGTTAGTCGCGCAAGCCGTTGAACTAAGGCTTGAATCCGGTCGCGCGCGCGGGCCTGTTCCAGGATCTCGATATCCTCCTCGGGGAAATCGATACTCCCTTCGACCAACGCTCTGAACTCGATCAGGTCGGCGACGATCCCTTGAATCTCCGCCGAAAATTCACCCCTCAAGGATCTCAGCGCCGCCCTCGCCGCGGCTTCCGACCCGGCATCGATCAGGTCGGCGACGCTTTCGGCTTGAGCAAGATCGAGTTTGTCGTTGAACAAGGCTCGCCGGCTGAACTCTCCGGGATCAGCGAGGCGTGCCCCCAGTTCGAGACAACGGCGAAGGAGCAGCCGGAGGACTGCGGGGCCGCCATGTCCGTGAAGCTCAAGCACGTCCTCGCCGGTGAACGACCGCGGCCCGGGAAAGAACAGCGCCAGCCCCGAGTCGATGGGGTTGCCGGCGGCGTCCAAGAAGCCTCGCCGGGTCGCGACACGCGGTGGCACAGCGCTTCCCAGCAAGCCCGAGATATGATTCTGCAGGCTCGGTCCAGACAACCGGACTACCCCAATCGCCGCGCGGCCTGCTCCCGTGGCTATCGCGGCGATGACGTCAGCTTTGACCATGAGCGGTTTTTGCCCGCTCAAGCACTTGCGTAATCCGCCACTGTTGGGCGATAGACAGGATGTTGTTGACGAGCCAGTACAACACCAGACCCGAAGGAAAGAAAAAGAAGAAGATGCTAAAGCCGATGGGCATGATCTTCATTAGCTTCGCCTGCATGGGATCCGGTGGAGTCGGATTCAACCAGGTTTGGATGAACATTGTGGCGCCCATCAGCACCGGCAAGACAAAGTAGGGGTCAGGGCGAGACAGGTCTTGGATCCAATGGTCGACCAAGACGAAGGGCGCCTGCCGCAGCTCCACGCTGAGCAGCAACACCCAGTACAAGGCGATGAATACCGGAATTTGAACGACGATTGGGAGGCAACCCCCCAGCGGGTTGATCTTCTCCGTCTTGTACAATTCGACCATCGCCTGATGCATCCGCTGGCGATCGTCTCCGTATCGCTCCTTGAGGCGCTGCAACTTGGGCGCGAGAACCTTCATTCTGGCCATCGACTTATAGCTCGCCGCCGATAATGGGTAGAAGAGCAGTTTGATCATTACCGTCAAGACGATGATTGCAACGCCCCAATTCCCCACCAAGCTGTGGATCTGGTTCAGCACCCAGAACAGCGGCACTGCAAGCACGCGCAGCCAACCGTAATCGACGGTCAGCTCGAGTCCTGGAGCCAGAGTCTTCAGCAGATCCTGCTCCTGAGGACCAGCGTAAAAGCGGCACGAAGCGATCTGAGTCTGCCCCGGCTCAATCCGACCCATCGGTTGGATCACACCCGCCGCGATAAGGGAATTATCGAGGTTCCGAACGAACATCTCGCTGCTCGTGCCTGGTTTGGGCAGCCATGCGCTCAAGAAATAGTGCTGCACCAAGGCCACCCAGCCATCGGTTGCAGTCTGGGAATAGCCACTCTTTTGCTTCGCGATGTCGGCGAAGGACATCTTGTGCAGCTTGTCCTTTTCCGTGAACACCTCTATGCCGGAGAAGGTGGGAACCATCTTCGATTCCCCCTCGGCAGGCTTTGAGTCCCGGACCAGTTGATAGTAGGCATACGGCTCAGCCGGTTCGCTGGCGAGGTTTTTCACTTCGAACGCCATGTCTACCACGTAGCTGCCCCTGTGAAAGGTGTAAGTCTTCTTCACTAAGGCGCCGGGTCCGGCCGCTGCCTGGAGCTCTACGACTAAGTCGTCCTTCCCTGCGGCCAGTTGGTAGCTCAGCCGTTCCGCCTTGAATACCGTATTGTGGTTCGGCAGATCCTTCCCGATCAGCCCGCTTTGGGCAACATAGGTTCGACCATCGCCTTCATCCAACAAGACGAAGTACTTCTGGGGGTTGAAGGTGTCGCGATACTTGGTCAGTTCCAGTCGGCGCAGCTCACCCCCGGCGGTATCGATCTCCGCCAGCAGCATGTCTGTCGAAACTTGGATCCGCTGCCCCTGAGAAAGACCGCGTTGAGGAGCCTGAGGGGCGCCCGCTGCATTGGAGCCTAGCGTCTTCGCGGGCGCAGGAGGCGCAATGGAGGGCGGGGCGGTACCCCCAACGGTCGGCCTTGCCGGCTCGGGCGCGGGTTCCCGGTGATCTTTGATCCAAGCCTCGATCAGCAAGAAGATAGAGATGGCAAACGCCAGCCCAGCGACCATCCGGAGCGAATCCATATGTTAGCGCTCACTCACGCCGGGGACGGGATCGTAACCGCCGGCATTCCACGGATGGCAACGTGACAGACGTCTGATGGCAAGCCATGCACCAGCGATGACGCCGTGATGCAGGATCGCAGTCCGCGCATACTCCGAGCAACTCGGGTGGAAGCGGCAGCAGGGTCCGAGGACAGGACTAAGCATGATTTGGTAGAGGCGCAGAACGCCCACCAGGATCGTTTTCATTGGCTGATGCGGCAAAACAGGGCGATCAACTCGTCGCCGGCCGCTGCGCTCTCAGTCCGAGCAACTTTACGGCGTAGTCGGACCAGTAAGTCAAACCCGGCTAATTTGTCGCGGTTGTGCCGGAACCGTTCGCGCACAAGCCGTTTGGCAAGGCTGCGGTCGACAGCTCGCGCCGCCGCTCGGCGACCGGCGACAATCCCTAGCCGTGCGTACGGCAGCCCATTGCTTCTCGCTTGGATTGAGAAGCGTTCTCCGTGCGCTCGAAGCTTCGATGCGAGGAGCGAACGGAACCGGGCCTCGCCCGAAAGGCGAAGCCGTCGGCCCAACGTCGTTGAATTGGACCGCTGACTTTCTCTGGAATCAGACGCAAAGACGCTTGCGGCTTTTGACACGCCTGCGGTTCAGGACCTGGCGGCCCCCCAAAGTCTTCATCCGGGCCCGAAAGCCGTGGGTACGGGCCCGCCGGATCTTGGACGGTTGATAGGTGCGCTTCATGAGGCTTGGCCGATCTTGTGAGCGAAAACTCGCTATTACACGGTGTTCCAGTCCGTCTTGTCAAATCGTGACCCCGCCGGCGATCTTGAACCTGTGGATAACTTATCCATTCAGTGATAAGATTTCACGATTTCGCTCTCATCCACCCCCTGCCTGGTTCCGGTCGGATATGGACGGTCTCTGGTCCCATTGCTTGCGACATTTTGAGAAGGAATTGCCCCCCCAGCAATTCCGCACCTGGATCCAGCCCCTGCAAGCCAACTCGCAAGGCCAGACCCTGACGATCACGGCGCCGAATCGCTTTGTCCTGCAGTGGGTCAAGGATCGATTCCTCCCGGTCATCGAACAGCTTGCACGCGAGCTCACCCCGAACCAAGTGAGCGTCGTGCTGCAACTGTCCGACCGGGAAACGGGGCCGGATACAAGCGATCAGCCTCGCGCGCCGTCATCCACCGATGCGCCCAAGCCGAAGATCCGGGATCATAGCCGCCTGAATCCAGCCTTCACCTTTGACTCCTTCGTTACCGGGAAAGCCAACCAGCTCGCCCGAGCTGCAGCGCTACAGGTGGGAGAGCATCCCGGTACTGCATACAACCCGCTGTTCATCTACGGCGGAGTCGGCTTGGGTAAGACCCATCTCATCCAGGCGATCGGAAACTTTGTTCATGACCACAATCCACAGACAAAGATCCGGTATATCCACGCCGAGCAATATGTGTCTGATGTCGTACGGGCCTACCAGCACAAGGCATTCGATGGGTTCAAGAAGTATTACCACTCGCTCGACTTGCTCCTTGTCGACGACATCCAGTTCTTCGGTGGGAAAAGCCGAACCCAAGAGGAATTTTTTTATGCATTCAACGCGTTGATCGACGCTCACAAGCAGGTAATCATCACGTGCGACACCTATCCCAAGGAAATCACCGGGATGGAGGACAGGTTGATCTCCCGCTTCGGCTGGGGCCTCACTGTGGCCATCGAACCGCCCGAGTTGGAGATGCGGGTCGCCATCTTGATCAAGAAGGCGGAAGCCGAAGGCATACGCTTGCCTGAGGATGTCGCCTTCTTCATCGCGAAACATATTCAATCCAACGTGCGAGAACTGGAAGGCGCACTCAAGCGCGTGCTCGCCTACTCCAACTTCGTGGGCCGTCCGGTCGAACCCGAGCTTGCGCGTGAAGCCCTCAAAGACGTGCTTGCGATCCAGTTCCGCCAGATCTCCGTTGAGAACATTCAGAAGACCGTCGCCGACTACTACAAGATCAAAGTCTCCGAGATGTACTCCAAGAAGCGGTCGCGCAATGTCGCGCGGCCGCGTCAGGTTGCGATGGCACTCGCGAAGGAGCTCACACAACTCAGCCTGCCCGACATCGGCGATGCTTTCGGCGGGCGGGACCACACGACTGTGCTGCACGCGTGCCGCAAGGTGGCGGAGCTGAAGCTGGAGAGCCCAGACATCAACCGGGATTTCGAGGCCCTGCTGCAGGTGCTCAGAAGTTGACGGCTACGGGACAACCTGTGGGTAACACCGACCATTCCCTCATGCGTCGGAACAATCCACAGTTCATCCACAATTCACACCGGCGTTTTCCCCAACTTCGTGCGGCTGGTGGGGCGCTCTGGGTCGCGTCTTCGCGACTCACCCACAGCCCTGAGCGGTGCTTATTATTAGGTCTTAGGAAAAATAAATGAACTTCATCCAGGTAGACCGAGATCTCCTGCTTGCGCCCTTGCAGGCGGTAAGTGGTGTCGTCGAACGCCGCCACACGTTGCCCATCCTGTCCAATGTATTAGTCGAGCTTGGAAGCGGTCAACTATCGCTAACCGCGACTGACCTGGAGATCCAGGTCGTTGCCCGGACCGAGTGCGCAGCCGATGCGGAGGCGCAGTCGACGACAGTGTCTGCGCGCAAACTTCACGACATCCTTCGCGCTCTGCCCGAACAGACATCCGTCTCGCTGGAACTGCAGGACAAACGCTTGCAGCTGAAGGCCGGGCGTAGCCGGTTCAGCCTGCAGACCCTGCCTGCTCAGGACTTCCCCAAGGTCGCGGCCGGCGCGCAACCCGGCGCCGTCGCAGTGCTGCCGCAGCGAGATTTGCGGCGCCTGTTGGCGCTCGTGCAGTACGCGATGGCGCAACAGGACATCCGTTATTATCTGAATGGCTTGCTGCTGTCGTTGAGCGAGAGCGGAATGACGGTAGTGGCTACCGATGGCCACCGCTTGGCGCTGGCCAGCCTTGCCGTGGCGTTGGAGGTGCCGAAGACCGAGGTGATCCTGCCGCGCAAGGCCATCCTGGAGCTCGCGAAGCTGCTGGGCGACACCGAGGAACCGGTGAACGTGCGTGTGCTGGAGAATCAGGTCGCGTTTACCTTCGGGTCTATCAGTTTCGTCAGCAAAGTGGTTGATGGGAAGTTCCCCGATTACAACAAGGTAGTCCCCACCGGATATGCGAAGCGCATAACCCTCGAGCGCGATGTTTTGCAGCAAGCCCTGCAGCGTGCGGCCATCCTGTCGAACGAGAAGTTTCGCGGGGTGCGCTGGGTACTTACCAGCGACAGCTTGCGCATCATCTGCACGAACAGCGACCAGGAAGAGGCGGAAGAACAACTCGAGGTGGAGTACTCCGGCGATGCCCTCGACATCGGTTTCAACGTGAGCTACTTGCTCGATGTGCTCGCGAATCTGGAGTCCAAGCAAGTCGAATGCGCCTTGGGGGATTCCAACAGCAGCATGCTGATGACCATGCCGGGCCAGGCGCATTTCAAGTATGTCGTGATGCCCATGAGGATCTGATCCCCGCGCCTGCTTGGCGAAAGCGGCCGACCGTGGCCGCCGCCAGTCTTGATGTATCCGCAACACGCTGAAGCAACCCAATAGCCACGCTGACAACCAATGGATCCAACCGGCAGCAACGGAACGTCTGATTACACCGCAGAGAGCATCAAGGTCTTAAAAGGCCTCGAGGCCGTTCGCAAGCGGCCGGGAATGTACATCGGCGACACAAGCGATGGCACCGGCTTGCATCATATGGTGTTC
>Ga0335085_10016882_pt1 | contig 10530 bp, 5 predicted proteins | sample Lox_Sample_45_FD_206712 | JGI IMG/M metagenome (GOLD analysis project Ga0335085, IMG submission 206712) | Soil microbial communities from Loxahatchee National Wildlife Refuge, Florida, United States - Lox_Sample_4.5 | ecosystem: Environmental > Terrestrial > Soil > Wetlands | place: USA: Florida...
AGCTGACGAACCAAGGCACGCGAACAGCACGAATACCAGCACACTGCGAGCGACTATCATGTTGTCTTTCGAATCTCCCGACAGGTTTGGGGCCAGACACACATCCGCATGCACGCGGAAATGCGCGTGGCTTATCGATTCAGGTTGCGCGTATTACCCCAAACAGTTTGTGGCGATTATAGGCAGGCGAAAGTACCGATCAATAATAGGAAAGGACTAACCGACGCTTTTGACGGTTGTCATGCCGCGACGTCCATCCAGGGCGGCTCTCTCACCGTCGTGCCCTTCCAGCCGACTAGAGAGGAGATATTCCACCAATGCTACGCCGCTGGTCCGGCAGTTTTGACTTCGGCGCTGACTCCGCCTTCGTACTTTGCGAAGTTGTCGCGGAACAGGCCGGCGAGCTTCTTCGCGGTCTGGTCAAAGCCTGCCTTGTCGGCCCAGGTGCTCTTCGGGTTCAGGATGTCCGACGGAACACCGGAGCACTCTGTCAGTACCTCGAAGCCGAATACCGGATCCCGCTGCGTCTTCGCTGTTGCCAGCGCACCGCTGTGGATCGCATCGACGATGGCGCGGGTATTAGCGAGCTTAATGCGTTTGCCGACGCCGTAGGCGCCACCGCTCCAGCCGGTATTCACCAACCAAACACGGGATCCGTGCTTCTTCATCTTCGCGGCGAGCAGCTCCGCGTATTTGTTGGGATGCCACACCAGGAACGGGCCGCCAAAGCAGGGAGAAAACGTCGCTGAAGGTTCTTTGACGCCGACTTCGGTACCGGCGACTTTGGCCGTGTATCCGCTGATGAAGTGATACATGGCTTGCGCGGGCGTAAGGGAGCTTACGGGAGGTAACACTCCAAATGCGTCGCAGGTGAGAAAGATGATGTCGGTGGGGTGGTCGGCGACACATGGGATCTTCGCGTTCTGGATGAAGTTAATGGGATATGCACCGCGAGTGTTCTCGGTGATCCGCGTGTCGGCGAAGTCAACGCTGTGATCGTCTTCGAGCACAACATTCTCGAGCACGGCACCAAAACGTAGTGCAGCAAAGATGTCGGGCTCTGACTCGGGCGTGAGGTTGATGGCTTTGGCGTAACAGCCGCCTTCGATGTTGAAGATGCCTTCGTCGCTCCAGCAATGCTCGTCGTCGCCGATCAGATCGCGATGGGGATCCGCAGAAAGCGTAGTTTTGCCGGTGCCGCTGAGCCCGAACAGCAACGAGGAGCGTCCTGTTTGTTTGTCAGCGGTGGCGGAGCAGTGCATCGACAACACGCCGCGCCTCGGAGCGAAGTAATTGGCGACGGTGAAGACGCCTTTCTTCATTTCGCCGGCGTATTCGGTGCCGAGAATGACGAGCTCGTGATCCTCGAGGTTGAGGCAGATGCTGGTCTTCGATCCCATGCCCGCGGTGTACTGATTGGCCGGGAAGCGGCCGGCGTTGTAGATGACAAAATCGGGCTGGCCAAAACTCGCGAGTTCATCGCGCGTGGGGCGAATAAGCATGGTGTGCATGAAGAGCGCGTGATAGGGACGCTCGCAGATGACGCGAACTTTGAGGCGATACTTGGGGTCCCATCCGGCATAGCCGTCGAAACAGTAGAGACGTTCGCAGATGTTCAAGTAATCTTTTGCGCGCTCCCGCACCACGTCGTAGGTGTGATGGTCGATCGGGACGTTCACGTCTCCCCACCAAACTTCCTTCTCGGAGGCGGGATTCTGAACGATGCGCTTGTCTTTCGGCGAACGCCCGGTCTTAGCACCGGAGTACGCAACCAGGGCTCCGTTTTGGGCGATGCTGGCGTCCTTGTCGTAACGGATTGCGTGCTCGTACAGCTCACTTGGCGGTAAGTTGCGATGAAGTTGACTGACCATTATGCCGTGTTCTTTGAGGTCGAAAGTGGCCATAAGATTCCCTCTATCGAAATGAAGTTGTGTCGCCGGCTGAAACCGGGAAAAAACTCGGGAAGCCGATCCCTCGGGGCTAAAGCCCCTCGTGATGACAAGGATAAAGGACTATACGGCGCAGCTAAAGCTGCGCCCCTTCAAAACAACTGCGGATCGAAGCTTCACCCTTACCAGCGCTGTGGTATTACCTCGTGTTTCACTTTTGGCTCGACATAGCCCTTCCGTTTTTGGCGAGGCGGCAACTTAGGCGGCTTGTACGGAATCTCCTCGTACGGTATGCGACTGAGAATGTCGGCAATGCAATTGAGACGTGCACGCTTCTTATCGTCGGACGGCACGACGTGCCAGGGCGCAAATGGCACGTCCGTCTCAGCCAGCATTGCGTCGCGAGCGCGCGAGTAATCGTACCAGCGACGGTGCGACTCGAGATCCATTGGGCTCAGCTTCCAGCGCTTGGTGGGATCCTTGATCCGAGCCTCGAAGCGCTTGTGCTGCACCCGCTCAGACACATCAAGCCAGTACTTCAGCAGGATGATGCCGTTGTTGACCAGGACACTTTCAAACGCCGGGCATTGCTGTAGGAATTTCTTGTATTCAGCATCGGTGCAGAAACCCATGACGTGCTCGACGCCGGCGCGGTTGTACCAGCTCCGATCAAAGATAATGATCTCGCCGCCCGCCGGCAGTTGTTCGATGTAACGCTGCGCATAGATTTGCGTTTTCTGCCTGTCGGTTGGCGCGGGAAGAGCGACCAGGCGAAAGACGCGGGGGCTGACACGCTCCATGATGCGCTTGATGATTCCGCCCTTGCCGGCGGCGTCGCGGCCTTCAAAGAGGATCACGATGCGCGCCCCGGACTGTTTCACCCATTCCTGCAGCTTGACGAGTTCGATCTGTAGTTTGAAGAGTTCTGCCTCGTACTCTTTGTTTTTCATCTTGGGCTTTTCGCCGGAAGCTGCGCCCTGCTGCGCGGCAGTCTGGACCGCGGCTTCAGCTTGAGTTTTCTTCTTCTTCTTAGATTTCTTACCCATGACGCCCCTTTCGACAACCCGGATTGGCAGCAACGCCTTAGAACTTATGCGCCTGCATGATGAAGCCGCAGAAAATGGCATCCCCATGGGGCGAGGTCGACATACAGGCCGTCCGAAGACATGTCATTTCCTGCTCGGTCATAGCTTACGCCTGAGAGCAAGTCGGCAAGGAGCCAATGGCCGCTGCCGATGTCGTCCCATCCCAATTTGACGCGTGCCTGGCAGGTGGCATCGCTCAGGTTGACGACGATGAGCCAGCGGTCGTCGTTGAGCCGCCAGGTCCAGGCAACGATGTTCTGGAAACTCGAGTTATCCGGCCAGCCGGTGCATTCGCAGAGATGCCAGTCTCCCTGGCGGAAGGCCGGATTGTTGATCGCAGCGAGAAGGCGTCGATAGAACTCCTGCAAATCCTTGTCGGTGGGTTCGTCCGGCCTCCTGCCGAGGAATACGGGAAGGCGCACCTTGCGGCCTTCGAATTGACCTTCATGAAACATGCGCGCACCGGTCAGCGTGGAAGTCACGACGGCTGCAGCCCGTTCTTTCGCAGATGGGAACGCAGAGGCAGCGCGCGGCTCGTCGTGGTTCTCAAGGAAGCGAAGGAGCTTGTTCTGATAGGCGGCATCGGCGCAGAGGTGGAGGCGAACACTCTCCGCGTTCTCGTGATCCAGGCGATCATAAAGCCTTTTGTCGTAGCAGAAATCAAAACCATGCTGTTGCAACTCCCACTCCAGATCCCAGTAGGCCTCGGCGATGAAAAGGAAGTCCGTATTGGCCCGTTTTACGGCGGGAATTACATCGTCCCAGTATTCAGCCCGCGGTTTCGCTCCGGTGCGATTACCCCACGTGCGCTCGAACACAGAATTCAGCAACAGCATCGCCATATCGCAACGAACGCCGTCGCATTGGGTCGCAATGTCGGAGAGGGTTTCCACGACGGCTTTGCGCAAACCGGGCTGAAACGCGTTGAGCTGGAGCACATCGGGCCATGCGGGAAAGTACGGGTCCTTCCCGCAGGCAATCACAGCTTTCTCGGTCTGGATGAAGGAAGCCGGGTCGTTGCGAAGATCGTCAGCCGTTCCCTGAATGAAGTATTCGGGATGGTCGCTTGCCCACGGGTGATCGGGCGCGACGTGATTGGGAACGAAGTCGAGGATGAGACGCAGGCCGCGCTTGGCGAGTTCTTTGCGAGCGCGAGCCAGACCTTTCGGCCCACCAAGGTGTTCGTCAACAACATAACTGCGCACGCAGTACGGCGAGCCGACATTGTCTTCCGCCCGAAAGTCGGGGAGCGCGCGGTGAAAGTCCGCGAGCAGGTTCTGATTGCGATTTGCGATGGCGATTCCCGCGGGACTGCGCTGCCATACACCCATGAACCATACGGCATCGAATCCGAAGCGGGCGAGGTTGTCCCATTCGGCGGCGGGTACGGAGCCTAGATCGATGGGCTTTCCAAACCTCGCACTGAGCTCGGCGAGCCACACCCAAGTATTGATCTCGTAGATCGTTGGATAGCGCCGCCAGTTTGACATGATCGACCTCCCTTGCCCTTCCAACGACGCATACCCGGCAGCATGCGAAGCTGTAGTTGCACATCACACCGCAGCGATTTTGCGACGCAGAACTGTAACACTCTTAAGGCCGCTTTTCTATCGAGGGCCGGCCAATCTGGGCCATGCGCGAAGAGGGCGGGTTAAGAATTGTTACGGCACTTTAGTCGCGCTTATCCTAACCTGATGTGCCGTTTGTGCTTGCTGTTTCCTACCCAGGACCAGCGTAGTTCCAACATTTTTGTGCCGAGAACTTCTGTGAATCAGGTGGGTTTCAGCACCTGAAGTTAAATTCACCTCGCTCGCGATGAGGCATGAATGGCACGCATTCTACAAAAGCTCGGGAACTTATGGATCACGATGCTGACGTCGAATGCCCCATTTACGGCCGCTACGGCGCATGTCGCCGCGGTGTTCATGCGGCGAGTGTCGAGGAGCGTTGGACGATGAACAGAGCTTTTTTACGGGCAGCGGCGATGGTGTGCCTGCTGTTGGGGGCGATGGCGGTGTTCGCTCAGGATCAGCCTGCGCCCCCCCAGGGTGGCGGAGGGTGGCAACGCGGCCAGATGCCGACCGCCGACCAGCGCCTGCAGCGCATGACCCAGATGCTGAACCTTACCGAAGACCAGCAGGCAAAGATCAAGCCCATCCTGGAGAATGAATCGACCCAGATGCAGACCCTGCGTTCGGACACTTCCCTGTCACAGGAAGACCGGATGGCGAAGATGAAGCAGATCCGCGAGAGCACGACATCGCAGATCAACCCTATTCTGACTCCCGATCAGCAGAAGCAATATGCGGAAATGACGAGCCGCATGGGCCGCGGACGCGGTCCCGCACCGCCGTCTCAACCGCAGCAGTAGTAATTCTGATTGTGAGTTCGTGAGGCTCCCCTTCAAGGGAGCCTTCTTTATTGGCGAACCAGCATGGCCAGCCGGGGGAAGACGAAGCGTCCGGCGGCATCGTCAATGACATTGATCTGGCACGTGTAGAAGCCGGGCTTTAGCTGCGATAGCGGTACATCGAGCTGGAAGACCGCAGCCTTGCGGCCCGGCACGGTCAGCTCGTGCACGCCGACGATCGGGGTTTCATAGGCCTTGGTGTCACCCTGAAAAAAGGCGACGTTGCTCATGACCCGTACGCCAGGCTTTGCGCTCTTGTCGTTTGAAGCGCCGGCTTGCGATGCAGCCGTTTCCTTACCTGGATCATAAACCTCGTAATACAGATAAAGGTGCTGGTTGGCCGAGAAGACACGCGTCACGCTGGGGACGACGACCTCTCCGTTGCGAATCAACGGATTGTTGCTGTCTTTCTTTGGCGCGGTCTGTAGCTGGCTGGCCATCAGGACTGAACTCATTTTGAGCGGCGCGGACTTGAGATCGGGAATGACGAAGTCGGTTTCAAAGGAACCCGTGCGTCCATCTTCGTTCTCGCGCACAACGACCTTAAGGTGATACTTGCCCGATGGCAGCATCAGCCCCGTGTCGTATTGCACGTTCTTGTGCTGGACCTCGTTGGCCGTGTTGACGGCCAGCTTGACGGTGTCGCGAATCTCTCCGGCGGGAAACTTTCGGTCATTGGTGATCAGCCCGAGGATGTCAAGTGTGGCTTTGTCTTGATCGCGATTGCGGCTGAAGGGGATCTCCGATCCCGGCACGATGAGCGATACCGGAACGTAGAACCTGTCTTCCGATACACGAAAGTATCCTGTCCCGAGATAAACCGGCAGGTCGGTGCTGGGTAGGTCGGCGGCAAGCTCTTCTTGCAACTGCAGCTCGCGGTCCCCTTTGGTGGAGTGGCGGAAATCGGCCTGGGCGTAGTAGCCGCGGCGAAAATCGAGCTTCACTCCAGGACGGTTGACCTTCACGGTAATGCGGCGGTACTTGCCGTCGCGCGCCGTGTTCGTGCTGTGGTAGCCGAGCAGGTAGTACATGGACGTGTCGTCCTGCACACCTTTGAAAACTTTACTGAAATCGTTGGAATCAAGGAACGCTTTGCCTCCGGTATCGGCTGCGAGTGTGACCAGCGTCTCTTGTGTCTGGAAGTTCGAGTTGAGCGCATTGAGTTGTGCCTGGCCGGAGTAAGCCGAAGTTCCGCGCAGGCTGGCGTTTTGCGCCTCACCGCCCGGAGGCAGCGCCTGCAAGCCACGAATGTCGAGCGTGTAGATCGACAGGTTGGCTACGACCGCCGCGTTGGTGGCGGCGCGCAGCTCCGACTGGTTCTCGATGCCGGTCCGCTGCATGCCGCTAGAAAAGTAGATCAGCGACTTCTTCTGCGGAACGTTCGCCACTTGATCGGCAACTGCTTTCAGTGCCTGTAGGCGGCGGTCGGTGTTGAAGATGTTGTACTCGGTGTCGTCAACGGTGAACGATCCGGCGGTGTCCGGGGTGCCTTCCGTTGTGCCGGTAGAGCCAAGCTCGAACCCGGCGTTGGCTCCGGTATTGAAGGAGTCCAGCACCTGCTTCAGCTTGTCGCGATCGGTGGTGAAGTCCTGATTTACCGTGAGTGTGTTGGCCAATGACACAACCGAAACCAAATCGGCCGCCTGCATCTGCTTGTTCAAGTAGTTCTGCGCCGCATCAACCGAGCGCTCAATCTCGTCAGGCTGCATGGCGGAGAGATCGAAGAAGAGAATGATGAGTCGCCGATCTTTGATGGCGTCGTCTTGCTGGCTTGAGCCTGAGGAGGCGGCCGCCTTCGTAGACTTCGGCGGCGTGCCCAGCAGGTTCACCTGATCCATCGGAAGTTGCGGCGGGTTCTCGGTGTTCTCGATGTCGAAGGTCGCGACTTTCTGCGGCTTGTTGTCTTCCAGAACGGTAAAGTCTTCGGGCTTCAGATCGCGAACCAGGTTTCCGCTCTTATCACGCACGCTGACGTTGACGAGAACGAGTTCGGATTGCGCCTTAAAGGTGTATCCGGTGCCCGGCTGTTGAGCGGCCAAGGGCACTGGCAACAGCAAGCCCAACATGGCGAAAAGCGCGGCCGTCAGCCGAACAACATCGAATCGTGATTGAATCCTGCGCGGCATTAGAACCTGAACCTCGCAGTCATCAGCACTGAGCGCATCGACGAGACCGATACCACTCGACCGAAGGTCGGGGAGTTTAGCACCGTGTCGATGGACGAGTAGATCGGATGATTAAAGACATTATTCGCAGACATACGAAGTTCCAGCGTACGCGATTCTCTGATCTGAATGAGCTTCGTCATGGCCATGTCGAACAGCACTTCGCCGGGACCAATGATGCTGTTGCGGCGTGCATCGCCGTACTGGCCCGTGGGAGGAGCAACGAATGCTCCCGTGTTAAACCACTCGGTGATACTGGGATTCGGAACGGTAAACGGTGCGCCGGTAACGTCGGCGCGCAGCGTTCCGTTGACTCCGCTGTTCACATTTCCAAGGTCCCCGATTAGGCGCGGAGTAAACGGCAGGCCGGAGGCAATGGTCCAGTCGCCGCTCCATTGCCAGCCCCCCAACACATCCTGCACTTTACCTTCTCCCGACAACCAGCGGCGGCCTCTGCCGAAAGGCAACTCCCATAGGTAGTCGCCCGTGAAGCGGAATTCTTGATCAAAGCTCGACAAGCCGCGTTCAGCCGGCAGATCAAACGCGTTCTGCGCTACAACCGTAACCCCGCTTATCCTGCCATTTGCGCTGACAATCGAGGATCCAGCACCAATGGTGGAAGCGTCGTCCATCGATTTCGACCAAGTGAAGGTCCCGCCGAGCGCGACGCCACTGCTGAGTCGCTTGCGGATGCGCAACGATCCAGCGTTTGCTGTGGAATCACCATCGGACGATTCGTAGTAAAAGGGCTGAACGCCGGGGATGCGAATGCCGTTGGCCGTCGAGTTGGGCGCTGTGAGGATATCCAGCCGTGTTCCCTTCGTGCCGGTGTAGTCAAGGTTGACGATCAGGCTGCGAGTAATTTCCTGCTGGATATCGAGGTCCCAAATTTGGACGTAACCAAGGCCGTAGTTGAGACCGATGCCGTAGTTGTTGGTGATGTCTGAGGTACCCGGGAAGCCATTCTGCAATGTCAGGACGTTTGTGGCCGAGGCGATGTTCGTCTGGGTGTTGGAGAACGGCGGCTGGAACGCCATGTTCTGCACAATGTTCTGATAGGCAGCAGTGTTGTAGTTGATGCCGTATCCGGCACGCACCACGGTGTTTTTGGCTGCTTTCCAAGCGATGCCAATACGTGGGGCAAAGTTGTTGCGATCGGGATTCACCAACGAGACAGGATAGAAATCGCCGGAGATAGCTCCCACCTGGTTGGGATGAACCGGCGCGACCTCGGTGAACCCGGAATTGGTATCGAGGTTGACGATGCGGTTGTTGCTCTCGCTGAACGGCGAGATGTACTCATAGCGCAGACCGATGTTGAAGGTCAGATTGCCGCGAATGCGCCACTCATCCTGGATGTAGAGGTCCCACGAATTTCCGCGGAAGTAATAGCGATCGTATCCGTATTGCAGCGACGTTTGTTGCGCGGCGCCTAGCAGGAAGTCGGCGAAGTCGTAGCCTGTGCCGGGCACCGCTTGGCTGTTCACGAATTGCGAGGTGTAGGCGCCGGTGAAGATGAAGCTCCCGCGGGGATTGCTGTCGGTCTGGGTGTTGAGCTGAATGCGACGGAAATCTCCGCCCCAACGGAACGTGTGCTTGCCGTGCGACCAGATCATGTTGTCGGAGAACGTCCACGTCTGGTTGCGATCGTTCACCGGATTGACGTCGCTGATGCCGGCGAAGTGGGTAAACGACAGGTTGGGCAGCCCCCACGTGAAGGGCGTTTGCGATACGCCCGTGATGCCGAGCTCGCCGGTGACGTCGGTATTGAAAGCGTAGAGATTAGTCGAGTAGATCGAGCTGCGATTGAAATCGAAACGAAAGTTGTTGATCAGCCGACCAAAGCTGCGCACATAGCCGATGGGGATGTCATAACCGGTTGTTGTGGTGTGTCCACCGACTGACGGAAATGCGCTGGTTAAGGTCTGGTCGACGTTATGGTAGTGGAATCCGAAGTTGAGGTTATTTTGCGGACCGCGCCTGCGTCCCCCGCCGGGGCCACCTGGACCGGCCGTGGAACCACCCAAGGCCTGATTCAGGCGAATGTTCAAGTCAGTGGTGTTATTGGTCGACGCACCGATGTATTGGAAGTTCTGCGTGGTGCCGGGAAGGTTGGGCGTCGGAATGTATTTGAGTAACCCCTCCGCCGCGGAATTAATCATGCCCGACGGAATCGTCGCGTTGGGAAACGGCTGGCCGGTTACGGGATCGAAAATCTGAACCGGCTGGCCGTTGACCAGCGTTTGCGAGAAGTTGCCGCTGCGCTCAAGTGCGGTCGGAACAGTTGAGAGGTAGTTGAAGAGCTGGTCACCGTACGCACCGTTGTAATTCACGAAGAAGAACGTCTTCGATCCGCCGTTGTAGATGTGCGGAATATTGAGCGGTCCGCCGATCGAGGCGCCAAAGCGTTGCTGCAGGTATCCGGGATTCTCAGACGGAGCGCCGGTTAGTGAGTACGGCTCTGCGTTCAACGTCGAGGTGTTGGCTGAGTAGTAGAACATTCCGTGGGGCTTGTTGAAGTTGAAGCGGCCGCGTCCGCCGCCCAGCCGCGTGCCGCCGGGCCCTCCGAACCCGCCTCCGCCCGGGCCTCCGCCTGGACCGAAGCCCCCGCCGGGCCCTCCGCCACCGGGTCCGCCAAAACCACCCTGCTGGTTGCCGTAGTCCTGCATGCGGCTGCGCAGCTCGTCCGTAGACATGCCGAACATGTTGGTCGATGACGAGGAACCGGATACCGCAACGGATTCGGTTGACACCGAGGGCGGAACACCGGGCACAGGCATGCCGGAGGGCGCGACGGATTCACTGCTCTCTCCTCCGTTCGAATTGCCGTTGCCTTCGGCGGCGGTCACGGAAAGCGACTGAAATCCAGCGCCTGCACCTCTGGCATATGCGTTGCCGGCAGCGCTCTCGGTGCGCGAATTAAGCGTGAGGTGAAAGTCGAGTTCGTGGTGCGGGGAGCCGACTGCAACTTTCAGCGGTTG
>Ga0335085_10016883_pt1 | contig 10529 bp, 9 predicted proteins | sample Lox_Sample_45_FD_206712 | JGI IMG/M metagenome (GOLD analysis project Ga0335085, IMG submission 206712) | Soil microbial communities from Loxahatchee National Wildlife Refuge, Florida, United States - Lox_Sample_4.5 | ecosystem: Environmental > Terrestrial > Soil > Wetlands | place: USA: Florida...
GGAAGGCCGGTGCCGGGTGTTCGAGATCTCGGGCATGCTGGCCTGGGAGCAGAGCCGGGTGTCGCACCAGCTGGCCCGGATGCAGCGCCGGGGGCTCGTTGACCGGCAGGAGTGCCCGACCGACGCGCGGGGCGCGTTCGTGGTGCTCACCGAAGCGGGCCGCGCCGCCATCGAGCGGGCCGCCCCCGCCCACGTCGAGACGGTCAGGCAGCTGATCTTCGACGGCATCACCCCAGGAGAGCTGGCCGCCCTCACCACGCTGACCGAACGCGTCCTCGACCGGCTCCAGGTCGCCAAGCCCTGAAAGCGCCCGCCGGCCGGGTCAGCGAGTGCCGCACTGGTACAGCGTGCCGGTGCTGTCCGCGCCCGGAACCTGCACCGTATGACAGGAGGACTCCACCCACGCCTCGATCTGCGCCGTCTCGCCGCCCCCGGCCCCAAGGCCGCCGGGACCAGCGAACCCGCCCCCGCCGCCCAGCATGAAGAACCTGAGCTGCCCGGTCGCCACCAGCTGCTTGACCCGGGCCAGCGTGGGCTCGGGCACCGAGCCGCTGAAGCCGCCCATCGGCAGCACCGGCTGGCCCGTCGCCAGGATGTACGGCCCGGCCGCCGTCCAGCCCTGGACCGCGAATAGGTACCTGGCCCCGTCCCGGTGCGCGGTGAGGTACCGGTAGAGCTGCAGCTGGGAACCGGTCAGCGTGGTGGCGGTGTCGAACAGGCCGCCGCCCGCCCCGCCCGGCCCCCGGCCAGCACCGCCACCCGGCGCATTCCCGCCGCCAGGAAAGTTCCCGCCGCTCGGGAAGTTCCCGCCGCCAGGCACGTCCCCGCCTGGGAAGTCGCCGAATTCGCCCCGCGGCTGTCCCTCCTGGAAGCGGCCGTAGCCCTCGAACTGCCGGACGCCGCCCGCCGCCCGGGCGCCGCCGCCCGGGCCGAACCCGCCGCCGGGCCCGGCGCTCGCGTCGAACGAGCTCCCCGCGTACTTCGGGTCGAGCACCGACGCGGACCACGCGGCCGGCGCGGCCAGCATGGCCGCCACCCCGACCGCCCCGGCGGCCGCCCCGGCCCCGAGCAGGACCCGCCGGGACGGCATCCACCGGGACGGTGCCCGCCAGGAGAAGCGCGCTGCCGCCAGAACCACGATGGCCAGCCCGCCCGCGATGATCGCGGTCGGCAACAGCCACGGCAGGAAGCCGCGGTAGTCCGACCACAGGTACCAGGCCCAGGCGACCTGGACGGCGATCGCCAGCGGCAGCAGCCACCAGCCCCGGCTCCCGGACCGGTACCACCGCCAGAACAGCACGATCCCGGTCCCGGACAGGGCGGCCAGCGGCGGGGCCAGGGAGGCCATGTAGGCGGTGTGCGGGATGTTGTTCATGTCGCTGTAGATGACCCCGAACGTGATCAGCCACAAGCCCCACATCACCAGTCCCGCCCGCAGCGGGTCGGTGCGCCGGGCTCGGCCGCGCCAGGCCAGGCCGGCGATCAGGGACAGCAGCGCCAGCGGGTACAGCCAGCCGATCTCCGGGCCGAACCGGCTGCCGATCAGCTTCGTCCAGCTCCCCGAGCTGCCCAGGAAACCGCCCGCGTTGTACTCGACGCCGCCCGGCGCGGTGGCGGTGGGCGCCCCGCCAGTTGAGGTGGGCGACCCGCCGGCCTCGGCGGGAGCCTCGGCGGCCTGCGGCTCAGGGGCGGCGCGCCGGGCCCCGCCCCCGCCGCCGAAGGCCGCGACCGAGCCGGGGAACGAGATCCCGAACCGCTCCACGCCGTTGTAGCCGAACACCATCGCGACCGCGCTGTTGTTGGTCGACCCGTCCACGTAGGGCCGGTCGGCGGCCGGGGTGAACGTGTAGAGCGCGATCCAGGACAGCGAGACCGCCAGCATCACCAGGCCGGCCACGCCGAGCTGAAACAGCCTTCGGCCCAGGCCGTTCGGCGCGGCCAGCAGGTAGCCCAGGCCCAGCGCGGGCAGGACCATCCAGGCCTGGAGCATCTTGGCCTGGAAGCCGAGCCCGACCCAGACGCCGGCCCAGCACAGCGAGCGCAGCCGCCCCTCCATCACCGCCCGCTGCCAGCTGTCCGCCGCCAGCACCAGGCACATGGTCAGCGCGCCGTCCTCCATGCTGTGCCCGAACATGGACGCCGCGATGGGCGTGGCCGCGAAGATCCCGGCGGCCAGCAACCCGGGGACCGGGCCGGCCCAGCGGCGCACCACCCGGTACATGACGAGCACCGAGACGACGCCCTCGATCACCTGCGGCAGCGCCAGCGACCAGGGGTGGAAGCCGAAGATCCGCGCGGACAGGGCCTGCGGGAGGAACGACCCGGCCAGCTTGTCGATGGTGATCGTCGCCCCCGGGTCGAAGGCGCCGTAGAAGAACGCCTTCCAGCTCACCGACATGCTCTTGACCGCGACCGAGTAGAACGGGGCCAGCCCGGCCCCGGCGATGTTCCGCGCGTACAGCAGCGCCGCGACCGCCGCGATTCCGAGCAGGGCCGGCCGGGCCCACGTGGGCTGGTCCGCCGGGGACCGCCAGACGGCCCAGCGCGGCCGCGGCCGCGGGGCCGGCTCGTCCGCCGACAGCGGGAGGGGAAGCGCGGACGACAAGGACACCTCGGGACCTCCGGAGTGGGCGTGGCAGGCGGCACGACACTGACAGGCCGTATTCAAGGGAGGTTGAGGAGTTGCTCAGGAAATGCTCTCAGCCCACCCGTTCGTTAGAATGGTCTTCTCAAAATTCAAAAACATAATTACCGAACGGGGTGGCGTGCATGCGGTCCTCCTACCGCGAGCGGCCCGACTACCGGGTCGACCTGCTCGCCCGTACCAACGTCATGACCGCCTGGCTGGGGGAGAACTGCCTGGCCCGCAGCGGCGCCTGCCTGACCGTCGACGAGCAGGATCACGGCCTGGTGGTGTACTTCCCGCCGGACGCGGTCGACTTCGGCGCCCTGGCGCCCGCCGCGGAGCGCACGGTCTGCCCGTTCAAGGGCGAGGCGGTGTACTGGCGGGCGGCCGGGCGGGAAGGCCCCGGCCTCGCGTGGAGCTACCCCGAGCCCTTCCCCGAGGTCGCGCGGCTGGCCGGCTACGTCGCCTTCGACCAGGACGCGGTCCGGGTGGCGATCGGCAAGGGCCGGTACACGGGGACCGCACGGTGACTGACCGCACGGTGACTGACCGCACGGTGACTGACCGCACGGTGACTGACAGCACTGCGACCGACAGCACTGCGACCGAGGCCACGCTGGAGCGGATGCTCGCCCTCTTCGACGTGACGCCGCTGGGCCCCGACCGCTTCGCCGGGGAGAGCGACGCCGGGGGCCACGCCGGGCGGCACGTCGTCGAGGGCAGCCAGATCCTGGCCCAGGCCATGGTGGCGGCGGGCAAGGCACTGTCAGACAAGGCACTGTCAGACAAGGCACTGCCGGGCAAGGCACTGCCGGGCCGGCCCGCGGGGTGGACCGTGCGGTCGGCGCACGCGCTGTTCGTGGCCGTGGCCGAGCCGGGGGAGCCGCTCGAGCTGGGGGTGGAGACGGTGCGGGCGGGACGTTCGTTCGCCAGCGCCGTGGTGACGGCGGGGCAGGGCGGGCGGACCCGGGCTACCGTCACCGTGCTGCTGGACCAGCCGCAGCCCGACGTGATCAGGCACGACCGGTGGTCAGGGGCGCCGCCCGCCGGGCCCGCGGCCGCGTACCCGGCCGAGATGCCGATGCGGGGCCGGGAACTGCGCCTCGAAGGGGTCTCCGACTACGGCAGCCCGGACGAGACCGGCCCGCCGGTGCTCGACGCCTGGCTGCGCTACGACACCGTGCCCGGCCGCGACGACCTGCGCCGCGCCCTGCTAGCGCACTTCACCGGGCACCTGTCCATCTCGGCCGCGATGCGGGCCCACCCCGGGATCGGCACCGCCCAGGCGCACCACACGGTCTCGACCGCGGTCATGGGCATCGGGGTGAGCTTCCACGACCCGGTGACCTGGGACGGCTGGATCCGCTACCACCACGAGAGCACGTTCGCGGGGGCGGGGATGGCCTACGCGCGCGGCCAGGTGCTCACCGCGGACGGGCGGCTGCTCGCCTCGTTCACCCAGGACGCGATGATCCGGGCCCTGGCCGGCCCGGCCGCGTCGGTGCCCAGCGCCTCGCGGCTGTGAACCCGGAGGCGGTGAACCCGGCGGAACCCGGTAACCGGCGCGCCGCGTCGAAGTGGACGTGAAGCTACTCCTGACGCTGGCCGCTGTGGGCCTGGCCGGGCTCACCATGGCGTGCTCGAGCCCGGCCCCCGTTATTCATCCGATGGCCGCCGCAGGCACCCTGACCGGCCACTTGTACGGCGTGGGGGGACCAGCGCCGGGGGCGCCGCGGCCGTGGCCGGGGACCGTCACCGTGACCGGCGGTCTTGGCGTTCATCGTGAGGTCCAGGTCGGCGTCAGCGGCCGTTTCTCGGTCCTGGTTCCTGCTGGGACCTATGCCGTGGCGGGTCGCAGCCCGCTTTACCAGAACGGCACCAGGGTATGCCGGGCGGCCGGAGCGGCCACCGTGACCAGCGGGCACCGCACCCAGGCCGACGTCCTGTGTCAGATGAGGTAACGCCGGGGGCCGGAACGTGGCGAAGGGGTGGGTGACGACCAGGGTCCTGGCCGCGAACCGGTAGAGCGTGGCTGGCCTGCCCCCCGCCTGTGTCGGCCGGGCCGCCTCGTCGGTCGCCTCGACGACGCCGCGCCTGGTCAGCACTCGCTGGAGGTTGGTGGCCGAGACCGGATAGCCGAGCGAGGCGGCGTAGATGTCCCGCAGCTGGGCGATCGTAAACCTGTCCGGGGCCAGCGCGAAGCCGATGTTGGTGTAGGACAGCTTGGCCCGCAACCGGCCGCGCCCGGACTCGGTGATCGACCCGTGATCGAACGCGGTGGGCGGCAGGTCCGCCACCGGGTGCCAGGCCGTGTCCGTGGGCACGTGCGGTTCCAGCCCGGCCGTGACCAGGGCCAGGTAAGCAGTGGCTAGCACCCGCCCGCGCGGGTCGCGCAGCGGATCGCTGCGCGTTTCCAGCTGCTCGAGGTAGGCGATGTCGGTCAGGTCCACCTTGGTCGCCAGGTGACGGCTCGCCGAGGTGCCGAGGCGCTCGCCGGCCCCGAGCGGCCCGCCCGGCAGCGCCCACCGCCCCCGGAACGGATCCTCGGCCCGCTGCCACAACAGCACGCACAGCCGGTCCTCGCGCACCTGCAGCACCACAGCCAGCGCCTCATGCGCGAACCGTTCATCCGCCACCGTGCCCGCCACGCTGGCATCGTACTGACCCGCGCCTTGCCTTGCGGTCAACTGAGGCCTGTGATGCCCGTGTTACCTCACCGTCGCGTCCAAGCCCGGGGCCTGAACGACATGAGATTCACAATCATGTCGTGCTAGCAGCATGAGTGTGAATCTCATGTCGCTGGCCAGGGGAGGGGCTGGCCAGTGCTCGGTACCGGTGCTCGGTACCGGTGCTCGGTACCGGTGGGCTCGTGGGAGGGGCCTGAACGGTGGGGCTCGTGGGAGGAGCCTGCCGAGGCGCGCGGTTCCGGTTCCTGGTGCGTCATGTTGACCAACCACATCTTGAGTCTGGTAACTCATCCTCCTTTGGTTTTAGACTATCAGGCGAAAAATGTTTTACACTCTGAGTCAAAAACATAGGCCGGAGATTGGGGCAGGTCATGACGGGTGCGGAAGCGCGGGCCACCAGGACGCTTGCGACGGGTGAGAAGGCGCGGGCCACCAGGCTGCCTGAGGGGGAAACCGCTGGTGAGGAGTGGGCGGCGGAGGTGCGGCGGCTGGCGGGGGAGCGGGATGCGGTGATCCTGGCGCACAACTACCAGGCGCCGGAGATCCAGGATGTCGCGGATCACGTGGGGGACTCGCTGGCGCTGTCGCGGCTGGCGGCGCGGAGCCCGGCGAGCGTGATCGTGTTCGCCGGGGTGTACTTCATGGCCGAGACGGCCAAGATCCTCGCCCCGGACCGGACCGTGCTGATCCCGGAGGCGCGGGCGGGGTGCTCGCTCGCTGACGGGATCACCGCGGAGCAGGTCAGGGAGTGGAAGGCCCAGTATCCGGGGGCGGCGGTGGTGGCGTACGTGAACACCAGCGCCGAGGTCAAGGCCGAGTCCGACCTGTGCTGCACCTCGGCCAACGCGGCGCAGGTGGTGGCGTCGGTGCCGGAGGAGCGGGAGGTGCTGTTCCTGCCCGACCAGTTCCTGGGGGCGCACGTGCGGCGCGTCACCGGGCGGGCCAACCTTCGGGTCTGGGCCGGCGAGTGCCACGTGCACGCCGGGATCAGCCCGGCCGACCTGCGCCGGAAGGTCGCGGCCAATCCAGGGGCCGAGCTGTTCATCCACCCGGAGTGCGGGTGCTCGACGGCGGCGCTGTGGCAGGCGGGTGAGGGGGACCTTCCGGCCGGGCGGACCCGGGTGCTGTCCACCGGGGGGATGCTCGAGGCGGCCAGGACGACCAAGGCATCCGCCGTGCTGGTGGCCACCGAGACCGGCATGCTGCACCAGTTGCGCCGGGCCAACCCGGCGGTGCGCTGGGAGGCGGCCAACCCCGGCGCGGTGTGCCGGTACATGAAGATGACGACGCCGGCCGCGCTGCTGCGCTGCCTGCGCGAGGGCGTCACCGAGGTGACCGTGGACCCCGGGGTGGCGGCCCGGGCCCGCCGGGCGGTCGAGGCCATGGTCACGACGGGTGCCCGGTGAACGGGCCTCAGGTGCGCTACCTGCCCCGGACCAAGCCGGAATGGGAGCGCGAGGCCGACGTCGTGGTGGTGGGCTCGGGGGCGGCGGGCATCGCGGCCGCGCTGGCCGCGGCCGGGCGGGGGCGCCGGGTGCTGCTGCTCACCAAGGAGGAACTGGGCGGGGGCTCGACGCCGCTGGCCCAGGGCGGCCTGGCCGCCGCGATCGGGCCCGCGGACGACCAGGGGCTGCACCGGCAGGACACGCTCGCGGCGGGGGCCGGGCTGTGTGAGCCGGCCGCGGTGGCGGCGCTGGCCGCCGAGGCGCCCGGCGAGATCGCCCGGCTGGTCCGGCGCGGGGCCCGGCTGGAGCGGACGGCCCTGCACCTGGAGGGCGGGCACAGCCGCCACCGGATCGTGACCGCCGGGGGCGACGCGATCGGCTGGGAGGTGCACCGGGTGCTGCGGGCCGCCCTGCTCGCTAGCCCGGTCCAGGTCCTGACCGGGTGCGTCGCCCTGGACGCGCTGACCGCTGACCGGGACCTGGGAGGCTCGGTCGGCGGGGTCCTGGCCGGGCTGGCCGGTGACGACGGGACGCTGTGGACGGGCACGGTGCGGGCCCGCGCGGTGGTGCTGGCCACCGGGGGGTTCGGCCAGGCGTACGCGACCACCACCAACCCCGCCGGGGTAACCGGCGACGGCCTGGCGCTGGCCGCGCGGGCCGGGGCCGAGCTGCGGGATCTGGAGTTCGTGCAGTTCCACCCGACCGTGCTGTGGCAGGAGTCGGCGGCCGGTCAGTGCCCGCTGCTGACCGAGGCGCTGCGCGGGGCGGGCGCGGTCCTGGTGGACGCGGCCGGGCAGCCGGTCATGGCGGGTCGGCATCCGCTCGGCAACCTGGCCCCCAGGGACGTGGTGTCGGCGGCCATGCAGCAGCGGATGGGGCTGGCCAGCCACCTGTGGCTGGACGCCACCGGGCTGGGCCGGGCCGTGCTGGAGGGGGACTTCCCCACGGTGACCGCGCTGTGCCGGGCGCGCGGCATCGACCCGGTGACCGAACCGGTCCCGGTCGCGCCCGGCGCCCACTACGCCTGCGGCGGCATCCGGGCCGACCTGGACGGCCGGACCTCGGTCCCCGGCCTGTACGCGGTGGGTGAGGCCGCCTCGACCGGCGTGCACGGCGCCAACCGGCTGGCGTCCAACTCGCTGACCGAGGCGCTCGTCACCGGGCGGCGGGTCGGCGAGCGGCTCGGCCGGATCCTGCCCCGGCCGACCTCGGACCTGCGGCTGCCGCCGGGCGGCCTGGGCGCGGACCCGGCGTACCGGTCGGCCCTGGCGGCGGTCATGTCCAGGGACGCGGGCGTGCTGCGCAGCCCGGCCGGCCTGGAGCGGCTGACCCGGACGCTGGACCAGGCCCCGCCCGCCGCCGGGACCGGAGTCCGGTCCGCCGCCGGGAACGGAGTCCCGTCCGCCGCCGGGAACAGCGCACCGCCTGTCGGCGGGAACAGCGCACCGCCTGTCGGCGGGAACAGCGCACCGCCTGTCGGCGGGAACGGTGCCACACTCGTCGGTCGGCAGGGCCTGGATCTGGCCACGGTCGAGGCCAGCAACCTGCACGCCGTCTCGGTGCTGGTCGTCGCGTCCGCGCGAGCGCGGGCCGAGAGCCGCGGCTGCCACCGGTGGCGAGATGTTCCTGCGATGGGCTCGGACCAGCCGGGGCGCCATACCGGGCTGCGGGTGGAAGGGGGACGGGTGCGGGTGGCCAGCCCCGTTCGGTCCATGGATATTGAGGAGGTCGGAGCGTGACTTCGGCTACGGCGGTGACCTGCCGCCTGCGGACGGCCGGGCTGGACCCGGCCGAGGTCGAGCGGGCCATCAGGGCCGCGCTCGGGGAGGACCTGCGCTACGGACCCGACGTCACGTCGGCCGCGACCGCCCCGGCCCACGCGCGGGCCACGGCCGAGGTGGCGGCGCGGGAGCCCGGCGTGCTGGCCGGGCTGCCGGTCGCCCTGGCCGTGCTGGACGCCGCCGGGATCCCGCCGGAAGCCGCCGAGCCGGCGGCCGGCGACGGCGACCGGATCGAGAAGGGCGCCGCGGTGCTGCGGATCGAGGCCCCGCTGCGCGAACTGCTCGGCGCCGAACGGACCCTGCTCAACTTCCTCACCCACCTGTCCGGCATCGCCACCGCCACCCGGGCCTGGGCCGACGCGCTGGCCGGCACCGGGTGCGCGGTCCGCGACACCAGGAAGACGCTGCCCGGGCTCCGGCAGCTGGAGAAGTACGCGGTGCGCTGCGGCGGCGGGCTCAACCACCGGATGGGGCTCGGCGACGCCGCGCTGATCAAGGACAACCACGTGGCCGCGGCGGGCGGGGTGGCCCCGGCGATCAAGGCCGTGCGCGCGGTCGCGCCCGGCCTGTCGCTCGAGGTGGAGTGCGACGACCTGGACCAGGTGCAGGAGGCGCTGGACGCCGGGGCCGAGCTCATCCTGCTGGACAACATGGGGCTGGCGGCGCTGCGCGCCGCCGTCGGCCTGGCCCGCGGCTACCCGTCGGTCCGGCTGGAGGCCAGCGGCGGGCTGCGCCTGGACCAGGCCAGGGCGGTCGCGGAGACGGGCGTCGACTTCGTCTCCGTCGGAGCCCTCACCCATTCGAGCCCGGCCCTGGACCTGGGACTCGACCTGCTATGACTTGCCGTGCGGGTCGGCGGCGTTGAGGGTCGCCACGACCTGGTCGTAGTCGCCGCGCGCCTCGCCGTAGCGCAGGAACTTCACCCGCTCGGGCTGGATCTCCCTGGCCTCGGGCTGCGATGCCAGCAGCCCGACGGCCTCGGTGATGAACTCGTCAAGCGGCATCGCGACCTCGTTGTCCTCCTGGCCGGGCAGCAGCCCGGTGCGCACCGACGGCGGCTCGAGCTCGATGACCTGCACGCTGGTCCCGGCCAGCTGGAGCCTGATCGACTCGCTGAGCAGGTGGATTCCCGCCTTGGACGCGTTGTAGCTGGGGGTGGCGGCGAGCGGCGTGAACGCCAGGCCGGAGGAGACGGTGATGATGGCGGCGGCCGGCGGCTGACCGGGGACGAGCGGGACTACCTGTTCCGGGTGGCCGGGCACAACGCGCCCGCCCCGGTCACGGCGGCCGCGCACGTCGCCCCGGCGCTGCTGCGGGTGCTCGACCGGCTCAGCGACACCCCGGCGCTGATCCTGTCCAGCCTGGGCGAGACGCTGGTGCAGAACCGGATGGCGGCAGCGCTGTTCGGGGACCGGGAGGGCTATACCGGCCTGGCCCGCAGCGAGATCTACCGCTGGTTCACCGACCCGGCCGAGCGGCTGCGCTACCCCGAGGACGACCGGGACCGGCAGAGCCGCGCCCAGGTCGCCAACCTGCGCGCCGCCTACGGCTCGATGGGCCCGCGGTCGCGGGCTGGGGAGCTGGTCCGGGCCTTGACCAAGGCCAGCCCGGAGTTCGCCGGGCTGTGGGAACGGCACGAGGTGGCCAAGCGCTTCGAGGACCACAAGATCCTGCTCCCCCCCGAGCTCGGCGCGATCGAGGTGGACTGCCAGGTGCTGTTCACCGAGGACCAGTCGCAGGCGCTGCTGGTGCTCACCGCGCCGCCGCGCAGCGAGGGCTACGAGAAGCTCCAGCTGCTGGCCGTGCTGGGCCAGGAACGGTTTGCCGCGGCTCCTTAGCGGGCCCCGTTCGGGCTCTGCTGGTCGAGCCAGCCGCCGATGCTGCGGGCCAGCACCGGCATCGGTAGCGAGCCGTGGTCCAGGATGGCGGCGTGGAAGGCGGGCAGTGAGAACGCCGGGCCCAGCCGCTGCCTGGCCTCCTCCCTGATCCG